>Ga0181526_10004537_pt1 | contig 10745 bp, 16 predicted proteins | sample PEATcosm2014_Bin_35_FD_119750 | JGI IMG/M metagenome (GOLD analysis project Ga0181526, IMG submission 119750) | Peatland microbial communities from MTU Mesocosm Facility, Houghton, MI, USA - PEATcosm2014_Bin06_30_metaG | ecosystem: Environmental > Terrestrial > Soil > Wetlands > Peat | place...
ACGTACTTCATTACGAGCCACCTCCCTCGTTTTGCAGGCGGCCCAAGGGATCGTAGAGGTCGCCACACTCAGGTTGCGCCCTCTGAGTTCAGGTGTCAACGACTCGGTGCTGAGCAGCTCCTGACTGGGAAGGTTCGGCCGAGCCCAGGGCCTGCGAGGTGGCGGCCCAGCGGGGCGAACGGAGGCGCCCGGCGTGGCCGGTGTCTGGTCCGAAGCTCGTGGGTTCGACAATGGCAGGATGAGCGCATGGCTGACAATGGCGCATACGACAAGGCACTCCTCCGACTCCAAGAGGAGCTGGTGAAGATGCAACAGTGGGTCCGCGACGAGGGTCAACGGGTCGTCATCGTGATCGAGGGTCGCGATGCCGCTGGCAAAGGTGGCGTTATCAAGCGCATTACCGAGTATCTCAATCCCCGATGGTGCAGGATTGCTGCCCTTCCGGCCCCGAGCGACCGTGAAGAGGGCCAGTGGTACTTTCAGCGCTATATCGCCCATCTTCCCGCCGGAGGGGAGATCGTCCTGTTCGACCGCAGCTGGTACAACCGGGCCGGGGTAGAGCGGGTGATGGGTTTCTGCACTGATGAGGAGTACCACCGCTTCCTCCGGCAGTGTCCAGCCTTCGAGCGCATGCTGATCGACGACGGCATTCTTCTGCTCAAGTACTGGTTTTCCGTGAGCGACGAGGAACAGGAGCGGAGATTCAAAGAGCGGGTCAATGCGCCACTGAAGCGCTGGAAGCTCAGCGACATGGACCTCGAGGGCCGCAACCGCTGGGTCGCGTATTCCAGGGCCAAGGACGAGATGTTCGCTCACTGCGACCTACCGGACTCCCCTTGGTACGAGGTCGAGGCCGACGACAAGAAGGGGGCCCGGCTTAACTGCATCGCTCACCTCCTATCGGTCGTGCCGTACGACGCCCGCAAGCCTCCGAAGGTCAAGCTTCCTCCCCGCCCGCCCGTCGGGGATTATCAGCGACCACCCCGCGACCGGTACCACTACGTCCCCGACTACTCAGCGACGATTACCTAAGGGGCTTAGAAGAGACCATCCACCGGTCGCCGTGCTGGCCCAACTGGGATGTCGGGTGCGTTCCCAACCGACGACCCAGTGGAGGTCCCATCATCATGCGCGCGCTCGAGCCCGAAGTGTTCGATGCTGTCTTTCCGCCGTCGAGCCCCTGCTCCCCGAACCGATCACGACCCACCCGCTCGGGTGTCATCGGCCTCGGGTGTCCGATCGGATCTGCCTGTGGGCCATGCTGGTCCGCCTGGTCACCCGGTGCAGCTGGGTCGATGCCGAGCGCCTGGTGGGCGGGGTCTCCGACACCACCTTGCGTATTCGGCGCGACGAGTGGAGCACGGCGGGGGTCTTCGAGCGCCTGGCCGAGATGATGCTGGGCACCTACAACGAGGCAATCGGGTTGCACTGCGCCGAGCTCAGCCGGCGGACTGGGCTACCTAGGCCGACCCCCGGTGGATTGGTTTACACAGAGCTAGACCATGGCCGGATGACCGTCGTTACGGCTATCGGAGCGGGCCATACTTGGAGTAAGACCCGCTCCCTCGATTCCATCTAGCCGCCCGGCGCTGTGATACCCCGGACACCCATGACCAATAGGACAATCATCCCAACGAGGATGATTGCGCCAACGATGAGCCAGATTCGGTCCTGGCGCTTAGGCCCGACGGGTCCAAGCCACGTGGTGTGCCGCCACCACCAGCTTGTCGGCGCGTCCTCCGGTTCGGAGCGCTGAGTATGTTTCGGCGCCGTCACCCTCTCGCAACTCCCGCTCCGTCACCTTCGCCCTCTTCTCGACTCGGCACCATCGACCAACAGGCTACGCCTATGCCCATCCGCGCCCGACGCATCTCGGCCCCGCTTCGGCGGGGTGTCGGGTCCCCGAGCCGGCAATAACGGGGGCAGTCCATCGCCGTGAACGTCTGCCACACTGAACACATGGCGGAGGGACAGACGCGCCACCCGTGGGAGGACTGGGTCTGGGACGAGACCGTGTTCGAGGGCACCGCCGCCTACTACCGACAGGGCCGCAAACCATACGCCCCGCCCCTGGCCGATGCACTCGCCGAGCACCTCCATCTCGATGGTCGTGGGCGCCTCCTCGACGTCGGTTGCGGGCCCGGCACTGTCGCTCTGTTCTTCGCCCACCTCTTCGAAGGCGTCATTGGACTCGACCCAGATCCCGGGATGCTGGCCGAGGCCCAACGCGCTGCAGTGGAGGAACAAATCACCGACGCCCGTTGGGTCCGGATGCGAGCCGAGGACCTCCCCGGACCCCTCGGCACCTTCCGAGTCATCAGCTTCGGCCAATCGTTCCACTGGATGGACCGACCCCGCGTGGCCTCAGCCGTCCGGCAGATGCTCGATGCCAATGGCGCAGTTGTCCAAGTCGACCTTTGGCACACCAACCCGCCGAGCCAGGTGCTCCCGAGCTGGCCATACCCGCCAATACCCGAAGCGGCCATCGATGAGCTGCGTCGTGGCTGGCTCGGTCCTGACCGCCGGGCCGGTCAAGGGTTCCGGAACACCTCGCCCGATGGGGAGGACGCGGTGTTCCAGGCCGCCGGGTTCGCGCCCGAAGAACTCGTGGTCGTATTCGACGACCGGGTCCTGGAGCGTTCGGTCGAGGACGTCGTCGCCTGGGTTCTATCTACCTCATCAACCGCACCTCACCTTTTCGGAGATCGCCTGGACGATTTCATCCGGGAACTTCGCCGCCTCTTGCTCGACGATTCTCCTGAAGGTCGCTTCAGCGTGGCGTTATCAGACAACCGACTGCGCATCCGAAGGTCGCGCTGAACTTGTTCCGACCTGTGGCTCCATCCCGAAGTGGGACAGCCACCGCCGCTGTGTCGCCATAGAGTTCGGACGTGAGCCGGACTGATGTCAGGCCGATTGGGATTGCACAATTCGCTCCCGACTTGGAGGCAGCCGAGAATGGCGATCTGGATTGTGTTGGGATATCCGGGTACTGGGCCGACGAAGAGCAGCATCTTCTAGAGAACTTGAACCGGCCTGGGTTTCCCGGAGGCCAGACCTTAGAAACGTTGGAGTCATGGAGAAGCGGGTGTCGTCAGAGTGCGCCCGAAGGAACCCCGCAACTGCATCGGCACAGGTTCGCTGTAGACGGTCCTTTAAGCCGGGATCGTCCACTTCGCAATGCTATTACTGCTTGTGATGCTGGCCGTCGTACCGACGAACTCGACATAAGTGGGTGTCACCCCTTGGGGCATATCAAAGATGATCCACCCACGCTGGCACTGTCCAGCAGACAGACTGGAAGTGGACGATCCCAACTGAGACTCTGAAGCAATGGGCGGAATCGTCATATTCCCGACAACCGTGTCTGACTGTGCCGTAGAGCCATTCGACAGAAGAACTGAAAAGTCACTGGGATCGACGCCATTCCTTGCGCCACTGGGACCTGCACACTCACCAGCATCAACAGCACCATAGGTGTCACCCGACGGCGGTTTGTCTACGTTGGGGTGATCGGTTGTGACGTTCGGATAAAACCCGTAGGTGGCCGCCTTGTTGATGCCGTTAACGTTGATGGGGACTGACACAACGGTACCCATGGAATAGACCCCATTCGGAGTTGCGGTCGTTGTCGGTGCCGTGGTCGTTGTGGTGGTGGCGTAGTATCTCGCCACCTTCGCCTTGTAGGTGGGGCAGAGGACGGTCGCCGCTTCCACCAAGATCGCCTTCTCTGTACCCGAAAGGACCCTAGCCAGCCTCTTGACGCTGGTGCCCGACCTCAAGTCGGTGCATACCTCGTCACCTTGCTTGACTATCTGTTTATTTGAGGCGGTGGCCGCGGCCAGGTCCAGATCGCGGACATCCTTGACGAACTTGGTCTGGGCCGTGGTTGCGCCCGCGGGAACCGCTGCTAAGCCACCGGCAAAGCCGAGTACAAGTACGGCAATGATACCGATGCACAGAGCCGGAAACCCGAACTCAACGACGCGTTTTTGCCCTAGCTGAGGCGCCGGGTGAGGAGCAGCGAAGGGCTCCGTGGACGGTGCGCTTGGATAGGCCATTGTGAACCCCCTGCCTAGCTAGTGCTCAAAAGGACCTGTAAGAGGTATCGGCGGGTAACGGGGAAGCTTGAACACAGGCGGAAATGCCTGTGACCTCAACCGGTCGTTGGCAGCTAGCGCCGCCACGCCGTCCGGAAGTGCCAAAGTGTCCCACCATCCCAGCGTTCGGGTGCACCCACGGTGGAGGCATTGGCAGAGCAGACCTGAACAGTCAGACTTCCGGTGATGGAACCCTTCGATGCCGCGGCCGTACGCGCCGCCTATGACACCGTCGCCGAGGACTACGCAGAAGCATTCGCCGGTGATCTTCTCCAGCTTCCATTAGATCGCCAAGTCCTTGATACCTTCATCGAGCGCATTGCTGCCGGAGAGTCCGTTCTCGACCTCGGTTGTGGTCCTGGCCAAGTTGGTCAGCACCTTTCCGAACACGGACTTCTCGTGGTTGGGATGGATCTGGCGCAACAGATGCTCCTTGTGGCGAGACGTCGCACTGGCAATGGCCGCATCGTTTGTGGCGATATTCGCTCGATTCCCTTCTATTCGGGGTCCTTCTCGGGCGTCGTCGCGTTTTACTCCGTCCACAACCTTCCACGAGCGGCGCTTCAAACTGCGTTGACCGAGATCCACCGAATCCTCAAGGCATCGGGCACTTTCGTCGTCGCTACTCACTTGGGAGAAGCAGAGGTGTACAGCCACGAGTTTTTGGGTCACGACATTGAGACTGTGGGAGGCACTCTCTACCGTGACGATGAACTACTCGCCGCGCTGGACAGCCACTCGTTCGTAGTTGAAGAAGTCCACTATCGCGACCCGCTGCCTCACGAGCACGATACCAAAAGGATCTACTTGACCTGCCGACGAGCAGACAGATGATTCTCGGCTCGATGCTCGTGCGCCTGTCTCACACCCGGCGGTCGGGGACACCCGCTTCAGACCTTCCCGGACGCGACATGTAGGGATGAAGGCGTACACTCGTAACCAGAGGTGCCGAACCGGAAGAAGGTTCCGTGAAAAGACTGGCGAAGTTGTCGTGGCGGGCTCGGGGTCGGGCTGGTGGTACTTGCATCGCCGAAGTTGACCACCCGATTGGCGGCTATCGAATGGACCCGAAGTACCGGTCCAATCTTCTCGCGCTATCCGGACCCGAGGGATTACCCCCTACGGTGTCATGGATCTCCTTCGACGGGGACGCTTATTGGGTCCGGCTCTCAGCTGCCCAGGGCTGGCCGCGTTCGATTCGGGTGACCCAAAGCGATGTGGACGGTGCGAGGAATTAGAAACTCGGTCTGATCACATCGGTCATCTCCACCCAAAGTCAGAACAGCAGCATCGCTGACAGGTCTCACTGAACCGGGTGTACGGGGGCACTCGGAGGGCGACTACGCAAAGTAGATTGCCTCCGCAACAGCCAGAGCCAGTCAGGAGGCCCATGACATTCCGGGCGTCATGGATGCGAATCGGCTTAGTGCCGATCCTTGGGGCTCTTCTCACTTGCCTCTCACTGCTGTTGATCAATGCGGCGTCCGGTGCCTCGTCTAGTCGTGATTCCTCGACGACCATTCCTCTGCTCTACGCCCCGAACGAGCCGACTCCAACGTCATCGACGACCCTTCCCACCGGTCCCGGCATCTCGTACTACCTATCGCTTGGCGACTCGGTCGGAATGTGGAACGGCACTCGATCGTTTCCGTACTTGCTGGCCAACCGATACTCACACTCCTCAGTCTCTGGTCTTCGTCTCATAGATATGTCCTGTTCTGGGGAAACGACCGAAACAATGGTCAAGGGCTCGACGTGCGCCCCTGGAGGCTCCCAGTACGAAAACGCATCTCGTTTGTGGACGCACATCGGAGTCATATCGCTCTCATCACGATCAGCATTGGCGGAAACGACGTCGTACCTTGCATAAGCCGACCCGATGCTGCAACGTGCTTCGTCAATGGCTTGTCGAAGATGAAGGCGAACATTTCGACGATTGTGGCTGGGCTGCGGAGTGCCACCGGTCCTCACGTACCAATTGTCGGCATGAACGTCTATGACCCAATACTCGGCGATTGGTTGGCGAACGGCAGTGGTCGATCATTAGCTGTTGCCGCCGTTGCCGGGGTTGGCTTACTAGACAAGACAATGGTTCAGGCGTATCGGGCCGAGGCCAGTCCCATAGCGGATGTCCAGGGGGCTTATCACTCTGCGGATCTCAGACACTTCGTAGCTTCGCGTTGGGGTCGCGTGCCCGTCGCGGTAGCAAATGCCTGTACCTTGCTCGACATTGTGTGTCATCAAGGTTCGGTCATCGGGTACGGGGATGACCCGAACGATGCTGGAGCGGTGGTCATCGCTCATGCATTCGAGACGGCGATTGGTCGGCTGGCTCCGCCCAAGTCCGACGGGTAGCAAACCGGGGGGTGAGTTTCCAAAGTTGCGCCCCCGGCAATGCATGGGGACGCTTTCGGCGACCGCAAGACCCATCAGTGGCAGTGATCCGGAGGAAGCGCTGCACCTGAGTCCGCCGCTCCCAGATCGTCCGAGTACCCGGCTTCGAGCCGTGGCCATTGCGAGGTGGGACGACCGCCTGGCCACTCCCGCAGGGGCGGCCACTCGGGAGCTCCGCCCAGGGTCCGGGTCGCGTGCCCGCGTCGCGGCCAGCCCACAGGCGAGTCCTCCCAGTCCTCCTGCCTGCCGAACACGGTGAGGTCCATGAGTGCGTAGCTGTAGTCCAGCACCTCGGCACCACGGCGCTTGGTCCAGTAAGTCTCGAAGACCTGGTTGCCATCGCGCAGGTAGCACACCAGGTGGAACAGACCGTGCTCGCGGTCGACGAGGAGCGTGTCAAGGGAAGGCTGAGCCGAGTACCACGGCATGTCCCAGCCCATGAAGGTGCGGTAGCGGAGGCTCTCGTCGTATGACGTCTGCGCATCGCCAGGACCGTAGGCAGTGTTCCGCCCCTGGCAGAACACTGCGAAGGTGATGTCGCGAGAGTACAGGTACGCAAGCTCGCCCACATGACTCATCACCCACGTACAGCCTTCGCACTGCTCGGCCGCAGCTCGGCCCGGCCACCACATGAAGTAGTAGGCAATGAGCTGACGCCGGCCTTCGAACGCTTCGAGCAACGTCACTGGGCCGTGCGGCCCGAGCAACGGGCTGTCTGCGGCGACCTCGACCATCGGCAGCCGGCGGCGAGAAGCGGCGATCGCGTCCCCTTCACGAGTGTGTGCCTTCTCCCTCGCCCGCAGCACCTCTAGTTGCTCGTGGAACGTCGAACGGTCGACCACCGTTGGTAGAGGTCTGTTCTCATCCTGGGACATTGGCACCTCGCCTGATCGCCTCCTCGCGGCTATGGGCTGGTTCCCGCCACGGTAGCGACGATCTGCGGTGTCGCATGAGCAGAGTCTCGCCGATCCTGACCACAATCCCCGATGTGCCTACATGGTGCCACTCCGCCCCGGCGGCAATGTACTGGGGCATTTAGCCCTCGGGAGAGCCGAAATAGAGTGTGGAAAGAACCCTTCTCCAGTAGCCTTCGAAGGGTGAGTGGACGGGCGCGGTATGCGAATCAGGCCCACAAGGTTGCGCAAACGCCCAAACCGGATTGGACTCTTGTTCCTCAAAGCGTTGGGTTTCCGGGGTCAGGTCAGCCCGCCGGCAGAGAGGCCATGTCGGACCGTCCCACGAGCATCCCGGGCACCATGAGCACTCAACCCCTGACAAGTAGCTGTGCCGGTCGACTGCAGTGAGCGACCGGCAAGCGCACCTCGTTCATAAGCGCCGCCAAGCCGGCTGACTGGGTGAGTCCGGAAGTTCCAGACGTCACAACCATCCCCACTGGGATCAGTCCGGATGGCGGTGCTCAGCCATGGGACGGACGGGAGGTCGAAATGGGCTTCGAAGTTGTGATCGGCATCAACGCTTCCGAAGACCGAGTGTGGGCCGCACTGACCGACGTGGTGCACTGGCCCGACTGGACGTCCTCGATGACGTCAGTCACTCGGATCGGCAGCGGCGCTCTTGACGTTGGTAGTCAGGCACGTATCAAGCAACCCAAGCTCGGCACGATGACCTGGACCGTTACCGAACTCACGCCCGGTCGCTCATTCGTCTGGGAGGCGAAGCGGCCCGGTCTGACGCTCGTTGCTGGCCACGAGCTGAGCTCGGAGAGCGGCGGTACGGTCAATCTGAGGCTCACGGTGGAGCAGAAGGGTCTAGTTGGTCGCCTGTTTGAATCACTTACGGAGAAGTCGGCCAAGAAATACGTCCAACTCGAAGCTGAGGGACACAAACGTCGGGCGGAGACACCGGACTGAGACCCCATCGAGTACAGCTGCCTCCGAAGTGCCCGGTGGCACCCCGTCCCGGCGGCGTCCGGGGGCATTTCCCGGCTGCTGACAGGGGACGCCCTCCCGGGGCCAGGCGAATGTCGTTCCGGGGCAATGGTTCAGTTCAAATCCGACGTCTTCGATTGACGCTCAAGCGTGATCGTCAGGCACTCCAACTTCCCGCACCCGCTGCACACGTAGTCAGTGGTACGAGGTTCAGTTGTGACTGGCACGTACACCAGGCCCTCAAACACGACTGGAGTGGCGACCCCACAGTCGTTACACGTCAAAGTGACTATCACAGCATCCCCGGCCAGTTCCATACTGAGAGGCTATCGGCGGACCTAGGAGAGGGCTAGTGCGTCCAATCGGAGGTCTGCGGTCTTGCGCAGTGAACCAGCCGAAGCGGGGCCGCAAGGTCTCATTGACCCGGGCGACGAACTGGGACAGGGAATCGTCGGCGCGATCCTTCGACCTGGCGATCGAGTAGCGGCTCCACCGGCTTCGGCGTTTGCGCCAGCCAACTAGCGACGGCCGACCCCGGTTGAGTGCTCGGGCTCTGCATCCTTCCATGCCGTGCCACTAACCGGCGATTGGAGACGCTCGCCGTCTTGGCTGAACTCATGCGACCTCGATAATCGTCGGACGCATTGAGGGGACTTCGCTGGGCGAAGACGCGACCCACTCCCGGCGTATGGGGCACTCTTTGCCGCGCTCGTATCCTGGAGTCAATGACCCGTTCTGAAGGCGGTCGGCCCACTCCTCCTCGCCTTCCCCCTGACCTTTCCTCAGAACCCGATCTGCGCCTTACCGCTGGGTGTGAGGTCGATCACACAACCATCCAGGGGGACTTCTCAGATGGCGACCTCGAGGGATTGCAAGTAGAGGACTCACGCATCGCTGGTTCGTCATTCACAGCCGCTGATCTCAGCGGTCTCCGCCTCATAGATGTCGTGGTGGAAGGGAGTGACTTTTCAGGCGCAGACATGCAAGAGGCCTCCTTCACCCGCGTTACTTTTGCCGATTGTCGTATGTCAGGCGCACTCTTTCCTCGGGCCCAGATGCAAGATGTCACCTTCTCCGAGGTAAGGCTTGACCAAGTGAACTTCCGAATGATCGAGGGCGAACGAGTCGTCTTCGATCACGTAAATCTCGAGCGCAGTGAGTTCTATTCTGCACACTTGAAGGCTGCGTGCTTTTTCGACTGCAACCTGAGAGGAGCAGATCTGTCTCAGGTGAAGCTACCGGGGGCCCGCTTTCACGGCTCTGTACTCTTTGAAATCAAGGGCAGCGAGTATCTTCGGGACGTCGTCATCGAAAGCGCGCAAGTAATCCCGCTGGCTACGGGAGTGTTTGCCGGTCTGAACATCCGGGTCGAGGATGACCGTGAGGGTGATGTTGGACCTGTGGAAAGCAATGAGTCGTCCAAACCGAGAAAGCGTCCCACCTAGCCGAGCATTGTCACTGTTCGGGGGCAGGTTGATGTCACAATGTCCTAGTGATCGGAACCCTTCTGCTTGGTGCGCCCGCGACTACTGGCACCACCGGCAGTGTGGCCGGAGTTCTGATCGTGGTAGCGGTCGTGTTGATCGTCCTTGTGGGCTTCGTGCTTCTCAGACGCCGAAAGTGACGCGGCTGAGCTAGCGGCCGATCCGGCGGAATGGGGCACCACACCTGCCACCTGTCAATCGTCAGGTGAACCCGACAGACCAGCCTCCGCCAAGGCGAGGACTGCCCTATGGACCGTGCGCACGTCCTCCGCTGAGCCCTCACACCACTGGAGCACGTCAGGCTCAGATCCGCCCACATTTCACCCACGCCCCCCAAAAGCCCGGCCCCCTCCGCTCCCGTGCGCCCCCTCCGCCCCGTTTCTCGGGTGGGGTGTGTCCCCCGGCGTCGCTGCCGGCCCCGCCGGCGTGCGTCCCGGCCGGTCGCCGGGGCGCAGCGGTTTTGGCCCGCCGTGCGGTCGGGACTCCTCTCCCGCGGCCTACATTCCTGGTTGGTGGAGGTGGCGGGATTCGAACCCGCGTCCTCCGGAGCCGCAGTAGGCCTTCTCCGAGCGCAGCCGGCGGAAAGTTGTCGGGGGCGGCACTGCTGCCGGCGGCGATGCCGCCCCGTAACCAAGCTCAGTGTCCTCAGTGTTCAGTTGGTGTGACGCACTGAGTAAGCCCTACTGAATGACGCCCAAGATCCGATCCGTAGGGCGGGGACCGGCTGGACGTCGCTACTTAAGCAGCGATCGCGAGCTGAGGCTCGGCGTTTGTTTTTGGTTCCGGCTCTTTAACGTGGTTCCGGAGACCACGGCTCGCTTCTCCTACCTTGACGACCGAAGTCGAAACCAATCACCCCCATGTCTGGGTTGCCGACC
>Ga0181526_10004539_pt1 | contig 10737 bp, 6 predicted proteins | sample PEATcosm2014_Bin_35_FD_119750 | JGI IMG/M metagenome (GOLD analysis project Ga0181526, IMG submission 119750) | Peatland microbial communities from MTU Mesocosm Facility, Houghton, MI, USA - PEATcosm2014_Bin06_30_metaG | ecosystem: Environmental > Terrestrial > Soil > Wetlands > Peat | place...
ATCGACCGTTCCTTCATCACGAACATGGTCACGGACCAGAGCAACGCCATCATCGTCCGCTCGTCCATCACCATGGCGCACTCGCTCAACTTGCAAGTCGTCGCCGAAGGCGCTGAGGACGAGCTGACCTGCGCCGTGCTGGCTGACGCCGGTTGCGATGCTGTGCAGGGCTACTACCTGGCTCGACCCTTAAGTGCCTCTACGTTGAGAGAGTGGCTGGCGACCCGGCCCAGGCTGTACTTCTCCCGCGAACTTCCGCCGCCGTTGCGGGTGATTTCCGGCCAGCTGAGATCGACTCGGACCGGTCACGAGGGAATCGGTCAGATCGGCCGCTAACCCCTGCTCCGGCGGCCCATCGGCCGTCCGCGGAACTTCATTTCCGGAGACCGGGCACCGGCATCCGGGCAGCTACCCACGCCGCCAAAGGACCCTAATCGGGCGGAAGGGTTGCTATTAGCGCTCTCACCTGGAAGTATTGATCGCGGGAAGGAGGGGGGCCGGTGACACGACCTCCCCTCCCTGTACTTCCCGAACCAGGTCCCCCCTCGTCTGCCTGAAGGGAGGTGGTCGTAATGACCTGCCGTGACAGTCACTGGGGTTGATGGGATTCGACCACTGAAACATCACTGGATGGCAGGGGACTCTGTGCCGGAAGAACCGGCACGGAGTTTCCGCCTTGTATATCGGGACCCCGCCAGGGGAACTTGAGAGAATTTTACCGGTTCGGGAGAAAATTCTTTCCGAACTTCGGTTCTTAGTTGTCGCGCTGTCGCAGCGGCGTGAGGCAAGATGGGGCGTATGACGACAGGGGCTCGCGCGTGGAGTCCCCCGCCGGGTCGGCCTCGTCATCGCAAGCGGGAGACCCCTCTCGGCCGCCGCTTCTGGCATCTCTGGGGCACCTTCGCCGTCGCCAGTTCTGGCGATGGTTTCGCGTACGGAGCCGTGCCCTTGCTTGCGGTCGTCGTGGCGCACGCTCGGCCGCTGGCGGTCTCCGGGGTCGTCGCATCGGACAGCTTGCCCTGGCTGCTGGCAGCCCTCCCGGCGGGTCTGCTCTCCGATCGCTACGAGCGAGGGCGGCTGATGGCCGCCGTCAACATCGCGCGAGGCGTCCTCCTCGGCTGCATGGCCCTCGTGGTTGGCCTCGGGGACATGACGCTGCTTCTGCTGATCCTGTTCGTGCTCGCCAACGGAACCGCACGAACGCTCTACTACTCCGGCTCGCAGGCTGCCATGCCCGAACTCGTGGCATCGGAGAGCATCGGCAGAGCCAACGGCGTGATCACCGGCACAGAGGCAGCCACGGAACATCTCCTCGGCCCCATCATCGGTGCAGCTGCGTTCGTCGCCAAGCGGTTGTTGCCGTTCGTTTTCGACGCCTCGGCTGTCGGTGCGTCCGGTCTGGCGCTTCTCGGACTGCGGACACAACGCCCCGATCCTGCGGCCGCACGTGGTTCTGTCTGGGATGGCACCCGATTGCTCTACCGCGATCGCCGACTCCGCGTCCTCGTCACCCTGATCGCCGCCTTGTCCGGCTTGCAGGGTCTGGTCGCCGGCATTCTCGTTCTCGTAGCGACGCACGATTGGGGCGTGAGCGACCGCTTCTATGGCGTGTTCCTGGCTGCTGGCGCCGTCGGGAACGTCCCGGGAGCGTTGCTGGCGGACCGTATCGTCACCAAGCTCGGCAGCGCCTCCACGCTTGTCTGCGCAGCGGTGGTTTCCGGCGCTGCCTACATCGTCATGGCCCTCGCCCACTCCTGGCTTCTCGCCGGAGCTGCCTTCACGCTCGTGGGCTTCTCGGTAGCCGCCGGCAGCGTCGTCGCCATCTCGCTGCGGCAACGGCTGACACCGAACGAGGTCATGGGGCGGGTCGGTTCCGCTTGGCGCGGCATCGTCTGGGGAGCGGCTCCCGTCGGTGCGCTCCTTGCAGGAGCTCTCGCCGTCCTCGGCGGTCTCCGGCTTCCGATCCTCCTCGCCGGTGGGGCACAGTGCCTCATCGCGGCGGTTCTCGCACGCCCGTTGCTGCAGCGGTTGGGGCGCTCGGGAGTTGGGAACGTCAGTACCGTGACCTCCCCCACGACCGCAGTGCCGCCGGCCGACGCCTCCTCGCCGAGCTGAGGCTGCGCTACGGCGTAACGGAACCCTGCGCATCTGCGGCCGCCGCCGTCGCGCAGATCACTTCGGCCAAGCGGGGCCAGAGCTCCCGAGGCAGGTCGTGTCCCATGCCGGGGAAGCCCACGAAACGTGCACCCGGTATCGACTTGGCGAGCGCTCGTCCACCGCTCACAGCGACGAGCGGGTCGTCCATGCCATGTATGACGACGGTCGGGACGCCGAGGGCGGAGAGCCGCCGAGACCGATCCGGTTGGGTGGCGACCGCAGCGAGTTGACGGAGCACGCCGCCCGGATCGTACGCACGGTCGTAGGAGCGCCCGGCGAGGTCGCGCATGCGCGCCTCGTCGAAGGGGTAGCCGGGCGACCCGATGAGCCGGAACGTCTCCACGACGGAGTTGATGGCCGCCTCGCGATCGAGCTCCGGCCGACGACGCGTGAGGCGAGCGGCAACGCTGAGCCGGGGATGGCCGACGAGACGCGAACCGGTCGAGGTCATGATGAGGCTCAAGCTGCGGACCTTCTCCGGATGCCGCAAGGCGAGCGCCTGGGCGATGAAGCCCCCCATCGATGCACCGACGACGTGCGCCGGCGCCACGTCGAGCGCCCGCAACAGCCCCGCCGTGTCGTCGGCCATGTCGTCGATCGAGTAGGGCGGACGGGAGCGGCGCGTGAGCACGGCCACGGGCGTCGGCGCGCCACGGTCTCGGAGGTGGCTCGAGAGGCCGGCATCCCGATTGTCGAAGCGCACGACGAAGTACCCGGCGTCCGCCAGAAGCCTGCACAGCTCGTCTGGCCAGGCGATCATCTGCGCCCCGAGGCCCATGATGAGGACGATCGGTGAGTCGTCCGGCTCACCGAAGGACTCGCAGGCGAGCTCGATGCCATGTGCCGGCACGGTGCGGGAGACCTCGGTCATGGCATGAGCCTATGAGGACGGACGCCATGGGGGCGAAGCCGGCATAGGTTGGCGGCCGTGCGCAGGCTGACGGGCCGCTCGGTCACCGTGGTGGTATGCGATCGCGCCGGGGCGGTCCTTGGCGAGACGGAGCCGTTCGAGGTCGAGACGCCATGGTGGCAGGACGTCGAGCCGATCAGCCGGCGCTTCCCAGCCCTGCACGTCCTCCGCATCCTGCAGGCGAGCGCTCCGGGGCCTCCGGGCGCCGGCGCCGTGACGGGTGGGCACGTTCGCTACCTGGCCGAGATCGAGAGCAGAAGCCGGGCTCCAGCATTGAGCCCCTCCCAAGAGCTGCTCAGCGATCATCGGTTGCGGATGCCCTGGGCGCGCCCGGGAGGTCCCGCTGCCGACCTCGAGTGGGCGGCCGGCGTCGTACGGCCGACCGGTCCGGCGCGACAGCACCGCACATGGAACCTCTCGTCCATCTGGTCGATCCCGACGCGCCGCCAAACGGTGTGGTTGAAATGCGTGCCGGCGTTCTTTCGCCACGAGGCGGCGGTCCTTCAGGTGCTCGAGGAACGTGGTACACCCCAGCTGCTGGCTGCGGACGGTCATCGCATACTCCTCGCCGAGCTACCGGGACGCGACGGGTTCGACGCGACCATCGACGAGCAGCGACGCCTGATCGACGACCTCGTCGACCTGCAGCTGCGCAGCGCCAGCCTCACGGCCACGTTCCTCGCCGTCGGTGTGCCCGACGGACGCTGGGGCGCCCTCACCGACCAGCTGACCGCAGTCGTCGCCAGGCGCGCCCCGAACGACGGACGACTGCTCCGCCTGCTGGACGGACTCGGCCGGCGAGCGGCGGCCATCGACGCCTGCGGGCTCGGCGAGGTCCTCGTACACGGGGATGCACATGCCGGCAACGCCCGCATTGGCGTCGAGCCGCCCATCTGGTTCGACTGGGGCGACTCCCGCGTCGGTCACCCCCTCCTCGACCTCGCCGTCCTCGGGCGCCTCGGGGAGTCGGAGAGCGTGCCGCTGGAACGGCACTGGCTGGCAGCCTGGGGCCGTGCCGTCCCCGCAGCAGATGCCCCGAGGGCGTGGGCCCTCCTGCAGCCGTTGGCAGCCCTGCGAGTGGCGGCTACCTACCAGGCGTTCCTGGACAACATCGAGCCGTCGGAGCAGATCTACCACGTGGGCGATGTCATGCCCGCTCTGCAGGTGGCATCGGAGCTGGCGGGGCGGGCAGCGGAGCTCTAGTGCACGTGCGAGCCGCAGCTCAGCCGCTCACGGCCAGCACGGGTCGCCCGGTCTCGAGGGGCGTTTCGAAGAACGTCTCATCGGCCGGCTTCGGCCGGCTGATGCAGTAGCCCTGCGCCAAGTCGCAGCCGAGGTCGTACAGCAGCTCGAGGGTGGCCTTGTCCTCTACCCCCTCGGCGACGACCCGGAGGCCGAGGGCATGGCCGAGATCGATGGTGGCTCGCACGAGCTCGGGATCCCGTCTCCGCTCGCCGCTCGCCAGTCCCGTGATGAACGTCCGGTCGAGCTTGAGCTCGCCGACCGCCAGGCTGCTCAAGTAGGCGAGCGAGGTGAAGCCCGCACCGAAATCGTCGATCGACACGATCAGCCCGAGATCGCGCAGCTCTTCGATGACCTGGCTCGCTCGGTCGAAGTCCGAGATGATGCTCGTTTCGGTCATCTCGAGGACGAGCGCCTCCGGCGGCAGGCCGTGACGCTCGAGGAGCGAGCCGACGAGGTCGGTGAAGCCGATGTCGAGGAGGTTCGAGGTGGAGATGTTGACGGAGATCGCCACGTCGTGCCCCTCCGCACGCCAGCGGGCACATTGGGCGAGGGCTTCGCGCAGAACCCACGCCCTGAGCGGTCGCATGAGCCCGGCGTCTTCGGCGAGAGGGAGGAACTTGAGCGGCGGCACGATGCCGAGGCGCGGGTGCGGCCAGCGAATGAGCGCTTCGAGAGCCACGATCTCACCGGAGCGCATCTCGAGCTGCGGCTGATAGTGCAAGACGAGCTCTCCCGTCACGACCGCCGTCCGCAGCTCCTCCACCAGGAGCAGCGGGCTCGAGCCCGTGTCGAGATCGCGCTGGTATCGGGCGACGGGCAGATCTCCCAGCTTCGCCCGGTACATGGCGACGTCCGAGCAGCGGAGCAGCTCGGTGCTGTCCTCGGCGTCGGCCGGCGCCATGGCGATGCCGATGCTGCCGGCGACGGAGGCTCTCACGACGTCGAGAGCGAACGGCTCGTTGAGACTGCGTGCGAGCCGGTGAGCTACCTCCGTGGCGTGGTCCGCATCGGCGTCGACGAGGACGACGGCGAATTCGTCGCCCCCGAGGCGCACGAGGACGTCGGAAGACCGCAGGCACGCCCGCAGCCGCGGTCCGAGCTGCCGCAACAGCTCGTCGCCGGCCGGATGGCCGAAGGAGTCATTGATCTCCTTGAAGTGGTCGAGGTCGATGAACAAGAAGGCGAGGGCGCGAGCCGGGATGAGTGGATCGGCGAGATCGTGGAAGAACGCCTCGAGGACGCTGAAGAGGTGGCGCCGGTTACCGAGGCCGGTCAGATGGTCGGTGACCGACTGGCGGTGTCGTTCCTCCGTGATGCTCCGCAACGTCCGCACGGACAGGATCATGCGAAGGCCGACCGCCGCCAAGGTCCCCATGGCAAGGGCGAGGGCGATCCGCCCGACGTGGTGCATGCTGCCGGTGAACAGGACCGCCAAGCCCGAGGCCGCGCCGAGGCCGGGAAGCACGAAGCCGGAGGGGCGCTCGTGAGCAACGAGATCGGACGCCTGCGGGCGAAGCCAGACGGCCATGGACATGATGAGGATGGCCGTCGGCCAGGCGATTTCGTTGAAGATCTGCCCGACGTCGGAAGCCCCCGCTGTCGTCTGGAACAGATTGAACGTGTCGCCCGCGACGTTGAGGGCGATCCCGCTCGCAAGCAGCAGCCACGGGGCTTTCCGGCCGTCGGAGAGGACGGCTGTGCCGCCGACGACGAGCGCCAGGAGGAGGAGATCCCCGATCGGGTAGGCGAGGTTCGTGACGGTCTCAGCCACACTCCCGCCGGTGGAGACGAGGATGGAGTGGAAGGCGAAGGCGGCGCACACAGCGGAAACCCCCAGTCCCGCCACGGCGCCGTCGAGCCAGTTCGGCGCCGTCAGCCGGCGCACCTGCCCCCGCATGAAGAGCACGACGGCGATGTAGGCAAGGGGATAGAAGCTCAGGTAGAAGACGTCGGCGAGCGACGGCGTCGGGGGTGTGGCGCCTCCGAGCGACTCGATCGTGAGAACCGTGTCGCCGATCGCCCACACGAGCAGGCCGCAGCCGAGGATAAGGGCAGCAGCCCGGCCGCGTCGTCGCTGCAGGCCCCTCGCCATGCAGAGGAAGCTCGCCACCATCTCGAAGGCGTCGACACCCCAGCCGCCGACGGCCGTCGAGGTCCCCCGCTGTCCGCGCTCGATCAGCAGCGCCAGGTAGGCGAGGAGCAAGAGCCCGAGCACGGCGTAGGTGAACCAGAGGACCGAACGCCCGCGAGTCGTCTTGGGTCGAGCGCTGCCCCGAACTGAAGTTTTCGTCGACAGCACCGGTCAAAGTATCGGCGTCCCGCTGCAGCAACTTGAGAAACCGCCAGCCCACGCCCGCAGCTGGCGGCGCCGGGAGCCGCAGGTCATTGACGCACGTCAGCGACAGAGCGACGCCTCGGCCCTGTCCGCCTCAGGGACGGGCTGCTTGTTCGGCTGTCGTCATGGCCGCTGTGGCGAGCAGGCCCTCGACCTCTGCGACGATGCCGGCGGCGCCGATCTCCTGAGCCGCCGTCGTCGCCTCCCGGCCCAGGCGGGCGGCCTGCTCCGGATCGGAAGGCGCCACGACGCAGGCGAGCTGTGCCAGCGTGCGCGCCTGGAAGGGGCGGGCCTGCATGTGCTCCTCGGCCGCCAGGGCGCGGCGGAGGAGAGCGTCGGCTTCCTGCAAGCGCCCGAGCAGATGGGCGAGACACCCGAGGTGGTGGCTGACCGGTCCCCACCAGCCGGCGAGGGGACCGACTCGCACGATCGCCGAGGGTGTCCGGGAGAGCGACTCGAAGAGCGGCTCCGCTTCCGCCGTGGCGCCGATGATCGAGCAGGTGTGGGCGAGGAAGGCGGTCGGAGCCAGCCAGTCGGCCCCGCGAGGTACGCCTTGGAACCCCGTGCGGACGATCCGCTCCAGGTGTTCGCGTGCAAGCTCGTGTTGGCCGGCGAGCGCCGCGCACAATGCCGTGCCGGCGGCGAAGCTGGCGAGGTGCTGATAGTCGGTGCTGTCGAGCAGCAGGGCGAGCACCTCGCCCGCCTGCCCGAGGTCCACGGCGCGCAGGAGTCCCTGGGCGTAATAGAGCAGGTCGGCGTTGAAGTCGCCACTGGCGCGACCGAGCTGGACGGCCTCCTCCGAGAGGGCCGCCGCCGCCTCGTAGCGCCCTTCGACGAAGGCGATGGCGGAGCGGATCATGGCTGCCTGGCTCTGCTCGCGGGGGTCGTCGAGCTCATGGGCGACCTCGCCGTAGCGAGCCGTCGCCGTGGTGATCGCCTCACGATCCCCGCAATCGAGTGCCGCCAGCGCCTGCGCGAAACGGGCCCCGGCGAGCACGCGCAGGTCGTTGCGCTCGAGGGCGACGCCGACGAGCCGGTCGGCGACCGGAGCGAGGACGGCCGGGTCCTCGATGCAGTCGTAGATGCGCGTCTGCCCGAGTGACAGGAGCGCCTCCGTGCCAGTGGCGGGGTCTTGGGCGGTGGACGCAAGCTCAGCCGCCAGCTCGTCCCGCCGTTCCGCTTCGGCAGGGTGGAAGCCGCTGATCAGGTGTGTGACGAGCAGCCCCTTCAGGGTGAGGCGGGGGAGGGCCGCCTCGAGCGGCAGCCGGTCGAGGGCTGCCTCCATCACCTCGATCCGCTCGGAGTCGGTCTCCCAGTACGGGTAGCGGCGGCCGAGCCCGATGGCGGCCCGTGCCTGCAGCTGGACGTCCCCGAGGGCCAAGGCGAGCTGGCTCGCCTCCCGGAAGCGGCTGTCAGCCTCCTCGGCGCGGCCGCCGTATTGCAGGGCATGCCCGAGCCGCACGAGGGCGTCGGCATGTCCGCTCGTGGAGACGGCCCAGAGGTTGGAGGCCTCCTCAAAACGGGCGATCGCCTCGTCTGCCGCCGCCGCAGCAAGGGCGACGTCGCCGGCCGCCACCGCCCATCTCGCCGCCGTCGTGCTCGCCGAGGGATCTACCGCCGCCACGGCCGCCCAGTGCCGCGCCAGGTCGGCCACCACGCTGGCTTCAACCGGCCGGCTCTCCAAGGCCACCGCCACGCGACGATGGAAGGTGGCTCGGCGGGCGTGCGAGAGGCGATGGCCGACGGCGTCCTGTACGAGGCCGTGGGCGAAGGCGAGGCGGCCCGGTCCTGTTTCGACGACGAGTCCGGAGAGAAGCCCGTCGTCGGCGGCGTCGACGAGGCCGGCACCGGAGAGCTCGGCGGCCGTGCCGGCAAGGGTGAGATCGAACTCGCGACCGATGATCGCACCGACCGAGAGCAGCTCCATCCCGTCGTCGGTGAGCGACAGCAGGCGGCGGACCACGGTCTTTCGCACGCGATCGGGCACGCCGAGGCTCCGTGCATCCGTTCGCAGGGCGACGCCCCGGTCGCTGTCGGCGATCATCCCGCTGTCGAGGAGATGAACGGTCATCTCCTCGGCAAGGAACGGGTTGCCGTCGGTCGCCTCCGCCACCGATTCGACCAGCTGGCTCGAAACGAGGGAGCCGACGAGATCGGACACGAGAGAGCCGAGGTCGGGGCTGGGCAGCCCGGCAAGGGGGATTCGGGTGGAGTCGGCATGGCGTTCTGCCTCTGCCAGCTGTCCCGCTTTGCGGGGGTCGAGCTCGGCGTCGCGGCTCGTCGCCACGATGACGAGGCCCTGAAGAGCGTGGTCGCGCAAGAGGTAGCCGAGGAGGCTGAGGCTGGCCTCGTCGGCCCAGTGCAGGTCGTCGATCACGAGCAGCATGGGCAACCAAGGGACGAGAAGGCCGGCGACCGCCTCGAAGAGGAGGCGCTGCTCGGTGTCCGCCTCCGCCCGCGTGGGTCCCGGCAGGGCGCCGACGTGGGCGGCGAGCTCGGGCAGGAGGCGGGCAAGCTCACCACAGGTACCGACCGCCCGTTTCAAGGCCTCCGGATCCGCGTGGTCGACCAGATGCCGCAGCACTTCGACGAAGGGGAGGTAGGCGCCGAGGCGCTCCTCCGTGCAGCGACCCCACAGCACGGTGGCTCCCCCCTCGTGGACATGGCGGGCGAGCTCGGTGACGAGACGCGTCTTGCCGATGCCCGGCTCGCCGATCACCTCGATCATTCGCCGTCGCCGTCCCCAATCGCCCAGCAGGCGGGCCAGCTCTTGCGAGCGCCCCGTGAACTCCGTTCGCCACCGCCGCCCCACCGCCGGCGGGAGCGAAACGGCCGCCCCATCCCGCTCGGAGGAGGCGGGCGCTGCCAGCGGGCGCCCCGAGAGCACACCTGCCTCGGCGACGGCGAGACCGGCCTCGGCCCTCGCGGGACTGGCGACCGCCTCAGCAGCGCCGGCTGTCCGAGGGCTCGACCGAGCCCCCGAGGGCCGGTCGGTGTCCACCGCCGCCGCCCGGGCGAGGGCGGCCAACTCCTCCGCATCGAGCTCGAGGGCGCGGGCAAGCTGGCGTACGGTCGAGAGCCGCGGTGTGAGATTCCTGCCCCGCTCGAGGGCTCCGATCGCCGTGGCGCTGAGTGACGCCCGCTCGGCGAGTGCCTCCTGGGTGAGGCTCGCGTCCAAACGGTGCTGCCGGAGCAATCCACCGAACAACTCGCCCACCTGATACCCCCCGGGAGATCCGCTGGCGATGATATCGGAGCGCCGAGAGCCTCCCCCGGGCGGAAAGATTCCCGGCTCTGCCGGGCAAGAACGGGTCATGATGTCGTCGGTGGGGCCGCGCTGATGCCGACCGAGCAGGCGCCCGCTGAGGCGGTGCGGCGGTTCGAGGCCTTCTACAGCGAGCAGTACGCCGCCATCTACGCCTACGTGCATCGTCGCCTCACCCAGTCGCCGGGCGAGGTGCCCGATGTCGTCGCCGAGATCTTCACCGTCGCCTGGCGGCGCTTCGACGAGGTGCCGGCGGCCCCGGGCGACCGTCTCTGGCTCTACGGAGTCGCCCGCCGCTGCGTCCTTCGTTCTCGCCGCACGAGCTGGCGAAGGTCCCGCCTGCAATCCCGTGTGCGGGGCGCCGTCTCGGAGCAGCCCTCACCGCTGTCGCCTCGATCGATCGATCCGCTCACCGATCGAGTCCGCGACGCCATCGGGCGACTCCGCCCCCTCGATCGAGAGGTTCTCCGCCTCGTGATGTGGGAGGAGCTCAGCCACGCCGCAGCTGCCGAGGTCCTCGGTTGCTCGGTCAACGCCGTCGCCCTGCGCCTCCACCGCGCCCGCCTTCGACTGCGCGACGAGCTCGTCTCGGACACAGCCTCCGACCGGGCGTCTCTTTCGCCCGGCATCCTCGCACCGTCAGCCGGCAGAAGGAGGAGCTCGCAATGACAGATCTCGACTCGCTCGTGTCACGAGCAGACCCGGTGCGTGACATCATCGTCCCGGCGGCCGACCGCACCCAGGCGACGCGCATCGCGAGCGGCCGCGGCTACAGCCGGGCGTCAGCCGGACGGACCCTCCGACTCTCCGTCGCCGCCATCTCGG
>Ga0181526_10004542_pt1 | contig 10733 bp, 8 predicted proteins | sample PEATcosm2014_Bin_35_FD_119750 | JGI IMG/M metagenome (GOLD analysis project Ga0181526, IMG submission 119750) | Peatland microbial communities from MTU Mesocosm Facility, Houghton, MI, USA - PEATcosm2014_Bin06_30_metaG | ecosystem: Environmental > Terrestrial > Soil > Wetlands > Peat | place...
GAACAGATCAGCTTTGTGAAGGACCGACCCGGTCACGACCGGCGCTATGCCATCGACTGCCGCAAGATCGAGGCCGAACTCGGCTGGAGACCGGCCGAGACCTTCGCCTCGGGGATCGCTCGCACGATCGCTTGGTACCTGGGCGCTGGCGCCTGGGTGTCGCAGGTGGCAAGCGGCAAGTACCGCGAGTGGTCCGACCTGCAGTACGACGCCTAAACGCGACGCCTGAACGCTACTTCCGAATCGCGAGAACTCGAATCCATGGGAAAGAACCCGAACCCGCGACGCAAGGGCATCATCCTGGCCGGAGGATCAGGCACGCGCCTTTACCCCGTGACGCAGGCGGTTTCCAAGCAGTTGCTGCCGGTCTACGACAAGCCCATGGTGTATTACCCGCTGAGTACCCTGATGCTCGCTGGGGTGCGCGACATTCTGGTGATTTCCACGCCGGCCGACACGCCGCGTTTTGCCGAGTTGCTCGGCAACGGGGCACAGTGGGGCCTGAATCTGTCGTACCGGGTCCAGCCGGCGCCCGAAGGGCTGGCTCAGGCCTTCATCCTCGGCCGCGAATTCGTCGGCGCCGATCCGGCCGTGCTGGTCCTGGGCGACAACATCTTCTACGGCCATGACTTGGTGCACCAGTTGCAGCGCGCCAATGCCCGTTCCTCGGGCGCTACCGTGTTTGCCTACCGCGTCAACGATCCCGAGCGATACGGGGTCGTCGAGTTCGATGCGCAGGCGCGTGCGGTGAGCATCGAGGAGAAACCGGCGCAGCCGCGCTCGCACTACGCGGTGACCGGACTGTATTTTTACGACAACAGCGTGCTCGACGTCGCCGCGGCGCTCAAGCCTTCGCCGCGCGGCGAGCTCGAGATCACCGACGTCAACCGGCATTACTTGGAGCGCGGGACCTTGAACGTCGAGCACATGGGCCGCGGCATGGCCTGGCTGGATACCGGAACGCACGAATCCTTGCTGGATGCAGCGCAGTTCATCCATACCATCGAACGGCGCCAGGGGCTCAAGATCGCTTGTCCCGAGGAGGTTGCTTTTCGACAAGGCTGGATTGGCGCCGAGCAGATCGAGCGCCTGGCCAAGCCACTGGCCAAGAACGAATACGGAAGGTACCTGCTGGGGCTGTTGCGCGAACCAGCGGCGGGTCCGCCGGGTGCAACCGACGCGCGCGACTTCCCATGAGCGATGGTCGATGAGCAAACCCCCGATAACCCGCACGTCCCTTCCGGAAGTCCTGGTGTTTGAGCCCAGGGTATTTGGCGACGAGCGCGGATTTTTTTTCGAAAGCTGGAATGCCAGGGAATTTGGCGCGGCGACCGGCCTGGATATCGCCTTTGTGCAGGACAATCATTCCCGCTCGGCGCGCAACGTGCTGCGCGGCATCCACTACCAGGTCGTAAAGCCGCAGGGCAAGCTGGTGCGCGTGGTCAGCGGGGCGGTATTCGACGTGGCCGTGGATCTGCGCAAGTCCTCGCCGAACTTCGGCAAGTGGGTGGGCGTGGAGCTTTCCGCGGACAACAAGAAGCAAGTGTGGATCCCGCCAGGATTCGGCCATGCGTTCTTGGTGCTGAGCGAGCAGGCGGATTTTTTGTACAAGACCACGGACTACTGGAGCGGCGGTCACGATCGCTCGCTGCGCTGGAACGACCCAAGCGTGGCAGTCTGCTGGCCCTTGGTGGACGCGGCGCCGGTGCTTTCGGAGAAGGACGCCCGGGCGCCCTTGCTGCCGGACGCCGAAGTTTATGACTGAGCGATCGATGCTGGCGTGGCCGCCCGCGATCCTGCGTGCCGTAGCGGCGCCCGATTAACGCCCTCTGCCTCGCGCGATGCCCGACGGCAAGCCGGATACGGCGTCCACCCAAGACTTCACGGTTTCCATCGTCAGCCATGGGCAGGGAGCGCATTGCGCACAACTGCTGGCGGACCTGGCGGCGCATGCCTCAGGTGCGGTGGCCAAGGTCATTTTGACGCTCAATATTCCGGAGCCGATGCGGCCCGATCCGGCGCTGCCCTTTGCAGTGGACTTGCTGCGCAACGTTCGGCCCCAGGGTTTCGGCGCCAACCACAACCAGGCTTTCGCGCGCTGCCAATCCGACTTTTTTGCCGTGCTGAATCCGGATCTGCGCGTCGTGCAAGATCCCTTTGCGTCCTTAAGGCGTTGCCTGGCCGATCCGGCCTCGGGCATCGCGGCGCCGGTGGTGCGCGAAGTCGACGGGTCGGTCGCGGATTTTGCCCGCACACTGGTGTCTCCCTGGGACGTCGTGCGGCGCCGGATCCACTTGAGGGCCGACTCCGATCTGGATGCGGCGCCCGAATGGCTCGCCGGGATGTTCCTGGCGTTTCGGCGCAGCGTGTACGCCGACCTGGGCGGCTTTGATACGCGCTACTTTCTGTACTGCGAGGACGTGGATATCTGCGCGCGGGCGCGCCTGCGCGGCCTGCGCCTGCAGATTGCGCGCGACGCCTCGGTCACGCACATCGCGCAGCGCGCTTCGCGTCGGTCCATGAATCGCATGCGCCAGCATGTCTTAAGCCTGCTTCGCCTCTGGACCTCCCCCGTTTACCATGACTATCGGAACTTACTGCGCACAACGCAGGCGCCGGGCGAACGCAGGCCATGAGCGATCGATGGGGCGCGGCCGAAGACGGCAATAGGTGTGGATCCGGCGGGCGGGTTTGCGCACGGGTCGGAACGCCGGCGTGGCTGCCCAACTCCGGGCGCGGCAAAGGCCCGGCGCCGGGGCTTTGCTCAGTTCTTGGCCTTGCGCAGCAAAAACACGACCGCGGCGGTATCGTCCCAGTCCGACTCAAGTTGCATCATTGCAGCGAGGACGTCGTGCAACCCATTGCGAAGGTTGGGGCGCGATGACAGGTAAGCAGCAATTTCGTCGCCGAATTCGCCGCCGGCGGCGGCGGGTCGATGCCACAACATGTCGAACAGCAGAAAAAGGTTCGTCGTAAAGCGCGGAAGGATTGGAATGCGTCCCTCGACGGAGAATCCGGCCGTGGCGAAGAGCGTTTGCCATTGCTCGACCGGCAAGGCATGGGCGATCCGGTGAAACGCCTGATGCTCGCGCAGCACCTTGGCGGCCGCCTTGGGGTGGCCGGCCAGTTCAAACAAGCGCGGTAGCAGGGCCCAATCGTTGTAGCGTTGCGTGAGCACCGTGCAAAGCAGGGAGCCACCCGGACGCAGGCAGCGCCAGATCTCCTCGATCACCGGTTGGAGCCTGGCCGTCTGGCTCAGCGAAGTCCGCGTAAGGACATGATCCACGCTCTGGGGCTCCGCCAGATGTTCGAAATTGAGCGCCAGCTTGACGTCGGCGTAGAGCCCGGATTGCTTTGCCCATTCGGCGAATGTCGGATTGGTGGCGACCCCGATGGCTTCTCGGACGTCGGGACAGTTCAATTGAAAAAAAACTGGGTCGGAACAGCCCAGATCCAAAATGCGGCCGCCGAGTTGAAAGCGGCCATAGGCGGCAAGCTCCCACGCCAACCAGAGGTTATAGGTCGGCAGCGTCGGATTGCGTGCGGCCAGCCGATCGTAGCGGGACAAAATCTCCTCGCTCGTCAGGTGCAGGGTGCCGGTCGCGCGCGCCGGCGTCGCGTCTGCCATGTTTGCCGTCCCGGGATTGGCCGGCGCCCGTCGGCCGGAGTCGCCCAGCGCGCCGTAGAGTTCGTCAAAGCGCTTTGAGACACGCTGCGTGAAATGGTTTGCCCAGTCGCCGGCGATCCCTTTGCGCTCATGGGACAGTTGGTCCTCTTGTCCCGCAGTTCGGCCGCCGGTCAGCACTTCGAAGCGGTTGTCCTCTACCGCCCGCCGCAGGCTTGCCGAGTCGACTTCGAGGCCACCGCGTCGAATCAAGGCTTCTTCCAGCATCTCGACGTCGTGGCGCAGCAGGTCCTCGTATCGCAGGATCGGCTCGCCGGCGGCCAGCCAGGAGGCGTGGATGGATGCCACGGCGGGCAGCCACTTTTCCGCCAAGTACACGAGGCCGTCCTCCGTGCTGAGTCCTTCAAGTTGCCGGTGCAGGTCGGTCAGGCGCCGCGCGATCAGGCCGTGGCTGTACCGGAAGCTAAAATAGGCGGAAACCAGAGTATCGCGTAGGTCCCGCAGGACCACGAATCGACGGGAGTTGGCCGGCAGCCGAACCCCGTCGAACTGTTCCTTGGTGACATAGACCGTCGGGTAGATTCCACCGGGAACCAGCGGATCGAACAGGAACTGACCCTCTCCGGTCCGCGGTGCGACGATGCGCTCGGGCGCAAGCGCGCTCAGGATCTTCATGATCCACTGCGACCCGGCCTTCCAGTGCGTGACGTGGAAGAGCGTTGTCTGGACCAATTGCTCGGATGACTCGGGTTTCAACGAAATTTGCGCCTACGGCTTGCCTTGCGTAATGATAACGTGCGCCGCATTGGCACTTGGCACGGATCGCCGGCGCCGCTGCAAATCGGCGACTCATCGCGCCGCTGTTGCAATACCACTGCTTGGCGCAGGGCGGAGTGTTAACATCCCCTGTCCGCATAGGTCCTCGTTCAACCGTGAGATTCCCAGGTGCACGTTCCGGTCGCCATTGCGGAACGACACGATTGCGACATGGCCGACTCCAGCGTGCTTCGATCCGCCCGCCCCGTTTATTCGGTAAGGCCCGCGTTCGTCTTGCTCTCCTTTTGGCAACGCCGCCAGTTGATCAAGGGCCTGGTGAAGCGCGATGTCATGGGGCGCTACCGAGGGTCATTTTTCGGGGTCTTCTGGTCCTTGGTCCAACCGTTGATCATGCTTTCAATCTATACGCTCGTGTTTGGCGAAATCCTGCAATCGAAGTGGTCCCGGGCTGGGGGTACGGCCGAGTTTGTCCTGACGTTCTTCATCGGACTGATCGTCTTTAATTTCTTCGCCGAGTGCGTCAACCGGTCGACCACGCTGGTACTGAGCAATCCGAATTTTGTCAAAAAGATTGTCTTTCCCCTGGAAACGCTTGCCTGGATGACCATCGGTTCGGCGTTATTTCATCTCACCATTTCCTTCGTGGTGTGGCTCCTGTTCCACGTTTTCATTCGAGGCGCGCCCTCTTGGACGGTCCTGTGGTTGCCGGTCATCCTTCTGCCCCTGATCCTGTGCACGCTGGGTGTGACTTGGATCCTCTCGTCGCTGGGTGTGTTTGTGCGTGATGTGAGCCAGGCCGCCGGACTATTCACGACCGGCCTCATGTTCTTGTCGCCGGTCTTTTACGAGGCGTCGTCGGTGCCGGAGCGATTTCGTTGGTTGCTTTATCTCAATCCGCTCACTTTCCCGATTGAGCAGGCGCGGCGTGTGCTGCTCGACGCGACCGTTCCCGACGTCGCCGGATTGATTTTGTTTCTGGGCGCAGGTTCCTTGGTGGCCTGGCTCGGTCTGGCTTGGTTCCAGCGCACGCGCGGCGGGTTTGCCGACGTGATCTGACAAATTGGCGATGCCTCTTTGCCGCAGCGCACGCTCAACGGAACGATCCTTGCGCCAGCGTCGCCGGTCAGCGGCTTGCGCCCGGGGCTTGCCCCGCGCAATCTAAACGGACACTAGCCAATGACCGAACTTGTCATCCGTGCGCGTGGCTTGGGCAAGGCGTACCACATCTACAGCCGGCCCGTGGATCGCCTCAAGCAGGCCTTGCTCGGTCGGCACCGACGTTACTATCGCGAATTCTGGGCGCTGCGCGACGTGGATCTTGACGTGGAACGCGGCTGCGCGATGGCCGTCGTTGGACGCAACGGGAGCGGCAAGAGCACGCTCTTGCAGCTGGTTGCCGGCACGCTGACGCCGTCCGAAGGATCGATCGAAACCGTGGGGGGACGGATTGCCGCACTGCTGGAGCTTGGCTCGGGGTTTAACCCGGAGTTCACCGGGCGCGAGAATGTCTATCTCAACGCAGCGATACTCGGGCTTACCGACGAATACGTCGATGCGCATTTCAACCAGATGCTCGATTTCTCCGAACTGCACGACTTCATCGACCAGCCGGTAAAGACCTATTCGAGCGGCATGTTTGTGCGGCTCGCATTTTCGGTGCAAGTGTTTTCCGAGCCTCAGGTGTTGATCGTCGACGAGGCACTGTCGGTTGGGGACGTATTCTTTCAGCAGAAGTGTTTTGATCGCCTGCGCAAATTGCGCGAGGCCGGCGTGACGCTGCTGTTTGTGACCCACGACACCGCTGCGGTGCAGATGTTTTGCGACCAGGCCTTGCTCCTGGAGGCCGGATCGATCCTGTTTCGCGGGCGACCGGAGGAATGCGTCACGCGCTACCACGCCTTGAGCAAGACCCCGCTGTCAATGCCGGCGCCGGAAGGCGTTCGCAAAGGGACGCACGCCGTCGCAAAGGCTGTACACCCGGTCGTCCGCTCCGAAGACTGGGCCACGCAAACCGGGGCGGCGCCGAGCCGCAATCTCGTGGCATCGGTGCGTTCCCGGCACGGCGCACGCGATTTGGAGATTGTCGGTATTTTTGGCTTGAACGAGCAGGGCGTGGAGACGCTCGGCGTGGGCGTGCAAAAGGTCTTGCAACTGCTCGTCCACGTGACCGCGCAGCGCCCCGTCCGGCAGCCCACGATCGGCGTGCACGTCTACGACCGCATGGGAACCCTGGTCTTTGCGGCCGGCTCTCAGCAGTTGGGGGTCGAGCTCCCGGCCCTGTCGCCGGGCCAGTCCCTGTACCTGCGACTCGGCTTGACCTGCAACCTGTATCCGGGGACGTACACGCTTTCCGTGGTTGCCGGGGCGCCCTCTCCGGAGGGCCCCAACACGGGCGTCTTTCATGACGTCATCGAGGGCCTGGGACCGCTGGCCGTCCATGCGGATGGCGCCCAGGCAATGCCGTTTTTCGGGATCGCGCAGCTGCCGCTGAGCCTGGATGTGATCCAGGCGACGGAGGAGGCGTCGTGAGCGCCGTGTCTGAGCCCCAGGCCGTCTTGCGCTGCTGGTGCGGCAACGTCGAACTTGCTCCCTATTCGGACGATTACCAGCTTTGCGCGCGCTGCGGCACGCTGATCACGCGCCGCCTCCCAACCAAGGACTTGACCCACATTCGCGATGAAGATGGCGATCTGTACGGGGCGAAGTACTTTTTCGAGCGTGCCCGGGAGCTGCATTTCCCGGATCTGACCGAGCGCGCGCGCCTGGATTTGTCGGAGCGTTGTGTCTATTGGCTCAAGGCGCTTTTGGCGCATCGCGTACCACCGGGGGCGACGCTGGAACTGGGTTGCTCCAGTGGCGCTTTTGTTGCCTTGCTTGCCAGTGCCGGGTACCAGGCGACGGGCCAGGACCTGAGCCCAGCGGTCACGGCACTGGCGCGCAGCACGTTTTGCGTGCCGGTGCTGACCGGACCCATCGAGGACCAGCGCCTGGCCGAGCAGAGTTTCGACGCGCTGATTCTGATGGATGTCCTGGAACACTTGCTCGATCCCGTCGGTACGCTTGGCGCGGGGATTCGCGCGCTGCGCGAGGACGGTTTGCTGTTGATCCAGACGCCCTGTTTTGATCCGGCGCTCTCCCATGCGGATCTTGTGAGCGCCAAGCATCCGTTCTTGGCCATGCTCTTGCCGGAGGAACACCTCTACCTGTATAGCCGTGCCTCGGTAACGAAGGCCCTGAACGAACTGGGATTTGCGCACGTCGCGTTCCTGCCGGCACTTTTCGAAATGTACGATATGTTTTTGCTTGCCTCCCGCACGCCCATCGTCCCGGTCGAGGAGACGGCGTGGCGCCAGGCGCTGCGTCGATCGCGGGAGAGCCGCATCGTTGAGGCGCTGATCGACGCCTTCGATGGTTCACGTGCCCGTATTCCGTTGCAAGAACGCCTCGATCAGGTCGAGGGAGATCGGGCCCGACGGCTCGAGGTGATTCTTGCCCAGCAAGCCGAACTCGAGCGGTTGCACCAACAAGTGAGCGCGCTGACCGCGCGACGTAGGCGGTTGCGGCGCGTGCTCGAGCGGTGGACGTCATTCGTGCGCGGGCGCACTTGAGGCCGGCCATGAAAATCGCTTTCTGCGGTCATTCGCATCATCGCGTCACCCAATCGACCGTGTTTTTGCGCTCACTGTTGCAGCAGGCGGGCGAGGTGACGGAATTTTGGGACGAGTCCTGGCTTACCGGTGCGGCCATGGACGAGGCCGCGATTGTCGATGGCGGATTTGACGCCGTGGTCGTCTTCCAAATGGAATTGCTTGCCCTGCGCCTGGCGCGCATTGGACTGGTGAACCTCACGTTCTTCCCGATGTATGACGGCTGTCACACGATGCCGGACTCGTACTGGCGCTCACTTGAAAACGTCAAGATCGTCTCCTTCAGCAGTACCCTGCACGAAAAACTGCAACGTTTGGGGGCGCGCTGCCGGTTTGTGCGCTACTGGCCCGATCCGAAGCTATGTCAACCGGTACGATCGACCACCGAGCTGTCGGGCTACTTCTGGCAGCGTCAGCAGGACGTGACCTGGAGCACGATTCGACAGTTGCTGGGCGATCAGCGCTTTGATCGATTCACGTTACACAAGGCTTTGGATCCGTCTTTTGGCGACTTCGTCACCCCGTCCGATGAGGACGTGCGGCGCCATTCGATACGCGTGACGGAATGGTTCGACAGCCGCGAAGCGGCCGCCGCCGACTTGCAAGCGCACAACGTCTACTTCGCGCCACGCCTGCGCGAGGGGATCGGCATGTCCTTCTTGGAAGCCATGGCAATGGGCTTCTTGGTCGTTGCCGCCGATGCCCCGACGATGAACGAGTACATCGTTTCGGGTGTGAACGGTCTTCTCTTCGATCCCTCAGACCTTCGTCCGCTCGAATTTCGCGCGCACGCCCAGCTAGGTATGCGCGCGCGCCGCACGGTCGAGCAAGGCAGGCGCAAGTGGTCGCGCTCGACGCCGGCCTTGCTGCGCTATGTGCTGACGCCGACCGCCGAACAGCCGGCGCAAGCGCATTTTGACGCCTTCGATCCCTTGGCCACGGAAAACCAGCTGACGCCGCCACGGCTGGCTGGCGCGAGTGTCGTCGCGGGGGAAACGGCGCCGCCGCGGACCGGTGACACGAGCGAGGGGCAAGGCGGCCGCAGGCTGCGTGCGCAAACGCGCCAGGGCTGGACCGGGGATCAACCATACCTGACGGTGGCGGTCGTGACGCGCAATGTTGAAGGCACGCTGCGTAGGACGCTGGACAGCATCCTGCGGCAGGACTGGAAGGACAAGGAAGTGGTCGTGCTCGATGGCGCGTCCACCGACGGCACCGTCGAGGTCCTGCGCGAATACGAGCGGGACCTCGATTTTTGGCGCAGCGCCTCCGATGGCGGACCCTACGACGCGATGAATGCGGCGGCGCAGATCGCACGCGGACGTTACATCCTGTTCATGAATGCGGGCGACTGGTTCCAGACAACCGATGCGCTGACGCTGGCGCTCGATGCCGTCTCGGGCGAGCCCGACGTCATCTACGGCCATCACGTCTACCGCGACGTCATGGGGCGCGACGAAATGCATATGGCGGCTGACTTTGATCAGACCTGGAACCAGCTGCAGGCCGGTGACGTCGGTTGGCGCTGGCTGTCGGGGGTTCCCGGGCATCAGGCCACCCTCACGCGCACGGAGCTTTTACGCCGCAGTCCGTACCGTAGCGATTTGCGGATCGCCGCCGACCATGAATTCTTGTATCGACTGGCTGGCCAGGCGGGACGCTTCCACCACTGCGCAACCGTCCTGTCCACCTACGTCGGCGGAGGGATGTCTTGGCAGAATCAGGATCGATGTTTCGATGAATGGCGCAACATTGCGAGCCAGTACACGAAGCGGCCCGACAAGGTCCGGGCGACCTTCGACACGATGAAGTCAGAAATGGAAGCCAGTGCCCTGCGCCGGCGGGCCTGGCCGGGATTGCTCAAGGGTATGGTTCGCGGGCGCCACGCTCTTTCGGTTCTGGTGTGGCGTGCCCGCAATAGATGGGAGCGCAAGCGACGGGAGCGGCTCGGCCGCGCAAAGATCCTGCGCGTCGATTTTGGCGCCACTGATCTGGGCAAGCATGTTGCTCTGGTACAAGGACTATCGGCACCGGAAGGCTGGGGACGGTGGAGCGATGGCGAGCGCGTTCAAGTCGACTTCAGCGAATCGGTCAAGGATCCGGTTCGGGTCAGCCTCCACATACGCAAAGCGTTTGGGGCCAATGTGGGTCGGGAGATGGTCGTGCGTATCGGCAAGGCCTGCTATCGTCACCGGCTTGTCGCGGGGGAGCAGCGCTTTAGCGCCGTTTTGGACGATGAACCGGATCGCGTACCGCGTATCGAATTGACGATCCCGAACCCCGTTTCTCCGGAATCGTTGGGCGAAAGTTCGGATCACCGGCGCCTTGGAATCGTGCTCAGTGCGATCGAGGTGCAACTGCGCTAAGGGGGATGGAATGGATCGAGTGTTGGTGACCGGCGGTGCCGGTTTTCTGGGTTCTCACCTGTGCGAGCGGCTCATCGGGGAGGGTGCCGATGTGCTGTGCGTGGACAATTTCTACACGGGCAACCGTCGCAACGTCAGCGCGCTGCTCGATTCCAAGTCCTTCGAACTCATGCGCCATGACGTCTGCTTTCCGCTGTACGTGGAAGTCGACCAGATCTACAACCTGGCCTGCCCAGCCTCGCCGATCCACTACCAGTTCGACCCGGTCCAGACAACCAAAACCAGCGTGCACGGCGCCATCAACATGCTGGGCCTAGC
>Ga0181526_10004543_pt1 | contig 10732 bp, 10 predicted proteins | sample PEATcosm2014_Bin_35_FD_119750 | JGI IMG/M metagenome (GOLD analysis project Ga0181526, IMG submission 119750) | Peatland microbial communities from MTU Mesocosm Facility, Houghton, MI, USA - PEATcosm2014_Bin06_30_metaG | ecosystem: Environmental > Terrestrial > Soil > Wetlands > Peat | place...
GGCACACCGGCAGGAACGTCAGCATCTACAAGACCCCGGACTTCGCCGTCAGCGACATCTGGCTGGCTCCGAATGGCACGGCTACCTGGCCGGCACGAGCGTGCAGGGGAAACTGCGCGACGTGATCCCGGGCAAAGTGCGGGTGCTGACCAGCACGGATTACGTCGTGTGGAAGGACGTGCCGGTGGATTACCGTGCCGAAGGTCATCGCTCGATCCTGGCGGCGGTGGATGAAAACAATATGTGGATCGCGACCGACATGGGCATGATTCTGAAACTGACGCCGGCCAAGTAGCGTCTTCCGATTTTGAGATCCGGTTCCCTTCCCAACCGCCGCGCCTGGGGTTATAATCCAACTGATTCACAGCAGGAATTTTGGGAGGACTATTGCCATGAACCGATGCGGTCTTTGGATGGCGGTTTTGCTGGTTGCCGGAGCCGCCGTTGCCGCGGCCCAGGATGTGGACACCGACTATCAGGCCTTGCAGGATGCGGTAAACAAGAAGGATGTCGCGACAATCAAGAAGCTGGCCGCCGAGACCAGCGCCCTGGCTCGCCAGGAGATCGCCAAGCCGGGCGACACCGCCGATCCGGATGCGGCGAAGAAGCGCCTCGATGACTTGCACGCCATCGACACCTACACGGAATACGCGCTTTACGCTACCGCCGCGCAGTCCGAAGCGCCTGTAATGGTGGACCTGATTGCCACTCTGGAGAAGCAGAACCCCAAGAGCAAATATCTGGACCTGGGCTATGGGCCATACCTGGCAGCTCTCGCCAAAACCGGCGCCGCAGCGAAGATTCCGGAGACTGCCGAGAAAGCCCTGGCGAACTTCCCCGAGAATCCATACCTGCTGGACCCCCTTTCCCGCAACGCGGCCTCGCATGGACAGAACGATCGCACGATAGCCTATTCCACACGCCTCATTGCGCTGTGGAGCTCGCATCCCAAGCCGCCGGAAGGGCTGAGCGAAGCCGAATGGAACCGCGAGCGCGACGCGACGCTCGGCCCCTCCTATTACATGGCGGGCATGGCTTATGCCGCCACTTCGCACTGGGTGGATGCCGACAAGAACCTGCGCGCCGCTCTGCCTTACGCGAAAGGTAATCCAACCACGAACGCGAACGCCCTGTTCCAGCTTGGTATCGCCAACTACCAGTATGGCAAGATGACCCTGAACAAGGCCAGGGTTCTGGAAGGCGCCAAGTTCAGCGAGCAGGCCGCCGCCATACCAAGCAGTGTTTCGCAGCAGGCCTGGAAGAATGCCCAGGTCATGAAGGCCGAAGCCGACCACATGCGCTGACCGGCCGGCGCGGCCGCGCGCGTAAAGTACAATCAAGAGTCGGAGTTAAGTGCCTGACCGACCGCTCCCTTTGGTCGCGGCTCCGATGCGTTCAGAGCCGCGACCAAAGGGAGCGGTCGTCTGCAATGGAACCGATTACTCCCTGACGGATACTTAGACTCGTGGCTACTCGAAGAATACTCGTGACCGGCGGTGCCGGATACATTGGCTCGCACACAGTTCGTCTGCTGCTCGAACGCGGCTATGACGTGGCGGTGGTGGACAACCTTTCCAGAGGGTATCGGCAGAACGTTCCAGCCGGGCGCCTCTATGAAATGGATGTCGCCGACACCAACGCGCTCACCGGGTTGATGCGTCAACGGAAGACCGAGGCGGTGGTGCATTTTGCGGCCTTCATCGCGGTGGGCGAATCCATGGTGGTGCCGGAGCGGTACTTCGTCAACAACGTGGCAGGTTCGCTATCGCTGCTCACCGCCATGCTGGGCGCGGGCGTGAAGCATATCGTTTTCTCCTCCACCGCCGCCGTGTACGGCAATCCGCACGCGGTTCCGATTCTCGAAACCTTCCCCATTCAGCCCGTAAATCCCTATGGCGAATCGAAGGTGATGGTGGAAACGGCGCTCGGCTGGTTCGATCGTATCCACCATCTCACCAGCGTCTGCCTCCGCTATTTCAACGCCGCCGGGAGCGCGCCCGATGGCGCGCTGGGTGAGCAGCACGAGCCGGAAACGCACCTCATCCCGCTCATCCTGCGCGCCGTACTCTCCGGCAAGCCGGTCACGGTTTTTGGCGAAGATTACGATACCCCCGATGGAACCTGCATCCGCGATTACATCCACGTGGAGGATCTGGCTGAAGCCCACATTCTGGCGCTCGAATACCTGCTGGCAGCGGGATCGAGCGACCAGTTCAATGTGGGAACCGGCTCCGGCCATTCGGTGATGGAAGTGATACGCGCGGTGGAAGAAGTCACCGGGCAAAAGGTACCGTACATGATGGGAACGCGGCGCGAGGGCGATCCGGCTCGCCTGGTGGCCAGCTCCGATAAGCTGCAGTCCAAGCTGGGCTGGCAGCCGCGATCGAGCGACTTGAAGACCATCGTGACACACGCATGGAACTTCGCGCGGCAGCACGCCTAGGGTTCGCGCGGATCGGAACGCGGGATGAAACCGGCATTCTTTCAATCGGCGGCGGACTTTCGCGACTGGCTGGGCCGGCACCACGCCACCGTGCGCGAGCTGCTGGTCGGGTTCTACCGGAAAGAGTCGGGCCGCGGCGGCATCACCTATCCGGAGGCGCTGGACGCAGCGCTCGCGTTCGGCTGGATCGACGGTGTCCGCAAACGGCTCGATGCGGAAGCGTATACGATCCGGTTCACGCCGCGGAAACCGGGCAGCACCTGGAGCGCGGTGAACATCGCGCGGGTTGGGGAGCTTACCGCGCAAGGGCTGATGAAACCTCCGGGGCTACGCGTGTACGCCGAGCGCGACGAGCGGAAGACGCGGCAGTACTCGTACGAACGCGAGCAGGGACAGCTCGATCCGGCGCTCGATGCAACCTTGCGCGCCAACCGGAAGGCGTCGGCGTTTTTCGATGCACAGCCGCCTGGCTACCGGAAAACCGCGACCTTCTGGGTGATGAGCGCGAAGAAAGAAGAGACGCGCGCGCGGCGGCTGGCCCACCTCATCGAGCGCTCGGCGAGCGGAGCCCGTATCGATCTGCTCAAGCCGAACCGGAAATAGTGGCACAGCACCGGCGGTCTTTGCCGCCGGTGTCTTGCGGTCGAAGAAAAGGAACCGTCGACAAGATCGCCGGCACTACCGCGGCGCCGGCAGATCCTGCGGGGAAATGATGCGCGCTTCCATCCAGCCGGCCTGGCGCAATCGCGCGGGCGAAGCGGTGAACGCCAGCTTGTAGCTGGTTTCCTCGACCGGCCCCTCCACCGCGGGCCTCGGTTGCGGATAGACCAACGCCAGGTACCGCAGGATGGCGTAGATGTCGCCATCCTCGGGCTGGCGCAGGCTGTAGCCGTTGGAGCGGAAATGGACGGAAGTGCCCTGCGCGGAAAGCCGCCATGCCAGGAACGCGCAGCAGTGAATGGCGTGTTCGAACCAAACATCGAGGCTGGGCGGCACATCGCGGTCCAGGAACAGCTCCACGGTGCGCTCCTGCTCGCGCGCGAATTCCCGCACCTGCAAGGCGCTGGTGTGCGCGGTGGCCTTCCAGTCGACGTGGCGCGAGCTCTCCAGCGCTTCGTAGGGGCGGATGCGATAGAAGTCGCGCCCGAGGCCGCGAAAGTATGCCTCCATTTCCTCGCCGATGGCCGGCAGCATCTCCTCGAAGCCGGGCAGGGGGTCGAGCGGCGGGTAGACCAGCGTCTCGCGGAGCAGGGTGACGCGCGCGGTTTTGCGGAGGAATCCGAACGGGAACGAGGTGGAGAACGCGAATCCGTTTTCGCGGTAGGCGCCACGGCGCGGAAACCGGGCTTCCACGGTCTTTTCGAGAGTGACTCCGGCCGCGATGAGCGGGAAATACACGGCGGACTCCAGGCACGCAGCACTCGCGTCCGGGATGCCTTCCACGCGAATGGAAAACGAAGGCATCAGCCATTTCACGTTGCGCACGCGCATTTGGCCGGGAAAGCCGCGAGTGGCGAAAACGTGCTCCGGCGCCACGAAATCGACCTCCAGCCCGGCCAGCGAGAGGCTGCCGAGCAGACCGGAAACCAGCAGCGTCGAGAGCATCGCCGCCAGCACCAGAAACAACAGGTTGTTGGCGGAGACCACCGCACCCAGCGCGGTTGCCGCAAGCGCAGCCAGAAACCACAGCCCGCGGCGCGTGACGCGATAACGAATGCGCCGCTCCAGAGCGTGCCGGAAAGTGTGCCACCGTTGGCGCATGCCCAGAGCCGATTCTACCGCCCGCGGCCGGGCGGTGCATTACAATCGTGATGTATGCGCCGCAGTCTTGTTCTCGCGCTGGCTTCCGTGGCGATGCTGTTCGCCCAGAAGCGGCCGTTCGATGCGAACGCCCTGCTGGAACTCAAGCGGATCGGCGATCCGCAGATTTCGCCCGATGGCAAAACGGTGGCGTTCACCGTGCAATCCGTCGACCTGGCCGCCAACCGGAAACCCCAGCAGGTCTGGACCGTGCCGATCGATGGCGGTGCGCCGCGCCAGATCACGCACGACGGCGACAACAACACCCGTCCGCGCTGGTCGCCCGACGGCAAGCGGATCGCGTATATATCGAACCGCGGCGGCTCCGCCCAGATCTGGCTGATGGATCCGGACGGCGGCAATGCGAAGCAGGTCACCAGCCTGGCGACCGAAGCCGACGGGGAGACGTTCTCGGCCGACGGGAAGTACCTGGTTTTCTCGAGCAGCGTCTATCCGGAATGCGGCGCCGACGACGCCTGCAACAAAAAGAACCTGGACGACGACGGCGCCAATCCGGTGAAGGCGCGTGTCTACAAGGAGCTGCTCTACCGGCACTGGACCGCCTGGGCGTCGCGCCGCCGCAGCCATCTGCTGATGGCACCTGCCGCCGGCGGACCCGTTCGCGATCTGACGCCGGGCGACCGCGAAGTGCCGCCGTTTTCGCTTGGGAGCCCGGACGATTACGATATTTCACCCGATGGCGGGGAACTCTGCTATGCGGTGAACCTCGATCCGGTGCCGGCTGTCAGCACCAATACCGATCTGTTCGTGTTGCCTCTGGGTGGCGGCGCGGAGCCGCAGCAACCCGTGAAGATCACCAGCGGCCCGGGCGCCGATGACACGCCGCGCTATTCTCCCGACGGCAAGTATCTCGCCTGGCGGGCGCAGGCGCGGGCCGGTTACGAGAGCGACCGCTGGCAGTTGATGTTGCTCGAACGCGCCACCGGAAAAGTCACCAACCTGACCGAAAGCATCGACCGGTGGGTGAACAACTTCGTCTGGGCGCCCGATTCGAGCAGCCTGTTCTTCACCACCGGAGATCGCGGGAGGCAAGCCATCCAGTGGATCTCGGTGAAGGGTGGCGCGATGCACGTAGCCGCGGCCGGCGACAGCGAACTGGACGACATGATGCTGACGCGCGATGGCAAGACCATGGTCTACACGCAGCAGACCGGCGAATCGCCCGTCGAGATCTACCGCGCCGCTTCCTCCGGCGGCGCTCCTTCGGCGCTTACCCATTTGAACGACGCCGTGCTGAACTCGCACCAGCTCACGCCGCTCGAGGAATTCTGGGTGGACGCGCCCGATGGCGCCCACATTCACAGCTTCCTGATCAAACCCTATGGCTTTGACCCGGAGCGCAAATATCCCGTCATCATGTTGATCCACGGCGGCCCGCAAGGGAACTGGGGACATAGCTGGACCTACCGCTGGAACGCGCAGGTGTTTGCCGCCGCCGGTTACGTGGTGGTCGAGCCCAACCCGCGAGGCTCCACGGGCTACGGGCAGAAGTTCATCGACGAAATCAACGGTGACTGGGGTGGCAAGGTATTCGACGACATCATGGCGGTCACCGACCATGTGGTGGCCAACATCCCGTACGCCGATGGTAGCCGCATGACTGCGGCCGGAGCGTCTTACGGCGGCTACATGATCGACTGGATCCTGGGCCACACGCAACGCTTCAAGGCGCTGATCACTCACGATGGCGTCTACGATATGACCAGCGAATTCGGCGCCACCGAGGAGTTGTGGTTTCCGCTGTGGGAAAACGGCGGCACACCCTGGGACAAGCCGGAAGATTACCAGAAGTGGTCGCCGTCCAGCTACGTCAAGGAATTCCACACGCCCACGTTGGTCTTCCACGGCGAGCTGGATTTCCGCGTGCCGGAAACGCAGGGGCTGGAGCTGTTCACCGCGCTGCAGATGCAAAAGGTGCCCTCCAAGCTGGTGGTTTTTCCCGATGAAGGACATTGGGTATTGAAGCCGCGAAACAGCTTATTCTGGTATCAGACGTTCCTCGATTGGCTGGATAGCTGGGTAAAGAAATGAGAATTGCTCTTGCGGCGGTACTGGCGGCCTTACTGATTGCCGTGGCGTTGCTGTTGGCGCTGTCCGGCCACACGGCGATCCAAGTGAGCCCGGCGGTGACGAGCATCGGTATCAGCACGCCGGTCACGGCCCGGCTTGTCAATCCACACGGGGTGCGCGCAGTGCGCGGATTCGTGGCGCAGGGAGGTGCCGAGTACCCGGTGTTCGAGTCCAGGAACGCCGCCACGCGCCTGCTCTGGCACCGGCACGAAGCGCCGCTGACGGTGATCTTCGACGCGGGCAAAAGCCAGGCCGCGAATCTGAAAGACGGGCCGGCACAACTGGTGGTGGAAGCCGTATCCAACGATTTCGCCGGCCACACCGATTCGGCGTCGTTTGACGTCACCGTAGTACTGGAACCGCCGCGGGTGGCCGCCGACGGCCAGCGGCATTACATCAACCAGGGCGGCGCGGAACTGGTGGTCTTGACGCCGGGCGGCAACTGGAACGAAGCGGGAGTGCGCGTCGGCAATTACACCTTTCGCAGTTTTCCGATGCCCGACCACTCTGCGCAGCGGTTCAGCATGATCGCCTATCCCTGGGATCTGCCCGGAAACGTAGTGCCGGTGGTGTATGCGCGCAATGCGGCCGGCGCGGAGGCGACCGCGCCCGTGACGGTCACCATCAAGGCGAAGAAGTTCCGCGCGCGCGATTTTGACTTGACCGATGCGCTGGCGGAAAAACTGGTACATTCGGTGGATTCGAGCGGCACCCTGGCGCCCGGCAAAGACCTGCTGGCGCGCTTTCTTTTTATCAACGGCCCTATGCGCCGCGCCAACAACCAGCAGCTTGCCGATCTGCGCCTGCAGACGGAGGAGAAGATTCTCTGGTCGGGCGCTTTTATGCACTGGGGCAAGGAAGAAGCCAACTTCGCCGACTTGCGCGACTACATCTACCATGGCCAGAAAGTGGATCAGCAGGTGCACCTGGGCTTCGATCTTTCCGATGTCGCGCATGGGCCCGTCTTCGCCGCCAATAACGGGCGCGTGGTGTGGGCGCGGGATTTGGGAATTTACGGCAACTGCATTGTGCTGGATCACGGATACTCGGTCCAATCCATCTATGGCCACTTGAGCGAAATCGGCGTCAAGGCGGGCGACTGGGTCGACAAAGGCCAGCGAATCGGAGTCGCGGGTGAAACCGGTCTGGCCGGCGGCATTCACGTGCATTTCGGCATGCAGGTGGATGGCGTCCAGGTCAACCCGCGGGAATGGTGGGACGAGCACTGGATCCATGACCATGTGCTGATCCGGCTCCAGCCCGAAGCCAGCCATAGCCCGAAAGCCGCCGCAGCACCCGCGCCGGCCAAGCCGCACCATCACAAGAAGAGGCGCTGATTGCGACACTCAAAACACCGGCGGCAAAAGACCGCCGGCGCTACCGCAGTAGCTCTCAGAGAATCTGTTCCATCACCGAGATGAGGTAGTCGCGGTCGAACGGGCCGGAGTGATACGTGCGGGTCTCAAAGTAGCGCCACATGTTGCGATTCCGCTCCAGGGTGTAGAACAGCGGCTGCTCTTCGATCAGATCCTTGTCCAGCATTTCCTGGTTGAAAGCGCGGACGGAACCCTCCAGAATGTAGGGAATCCGAAAGTCCTCGGTCGAAATCAGCTCCGCGGTGGCCGCGTACGCAACCTGCAGGATGCGGCCGTGGACGTTGATCTGCAGCAGGTTGGGCGCGTCGTCGCTATAAGAGGCGGCGCGATATTCGGGCGGGTCCAGCAAAACCACGCGGTCTTCGAGCATGCCATTGACGGCGGCCACAAAGTCCGCGCAGACCGAGTGCAACTCGCGGGCGGCGGCACGCCGCATGGTTTCCACTTCATGCACGCGGCGCAAGCGGCCTTCGTCTGTTTCCGCCAGCGATTGAATGCGCTGCGCCAGCCGATGCAAACGGTCCTGTTTGGGCCATGAGCGCAAGCGCCGCACTGGTGTGTCCTCCCGTACCATAGTGCCCGACCGGGTGTGGGCAGCGCAATGCCCGCATTGGTCTAACTGAACGAACGGCGCCCCAGGCCCTCGACCAGTTCGCTCGAACGGAACAGATCCACCGTGTCCAGGTGTACTGCCATGAGAATGGTGTCGGCCGCATCCATGGAAAGCGACCTTTTCCCTTTCAGGACGTTATGGATATGAGGTTGGGAAAGGCCGGTCAACCGGGCGGTACCCCGCTCCGTGAGTTCGCCGCTGCGGATTCTTTCCCGCAGCGCCGATAGCAGGCGCGATTCGAGTTGCCTGAAGCCGGTCATATGGCTGGACGGTCGCCGGCCCTATTTCTAACTGAAATAGTCCAGTACTAAAGCCATTGAATCTGCGTTTGAATTATCACACAGAAAAATCATAGGACAATGGCGCGGCAGTTCCAGTAAGTGCCTAGTAGTACTGGAGATAGCGTGAAGTAATACCTTCGGTTAAATAACTATTTATATTAAATTGATTTTAATTAAATTGACGTTTTATATTGTCGGCGTAAATATGTGAACAGCTTAGGAAAATCGGGGCGGCTGAACCTGACGGGTGCCGTCACCGGGAAGGACATTCTCTAAAACATGCGTTGGAACCGATCAAACGCGGTGGGTGTCGCTAAGGCATCGTGCGCGTACTGCCATGGATATGGCACGCGTTTTGTAAGGATTGGAAAGGAAGTGCCCTGCAACTGCGCCTTACGGGCTATCTTCAGGGCCTGTTTGGCGCGTTTTCGCGATTGCGCCGAATCCGGCGCCTATCTGGGCACGGTGTCACTGGAGTTTTGCAGCGGCCGTAACAGCCGGCGGGTTTATTCCCGGAAGTCGGAAGAGTACATGGCGGATTTTTGCCTAGTCAGCCGCCGGGTGTTGGACGATGAGGAGCACCGCATATTCCGCTATCATTTTCTGTTGGGCGCGGACTGGAAGCTGTGCTGCCGGCGTTTGAACATGGACCGCGGCAATTTCTTTCACGCGGTCTACCGGATCGAGCAGAAGCTGGGCCGGACCTTCGCGGAACTGGAGCCCTATCCGCTGTACCCGCTCCGCGACTACTTCAGCGGCGTGATTCACCGCCAGGTGTTGCCGCTGTCGGCCTGAATTCCGCGGCCGCGGCCCGGAGACGCCCGCCGGGCCGCGGCCGCGCGGAGACCCGCAAAGCGCGCGGACGCCACGCGCAATCGCCACAGCTAAACTGGAAAGATGCCCGCGCGCACTGACGAGGTCTGGAAGACATCCGCTGTCGCCAAGGTCTACCTGGAGGGTGTTCGCGCCGCGATCCCGCTGGCGCAAGAACAATTAGACGTGATGCTCCGGCTGCTGGCGGCCGGCGAACGGCCGGTGCGGGATTTTCTAGATCTCGGCTGCGGCGACGGTGCGCTCGCGGCGGCGATCTTCGAGCACTTCCCACAGGCGCGCGGCGTGCTGGTAGACTTCTCCGAACCGATGCTGGAGGCGGCCAGGGCCCGCTTCGCGCGACAAAGCGACGCCGTGCGCTGCGTCAACGCCGACTACGGAGCCGCATCCTGGACCGCGTCCGCGCATGCCTTTGGCCCGTTTGACGCCATCGTGTCGGGTTATTCCATTCATCATCAACCGGACGGCCGCAAGCGGGAAGTGTACGGGGAAATATTTGGGCTGCTGGCGCCCGGTGGCCTGTTCCTCAACCTGGAACACGTCGCCTCGGCGTCGCCCTGGGTGGAGTCGGTGCACGACGGCCTTTTCCTCGATTGCCTGGAGCGGCATCACGCCGGCCGCAGCCGCTCCGAGATAGAGAAAACCTATTATGCCCGTCTCGACAAGGCGGCGAATATTCTGGCACCGGTCGAAGCGCAATGCCAGTGGCTGCGCGAGATCGGCTACACCGACGTCGATTGCTATCTGAAGGTGTTCGAACTGGCGGTGTTCGGCGGCCGCAAGCCAGCGGCCGGCGCGCCTTAAACCGTTTTGCGGCCGCAACCAGACTTCTGACCTCTGACTTCTGACTTCTGCCTTCTGTCTTCTGCTACCGCGCGATGCGGGCGCCGCCGCCGCGCATCAGGCGCAGCACTTCATCGAGGGTCGCCATCGAAGTGTCGCCCGGGGTGGTCATCGCCAGTGCGCCGTGGGCGGCGCCGCAATCCACCGCCCACTGCGGCGGCTGGCCGGTGAGGAACCCATAGATCAATCCCGAGGCGAACGAATCGCCGCCGCCCACGCGGTCGAAGATCTCCAGGTCCGGCCGGTGTTTGGCTTCGTAAAACTGGCCGTCGGCGTAGCAGATGGCGCCCCAGTCGTTGCGCGTCGCGGTGGTGGCCTTGCGCAGCGTGGTGGCGACCACGGCGAAGGGAAACTCGCGCAAAACCTGTTCGATCATTTGCCGGAACGAGGCCACTTGAAAATCGCTCAGGCTCTCATCGACCCCTGGAACGTCGAAGCCAAGCGCCGCCGAAAA
>Ga0181526_10004544_pt1 | contig 10732 bp, 10 predicted proteins | sample PEATcosm2014_Bin_35_FD_119750 | JGI IMG/M metagenome (GOLD analysis project Ga0181526, IMG submission 119750) | Peatland microbial communities from MTU Mesocosm Facility, Houghton, MI, USA - PEATcosm2014_Bin06_30_metaG | ecosystem: Environmental > Terrestrial > Soil > Wetlands > Peat | place...
AGCTTCCGTGACGCGAGACTGCCAGTTTGCCTTTCGACGCAAGATGTTGCGGCGCAAGGAATCCGAGTCAGAGAGGCTTTCATGTCTCGACTCGGCCAGCTGGATGTGGCAGCCCGTCAGTCGGCAGTTTCGGGCAAGAACTCTTCAATAATCTTGTAATCCGTTTTTGCCTGACAAATTTTCGCTTTACGGAATAGATAAAACGTGGTTCTGGGAAGTGAGCAGCGACTGACCTCCGATTGATCCCGGATTACGCGCAAACCGTAAGTTATTCCGCTCCAGAAGTCTCCTTGGGGGGGATGCGGTACTTCCGACCGCAGTTCACGCTACGATCTCCTCGAATGCCGTTTCTCGCCAGTGACCGGCACTTTTCCGAGTTTGCGACTCAGGAGTTGGCCTGACCACCCTGCTGAAGTGGGCACCAATCCGTTTTTTACAATTACTGTTGCTCATGTCCCTGCGGCGGTCGTTTACAACCAAAACCAGGTTGTCCGTCCTCTTGAGATTTCCGACTTCTTGCACGGAACCCTCTGTGTCGCGCGGAATCACTTGCTAAGCGCGATTCAGTTCAGCAAGATGAATCCATGACATTTCCATATTTCAGTAGTCGTCAGGTCTTTCGCTCCGCGCTTCTTTTCTTCTTTTTGTTGGCTGTTCTCACTACCAGTGATGGCAAGTCCGTCAGGATGATCATGAGTTGGTTCAACCCTAATTACGGAGGACAGACGTTCCGCAAAATACTGGTCATCGGCGTCGCTCAAAACCTGGAGGTGCGTGCCGACTTCGAAGATGAAATGGCCGCCCAGATTGCGCGTACAGGCATCGAGACCATTCCTGGCAACCACATCCTGTTGCGCCCAGACCCTAACGCGAAACTTGACCTCGACTACTTACGTGGGCAGATCCGTGACAATCGTATTGACGCCATAGTCGTCTCACGTCTGCTGAACGTCGATAAGAAAGTGACGATCGTCCCGAGCTCGACTTACATCGCCCCGTACCCCTACTACTACTCTTTCTACGGGTATCTGGGCGCTGTGTATCCCATGGTTTACGATCCGGGATATACGCGGGAAGATACGACCGTTAGCGTCGAGACCAACGTTTACGCCACAAGCAAGCCAGACGGTGACCTGGTGTGGAACGGCGTCAGCAAGTCGTTCAATCCGAAGTCAGCGAAGAAAATCGTCGATGGTCTTGTCAAAGAAGTACCAAAGCAGATGGAGAAAGACGGGCTGCTACCGAAAAAAGTCTCCTCGAACTAACTTTGGGAATCCTGATGTATCAAGGGTTGAGAGATTTCTTTACGATTACTGGAGTTCTTCTGGTCGTGGTGGGATCTGGACTGACACAGGAGTTTACCACCGCCGCACAGACCAACGTGTCGCCGAATCAAGCAATCGTGACCTAGGAGTTTGGGAAATCCTGCGAGACTTTGCGTCCAGTGCAAAGGCAACTGATTGACGATTACATTCGCAATTACAACACCACCACATCAGCCCGTCCTCGACTCCAGACGGTAGTAGGCTTGTCTCCGGGTGGGCGAGACGATGGTCGAACCAGCGTTTCCGCGAGAAGTGCCTTCATCAATCTGTCTCTCATGGTCTTGTCACTCCGGCACGGGATGGGGCCACCCTCGGGGAGAAGGCCGTTGTTAATCTCCGATGAGCGAGTGGATTTCTTGCTCTGCAGTTGTGATCTGCCGCAGATTGTCCTCGACGGCCGTATCACCGCGACTCTTAGTTTCCCGAGCATGCTCTAGAGCTGCCGTTGCGACGCTGGTGATTTGATGGAGTAACTTGCGGATCTCGGCTTCCAACTGACCCTGGCTCTCCTCGACGCGTTCCATTAGATCGGATTGCACGCGGCTGCTATTCATTTCTAAGAGGTATTCGAAAAACGCCATTGCATCTTTTTGAATTGCGGCGCAAGCCCCGGCTAGTCCAAGAACGACGTCGGCCACGTAGCGCAGCGGTGAAGCCGGCTGGGCAATGTTGATTAGCTCCTCAAAACGGAAGCGAGATCCCACGCGGAATCCTTCTTCGGAGTTGAGAGCGTTTGGCATGCGGGAAAGCTCCGGGATTTTCGATTCCGCGAGCTTCCTAAGAAACTCGTTACCGATATTCACAAAGCGCCCCGCCACCTTGCGATACTCTTCTTCGGCGTCCGCCTGTTCCTTCGCGAGCCACGGAAGAACGCGGCTTGTCGCCATTGTTTGCGCCACATGCATCGTCTCCCGGCGGAATCGGGGACCATACCTACGGCGTATTCTCCGGAATTCCTCATTCGCGTCCGCTTTTGCCGCAGCCAGATTTTCGCCGAGGAATTTCTTCCTCCCTTCGAGAAACAGATCGGAAAGGCGATGCTTTTCCGCCATGAACAGGTATCCGATTTCCCTCAACGACCGTTCTGTTTCTGCGATAGTTCCCCGCATGGCGGAAATGCGGTGCTCAGATTCCTCGATCGGACGTACCAGCGCTTCCCGTTCTTCGAGCGTCACAGAAAGCATCTCCTCACCTAGCCGTTGTAGACCACGCTCACCTGCCGTGCGAACCAGCGTGTGTCCAGACTCCTCCACCAGCTTCTGCAGCGACGCGACCAGCAGGTCCCAATCCCATCCCGTTTTGTTCTTTTCCACGCGTTCGGATGCGCTGATTTCGTACAAAGGGCCCACAGGACGCCCTAATCGCTTCTCTAAGACCTTTCGCGTGAACGGTCCAGCGATCCGCCGTTCTGCCTCGGTCGCCCGGTCTGCCTTGTTGAGGACGACCAGAAGCTGTCGGACGTGCTTACCTACTTCTTCAACCAGCGCCAGTTCTTCTCCCGCAATCGGCGGGTCGGCTCCGACCAAGATAATGGCAGCATCAATCTGAGGGACAAATGCCTGGGTTGCAGCGGTATTGCTGGCGAAAATTGACCCTAGTCCTGGCGTGTCGACCAGACACATCCCATCCTCGAGCAGAGGGCTAGGAACGAATACTTCGACGCCTGCGACGCTCTTTGCATTCTCCGGGTTATGTTCCTCGGAAACATACTGCATCAACTCTTCGGGCGCGAGATCCGTCCATGCGCCTCCCTGGTAGCGAACGCGCGCGCTCCGTTTCTCGCCGTAACGAAGCACCGTCGGTACTGTGGTGATGGGGACAACGCCAGTGGGCAAGACAGAATCTCCGACGAGGGCGTTGAGTAATGTGGACTTTCCCCGTTTGAATTGCCCGATGCACGCAACGTAGAAGCGTCCTTCCCCTAGGCGCTCCGCAAGGCTTATGGCTTCGTCCTTGACCTCCTCCGAACCAAACTCGTCAGCCAATTCCGCCAGGCGCGTCAGCTTGCCTGCCACATCCACAATCGCGCGGGAATGTGTGGCTGCCATCTTTAGTTCATTCGATCCGGTGGCAGTCATCTTTTCCGATAAAGAGCTCATGTTCCATTCTCCGCTAGCACAGCTAGATTGCCGTGACGACCACGCGGTGTGATCCCCTGGCAGTGCTTCATCAGATAGTCCACGTGCAGCAACTTCGTCTTGATGCGTCCGTCGAAGTGATAGCGCCCGTCTGCTGCAGCCTCACACATCCGCAGAATCGCTCCGGGCAGCAGTCCACTGAATTCCAGAATGTCTTCGCGAAATCCGTCGAGATCGAACTGTACCAGCGCAAATTTTCGGATCGCCCACTCGAGAAGCTCATTCGCGGCAGCCGGGGACAAGCCTCCGACGTGCAATCTCTGCCGGTCGTTCCAGTAGAGTTGGGCGGCATGGCCAAGTTCACCGTAGGTCCATCCGGGGGCGATGGCGTAAATCGGTGTCTCTCGATTGACCATCAGTTCTTTCATGATGCGAGTCAGCATGCGCGTCATCGGTGCCAGATCTTCAAGGAAAATCCAATATTCGCCTGCACCCGCTGCACGGTAAGGTAGCCCGCGCAAATGAAGGCTAGTTTGTTGCTTAATCCAGTGGGAAAACAGAGCCCCATATCCGGTGTCGGCACGGAATTTCGAACGGAACAAAGGATCATCGGCAAATCCTTCCGCGATCCCGCGAAGGATATCCCGAGGGATTCCAGTGCCTCTCGTGCAAATGCACCGCTTCGCGATTCTCTCAGGTAGATCCGACATGGCCCGTGCAACTAGCATGCTTTTTCCAGAATCGGACGCGCCCCAGACCAGCAGACTCTCGCGTTTGCGAATCGCTTCACACAATCGAGAAAGCTCGTTCTTTCGTCCGAGGAAAACCCCGGATTCGAGAGCCATATTATGCGTGGGACGAGCTACTGCCATTGTTAACGTCCTAAGATCGCGCCGCTTCCTGATGGACGTACTTGATGACTTCCACGTCCGACACGGTGATCAGTCCTTCATCGACCATGCCATCAAGCACCAGAATCAGCTTTCGGATCTTGTCCCCCGCGTCCACGATGTTGACCATATCGAGCGTGGCCATGACTTCAATGGTGGGATTCCCTCGCGATTCCAGAATTTCGAGTGCATCAAGATGAGTGATTTTAGACATGCTTTGCCTCTTTCTCCGATTTGGGTACCGCTCCTGATTGCAACACTTTGACCAGGAGCGCCAGACCAACCCACACGGAAGCCAGGACCCACACGCTTCCCATGGGCTACCTCGTTCCGGTTGATTGGGATTCTTGCCGGTGGACATGACTCCAAGACAAGAGTCCTTGTCAGGAGTCATCATCTGTCCCGGCTAACGGTAGGACAGCGGTTAGTGGCGAACTCCTTCGCCTAATCGCATTGTAGCAAGTTGCGATGTCAAGTCAATGTGGCTTGTCATACGAAATGTTGAGCCCGGCCATTAACACGCTCACTCGCAGAACGGGATAATTCCCACGCAAGACTTGTTGAATTGGGTGTTGGAGTTCGCCTTTTAACCGCCCTGCCGGGCAGATGACTCCTACGTGGTTCGTTTTTCCGGGAGTTGTCTGCCGCCCTTTGTTCTTCTCCGCAGTACAACTGCCCGCAAGAAAAACGAACCAAAGTCCGGAAGTCGTTGCCCTTGCGCAATCCTCCGATCACGTGCTGAATTTCTTTAAAATGCTGCGAATGGAGCTGGCTTTCTATGTGAGCTGTCTTAACCTGCGAGACCGGCTTGCAGCCAAGGAAGAGCCGGTCTGTTTTCCCGCGCCGCGGTCTATTGGCGAGCGCACTTTGAGTTTTCGTGGACTCTATGACGTGTGCCTGTCTCTCCATATTAAGGATAGAGAGGTGGGAAACGGTGTCGATGCGAGCGGAAAAAGCCTCCTCGTTGTGACCGGCACTAACCGGGGAGGGAAGTCTACTTTCCTGCGCAGCATCGGCCTCGCACAACTCATGATGCAATCGGGCATGTTCGTCGGAGCTGAGAGTTTCGAAGCTACCCTGTGCCCCGCTCTGTTCACCCGCTACAAGCAGGAAGAGGATGCCACGAAGAAGTCCGGGAAGTTCGACGAAGAACTCGCTCGGATGAGCGGAATCGTCAACCATGTCCTTCCGAATTCTCTTGTGCTCTTTAACGAATCCTTCTCCGCGACAAACGAGCGCGAAGGATCGGAGATCGCGAGACAAATCGTCACGGCGTTGGTAGAGAAGCGGGTCGGGGTTTTTTACGTGACTCACCTGCACAAATTTGCACGCGGCTTCTTCAACCGAAACTCCGATGGAGCCATGCTCCTTGTGCCCTTCAGCGACAGACATTCTGGCTTTCCGGCTAAATCGCGGGAACCCACGGATCAAAATCTTGTTGCTTGCAGTCTTTGTGCGTGTGCGGCGTGCGCAGCGCAGCAACACTAAACTAGGAATTCCTGGAGCGGCTCCCAATAGTGGGCTTTCCATCCCGACGCCAAATGTTCTCCATCACCCTTGGGAAAGCCGATATGGTCAAAAACGATCTTGCTTCCGGCGCCCTGCTCGGTGAGTTCGAACTTCACAATCGAGTAGACACCCGGAGCCCAGCTGCCCGCTCGCCAGGCTTGGACGATTCGAACGCCCGGCAGGAGTTCGATCTGCCGTCCAGTGATATACCCGCCGAAGATTGCGAACGCGCCTCCCTCTTCGCGACTGATCTCCGTGGGTTGGTTAGCTCCGGGAGGCATGCCGGACTTCATGACTCCACTGAGCTCTATGATCTTGTCGAACTGCTTGGTTTCCGTAAGCGCATCGTAAACGCGCTTCCGGCTCGCCTTGAAAACAGGCTCTTGATGAATGGATTCTGCCGAATGAGAAATCTCCTCCTCGGTGCCCGCCCAGACCTTTGCCGAGCCCAGGGCCAAGCCACTAAAGGCCATCGCAACACCGGCGATCGCTTGCCGCCGAGTGGGCCCATTCGCGAGCGCCGCCAAATTCGTTCTATCGCTCATCATCGCCCTCCTGCATTTCTGTCTTCAACCCGCTATGCATAACAGCACCGCGCGAAAATATGTTCAAGATAATATTTTCCTGGGCAGGCCAAGCCTCTTGGGCGCATACTTCAGCGGCTGGAGGACCAGGAGGCCACATGCCTTACCCTGCAGGCCATCGCGCACGAGTGAAGAAAAACATCATCGATAGCGCACGGAAGTTATTTAATCGCCATGGTTTTGAGAACGTCTCTCTCCATCAGATCATGTCCGGTGCGGGCCTGACGCACGGCGGTTTCTATAGCTATTTCAAAAGCAAGAGCGATCTGTATTCCGCGGTACTGGGGTGCTTCTTCACCGACCCGGAGTGGAAAGACTGCTGGGAAGGCGTGCACGTAGACTTATCATCGAGCGACGTAGGGCCGCAAATCGTCCGCGCGTATCTATCTCGTCAGCATTTCGAGGACGTCGAGAACTCCTGCCCCATGGTCGCCTTGCCGACTGACGTCGCGCGTAACGGAGTAAGTGCAAGGCGCGCCTTCGAGACTGTGTTCAAAGCTATGGTAAACGTCTTGGAGCGGAGCCTGATCCAGAATGGCCGCCGTCGTCGCACCGCTGCACAGAGCATAGCTGCCTTGGCCATAGGAGGCATGGTCGTGGCCCGGACCCTGGTTGACCGCGCTCTTGCGGACGAATTGCGGACCGCCTGCACGGCTGTGGCCCTCAATCTTGGCGGATGGAACAAGAGAAGCAAATTGAAAAGCGGAAAATCCAAGCGATCCCGGCGGCTCCGTGTGGCATAGCATTCGTTCCAGCAGAGGTGATGCAGCTCACGCAGATGCGCGGTTTGCTTCTTGGTTCTGGAGATCGTGCCCGGGTGACGGGCAAATCTTACCTTATCGATTAGGGAAGGGTTGCCGACAAACCGGAAGTTGATCGGTTCGCTCAACGCGAACGGGCAAATCAGAACCCAACGGCGCGGAACCCCGGAATCCTACAGTCTCCCCAACGAGACTTCTGGGCGTCCGGTGCGAATCAACAATTAAAATCGTGAGCGCCCTGGTGCAAATTTGTCATGCCCAGGCTTGGGGAGGGCGCAATGCACGCGTTGCGACCTCCATTTATGAGATAGTTTGGATTTGAAATTCTTACCTCACGAGGAGGATGAACTCGTGACCACCCCTCCAAGAACGAGAAGCTCGGCTGAATTCTCGCGACATGCATTTCTCGGAATCCTGGCGGTTCTTCTTGCCCTCACTGCGCCTGGTCGGGCAAGCAGGAAGTAATCCCGAGGTAAGGGTTGCTGACAATTCGGGAGCCGAGTAGCAAGCAGGCGAATTCCTGAGGATGAGCCTGGTCAGTGCTGGGCGCTGGACGGGTTCTGTTGAATGAAGCCTTTCATTGGTTGATCTCCATCTCTGAAGATTACATACTCATCCGCGGATAGATCCGCTTTTTGCGCTTTTACCGTGCTCAGAGCATCATTGCCAGCCACCAGTAGAACCATGCGCGTGGCATCAAAAGGATTCCGCGCAGCGAGAATCAGCCCCTCTCGTTCTGACGCATGCACCTTTCCATTAATTTTGAAAGCGGCGCCATGGTAGTTCAATCCGAGCTTTTCGGACCAGCGTGCCAACGCGGAATTGGACTCAGGCCGACCGATGAAAACGACCTCGTGATGTCGAAGCAGGTCGTCGCTCACCTCGAAGTCTTTGTAGATCGGTACCCGGCTCTCATAGCGATCGAGAAAGCGACTCTGCATCTGTTCGGCGGCGTAACGATTCGAGCCCGCGTCGCGCACGGTGCCGTAAACGATCACGGAGGACGCGAGTTTTCCCCAGATGTCGCGAGTAAGGTAGGCGGGGCCGTCGGGGGGATCGATGACGTCGATCTTGGCACCGGCTCGATCGAGAAATGACTGCGCCGTAACAGTCTTGGTGGTATTGGCCACGAAATAGTCGCTCATCAGTTTAAGGAATGCGTCGTCGCCCATCTTGTTGTGGAGTGAGTCGAGAAAAAGTACGCCCTTAGCCCGCTCCCGCTGAAAGTGATTCGCTGGTGTATCCGGGACTAATTCCAGCCCCCGCCATGTGGCACGCTGGGCATCCAGCGCTTCCTCGACATTTTTCGATTGGAGCACGCGCTTATAGGCGACTGAACCAGCAACAAACCATATGTCCGCGTCAGTGGCGGGCAGCACCCAACCTTTCCAGAGGCGGCCCTCAATAGAAGGCGGGCCTGCAACTGCGGGATCCGAAGCCTTGGCCGAATCCGTCAATGAGGCCAGCCGAGCGTTTTCGTTTTCCTGAAGCGCAGCACGCAGTGAATCAGAAGGATTTTGCTGAAAAAGATAGTAGCCCGACGGATAGAGCCCATTGTCCTTGCTAGAGTCCCAGTTCTGCGGCAGCCACTCTCGCTGGTTGGGCTTTCCGATGACGGCCCACACCATGAGGTGAGACGCCATATCTGAGGTTAAGACCTTAGCGTCCATCGTCGAGGAACTGACCAAAGGTGCCGTACGAAATGCGAGGAATCCGAACTGCTCGTCGATCTGGCCGCGATACTTGCGATAGAGATCCTGCCAGGCCAGATCACGAGGCTCGGGCACGTACGGAATGAAGCCGCCATCTCCTTCGGGATCGGAATAATCCTCGAGGCGAACCGTCAAGTCCTTGGCGTTGTTGTCGCCCCAATAGAACCCCGGCGTGTCGCCAAACCATTCGTTCTTCGAACTGCGCCAGAGCCGGGTATGGTTCGTGCCAAGATCGTAGATCGCGATCTCGTTTGACTTAGCATCGCCGATGATCCACTCATTCGTGTAGAGACCGTTATTGCGAGTGCCGAGGTGCTGGACCACCTCGTCGATGTTGCTGCTGTACTGAATCGCACTACGGGCACGGAAAGCCACAGATGTTCCTTCAATGTTGAATGGTGTCTGCTCGATAGTGGTTTCCGTCAGTACAACTCCGGCATCATTCTGATACCAGTCCGTGCCGCTCTCAATGCCCCCAGGATAACTTTGAATGAGCATGCGATGCCCGGAAGCAGGCTTGATGTCGAGCATCACATTGGTTTGCTCTGCCAGCGTCAGCGGCCACCACGTGACGTGTCCGATGACCATCTTGCCGTCCCGCGTGGCCGGGCCGGTGGCGGCAAACGCGCTGCAATGGTCTATAACAGAATCGTGTGTGCCGTTCGCGTAAGGAGGCGTCTCCAATCTCAAGCCTTCGAGCCCTGTAGGAGTTGTGGAGAGGGCACCACCTAGTTCGCCCATTTCGACCGTCGTGTTCGCGACGACGATATCGATGAGGTCGATACGGCGATCCTGCCAGTGCGCACCTGCCTCTGAGGCGCCATCCGCGATACCGCGCATCTCCTCCAGGAGTTCCTGATCGAAGCCCCGGAGGAAGAGAGAATTCGCGAGCTTGCGATAGTCGTCCCAATGTTCTTTGGAACCTAGCATAGACGCGCAGCGCTCGAGATATTCGGGAATTTCGCGAGTCATCAAATGGCCGTGCTGGTATCCGCGCTCGTAAGGCTTGCCTTCGATGTGCAGATAGATCCAACCGGCTGCAGGATATCGATAAGCGGGACCAAAGGTCTCAACGGCCTCGTGGACCGGCCACTCGTCGTCGGAAGAGATTGCATCCAGTTGTATGCCCTCGAACCAAGCCGTGCCGCTAAATGTGCCGCCGCTGCCGACGATGAGAAGTATTTGGTCCTGCTCACGGGTGGCAATAAAGCGGAGCGTCAAGCGCGTCCACGGCTGTGTGCCACCAACGGATTCCGAGTGGACATCGAAGGGCATAGATGCCATGGTGAGCGCGGCGCCGGAGGCAATCGGCGAGCGGTCGAGATCACGTACCTGGAGCGCCTCGGTGCGGACCCAACCACTCAATTCATAGCGCTTGCCCAGGGTGAGGGTCAGGGGCGTAAGGCCGACGCACGCATCCTGCGAGACCGCATCCCGTTCGATGCGCAGGGATCTGTTCTTGCCGTGCAAGGCGCGGGAATCCGGCGTGGCCAAGCCACGAATAGCTGTCCAGCCGCCATGTCCCCGCTCAAACGACGCTTGGTATAACGAAGTGCTGGCTTGGCCGACTGACGCGACCAGCAGACAGCCAATGAGACCAGACACTTGCCGCTTGCCACGTGAACTGCGCGCCCAAGACAACGCGCTGAACGGCGCGCTGTTGCTGTTGAATGACATTTGCATGGCATCCCTCGCGGTGGGCAGCAAGCTTATCACCATAGCTCCTCAGAGTCAGCCATCCGCCAATGGCTGTCGCCGCAAAATGAGAATGTCCGGTTTGTGCAAAGTAGAAATGTCCGGTTCCATGGGAGGCCGAGGGGCCCATGGAACCGGAGCGGATCGCTTTGAATCAACAAGAACGGGACCGATTGAG
>Ga0181526_10004546_pt1 | contig 10732 bp, 10 predicted proteins | sample PEATcosm2014_Bin_35_FD_119750 | JGI IMG/M metagenome (GOLD analysis project Ga0181526, IMG submission 119750) | Peatland microbial communities from MTU Mesocosm Facility, Houghton, MI, USA - PEATcosm2014_Bin06_30_metaG | ecosystem: Environmental > Terrestrial > Soil > Wetlands > Peat | place...
CTTCGACATCGAGTTGGGCGACCAGCAAAAGCAGTTCGCCTACTTGCAGGCCAAAGACCTGGTGGATACGGTGAGCGGCGTGATGGTGACGCACGACGTGGCCCTGTGGAACGGCACCGACACCAGCCTGAGCACGCCGACGACCACCCAGTACATGGGCGTGATCGCGCAGATTCTCACTCCGGCCGTGGCGGGCACGAGCCCAACCAATACGGTTACGATCGGCGAGGCGGCTTCGATCGTTGACGGCATCAAGTCGGCGGTCGCGCAGATGGTGGCAACCAACGGCTACTATGTGCGGCCTACGGCGATCTACGCCAATCCGGTGCTGCTGGACCTGATCGACCGGGAGATGAAGGCCGAGTTCAACGTGGTGCTGAACACCGACAATATCACGGGTGGAATGCGGGTGAAGATGCTGTCGACGCAGGCCGGCGATCTTCCTCTGATTCCGGATTGGAGCCTGAGTTATACGGGCACGCCGGGATCGGGCTCGGCGGTGCTGCCGGCCTATATCGTGACCGAGGATCTGATCGAGTACCACTGGCTCGGCGATCCGACGCCGCGCATCTTCCAGCTTGGCCTGCCTAACTCCTTGACTTACCAGTACGTGGCCGTCAAGTTCGGCGCTCCAGTGGTCAAGGGCGCCAGCTACGCGCACTACCAGGTTTTGGTTAACCGGTAGGCGAAAGGAGGGGACTAGGGACTAAGGGACTGGGGAATAGGGAATAGGGAATAGCTGTCAGTTATCGGCGATCGTCAACGATAGGCGGTACGCGACGTAGCGTTGTTCACAGATCCCGACTTCCCAGTCCCTTAGTCCCTCAGTCCCTAGTCCCTCAGTCCCTTAGTCCCTGTTCCCTATTCCCTGTGTATCGAAAGGAAATGGTATGGCATATCTGCAGCCAGCGGATTACCCGAATTACGGATTGCCGGCTGGAACTACGGCGGACTGGATAACGGCCGCGACAGCATTGATCAACAGCTACTGCAGGCGGCCGGACCTGAATGTGATCCAGTACACGGAGCGCTTGCGGCTGACCAAGGGATCGCAGACGGCGATGCTGAGCTATCTGCCTCTGGCGCCTTTGGGTACTGCGGCGACGTCGATTGTGAGCATCGAGGGGCGCTATGCAAAGCCGCGGCGCGGGGAGATTCTCGACGAGCCGATGTTTGAGATCGTATCGGCATTTTCGCTGCCCGGCCAGTGGACGGCCATCGATTCCAGCCTGGTGGACTGCGACCCCAATACCGGGGAGCTGACGCTACCGTGGAATGTGCTGGGACTGCCTTACAACGAAGTGGCCGTGACCTACACGGCGGGGCTGGCGATGATCGGCGACGACGTGAAGGCGGCCTGCGCGCAGATCGTGCGCAATGCGCAGTCCACCCCGGCGCTGAACGCCAGCAAGACCAAGATCGACACAATGCAGATGCAATACTTCTCGAGTTCGCTGGTGGACGAAACGGTGCAGGCCTGGCTTCGCCCTTACATTGCGAACAGGTTGGGGTGAGCGATGAGCGATACGGCGCCGCGCAACCCGGTAAGTGCGCCGCAGATGCTGGCCGATGCGCTGCTGCGGAGCGTGGCAGGAACCTCGGCCCTCTTGCGGGTGACGGGCACAAATGCGGACACGAACCAATCCGAGCTGGGGCTGGTGGCGACAACCTTCTTCGATGTGGTGGTGAGCCCGGTGGTCATGCGCAAGCTGCGGCCAGCGTGGCAGGAAGGCGGGGAGTCGAAGTGGGAGCTTCTGGTGTCGGCAACCGGCGTCCAGCAGCAGGTGAATGCGCTGGACCTGGCTTCGGCTCAATCCCTCTTTGCCTTGACGCTGGTGGTCACGGTGGCGGGGCAGGACTACCTGATCGAGTCGATCGCCTCCAACGAAGCCTTCGGCAAGGTCTATCTTTACCGGTTGCTGTTGCGGGAGGCGCGGCCGCAGGCGGTGTAGGAAGCTGACAGAAGACAGTTATCAGTTATCAGTTGTCAGTTATCAGTTGTCAGTTATCCGGGATCAGTTGTTGGCTGTCTGCTGTCAGCTTAGAGGGATTCCATGCGGAATGCGAAAGACTCGTTTTATATGGCGCTGCGGGCGCGGCTGACCACGATCAATCCGGAGCGGACGATTCTGCTGCGCGGGACGGTTCGTCCGGGGATTCTGGTGGAGGAAGCAGAGGCCCCGTTCAGCCAGCTTCCCAACGACGTGTTTGTGCTGCGCTGGCTGGGACTGGCCGTCGATATGGACCTGGCGTCCACGATGGCGGCCGAGGAGTGCGAGATCGTCTATCAGACCTGCGGAACGCAGAGTTTCGGCGGCCTGGACCGCGGGCGGTCGCTGAGCCAGATGGACGAGGAACTGTTGGCGATGATCCAGCCTTTCTTTACGCCCAAACTGAATTACACGGCGACACCGCCGGCGGCGATGCTGACCAAGGTCTTCTGGGACGAGCCGGGGCTTGGGCCGGTCATCGTGCAGCGGGACCAGCTAAGCCGGTCGGCCAAGGTGATGGTCTACAGCTACCAGGAGCAGGGGGAGTAAATGGCGGCAAATTGGTTTTCGGCTCCCGCGCCGGTGGCAAGGCGGGTTCGAGGGTATTTTGCGCCGGTAAATCGCGCCACGCAGACGCCGGTGCTATTCGATCCGGCGCAGCAGGGCGGGTTCAGCCTGGACGCTCCGTCGGCTCCATGGATCGACCTGGGTTGGATTCAGGGTTTTACGCGCAAGCCGGGGAGCAAGACGTCTCCCGTCCTGGCGGGCATTCCGGCCGGCACGCTGGAGCTGGTGCGCGAGACCCTCGAGGCGCAGGTTAGCTTGCAGTTCCTGAGCTGGACCAAGCTGACCATGGCGCTGGCCACGGGCTCGCAGCACATGAACCTGCTGGCTCCGGCCAGTGGGGTTGCCCCGGCGGCGGATGGAGCGCCGGCAGTTCCGGCGGTAACTCCGCAGAGCGGCTCGACTTCCGGGTTTGTGGCGCTGGCCGCAGCGGACGCGGCAACGTTCTCGCCGGGCTCGATCATCGCGGTGGATGTGGATTACACCGGGCAGACGGGGTTTGTCGGCTCGCCGGTTGCAGGCGCTTATGTGCGCCAGGCGCTGACCGACGTGGACTATATCCGGCGCGTGACCTTCAACGTCGGACTGGTCTCCCAAGTCAACTCCACTGGACTTACTCTTGCCGAGCCGTTGCCGGGAGGCGCGCCCGCGGCAGGCGCAAAGCTGCAGGCGGTAACTGGATTTGTCGATCGCGAAGGCGGCAGTTTCTATCAGGAGTGGTCGGCGCTGTTTGTGATCCAGGGCAGCCAGGGAGAGAGAATCTTCTTCCATTATCCTCGCCTGCAAACCATGACTGGCGCTGAGGAAGCGGTCGTCCCATTGGACGGCAAACATCAAGGCGGGCAAGCGCCGGTGCTGCTCAAAGGGCAGTTCCTTGCGCTTCCGGTTATCGATCCGCTGGATGGGGAACATGTGCTCTGCTATCGGAGCTTCCTGCCGGCGGCCATGGCGCTGGTGTAACAGCGCGGCCAGTTAGAGAGCCGGCGAGTCAGAGAGTCACAATGAAGATTACGATCCAAGGGCAGGACTACACCGCCGCCCTCGATGGAGCACGGCCGTTGACAATCGAGCGCAAGCTGAATGAGCCCTCCGTCTGCCAGTTGTGGTTGAGCCTGCCGGCCGGCGGAAGCCTGGCTATGCCCAGTCGCAACCAGTATCTGGCGGTGACGGGCGACGATGGCAATGTTTACTTCACGGGTTATATTGCGGTAACTCCGCTGCCGGAGTATGCGGGGCTGGCAATCGAGGGCCCGCGTTACCGGATCGCGATCCAGGCGGTGAGCGACGAACTGCTGCTGGACCAGTTGCTGATGCCGCCCAGCGCGGGCACGACCGGCGAGACTGCCGGGGAGCTGATGGCCGCCCTCGTGACCCACAGCGGATCGGCTGCGCTCTCTACCGCGGGGCTTTCGCTGGGCGCGCAGGTAAGCAACTTTGTCCCCGATCCGGGCGCTTCCTGGAGCATGACCGCCGGACAACTGGCGAACCAGGCTCGGGCGGCGTATCGCGCCGTCAATGGGGCGCTGACTCTCTCGGCCGTGCCGGGCACGGTACATACCCTGAATGAGACCGACGGCAGCCTGAACCTGGCCAATCTCGCCTTTACCGCCAGCGTCAACCGCGCGTTGGCCAACGACGTGACGGTTTGCGGAGAGCATGAGCCGGTTGCCTATGTGACCGAGTACTTTCTGGGCGACGGAGTTACGACGGAGTTCTATCTGGCCGCGGACCCGTTCTTTCCTGCCGCTTCCAAATCCACAATCGTCGGCGAACTCTTCAATGAGAGCGAAATCGACGCGTCCGTGTGGGGAGGCATCGACGGAGCCAGCTATCTCAGCCTTGGCCGGGGCGGTCTGGCGATGGACGGGGGCAATGGAATCGACGGAGAAACGATGTTGACCTGGCTCGATCCGGTGGAGATGGGCGGAACATTGCTGCTGGAGGCCGTGGGAGTGACTCTTTCTCCAGGCAGCACCGGAGTTCTAGCCGGCTTCTTCATTGGCATGAATTCGCAGTCCTCATGCGTTGCGGGCTTTCTGGCGGCGGCCCAGCAGAGTACCGGGGCGGTAACCTTGCAGCCGCTTATCGACGGAACGCCCGCGGGAACTGCTTATGCGATCAACCCGGCCAACCAATACACGCTGCGAACGAGGGTGCATTGCGCGGAGATGGAGCGGGTGCTCTCCATCTACCGGTCTTTTGGAGATAGCGGGGCAATTACCTTGGGTGGTCAGTCGAGCCTGAGTCCGGGCAAGCTGCAACTGGAGATTCAGGAGTTTGTGAATGGAGTGGCCGGGATGCCGGTGACACTTTATGACGGCGCTATTCCCGCAGTGCCCGCGACCTGCACGCTGGCGGCCGCCAGCAGCATCAATTTGATTGGAACCATGCGCGCGATCGACCTGACCAATCTTGGATCGGGCTGGGTGGTGAGCACGCCGCCGGGCGGCAGCCCGTATACGCGCCGGGTGGGCACATTGGCTGAGGCTGCCGAGTGCCATTTGGAACGTACCGGCAAGCTCGTCTTCTATACCGGATTCACGCCCCTGGCCGGCGAGCAGATCGCCGTGAATTACCGCACCGTGGGCCGGGCAGTGGGGCGGGCGGTAAACACCGCAAGCCAGCAGGCGCTCACGCAGGCCGGAACGCCCGCGGTGGCCGCGTGGATCGGCTCGGTTACCAGTCCTTTGTCGCGCAGTTCCGCTGACTGCCTCAATGCGGCCCTGGCCATCGAACAGGCGGCGGCAGGCGTGAGCGCGCTGTGGAGCGGAACCTACAGCGGAAACAGGACGAGCTTTGCCACCGACGTCTGGCCGGGCGATGCGCTGCTGCTGAACGCGCCCTCGACCAATCTGAACGCGGAGGTGGTGGTGCGAACGGTAAAGGTGAGTTACCGGGCAAGTTATCCCGACCTCGTGGAATATGCCATAGCATTTGCCAACGACTGGGCCAACGACCTGGCCATCGAGACCAGCGCGACGGTGCCCGCGGATGCATGGCTTCCGGCGGCGATCGCTCCCGCTTACCCCGGCAATCTGATCGGCCTGACAGTGACCGCGCTCAATGGAAGCACGGTGACCATCGGCGCGTGCGTAACTCCGCCCACAGGCGGCGGGTTTGAGATTCGGCGGCGGGACTTTGCCTTCATGCCGGGAGAAGATCCCGGCCTGGTGGTGCGCGCCACGTTGCCCAATATGACTTTTTCCCGTGAAACCGCCAACGACCGGTTCTACATCCGGATGTACGACGGCGCCACGCCGCCAAACTACTCCGAGTTTTCAACGGCTTTGTTCATCAACCTGCCGCTGGCCCTTTGAGCGGAGATTCGTCGTGAGCAGTTTGACCCGCCGCGGCGGGTTACGGCAAGCATGAACAGCCGCCAACTTGCTAACTTGCCATCACCGCGAGGCGGTGGCTAACTTGCCGATTTTGTTCACAAATCGCCTCATCCAACTATCTTGTTCATGAGGAGCGATGGGCGGATGGAGTCCACTGGATGCGGATGATGAATGAATTCGAGGCGCAGGTGCTGAGCGATCTGAGCGTGCTGAAGACGCAGATGAACGGTCTGATGGGCGACGGCGGCGGCGGGCGCATCGCCGATCTGGAGCGCCGCATGGAGCGGCATGAGCAGAACTGGCAGAGGGCCAAGGGTTTTCTGGCGGCCGTCAGCGTGGTCTTCGCGGTGATTGAAGTGGCCGTGGAGGCCTGGCACCGGCATTGAGCGCTATGGAAAATCATCCACGGAAGTTGGGTGCCCCACCTTCGGCGCGCTTTTGTTTTTGCGCCTAAGGTGGGAAACCTCGAACTCTCGTATAATCGGCCCTATGAGCGAACACCCTTTGGTTGGCATTGTGATGGGCAGCAAGAGCGACTACGAGGTGCTCTCGGCTGCGGTTGAGATTCTTAAGGCGCTTGAGATTCCCCATGAGGCGCGTGTATTGAGCGCGCATCGCACCCCCGATCAACTCTTTGCATACGTTGAAACGGTGCGGGCGCGAGGGCTGCGGGTGATGATCGCCGGGGCCGGCGGCGCGGCTCATCTGGCCGGTGTGATCGCCGCCAAGACGCTGATGCCGGTGCTGGCCGTGCCCATTGCCGCCACGCCGCTCAACGGCCTGGATTCGCTGCTTTCCATGGTGCAGATGCCCAAGGGCATCCCGGTCGGCACCCTGGCCATCGGCAAGCCCGGCGCGGCCAATGCGGCGCTGCTGGCGGCCGAGATTCTGGCCTTGAACGACCCTGCGCTCTATGAGCGCCTGGCCGCCTGGCGCGCTGCCCGCGCCCAGGAAGTGCTGGAGCAGAAACTGCCCGATTGAGCGCTGTCTACCGGCCCCTTGAAGCAAGAAAAGAGGCACGCTGCTTTCTCCCAGGTTCGTTTATTGCCGGCGGCGCATCCCACATCGAACGCGACTTTGACCATTTGATTGTCGTGGAAGACAGAACCGTTTCGGGCGGCCGCGCGAGAGATTCTGGCCAGAGCCGGCTCTGACAATCCTCCGATGCCCGGCGACGAACTGCCAGAGTCACGGAAGCGCCGCTACTCCACTCGCGACGGGGAGCAGCAAACGGCCTCGCCTACTCGAAGTAAGTAGCCGTCGTAGTATCCGTCTCCCATATGGTGCAGTCCTTTACGTGCACTCGCCCCTGGGTCATCGTGGCCAGTTGCTCGTTGGTCTGGTCGTAGAAGTACTTGGCTAGGTTCTCGGCCGAGGGATTCAGCACCGTGAAAGGTTCCAAGTCGTTGAGCATGCGGTGGTCGATGCGCTCGATCACCGGCCGCATCACCTGCTTGAGCAGCTTGAAGTCGAGCAGAAGGCCGGCCTCGTCCAGCGCCGTCCCGGCCAGGGTCACGCGCACCTTGTAATTGTGCCCGTGCGGATTCTCGCACTTGCCCTTGTAGTTGCGAAGATAATGGCCGGACGAGAAACCGGCCTCCACGGTGACTTCAAACATCGGCGTCTGCTCGATTCCTGTGCGGGGAAGCGTCCCATCTTCCATTCTAGGCTCTGGCGCAGCCTCAGGGTCTCCCTCCAAAAGACGGCCCGGTGGGCGAGCCCAAGCCGTGCCCGTCGGTTTCCACCTCCTCTTCGGGAGCTTGAGCAAGACCCCGGCCGAATCCTGATTGCCAATATCCCCCGGCAGTTCATTGGCGAGAATAGACTGCGGTCTGCGCGCACTGGCAATGGAGAGCAAAAGTGGTCCAAGCCACCGCGATCCCGGCCCGCTGCGGCGGGGTCTTCGTCGCTGGGTTGGTCCGAGCCAAGCGCCGCCGGATTGCTGACTTGGGAAAGAATATTCAAGACGCTGTGCCCGCGTTTCCGGTTCGGTTTGTCAGGCATGTCCCCCATCTGAAAAGTCAACCATCCCCCCGGTTTATACCCCCCATGCCTCCCACCCTACCCCCCGGAGGAAACACCTTTTGTGCCAGTGCGTTCTCTGTCTTACTGAGGAATAAGGCATTCATATGCAATAGGTTATCCACGGTTATTGAAACCGTTCAATTATCTGAACAGTAAACAATAGCTCCGGCTTTTTGGCGGCATTGCGCGCCGAATTCCGCGCCTTACGCGCTCATCCACTTGCGCAGTTGCCGTTGCGCCGGCTTCTCCACCACGTGCAGCGCAAGCAGCGCCAGCGCAATCAGCAGCGCGTAGCTGATCCACGGGTCGAATCGCATCAGCCCCAGCCGCTCCAGCACGTGCGAGTCGTGAATTAGGTTCCACAGGTTGAAGTGCAGCAGGTAGAGGCAGTAGCTGGCCTCTCCCACAAATACCAGGGGACGCCAGCTCAGCGCCCACGCCAGTATGTTTTCTCCGGCCAGGCCGAGAATGATGCAGCCGAAGAGCGGCATCAGCAGGCCATCGTGCATGAGGGCGTAAGGCATGCGCGGGCCCAGCCACAAAAGCATAAAGGTGCCGGCAAAGCCAGCCAGCCCAAGCAATAGGCGCAGCCGTCCAGTCCGCTCCACCAGCTCATCCATCTCGGCCAGCACAATGCCAAAGACAAAGCTGGCCAGGTGCGGCAGCGGCGTATATTTGAGCACCTGCAGCCATGGGCCCCAGCTCCAGCGGTCCGGATGCGCAATGCCGTCCGGGTTGAGGGCGATATACAGAGCTCCAGGAACCATCCCCAGCATCCACACCGCGGCCAGTTGAATCAGGTAGCGCCAGGTCTCCGCCGGCCGCTTCCACTTGGCCAGCCAGGGAAAGATCGCGTAGTAGAAGCTCTCGGCCGACATCGTCCAGGCCGGCGTATTCAGGAATGTGGCGACCGACGGAACCCACCCTTGCAGCAGCAGCGGAGTCAACGCCATGCCCGTCCAGAACATCCCGTGCGAATGTGCGTGGTACTCCACCGTCACCATCCGCCAGGCCAGCAGCAGGCTGAGCAGGTAGATGGGGTAGAGCCGGGTGAAGCGCGCCTTCCAGAAGCGCACCCGGTCCAGCGTCCCGGCCCGTGCCCGCCCTGAGTAGTTGTACGCCAGCACGAAGCCGGAGAGCAGGATGAAGAAGCTGACCGAAGCATAGCCGGCGTTGACCACCGGCGCCAGCCAGCCAAACCACTGTGGATCGGAAAAATGGAAGAAGACGATATTCACGGCCGCGAAGCTGCGCAGGCCCGTCAGTGCATTCAGTCGTTCTGGCTTGCGCATCTCCACTGGCTGTTAGACGCCTCCATTCGGCCTCCCGGTTCAGCCAGCCTCACCGAAGCCCCCCCGACCCCCGTTCCCTGACCACTGACAACCGACAACTGACAACTGCGTTTATGCCGTCACCAGCGATCCAACCCTTTCCCCCAGCACTACCCGCCGGATATTGCCCGGCTGGTTCATGTTGAAGATAATCATGGGCAGGTTGTTGTCCTTGCACAGGCTCACGGCGGTCAGGTCCATCACCTTCAATCCCTGGCGCAGGATCTCCATGTAGGTAATCTCGTCGTACTTCACCGCATCCTTCATCAGCACCGGATCGGCGCTGTAGATTCCATCCACTTTGGTGCCCTTCAGCAGCACATCGGCCTTGATCTCCATGGCGCGCAGGCTGGCCGTTGTGTCGGTGGAAAAGAAGGGGTTGCCGATGCCGGCTGCGAAGATCACCACGCGGCCCTTTTCCAGGTGGCGCACGGCACGGCGGCGAATGTACGGCTCGGCGATCTGATTCATGAAGACGGCGCTCATCACCCGGCACTGCACGCCGCGCTGTTCCAGAGCGTCCTGTAGGGCGATGGCGTTGATGACCGTCGAGAGCATGCCCATGTTGTCAGCGCTCACCCGGTCCATCTGCTTGGCCTGCTCGCTCACGCCGCGGAAGAAGTTGCCTCCGCCCACAACCACGCCCACTTCCACGCCCAGGGCGTTCAGGTCGGCCAGTTCGCCGGTGATCTCCGCGACCTTTTCGGCATCCAGGCCAAAGCCGCGCTCGCCCGCCAGCGCCTCACCCGATAGCTTCAAAACAATGCGTTTGTACATGCTTTTTCAAGTATCGCATGGCGGCCGCTGCGGCGGTCCCGCCCACTGCAAGCGGCACGGCCGCCCAATGTTCGATAGCTTCGCGCCATTAGACGATCCAGCCGCCGCCAACTACTTCGTCTCCGTCGTAGAAGACGGCGGACTGGCCTGGTGTGACGGCGCGCTGGGGCTCGTCGAAGGTGGCCAAGACCTCGTCCGGCCCGGCGGGCGAGAGCGTGGCCCAGGCGGGCTCGTGGCGATGGCGAATCTTGGCGCGCACGCGCATGGGGGCGGTCAGCTCGGGGATGGAGATCCAGTTCAGCCGCCGCGCGCGCAGCGTGCGGGTGGCCAGCTCGGCGTTGGCGCCCACGGTGACGCGGTGGCTGGCCGGATCGATGCTGAGCACATAGAGCGGCGTGGGCGAGCTGACGCCAAGTCCCTTGCGCTGGCCCACGGTGAAGTTGAAGATGCCCTCATGGCGGCCCAGAACCTCGCCGCTGGATGCGACCAGTTCGCCGGCGGTCTCCGGAACCCGCTCGCCCTGCTCTTCAAGATAAGCCGCCAGGAATTGCTTGTAGTCGCCGCCGGGAATGAAGCAGATTTCCTGCGAGTCGGGCTTCTCGGCCAGCGCCAGGCCGTGCCGGCGGGCTGCTTCGCGGACTTGCGTTTTGGTCAGGTTCCCGAGGGGGAAGAGAGTGCGCGACAGCTGCTCCTGGGTGAGGCCGAA
>Ga0181526_10004548_pt1 | contig 10726 bp, 12 predicted proteins | sample PEATcosm2014_Bin_35_FD_119750 | JGI IMG/M metagenome (GOLD analysis project Ga0181526, IMG submission 119750) | Peatland microbial communities from MTU Mesocosm Facility, Houghton, MI, USA - PEATcosm2014_Bin06_30_metaG | ecosystem: Environmental > Terrestrial > Soil > Wetlands > Peat | place...
AATCGCGGCAAACACCTGATCGAGGTTCTCAAGCAGGGCCAGTTCCAGCCGCTGCCCGTCGAAAAGCAAATCCTGATCGTCTTCGCGGGCACGCAAGGCCACTTGGACGATCTCCCCGTCGAACAGGTCCGCAAGTTCGAAGCGGAATTGTACCGTTTTGTGGATAATGCGCACCGCCCGCTGTTGGCCAAAATCGTGGAAAAGAAAACTCTCGACGACGCCCTCAAGGCGGAAATCACGGCGGTAATTAAAGAATTCAAGGACCGCTTCGTCGCCGAGCAGCCCGCGGCCACCGCGCATGCCTAGCCTGATCGATATCCGCCGGCGCATCCGCTCGGTGCGCAACACGCAGCAGATCACCAAGGCCATGAAGATGGTCTCGGCCGCCAAGCTGCGCCGCGCCCAGGATCGCGTCATCGCTTCGCGCCCCTATGGCGCCGCTCTGCGCGGCCTGCTGGCCGATGTAGCCGCCGCGGCCGGAACGGATGAGCGCGTCGCCGCCCAGTCGCTTCTCGCGCGCCGCCCGGAGCAGCGCGTGCAACTGGTCCTCATCACTTCCGACAAAGGGCTGGCCGGCGCATTCAACGCCAACCTGATCAAAGCCGCCCAGCGTTTCGCGGAAGAGCACAAGCCCGCCGCCACCGACTTCCTGCTGATCGGACGCAAAGGCCGCGACTTTTTCCGCAAGCGCGCCGTACCCATCACCGGCGAGCACCTCGGCATGGCCAAGGTGCAGTATGAAGACGCCGCGGCCATTGGCCAGAAATTGATGGAGCGCTTCCGCAGCGAAGAGATCGATGCGGTCTACCTGTTGTATAACGAATTTAAGTCGGTGATGGCCCAAAAGGTGACTCTCGCGCAGGTGCTGCCGATGGAGTTGCCCAAGCAAACCGAGCCAGTGGATTTCATCTTCGAGACACCGGCCGTGGAGATGCTGGCCAGCCTGCTGCCGCGCTACGTCGAAAGCGAGCTGTACCGCGCGCTGCTGGAATCCGCCGCCGCCGAGCATGCCGCGCGCATGACCGCCATGGACGCGGCCACCTCCAACGCGGCGGACATGATCGAAACCCTGACGCTCTATATGAACCGCGTCCGCCAGGCCAGCATCACTAAAGAGATTATCGAAGTAGTCAGCGGCGCCGCCGCCGCGGAGTGACACAAGAACTTGGAATCACGCATGGAACCAGGATGGACACAGATACACACAGATGAAAGCCAAAACCCAAGCAGCCGGTGTTCTTGTTCTGATCCGTGTTTATCTGTGTCCATCCGTGGTTCCATGTGCGGTTCCGCTTTGAGGTTTTAATGAACGCAAACGCAATCGGTAAAGTCGTCCAGGTAGCCGGCCCCGCCGTGGACTGCCAGTTTCCCGAGGGCCAGATTCCTCTGGTCTATACGGCTATCCGCATAACCAGCGAGGGCTTCGACGTCCCCGCGCCCATCGATATCATTTGCGAGGTGGAGCAGCACATCGGCGAAGGCCGCGTGCGCACCATCGCGCTGCAGCCCACCGAGGGTCTGGTGCGCGGCATGCACGCGATCAACCTCGGCCATCCCGTCGAGGTGCCCGTCGGTAACGAGACTCTCGGCCGCGTGATGAACGTGATCGGCGAGCCCGTCGACAAAATGGGACCCATCAACGCCAAGAAGATGTATCCCATCCATCGCCCCGCGCCCTCGTTCGATCAGCAGTCCACGCGCCAGGAAATGTTCGAGACCGGCATCAAGGTCATCGACTTGATCGAGCCCTACTTGCGCGGCGGCAAGATCGGCCTGTTCGGCGGCGCCGGCGTCGGCAAGACCGTTATCATTCAGGAACTCATTCATAACATCGCCATGAAACATGGCGGCGTTTCGGTGTTCTCCGGCGTGGGCGAGCGCACCCGCGAAGGCAACGACCTGTGGCTCGAAATGCAGGAATCCGGCATCGTCGACCCGCACGATTACACGAAGTCCAAGGTGGCGCTGGTCTACGGCCAGATGACCGAGCCGCCTGGCGCGCGCCTGCGAGTGGGCTTGACCGGACTCACGGTTGCCGAGTATTTCCGCGACGAACAGAATCAGGACGTGCTGCTGTTCATCGACAACATATTCCGGTTTACCCAAGCCGGATCGGAAGTTTCGGCGCTGCTGGGACGCATGCCGTCCGCCGTCGGATACCAGCCCAACCTGGCCAGCGAAATGGGCGAACTGCAGGAGCGCATCACTTCCACCAAGACCGGCTCCATCACTTCGGTGCAGGCCATTTACGTGCCCGCCGACGATTACACCGACCCCGCGCCGGCCACGGCCTTCGCGCACCTGGATGCCACTACGAACCTATCCCGCGCCATATCGGAACTGGGCATCTATCCGGCCGTCGACCCGCTGGCATCCACTTCGCGCATCCTCGATCCACGCATCATCGGCGACGAGCATTACGATTGCGCGCAGGCCGTAAAGGGCGTGTTGCAGCGTTACAAAGACCTGCAGGATATCATCGCCATCCTGGGCATCGACGAACTTTCGGATGAGGATAAGCTCACCGTTTCACGCGCGCGCAAGATCCAGCGCTTCCTCTCGCAGCCCTTCCACGTGGCCGAGCAGTTCACCGGCGTGTCGGGCAAATACGTGAAGCTGGCCGACACCATCCGCGGCTTCAAGGAGATTGTGGATGGCAAGCGCGACGGTCTGCCCGAACAGGCGTTCTATATGCAGGGGACCATCGAAGACGTAGCGGAGCGCGCCAAGGCGCTGCAAGGGTAACCGATGGCCGACATGCTGTCACTCGAAATCGTGACGCCGGAGCGCCTGCTGGTGCGCGAGGATGTCACTGCCGTGCAGGCCCCCGCCGCCAACGGCTATCTCGGTATCCTGCCAGGCCACGCGCCGTTGCTGGCCGAGATGGGCACGGGCTATCTGAATTACGAGGCGGGAGGCAAACGCTGGTTCCTGGCGGTGCACGGCGGCTATCTCGAAATCCTGGCGAACCGTGTGCGCCTGCTGGCAACGGGCGCCGAACGCGCCGAAGAGATCGACGTGGAGCGGGCGAAAACAGCCCTGAAGCGCGCGCAGGAGCAGATGTTCAATCCGTCGCTTGGCGTCGATCCGGCCGCCGCGTTGAATGCGATGGCGCGCGCGCAGGCAAGGCTCGACGCCGCCGCGCAGAAGAAGACGGCGTAAGGTACTTACGTTGTCTGATCCTAATACGACTCATGGTAGTATTCGGGTCGGACAAGGTGCTTTACCCCTGTTTGCCCGCCTCGGATGAGGAAATATAGGTCGATTACCGGCACACGAATACCCTTGGAAACGCCATAGGCCTGAATAGCCGCAACCGCTCTCTTCAAGTCAGCCTCGCCGTGGCTGCGATTCTTAGGCGCCGGAGCTACGATGCCCAAATCCACCGCAGCCTTCATCACGGCAAGGTCGGGCTTTGCACAATCGAAGCCTCTACCCCGGCCGGAAGCTGGGGTCCTCTGCCTCCTTGCGACGCCGTCCATACCAGGCGTATCCTGAAAGTGCATGAGCGGGGAGACAAAAACACGCATGAGCGAGATTGTGTCGGTCGATCCGCATCTCATGCACGGAACCCCCTGTTTCCGCGGAACGCGCGTTCCCGTTCACCTTCTGCTCGACGATCTCAAGTCCGGCTTCACCATAGACGACTTCCTGGCGGGGTGCCCGACGGTCACTCGCGAGCAGGTGGAGCGGTACCTTGAACTGGCGCAGGACCTGGTCGCCGAATGCGCCGTCTCCTGATCGACGAGTGCATCAATCCCCGCCTCGCACGCCGCCTTCGAGAGGTTCTGCCTGATTGCTCGGTCCAGACCGTCAGAGACCTGGGATGGGCTGGTCAACAGGACCATGTCCTCGTCCCCAAAATACAAGGCCGGTTTGACGCTTTCGTGACGATCGATAAAGGCTTCGAATTCGAACACGATTTAAGGAAGCTATCCTTCGGGATCATCGTGATTCAGACAGCGAACAACCAGATGTCTTCCTATGAGAGAGTGATGCAAGAACTAGTTCGGCTGATCCAATCCGTGGAGCCTGGACAAGTAGTCCGCGTCAACGATGCGCAACGCTAACGCCTCCCCTATGGCGCCGGCTCAACGTGCACCAGCACATCCGCCACCCACGGCAGCGTCTCCTTAATCACAATCCGCACCTGCGTGGCGATCTCGTGCGATTGCCGCACCGTGATCTCGGGGTCCACCTCCAAATGCAGATCCACATGGTATTGCAGCCCGGTCCTGCGCGCATAACACTTCTCCACCCCGCGCACCCCGGGCACCGTCATCGCCGCGCTGCGGACGTGCGCCATGCTTTCGCTGTCCGGCATCGTGTCCACCAGTTGCAGCGTCGTATCGCGCGTCACACGCAAGCCGGTGAAGATCACGATCAGCCCCACCGCAAAGGCGCCCCAATGGTCCGCCGACGGGAACCGATGCGGCGTCACGATCGTCAGCGACACCGCCACCAGCGCGGCCACGGCCGACAGTATATCCACTGAATCGTTCCACGCATCCGCCATCAGCGCCGTGCTCCGAATCTTCTTGCCATAGTGCATTTTGACGCCGGAAAGCACGGCTTTGGCCAGGGCCGATCCGATCAGCGGCCACACCACGAACGGCGCGGGCGGCAATACGGCGGCGCCCATTGTGCGTAACGAAGTCGCCGAAATCGCGACACCGGTCAGTGCCAGCAGCACGCCCACGAATAGGCCTGTCACCGTCTCAATACGGCCGTGCCCATAAGGGTGATCCCAATCGGCGGGCTTGGCCGCCAGCGTCAACCCCAGCAGCACAATGCCCGACGCAAACACGTCCCCGGCGGACTCCAATCCATCCGCGACGACCGCATGCGAATGACCCATCCATCCAGCCGTAATCTTGATCGCCGCCAGGCCGCCGCTGACGATCATCCCGGCAAGCGCCACGCGTTGGCCGATTTGCAAGGTCTTACCAACTCACTTGCGCCGGAAAATACTCGGCGATCAATTCGTCGTAATACGGCCGCAGCGCCCGCGCATCGGGGCGCACGGCGCTCTTGGAGTATAGATCGTACGGATTGAAAGCCCGCACCCACTCGAACATCCGCCGGTCCTGGTCGCTCATCAGGTATGCATACGCACGCTCGCGATGGCACGGATAGAACGAGTGATACCGGATCATATAAAGCGCTTCCTCCGGCAAGTAATCCTTCACCACGTGATACAGATATTCGTCATGCCCCCAGGAAAGATCGATTTTGTCGAATCCGCAGCCCTCTTCGTAAATGCCGGTGCGCGTCCGATAAGCGGGCACTGCCGAGTCCGGGTTCGCGGCGAAAAATTCCGGATACACAATCTTGTCCGACCATGCGCAACCTACCGGAAACGTATCGCCCACCACCGCCCACTGCGGCTCTCCGTACAGGCACAGGATCTTACCCAGATCGTGAATCAGTCCCGCCAGAACGAACCAGCGCGGATGCCCATCGGCGCGGATCGCCTCGGCCGTTTGCAGGCAATGCTCGATTTGCGAGAGATCCGTATCCGGATCGCTATCGTCCACCAGCGTGTTCAGGTACTCGAGCGCTTCCCAAATGCCCATCCTGCCCTGGTCGCGCGCGAGGTATTGCCGCTTCTTCCGCTCGACGAACGCGCGCGTCTGATGCGTGTGGTTCAGGCGATAGAACTCGCGCACCACCGGCGGCGCTTCCAGAGTGAATTGCCGGAACCCATTCTCTGTGCGGTTAGGGTCGTAGCGGTCTTTCACGAAATCGTCCCACTGCTCCAGGCTCTCCAACGGACCTTGCACGTCGCGCCCTCCTCGAAGCCATTATACTGGCTGTATCGATGCGGAAAATCCTCGTCACCGTCTTGTTACTGAACCCCAGCCAGGCATGGTGTTGGGGCGATGAGGGACACCAGACCGTCGCGCGCATTGCCGCGGCGCATCTAACCGAACGCGCGCGCCAGGCCGTGACGAACCTCTTGAAACAGGACGCCGCGTTTGGCGCCGATTCTCTCGCCGAAGCCATGGCGCGCGCCGCCATCTGGCCCGACCATATTCCCGGCGGCAAGGGCGCAACCGCCCCGTGGCACTACATCGATATCGGATTGTTCGAAGGCCCGTCCCACATTGCCGAGCGCTGCCCGCAAGGCAATTGCATCGTCGAAAAGATGAAGCAGTACCTCGTGAACCTGAAGCGGCATCGCGCCGACGGCACTTGGCCCGAATCGAAGGAACTGGCCTTCCTGATGCACTTCGCCGGTGACATCCATCAACCGCTGCACTGCGTGAGCGACGCCGATGCCGGCGGCAACTGCGTGAACGTAGTGGGCTTCGAGCCTATCGCCAACCTGCACGCGGTTTGGGATATCGCTCTGGTGCGCAACCTGATGGCCCACGATGGCCCCGGCATGACCGCCGGCATGGAATCCCGCTTCCGCGCCAAGATGCGCCGCTGGCGGGATTACGGCAGCATCGAAAACATCGCCGCCGAATCTTTCGGCCTCGCCAGGTCGCAGGTGTACGGCAAAGCCCGCCCGCGCCTCCCGGTGATCCCCAAATTCATCGAGGTCCAACCGCGCAACTGCGCCACCGAAGCGCCACAAAGCCTGCGCAGTGTAAAGGTGGATGGCCCGCGCTCCTACGGCGCGAACTCCGTCGACGTGGTCCGCAAGCAGTTGTACAAAGGCGGAGTCCGGCTGGCCGCCATGCTCAACGCCATTTACGCCGACTGACCGAAGATTTCAGCGAGGGGAACGATTCACTCCGGATCCCGTGTGCGCAACAATCCGTCGCGCACTTCGCGGATTTCGTCTTGAGTGTAGATCCAGGCCCGCCGATACCGTGTGGGAAGGACTTGCACTCGAACTTCCCGCAGTGCCCACATATTCCAAAGAGCGCGCCGCTCACGCAGGTATGCCACTAAATCTTGCTGCGCCATCGCATGCGTTACTTCGCCCACGTTTCTCTCCTCCAGCGCGCCATCCACATAATCGCAATCCGGACGATACAACGTGTGCAGGTATTCCTCGACTGATACCAAGTTGGAACCACGCTCATGTGCATAGTTATGTCACATCCGCGCGGCAGGGCGTCTCTCCGGCACGCCCCTCGTATGACAATCCATGCACTTCGCGCTATGAATATTGTGCGCGCTCTTGGCCGACAAAAACGTGGTATCCATCTTCTCCACATCCAGCCCGCAGTTCGACAGCCGCGGATGGCAATTCGCGCAAGACGCCCGCGTCTGCTGCCCGTGTTTCTGATGGCACGCCAGGCAACCAATCCCTTCGTGAATGCCGTTGCCCGTGCGGTCGTCGCCCGATCCCGCCTGCCGCGTGGCCAGCGGCGCATGGCATTGGTAGCACAACCCCTGCCGCTGGTCCGGACTCATGCGCACCGGCCGCGCCCCATCCAGAATCTGCGGAAGCGCCAGATTCGCATCGGCCACGTGCCCCATCTCGCGCCGGTCGAACAGCGCCAGCGACGGCCGGTAGATCGGCTCGCGCGCCGACGACCGCGCCATCCGGTCCGGCTGCTGGCGCAATGGCTCGCCATGCCGGTGCATCTGATGGCACGCCAGGCACGGAATCGCCGCCATCTTCGTCCATCGCGCGTCCGTTATCTTCCACGGCCCCCGCGTGTCGATGGGCGTCACCAGGTCGCGTATGCCGCCTTCAAACTGCATGCCGTGGCAGCGCAGGCAATCGTCCATTAACAGCCGCTGCCGATTCTGCTTTTGATCCAGGAAGAATTTGGCGAACGTCGCCCCGTGCGGACCGGCCTGCCAATCCGCGAATTCCTGGCGATGGCACCCCTGGCATCGCTCCATCAGGGCGTTCACGTCCAAGCCCTTCACCCGGATCTGCTCCGGCACGCCGCCGCTTACGTGGTCGATCACGCGGCGCGCATTGTCCGCCGCCGAACCGCCATGGCACGCCAGGCACGCCACGCCGCGATGCGTCGATTCGCGCCACGTGTTCCAGTTCGCGCGAATCTCGTGACACCGCGCGCACCCCTCGCCCGCCGTCGATTTGTAATAGATACTGGAAGCCGGCAGCATCAGCAGCAGCAGGCAAGGCAATGCCGCCGCGGCCCACCACCAATGTGTGCGTATCGCCCGTGGCCTCACCGGTAACGGGTGCCTTTCCACCCCTTCACCAAGTGGTCCGACGCGCGATAAGCATTGGCCATAATCGTCAGCACAGGGTTGAATCCGCCATTGGTCACATGCACGCTGCCGTCGATCACGAACAGATTGTCGATCTCGTGCACCTGGCAATACCGGTTCACCACCGACGTCTTGGGATCGTCGCCCATGCGGCACGTGCCCGCCTGATGCTGCCCGCCCGTGAATCCCGGCCCCGCCAGCCTCTTCCAGGTCCGCACCGCCCCGGCTTCCTTCAGCCACTCCTCGGCCTTTGCCGCCGCAAACGCCCCGATCTCGATCGTGTGCGGATGCTTGTCGCCCGAAAGCCGCGCCACCGGAATGCCCCAATAATCCGGCACACTCGGGTCCACTTCCACGCGCGCGCTGAACATGGGCATCTCCTGCGTGGGACCCTGAATCGCAACCGCCCGCCGGTAGAAACTGCGCATGAAATCTTTGTGCGCCTGCCCCCACTTCGGCACATCCGGCGGCAGCATGCCCACGAATTGGTAAGGCAGCCGGATGAATTCGTTCGCCAGCATGGCGCCGCCCGCCAGGCCCGGATTTCCGTGGTTGTAGTCGCACACGGCGATCGAAGCCCCCGGCCCCAGATCGTCGTAGATATCCGCCGGCATAATACCGAACGCGCCCGTATAGCTATGGCCTTGGAAATTGCGGCCCACCCAGTCATAGCGATTGCCCAACCCGCCGGGGAACAGCGGACTCTTCGAATTCAGCAGCAGCCGCGCCGATTCCACCGCCGCGCTCGAAACCACCACCAGGTCGGCGTCCTGCTGCCGCACCCGGTCGTGTGCATCGAAATATTCCACGCCTGTCGCGCGCCCCCCCGCGTCGGTCACCACCCGCCGCGCCATCGACTCCGTGCGCAGCTCGCAGTTCCCCGTCGCCAGAGCTTTGGGAATCACCGTGTTCTGCGTCCCGCACTTGGCGTTCACTTCGCAAGCGAAGCCCACGCACCAGCGGCACCGCATGCACGGCCCCCGCCCGCCATACGGCACGCTATTGCGCAGCATCGGGATGTGGAACGGATGCAGCCCCAGCCGCCTGGCCGCCGGTTCCAGAATCTCGAACTCGCGATTCGGCTCGAGCGGCGGCATCGGCAGCGCCTTGCTCCGCGGCCCGCGGAACGGGTTCCCTGAATCGTCGCCCGAGACGCCGATCTCCCATTCCGCCTTCTCGTAGTAAGGCTCCAGATCGCCGTAGGTGATGGGCCAGTCTTCGAGCGTGCTCCCCGCCACCTGCCCGTAGGTGGACCGCATGCGGAAATCCCGCTCCATGTAGCGCCACGCCATCGCGCCGTAGCTCAGAGTCCCGCCGCCCACGCAAGCCGCATTGTTGGAATAGCCGGGACCGCTTGCCCGCACCACGTGCGCGCGCCCTTTCAGATCCACCGCCACCCGCGGATTGCGCTCGTCGTCCGGCCCGAACGCGTTCCCCAGCGTTGAATTGCGCTGGTTGCGCAGATCGTCTTTGCGGCAATCGAACGCCGTATACCATTTGCCGCGCTCCAGCAGGACCACGCTCAGCCCCGCCTCCGCCAGCTCCTTGGCCACGATGCCGCCCGCCGCGCCCGCCCCCACCACCACCGCGTTCACGCGCTTCACGCCCGCCCCCGCACCGGCGGCGACGCCACGCCCAGCATCTTCCAACTTGCCCGCTCCCGGTTGCCGCCATGCCGCGGATCGCCATAGAATCCCTGCATCGTGTGCGCCACCAGCATTTCGAAAAACGGCCGCGTGCCGGGATCCCGTTCGATGCGCCGCAAAACGTCCAGTTGCGACGCGGCCGACAGGTCCGCGAAATCGCCGCCGATGGCCGCGATCCCTTGCCGGTAGGCTTTCTGCAGCGGCCTATAGAATCCGGTAAGTTGCCGGTCGATGAACACGACCACCCCAGCCTCGACCGCGCCGGGGTCCTGGTCCGCGGGGATGATGTGCGCACAGATCGCTTCCACCGTGCACGCCTCTTGAACGCTGAAAAACCGCCATGCGCTCTTCGCCGGCCCGCAGCTCACCACCGTTCCGGCCAGGCCCGCGACGATAAACCTTCGGCGATCCATCCTATTGACAGAGTAGTCGGATTCGCCCTGGTTTTCAATGTATAGGGCCTTAAACCCCAAAATGGAAAAGTCTTCCTGCTTGCGTCTTCCTTGATTTTTAGCCGTGCGCAATCAGCGCGAGTATTGCCGAGCCGCGACCGTCAGGGAGCGGTTTCCCCAAAACTGTTAACACCCCGTCGACGCAGGCCGTCCCGCTTCAATGAGGCCGGGAGCGCCCGCTCCCGGAAATGCTACGTCGCCGCGGCGGCCGCGTTCGCGCGTTTTGCTTCAATGAGGCCGGGAGCGCGCGCTCCCGGAAATACTTCCCGCGGGTGGATCTCATCGTCCCCCTGCGGCGGCTTCAATGAGGCCGGGAGCGCGCGCTCCCGGAAATGGCTCGCACCGCTTCCCTCCAGGATCGATACCGTGGCTTCAATGAGGCCGGGAGCGCGCGCTCCCGGAAATCCGGAGACGCCCCCAGCTCTCTTGGACCCGCGAAGCGGCTTCAATGAGGCCGGGAGCGCGCGCTCCCGGAAATCA
>Ga0181526_10004549_pt1 | contig 10723 bp, 7 predicted proteins | sample PEATcosm2014_Bin_35_FD_119750 | JGI IMG/M metagenome (GOLD analysis project Ga0181526, IMG submission 119750) | Peatland microbial communities from MTU Mesocosm Facility, Houghton, MI, USA - PEATcosm2014_Bin06_30_metaG | ecosystem: Environmental > Terrestrial > Soil > Wetlands > Peat | place...
GTGGATGGCGCGGAAGTGAAATATCGCGTCGTGCGCGAAGTGCGCATGCCGTGGTGGTGGGGTTGGTGGGGGCGCGGCCCGCAAAACCAGAGCCAGGACATCGCGCACGGCATGGCGCGGACTCAAACGGACGGCTCGTTCAAGATTGAATTCACGGCCAAGCCCGACCCGACGATTTTGGAAACCAACGAGCCGACTTTTATTTTCCACCTCACCACCGACGTGACCGACAGCGCGGGCGAAACGCGCTCGGCGGACCACGACATTCGTGTCGGCTACACCTGTTACAGAAAGCACGCCAAGCCGCGCCCGGGTGGGCGCGTGCTCGGTCGGTTTCTGTAACGGGCGTGGAAAATTCGCGGTTTTCGGACCAGCCCGTAGCCGAAGCTACGCTAAATTTGTTTTGTAAACGTTATTCGATAATTTTTCTCAGTTCGTTTTCGGACGCCGTGGACTTTACTCAGAACAATGCTCCACGGCAAGCATGGACGAATGCGACGATTTGGGCTTCGACCAAAGGGGAAAGTGAAGATGGAGACGATGACGAAGCCCGTGCGCAACTCCAATGAGGCTTGAATTCTCTTGTCATCCCGCCGAACCTGCGGGCTGACAATCATGGATTTGCAGGAACTCAATCGCTTGGTGGCGAAGGGCGAATCTGATCGTTTGGAATTTCGGCGGGAGTGGTGAACGTGACGATGGCCGCAGGAGGCTAGGAAAACCATGACTCGTCTTATCTCGTCACCCCGCCCGCGCGGGCGGGGCGTGGATTGAAACACCTCTGGCCGGCAATGACCCCGCCGCGTGCTTCGTTCTCGCCATGCGGCGGTGAAGGAATCGCGCGATCGCGTGAGCGAGGCGTTGACCAATTCGGGGTTCAAATTTCCCGTGGACCCGGTACGACAAGAAGCCCCTGAAGCCAATTCTGCCAAAAGCTCCGCTTAACAACACCTGACAACAAGTGAATCATACCGAATTAGAGCGGGATAAGCCGTTGCTGGAGCGCTGGGATACCATCACGCTCCCAGGCGACGAGCACACCGAAAACGCTTTTTCCAAATATCTCCAAGTCTTTGGCAAACAGCGGCAGGTACTGAATTGCGCCATTCCCCTCGCCCGCGCCAAAACCCTCACTGATTTTCAGCTGCCCGAGGGAGTGGATCTCCAAGCCTGCATCGAAGCCTCGGTGACCGGCCATTTCCCCAACGCGCTCCGGGACTGGAAATACCAGCCGATAATCAAGGCCGAAACACAACTCCCACAGATGGCGCAGCTGCCAGCGGAGCACGCGTCCCTGATCCAGGCACCCTGGCTCCAATCGCCATCGCAGGCCACCTGGCTTGGCATCAACGCCCGCCACTTGCGCTACCACCACCAGCTTTGGCAGGACCTGAAGCCCAAGGTACTACAGGGGGTTAATACGACGCTGGTTCTCGCATTGCCCCAGATCGGCTTTGCTTTGGCGCCCCACATTCAACTTGAAAACGGGTTTTTGTTCCTGGGATCGCTCGCCCGCGGCCTGTGCCCGGTGCAACTGTTTCCCGCACGTTATATTTATCCAGAGGCTCACCTGGGCGAGCTGGCTGACGTTCCCGCACCTGTCTTTGCCGACCTCCTGCCTCTGACCGGCGGGTTTTCCTATCCCACCGTTGACTGTGAGCCGGACCCTTGGAGGGTCTTGGCTCGGTTCGGAAACGGAGACCGGTTTTACGGGTATCCGTTTCGTCAGGCCAAGGATTCGGTGGAGGACTTCACCCTGCAAGGCCACGAGAATGGGGCGATGCTGCTGCCCAACGGACAACGGGTCACTGCCCGTCAGAGCCGAAGCTACGTCTACGCCACTCTGGATCCGAAGCTTAAGGATGAATTGATGATGGACCGAGACGAGTTTGAAAATGCCACCTGTTTGTTGCGTGGCGCCGTTACGCACGATGGCCTGCCTTTTCAGCTTCCGGTGGAACTGCGGTCGATGGTGTATGCCATCGTACTGACCCACTGGCGGATGGAGTTGGATAAGCCGGGGAACCTGTCGTCCTACACCTTATCCACAAAGCATGCCGCCATCCGCGGCTTCAACTACTTCCAGCACGTCGAGCCTTACTACACCAACTTCATGCGGCTTATCATGGAGTTGTCCAAGGACCCGCATTTCCGGACTTACCCGCTCTCCACCCACCTGACGAACTCCTGGTTGGGTGGGAACCTTCGGTTGGCCAACCAATTGAGCCAATCCGAGGCTGATTTGGGGCCGGAGATCATGCGCGCTTACTACCACCAGCAACTGGATTGGCAGGCGGGCATTGTCAACCTGATGAATCACGTTTCATTCCGAACCAAAAGCGATCGCGCGGGGCTGGCTTTACTCACAGGCCGGGACATCGAGAGACAACTCAGCCTGGATGGGCTGGCTTTTCATCAGATGCATCGGCTGCTCCGGTTCGATTCGCACTTGTTTCAGAGGCCGCTGAAACGTGTCTCCTACTGGCCGAATTTTCATCCGGGCTGGACGGATTTGGACCAGAAATTCCTGACCGAGTCTCTGCCCAAGCTTTAACCACAACAGGAAAAACAAAGAGATCCCTCAATAACCATCAAAGACATGAATACAACAGACAAACCACAGGAGGCATGCATCAATGTATCTCTTCCTTGTTGATTCGTCTGCCATCTTATGCCACTTTGGGGACTTCGGTCTCCGGTTCGAGCACGACAATCTTTCCGCTCTCCTTCGCCTTCCGCGTTGCCTCCTCATATTCCTCCAGGGACGGCAACTGTTTCTGGGCCTTTTTCGCGTAAGCGCGGTGAACCATCTTCGAGTTCTGGCCAAGGACGCGCTGGGCATAGCGCTCGGGATAGCCGTTGTCGGCTGAGCGTTCGGCCCAAGCATAGCGGTATGAGTGCAGCGTTACCCCTTTGATGCCTAATCCCTTGCACCGTTGCTTGAACTCTGTTGCACGATCCGCCTCCCGCACAGTGATCAGATAAGGGAACAAGGGTCCCGTCTGCGGGCGGCGCTGGATCACCTCCCAAGCCTTCGGCCCGATCCGGCAACCGGCCATGTTCGAGGTTTTCAGCCGGTCATAAGCAAAGCCGGGCCGGGTGTAATCAATGTCCTCAGCATGCAACGAGGCGATGTCGGACTGCGAACCGCCAAAATACCAGCACAGGTCATAAAAGTCGCGGCGCTCAGGATTGCCTTCCCGTTCCAGGATCCGGACATGTTCGTCCCAGGTGATGGCCCGCTGGTCCTTGTGGGTAATGTCGGGAAACAACTTCTTGGGCAAGATCCGCTTGGCCAGCCAATCCATGTCCACGGCGTGATTTTGAAAACGGCGCAGATACACGTTCGTGCTGACGGTTCCGACGCGCAGCACTTCCATGAAATCCGCCGGTTGAGTCTCGACCAGCACCCTGGCTTCGATCAATTTGAAGGCGGGATCCTTGAGGGCGGTTTGGTAACGTTTGAGGGTCGAGCCTTTCTTGTCCTTGATGATGTCATCCATGACGACCCGCCAGGTGCGCGTGACCACGTCGGAATCGGTGGCGGACAGGTAGGCCATGCCCATGCAGCGGTTGAGTTGAGGCTGGCGTTCCGCTTCGTTTTTGGCGTGGACCAGGCGTTCGGCTTCAGCCTCGTCTTTGGTGCGGAGGCTGTTGCGCTTTCCGGTGTTGGTGTCCTCGCAGTAGAAGGTGCCGCCTCGGCTGCCCACCTTCACGCTTCTGTATCTGTTTTTCACAACTGTCATACTCCCTTCAGTATAACAGCCCTAATTCCAAAGACTTAACGAGCAGTGGGCGCCTACGCGCCCAAAGGTTTCGCCTTCACCCTGAGTAGCTCCTCAGGTATGCGTTTTGGTGTGCGTTGGGCCGATTTGGCCCCTTGGCCGCCGAAGATCCGTGGATTCCCGAGGGAATCAGGATTGGAGGCGAGGGTCGGAATTGAACCGACGCATACAGCTTTTGCAGAGCCGTGCCTTACCACTTGGCTACCCCGCCTTCCAAAAAAAAGTATCCTTATTTCCGCCCCGCGCAAGTTCCGTTTTTGACCGCGCCGCCGCGGGTCCATCCCAATCGCTTGCGGTTTTTCCACAGTTGATCCGGCTGGAATATTCCTTCGGGCGTAATGATGCCGGTGATTAATTCCGGGGGCGTTACGTCAAAGCCGGGGTTGCGCGCGCGGCTGGTTGGATTGGCTATGCGCACGTAAACGCCCGGCGCTTTGCCTTTTGCGCCCGGCATCGCGCCCCAAGCGCCCAGCACTTCATCCCCGCTCCGTTCCTCAATCGGAATTTCCAGGCCGGAGCGCAGATTCCAGTCAATCGTTGAAAGGGGTATGGCCACGTAAAAGGGGATGCCGTGGCGCCGCGCCAATACGGCCTTGGTGTAGGTGCCGATTTTATTGGCGACTTCTCCGGTCCGCCCTAGGGTGCGGTCGCTGCCGACAATGACCAAATCAATTTCGCCCCGTTGCATCAAATGGCCGGCGGCGTTGTCGGCAATGATTTGATGGGAAATTTTTTGTTGGGCCAGTTCCCAGGCGGTCAGGGTGGCGCCCTGGCAGCGGGGCCGGGTTTCATCGCAAAAGACGTGAAATTTTTTGCCGGCTTTTTGCGCGGCATAGAGGGGGGCCGTGGCCGTGCCGACGTCAACAAACGCCAGCCAGCCGGCGTTGCAGTGGGTGAGAATCCGGCTGTTGGGACGGATCAGTTTTGCCCCGTGCCGGCCAATGGCTTCACAGTGCCGGACGTCGTTGTTGGCAAATTCTTCGGCGGCGGCCAGGGCCAATGCCTGCTGTTCTTGAACGGTTGCCCCGGCCCGCATGGCGGCGCGCAGGGCGTTCATGGCGTTGACGGGATCAACCGCCGTGGGCCGGGCGGCTTTGAGGGTTTGTTGGACGAATTCGATGTGGATGGAAAATTTACGGAGATCGTTTCCGCGAAAGGCGCGCGCGCCCTGGGCGAGTCCGTAGGCGGCCGTGGCACCGATGGCCCCCGCGCCGCGCACGGTCATTTCCCGAATGGCCCGCGCCGTCGCGCGGAAATCGGGCATGGCCACGATCTTGAATTGATGCGGCAAGAGCCGTTGCTCGATGAGCAGGACCGCGTTTTCCCGGGCGTCGAAGGCAACGGTGCGATAGTGCCGGGTGCGTCCTTTCAAGGTGACATTCATAAAAAATGGCGAAAGCGTTTTGACGACACCGCGGCCGGCCAGTCCCGGATGCGCCGGGAAATCAATTTGCCTCAGCGGGCCTTGACTTGAATCTGGCGCACTTTGGCCTGGATTTTCTTGTAGTCGGCATGTTCGCGCAGGTTCTCAAGATCAGGGTCCTGGGCCATCCATTTGAAGTCGCGATAGCCGAGGTTGATGGCAACTTCCAGGGCTTCGATGGCAAGGTCGAGCTGGGCCGTCAGCGAAAAGCTGCAAGCCAGGTTGTAGTGAACCAGCGCATCGTCCGGGCGCAGCTTGCAAAGGCGTTCGTCAATCTTCAAGCCTTCCACATAACGGCCGCGGCGGGTGTAGTCATCGCCAAGAATCTGCAATGCTTCGACGTAATTCCCGGCGCGGCGCACCAAGCCCTCGAAGAACAGAATCTCCTGATCCATGTCCCGCAATTCCTGCCGCGTGGCTTTCCTGCGCGGAGCGTGCAATTTCTTAGCCATAATAAACCGTATCATTATTCCATCAGGCGATCCGGAAAGTCGATCCTTTTCTCCAGAATTCCGATTGGGAGATGAGCTTGCGATTTGAAAGGCAGTTTTGAATTTCTCAAGAGAAATGTGCCCCGAAAAAAAACAGTGAAAATTTCGGCATTTTGCAAAGTCATAAAAAGTTGTCAGCCAATCGCTTATGAATTATGGACACAGATGGGCGCAGAATTCCAGGTCTGGGATTAAGATTAGGATTAGGATTACGATTGAGATGACAAGAAAGGCATGATTGATACATAGGTCTGGAACCGTAACACCGTAACAAGTGTTGATAGTCAACGACTTAGTCCGCAACATTTGCCGCTACAAACCCGCAACAAGCCCGTTACATTAACGATAAAGCTGACTTGGACTGGTTGGACGGTATACGGCCATGCCGATTTTATCAGACGAGCGCGAACGATTGGCCGACTCAGTTTGGTGAAGGGCGATTACAAACAAAAGTCGGTTAACGCAACGAATTCTATTGACTAAGAAAATGGAAACCCACATGGTAATCACTGTCTTAAATTCAACGAAGCCCCTGATGGTCTCATTCAGTGCTTTTTTGGACCACCCGGGCTCAGAGGACATGCATGAATCCGAAATTGCTTAAGGCCCGGCGTACACTCGTAATCTGTTTGCCGGCTGATATTTGCATCGGGGCAGCTTCCAGCGTGCCATCTGCACGACGGCCAATATGTCGATTCCGTATGAATACGGCAATGAGAACACGCTGGATAAACATTTCCGGGGGAGTATGCCGAGGCACCCTTACCGCACTGCTCGCTCTGATTTTGATCTTTGGCGCGGCCTCGATTGGAGTCAGCCAGAAAGCATCCGCCTCCGTCCAAAGCCAGAGCGATCCTTACCTGCTTGATGCAGCCGAGATTGCCGGAAAGAAAGATTTCCAAATCGCGGTGCCAACCAATGGACTCATTCATCTGACTTTCATCAAAGTCAATCCCACGAATGAATCAAATGTCTTTCTGTATCTCAGTCCTTTTTATGGCGACAGAAGCGGCGGGGAATTGCGCGTAGAATTGTCGACGACCAACCTTGTTTTTGGGGCGGCGCAGTCAATCGCATCGTCGCTGCTGAAGGCAGACCCTGTGCCAATGCCGGAGAATTACACCGGCACGCTCGTGCTCTCTGGAGGCGGCATTTCTCCCATTCTTTGGCGCATGACTCTCACGAAGGCCAATGGGCTTCAGGATCGTCCTGCGTCGCTGGCAGTCATTCCGCCAAAGATCAGTTGCGCGGTTGATCTCAAGCTATTCCGTTCGCGGGACACTTCGAATATAATCAATGCAGTCACGTTGCGCAATACCAACAAGACATGGCCGCTTGAAGGCATCGCCGTAATACCGGGTGAGATTATTGGGGCGGCAGATCCGGATTTCAGCATCGCGAACAACGTCCGATTCTATCTTAATGGAACGAACATCCCAAGCATCACCCAACTGCCGCCCAATCCCGGGGATGAGAAAATACGCAGCATTCAGGCGGGCGGGCAGGTCACGCTGGGACTTGGCTTCGAGGGACTGAAGCATGGCGATCACACGTTTGAGCTGATCTTCAGCACGATGGATTCGCGGGACGATCAGAACCAGCAAAAACTAACCGTGAATGTGAAGGCGGCCAATTCCGTCTGGTCAGCCGTTGGAGTGTTGATTGCAGCCATCGGTCTCTCCGTGGTGATTTACAAGTTGCTGGAGCCTTATCAAAATCGGATCCAACTTCAGCGGCGGGCGGCTGCGCTCCGCGCCCTTTTGCCGAAACAGCCGGCCATTTACGCGGATGTGTGGGTCCGAATGCTTTTACGCCAGGCTGAATATTTGGCGGGCCGGCTCTGGCTGGCTGGCACTTCGTTTGGCAAAGAGTGCCTGGATCAGGCGGAACCGGTCTTGGAGGCGCTGATTGAAGCTCAAAAAACTCGCCAGGCATGGAAATCGGAGCCGGAGTTTGTTAGAAATCGCTATTCGTTTGTTGTGGACGATATTTACGAAGAGATGCGGGCGGGGGGAATGACAAAGGAAGCAGCAGAAAATGCAAAAGCAAAGTTCATACAATTACAGAAGGACATCGCCTCCGGCGACGACGGCCGTTATTGGAAGGAAGTGACAAAAGCAGTCCAGAACTTTCGAAACAGTTACGATCCCAGCCACCTGCCATCCGCACCACCAGCAAATGTCGAGGATGCAATAAAGAGAATCCTGAAAAGCGATCCTCCCGCACAACCATCGGGGAGGGATATGATGGAGTACGAAACCGCCTTCGCCCGGCTCAACCTGCTTTATGAAAGAAGGGGTGATCCCGACTTGTGCGCACAGCTCATTAAGGCCTTTGACAAGCCTTTGGATGATTATTTTGCACTTGCTGACGATGCCGCGTGGAACAATATCAAGAAGGCCGCGGGGCACAAGAAACTGTCCATCATCGCTCCGCCTGTCGGGAACAAGTCTGTCGGTGAAGCATACGAACCGATTGAGTTTTCCATCAAAACTGGCAACGAGGCGCTGGATAAAACCTACCTCTTTACACATTTACTCCGGTATGAATGGTCGTTCAGGTTTAAGTCCTCATCCCTCTTTCCGAAATCAAGCAGGCTTGAGCCCGAGACGGTTTCCCCGAGCGTTGCCCAGTTTGCCACCAAGGCAGGCACGTGGACCGTTTCGGTCCGGTTGATTCGCACGACGCGATTGGAGCCCGACTCAGTTCACGTCCTTAAAAGCGACGAAGTGCGGGTGGACGGTTCTTCGGATGTAAAGTCTCTTGTTCGTCTGGACCACGCCGAATGGCTGGCTTTGGTGATAGCCGTGGTATTCGCACTGGTCACCGGCCTGCTCACGTTCTACTACAAAAACCCTGTTTTCGGATCAATGCAGGATTACCTGACGTTGTTTATTTGGGGCGTCGGCGTCGATCAAACCAAGAATTTTCTTCAGTCCATTCAACCCGGTTCACAAGACCCCAAGTCACAAGCTCCCAAGTCCGGGCAAAACTGACTGCCGGGCCAGGCAAGCGGGCTTGATGATGATGGATGACCATTGAAAACCGTAATACAACATTTTGATCCTCACTAGACGAGCGTCAAAGTCGGAGCCCACGACATGAGTTGATCGGAGCTTACCCCGTAAGCGAACGGCCTGTTCGCATCATTGGAAGCACCCATATGGACACCCAGTAAAAGTCCTTGAGCGTCAACGACAGCCGAACCACTATCGCCTGGCCCCAACGCGCCGTCTTCGCTCGTCGCCGGATAACAAATCAAGCCATCGTACATGACGCTTTGGGTTCCCATGCTCGTCGGATAATCGAAAGAAGTGCTCACGTAGTGATCGAGCGCCTGTGGGAGCCCGGTTTTGTACAAGCCGCCCCTGTCCACGCGCCGGATTATCGTGATTTGTTCGTCGGGCTGCAAAGGGTTGGATTTCAAGCTGCGAATCCCGCTCACATTGGGATTCCTTTGGGGCGCGCACGCATTCGGGTCAAGCTGCACCAATGCCAGGTCAATCGGCGACTGCTTGGACGAGCATCGGAAACATTGACCCACCACTCCGGGAACCTCCTGGCCTCCGCTGTCGAGCAGAGAGCAATCAATCAGTTGACTGCTGTCAAGATAACCGTACGAAAGATTGTGCAGGCCGCTCAGATCGTTGCTGGCAACATGCCCGCAGGTCAGGGCGTAACGGAGACCATTGTTCTTGAGGATGGCAGCACACGTCCCATATTCCTCCATATTAAGACCGGTTCCTGATTGGACGGCCGGGAGTGCCCGGTGGAGCTTAATTATTCCGACCTGTTCGACATCGGTGGGGACAGGCGCCAGCCATTTGGACCCATGCGGGGGAAAGAGCATCTTGGGAACACTTGTCTTCGTGCGCCTTTTGGTCTTGGCGCTGACATGCACCCGGATACACCAATCCCGACGGCTTCGATCCCCGTTTTTTCGCCCCAGGCCAACCGCCACCACGTTTTTATAACCCAACAACTTCTTCGCACGAATCCGAAGCATCGCCCTGGCTTGGGAGTAAGTTGCCATAAATAGGCCGCCTCACGGGGTATTGACTGAGAATTGAACGACACCCGGGGGCAGCTTGGGCAGGAGGGCGCTCCACTCGTCCGGCTGGATCTTTCTGTTGACTCTAATCGTGTAATTATCGCCGGTCTTGCTGGTCGCCAGGACCGTTAAATCTGGAAGCTTGAGGCTGGCGATCGCCGTATTGGCTTGCTGGGTGAGACTCGGGTAAGGATCAGCGGCAGCCGCAGCAGCATTCACGGCAGGGGGAGCTATCGGGTTCGTCGCGACAATATCCCTGTCTATTTTGAAGGTGGGTTCGCCGCCTGTCAGAAGACGCCAGTGGATGCGTTCCCCGCCCACGACATTGGCATCCTTCACCAACACCGGTTCATAAACCCAAAGTTCGGCGTAATTTTTAATGATGTTATTCTCAACAATGCCTTTGCCCTGCCCTTCCAGAATGTTATGGCCGGCGGCTGCCGCGCTTCCACCACCGGCAGGAATTCCATACATTGAACTCACGAAGCTGGCTGCGGATTCAAGGACACCACTGACGGCGGTTCCATACGCGGATACGGTCTCAGCCGTGGAACTGTCATGAAAATATACCGGCCCGGGTCCGGTGAACATCCATCCATTGACCATATTGAGAGTCGCGCGCATTTCGCCCACACCACCTTTGACTCGCAATCCGTATTTCTGTGTCAAATCCGGCAAGTAAACAATTTGGTAGGTGTAAAAGGTCTCCGGCGTCAACCCATCAGGGATCGACGCGGGGGGGACAACCGAGATGGAGGCGGGTCCAAGAACCTGGCTGCTCAGGGACGGCCCGGCTTGGGCATCCGCCGTCTTGTCGGTGCTTGTGCCATTGCCGCCACCACCGCCAGCACCAGCTCCGCCGCCGCCAGCACCAGCTCCGCCGCCGCCAGCTCCAGCTCCGCCGCCGCCAGCTCCAGCCCCGCCACCGCCAGCTCCAGCCCCGCCACCGCCAGCTCCAGCCCCGCCACCGCCA
>Ga0181526_10004551_pt1 | contig 10721 bp, 6 predicted proteins | sample PEATcosm2014_Bin_35_FD_119750 | JGI IMG/M metagenome (GOLD analysis project Ga0181526, IMG submission 119750) | Peatland microbial communities from MTU Mesocosm Facility, Houghton, MI, USA - PEATcosm2014_Bin06_30_metaG | ecosystem: Environmental > Terrestrial > Soil > Wetlands > Peat | place...
ACGTGGCAGCCCGCCCCGAGGGAGAGCAGGACCGGCATCTCGTGGTCCCATTCCAGCGTCGCCACCGAGACCACGTCCGGCCGCTCCCTCTGGAGCATCCTCTCGACGGACGTGTAGGACGCCACCCCGAATTCCCCGCCGAAGGCCTCCGCCCGCCCCGGGTTGCTTCCGCAAACCGCGGTCACCCGGCATTCGGGCCGCTCCTTGTAGGCCAGCAGGTGCAGCCGCGCCGCCGCTCCAGTTCCTATGATCGCCGCCTTGAGCTCTTTCACGCCTTATTTTTTCACCTTCGGTGAAAGGGAGGGAGGCCGTCGTTGGGTCAGGGAAATTGGCGCACCCTGAGAGAGTCGAACTCCCAACCTTCTGATCCGTAGTCAGATGCTCTATCCAATTGAGCTAAGGGTGCGTGTGAGACCCTGAGAAAGAGCAGGCTACGCGCCCTTGGCGCAAGCGAGAAGTGGGCCCTACCGGGCCGGCCGCCAATCGACGAGCTCAAGCTGCAGGCTCTTCCTCTCGTTGAAGAAGTTCCAGTTGAGCTCGATGGCGAGGTCGACGGGCACGCCCACCGGCGGGATCCGGTCCGCCATCTTCCACGCCACGCCGCTGAGCGTGCGACCGCCGGAATCGTCGAGGCGGAACCTGAAATGCCTTTCCTTGAAGACCTCGGGGCGCCGGCGAAACGCAACCCCGCGCACGCCGAAGACCGGCTCCGGGTTTCCCTGGCCATAGGGCTGGAGCGCATCGAGCTCATCCATGAGCCCGTCGCCGATCTGTTCCAGCCTGAGCCATGCGGAGATGCCCAGGTGCGCGTCCGCGATGCCCCCTCCGACATGGTCCCTCACGGCGGCGGCGAACCGCTCCCTGAATCCCTGGAGCTCCGTCTTCGGGAGCGAAACCCCGACCGCCATGGGGTGCCCGCCCCAGCTCGCCAGCCCCTCCGGGCATTTCGCAAGTATCTCCATCAGGTTCACGCCGTCCACGCTCCTTCCGGAGCCCTTGGCCATGTCCCCCTCGTTGCCGAGCACGATGCACGGCCGGTTGTAATGGCGCGTCACCCGGCCCGCCACGATGCCGACGACGCCCGGGTGCCACGCCTCGCTGAACAGGACGATGCCCGCGCTTCCCATGTACTGCCCCTCGATGATCCTCTCGGCGTCCTCCGTGATCTTGCGCTCGATGTCCTGGCGCTCGCGGTTGAAGGCGTCCAGCTGCTGGGCGGTCTCCCTGGAGAACACGGGGTCCTCGGTCAGGAGAAGCTCGACCGAGAGTGCGGCGTCCGCGAGGCGCCCGGAGGCGTTTATCCTCGGCCCGAGCCGAAACGAGATGTCCACGGGCTGGATCGTCTGCGAGCCCGATATCCCCGAGACGTCCATGAGCGCCCGCAGCCCCGGCCGCGCCGTGTCCTGGAGGATGCGCAGCCCCGTCTTCGCTAGAATTCGGTTCTCCCCGAGGAGCGGGACCAGGTCCGCCACGGTGCCCATGGCGACCAAGTCCAGGTAGTCCCTGAGCTTCACGCGGGCCGCAACCGGGTGGTTCTCGTTTCGCAGCTGCTTCAGGAGCCCGTGCATGAGCTTGAAGACGAGGCCCACCGTGCAGAGATGCTGCCACGCAGGCTGGGCCGGCCCGCCCTCCGCGCCCCCGACATGGGGATTCACCAGGATCCCCGTCCGCACCGCGCCGTCCTTGGAGCGGTGGTGGTCGACCACGAGAACATCGATCCCCTGCCCCGCCAGGTAGGCGGTCTCCTCGTGGGAGTTCGTCCCGCAGTCCAGAACGATGAATAGCCCCGGTCGGCCCGCCTCGAGCGCCCGGTCGATCGCGCTCCGGGAGAGCCCGTACCCGTCCTCGGAGCGGCGCGGGACGATGAAGCCGGGATCAAGGCCGAAGCGCCTGAGCACCGAGACGAGGAGCGCCGTGCTGCTGACGCCGTCCACGTCGTAGTCGCCGAGGACGACGACCCTTTCCCTGGCCAGGATCGCCGCCCTCAGCCGGGCCACCGCAGGCGCGATGTTGCCCAGGAGAAACGGGTCCCCGAGCCGGGAGAGGTCGGGGCGCAGGAACTCCTGCGCCTCCACCGGGTCGCGGTGGCCGCCGCGGACGAGCAGCTCGGCGACGACGGGCCCGACACCCGCGCGCCGGCTTAGTTCCTCGGCCTCGCCGGCGGGGACGGGCGTGTGGATCCAGAGCATGTCCCCGGGCCCACGTTCAGCGCGATGCCTTGCTTGAGCCCGTCCACTCGTACTTTGGCGCCACGTCGGAGTGGGCCTCGACGTGCTTGCGGTCGCCCTTGTGCCACCAGTAGAAGACCTGGGCCGCCTGGAAGATCGCCGAGAACGTGCTGGTGACGATGCCGATAAGGAACGTGAACGAGATGTCCTTGAGGACGCCGCTGCCGAAGATGTAGAGCGAGAGGGCGGCCAGGAACGTGGTCGAGGAGGTCATGATCGTGCGCGCGAAGACCTTGTTGATGGCCGAGTTGACGATCTCGCGCAGGGACCCGGTGGGGTTGACCTTGAGCTCCTCCCTTATGCGGTCGAAGACGACGACGGTCTCGTTGATCGAGTAGCCCGCGATGCAGAGGATCGCGGCCACCATCGGCGCCGAGAACTGGTGGCCCGTCAGGACGAAGATGCCAATCGTCATCAGGATGTCGTGCAGGATGGAGACCATCGCCCCGACCCCGAAGCCGAACTCGAACCTGAACGCGATGTAGAGCAGGATCGTCAGCATGGAGACCCCTATCGCCTTGCCCGCGTTCGCGAGGACCTCCTGGCCGATCGTTGCCCCGACGTGCTCCTCGCCCACCTTGACGAGGCCGGCCTCCGGGTAGGCCTTCTGCAGCGCCTCGACCAGGGCGCCCGACTTGCCCTCCGGCGTCTCGATCTTGAGCTGCTCGCCGCCGCCGCCAAGCGACCCCTCATAGGAGATGTTGGGCTCGCCGATCCTCTCCACCTCGGCGGTCTTCCGGATCTTCGCCTCGTCGAGGCGCTCCTTGTACTGCAGGGTGACCACGTCGCCGCCGGAAAAATCGATGTTGAAGATGGTCCTGCCCTGGTAGACGGCCACCCCGAGCCCGAGGAGCACGATGAGCCACGATGTCGTGAACGCGGGAAGGCCGAACCGTACGAAGTCCACGTGGATCGATTTCAACAGGTGCCTCATCTTGATCCTCTTCAGCGTGCCCGAGTCGATCAGGAGCTCCATGAGGAGGTGCGCCGTGATCAGAACGGTGAACATCGTCGAAAGGACGCCTATCGCCAGGGTCACGCCGAAGCCCCGGATGGGCCCCCGCCCGAGCCAGATCATGATGGCGCAGATCAGCAGCTGGACGACGTGCGCGTCGATGATCGTCATCAGCGCCTTCGTGAACCCCGTCTGGTTCGCGTTCGAGAGCGACTTGCCCGCGGCCAGCTCCTCGCGCATGCGCTCGAAGATCAGGATGTTCGCGTCGACCGCCATGCCGATCGTAAGCACTATGCCGGCCAGCCCGGGGAGCGTCATCGTCGCCCCGATGTTCGCCATGACCCCCAGGATGATGACCAGGTTGACGAGGAGCGTCAGGACGGCGACGACGCCTCCGGTCGTGTAGAAGGTGAGCATGAAGCCCGCGACGACGGCTAGGCCGATCAGGGACGCGCGCACGCCGCTCGTGATCGCGTCGGCGGCGAGCGACGGGCTGACCTCGAACTGCTCCACGACCTTCAGAGGGAGGTCGAGGGGGTTGTTCAGGACGTTCGCGAGGTTGAGCGCCTCGCGGTCGGTGAAGGATCCCGTGATCTCGGCTGACGGGCTGTCGATCTCCTCCTTGACCGTGGGGGCCGAGTAGAGTGTGCCGTCGAGCACGATCGCCAGCCTCCCCTCGCGCCCCGACCTTTGCCCCTCGGCGGCGATGTCGCGGGTCACCTCGGCGAACCTCTTCCTGCCGGCGTCTGTGAACTGCATGATGATCTCGTACCGGCCGTACATGTCGGGCCGCGCAAACGAGTTTGAGATCATCTCGCCGGTCATCTCGGGGATCCTCTTGACGAAGAGGTCCTCGGAAACCTCCTGCCCGTTGCGGCCCTCCTCATCCAGGGTCTTGATCTCGTAGCCGGGCGGTATGTCCCCCGGCGCGGCCGTCGCCGGGGTCGCGCCGGCATAGACCATGCGGAAGTCGAGCCTTGCGGGCTTCTTGATGTTTTCCAGGACCTCGGGATTGTCCTTGGTGCTGACGTTGGGAAGCTGGATCTCGATCCTGTTCGTCCCGACGGCCCTGATGAGCGGCTCGGCGACGCCGAACGAGTTGATGCGGGCGCTGATGATGTCTATCGCCTTGGTGAGCTTCTGCTGGCGCGCCGTCTCCGAGTCCAGGCCGGCGGTCTTGTCCCCAAGCTCGGCCTCAAGCGTGAAGCCGACGCCGCCCTGGAGGTCGAGCCCCAGCTGGAGCTTGCGCCTTGAGCGGCGCAGGAGCTCGTTCAGGAGGATGTTGTTGCGCTTCTCGACGTTGCGCAGGGTGTCCTCAAGGCGGATGCCGGGGAAGAACTGGCTCAGGTCTATCTTTTGGTCCCTGCCGATCTCCTTCAGGGCCACGAACTCGCTAGGGGCCGCGCCGGAGCTCTTCATGTCGGCGGCCTTCTTCAGGAGGGCGTTGAACTCGTCCGTCTTGGCGGTGGCGTGCTCCCTCACGTACGTCGGGAAAGGCACGTCCGTGAACGGTATCAGTTCGGAAACGGCCCAGCCCGCGATGACGAGGCTAAGGACGATCTTCCAAAGGTTGCGTTTGAACATGTCGGGTGTGGATTTAAGGGGGGTTGGCCGCGTTCCACGGCGGCCCTTTCGCCATCAGGGGCGGCTTTGCCCGGCTGTCGGCGGGCGGCGTCAGGACGGCTTCTTCTCCTCTGCGACCTGCTTCTTGAGGACCGTCTGGACGAATCCCTTGCCGATCTCGATCTTCGCGTTGTCCGAAACCCTCACGACGAACCGGTCGTCCTTCACGTTGGTGATCGTGCCGAAGATCCCTCCCGTCGTGACGATCTCGTCTCCGGACTGGAGCGTCGCGACTAGCTTCTCGTGCTCCTTCTGCTTCTTCTTCTGCGGGGCGATCAGAAGGAAATAGAAGGCTCCGAAGATCAGGGCCATCTCGGCAAACATCGAGATGGGGAATCCGGCGGGGGCGGCCGGGGCCGCTGTCTGGGCAATCATTTTGATCATTTCGTATTGCGTTCCTGTAAAGAGAAAACACGCATCTAACTGAATCCACGCTTGCGAAGGCAAGCCCACAGTGGCCGCCCCCACCCAAATACTTGAAAAGCAAATCAGCATCCGCCTGGTCGGCAGCGAAATCCGAGGAGCACTACGGGTTTAAGCGCTGGGGTTCCGGCCACCTCTCGGTCGACCCGGAGGGCTTTGTGAACGTCCAGCCGCTCACCGACGGGCGCAAGATACGCGTCCTGGACGTCGTCACCGAGGCCCTTGGGATGGGCCTGAAGGCGCCCATGGTGGTCCGGTTCCAGGACCTCCTGCGCCACCGGGTGATCCAGCTCAACGAGGAGTTCCGGACCGCTATCAAGGAGGAGGGTTACAAGGGCGAGTACCGCGGGGTGTTCCCGATCAAGGTGAACCAGCTGCGCGAGGTGGTCGACGAGATCGTGGCTGCCGGCAAGGACTACAACTACGGGCTGGAGGCGGGATCGAAGCCCGAGCTCATGATCGCGCTCGCCATGCACGAGGGGGGGTCGCGGCTGATCATCTGCAACGGGTACAAGGACCACGACTATATCCGGCTGGCGCTCCTGGGGCGCAAGCTGGGCAAGCGGGTCATCATCGTCGTCGAGCAGCTCTCCGAGATCGACGACATCATCCGGATCTCGGAGGAGACCGGGGTGAAGCCGATGATCGGCTTCCGCGCCAAGCTGCAGACCCGCGGCGAGGGCCGGTGGGCGCTGTCCACGGGGGACAACGCCAAGTTCGGGCTCAACACCGCCGAGATCCTGTTCGCGTGCGAGAAGCTGAAGGCGGCCAAGCTCAAGGCGTCGCTGCGCCTCTTCCACTTCCACATCGGCTCGCAGGTGCCCAACATAATAACGATCAAGAACGCGGTCATCGAGGCCACCCGCTTCTACTGCCAGCTCGCCAAGATGGGATTCCCCATGGGCTACATCGACGTCGGGGGCGGCCTCGGCATCGACTATGACGGCTCGCGTACGAACTTCGAGAGCTCGATGAACTACTCGATGGAGGAGTACGCCCGGGACGTCGTCTTCAACGTCCGCGAGATCTGCCGGTCGGCCGGCGTCGCCGAGCCCGACATCGTGAGCGAGTCGGGGCGCGCCGTGGTCGCGCCCCATTCCATGCTGGTCGTCGAGGTTTTCGAGCGCATCAACAAGCGCGAATCCCTGGGAAAGCAGCACCAGCCCAAGGTGAAGCAGAAGATAGTGACCGACCTGGAGGTGCTCCTCAGGAACAAGGCGAAGCTCGGGAGGCTGGAGCGGTTCCACGACGCGCTCCAGAAGAAGGACGAGGCCTTCTCGCTCTTCAACCTGGGCTACCTAGACCTCGAGAACAGGGCGGCCTCCGAGCAGATCTTCTGGCAGATCTGCGAGCAGCTCGCGAAGGAGGGCAAGAAGACCGGCTACCAGCCGGAGGAGCTCAGGGACCTCTCGAAGCTCCTCGCCGACCAGTACGTCTGCAACTTCTCGGTGTTCCAGTCGCTCCTGGACCACTGGGCCCTGAAGCAGCTCTTCCCGATCGCGCCGCTCCACCGCCTCAACGAGCGCCCGACCGTGAACGCCATCCTGGTCGACATCACGTGCGACTCCGACGGGAAGATCGGCAGCTTCATCGACCTGCAGGACGTGAAGGACTACATCGCGCTTCATCCCCTGAACAACAAGCCCTACTACCTGGGGATATTCCTGACCGGCGCGTACCAGGACATCATGGGCGACCTCCACAACCTGTTCGGGAGGGTGAACGAGGTCCACGTCTTCCTCGAGGACGACGAGCCCAACGGGTTCTACATCGAGGAGGCGCTGAGCGGCAGCCGGATAGCGGACGTCATCGAGGGCGTCCAGTACCAGCAGGAGGACCTCTGCAGGAAGATGAAGGCCCAGATAGACGCGGCCACCCGCAAGGACATGGTGAAGCCGAGGGAGGGTGTCAGGCTGCTCGAGCTCTACGAGAGCCAGATGCTCAACAAGACCTACCTGAACATCGAGCGCACAAACGGCCGCAAGAAGGCCAAGAAATAGCCCCCCTTGAAAAGACGGACACCACGGCGCTGCTTGCGGCGTGCGCCGCGGCGATCGCCGCGCGGGCTGCGCCCGCGGTCTACATGGACCCCGCGGCGCCGGTCGAGGAGCGCGTCGGGGACCTTCTGCCCCGGCTGACGCTTGACGAGAAGCTCACCATAATCGGGGGCGACAGGGACTTCTACATACGGGCGATCCCGCGCCTCTCGCTGCCCGAGGTGAAGATGTCCGACGGCCCGCTCGGCGTGCGGAACTACGGGCCGTCGACCGCCTACCCCGCCACCATCGGGCTCGCGGCCACCTGGGATGCCCGGCTCGCGGGCGACTTCGGCGCCTCCCTCGGGAGGGACGCGCGGGCGCGCGGAGTCGGCATCCTCCTGGCGCCGGCCGTCAACATCGCGCGCGTGCCGCAGAACGGGCGCAACTTCGAGTACCTCTCCGAGGACCCCTACCTGGCCGGGGTCTTCGCGGGCCAGATCGTTTCCGGGATCCAGAGCCAGGGCGTGGCGGCCACCGTGAAGCACTTCGCCGCGAACAACCAGGAGACCGACCGGGGCACGATTGACGAGAGGATCGGCGAGCGCGCCCTCCGCGAGATCTACCTGCCCGCGTTCCGGGCCGCGGTCACCAAGGGCCACGCGTGGGCCGTCATGTGCGCATCCAACCGCATCAACGGCGCCTTCTGCACGGCCGACGACTGGCTCGACAACCGGGTCCTCAAGGGGGAGTGGGGCTTCGCTGGCGTGCTCATGTCGGACTGGAGCACCACCCACGATGCCCTCGGGGCGGCCAACGCGGGCCTTGACCTGGAGATGCCCTCGGGGGCCTACATGAACCCCGCCTCCCTGCGGCCGCTCCTCGAGTCGGGGCAGGTCTCCATGGCGACGGTCGACGACAAGGTCCGGAGGATCCTCAGGCTCGAGATAGCCAACGGCCTCCTCGACCGGCCGCAGCAGACGTCGGCGCCCAAGGACGACCCCCAGGCCGCCGCGGTCGCCCTCAGGATAGCGCGGGAGGCGGTCGTGCTCCTCAAGAACGAAGGCGGCGCCCTGCCCTTCGCCACGAAGAGGATGAAGCGGATTGTCGTGCTCGGCCCGAACGCGGCCGGCTACCCCTCGGGGGGCGGGAGCTCGCGGGTCGAGCCGTTCCACTTTGTCAGCGTGCTCGAGGGGCTGCGCAAGGCCTCGAGCTCCAGGGCGAGGGTGGATTTGATCGCATCGCCCTCCCTCGCCGGCGAGGAGGAGGCGCAGGTGCGCTCGGCCGACGCGGCGGTCGTCTGCGTGGGATTCGACCACGCGCTCGAGGGCGAGGGAAACGACCGCTCCTTCGAGCTTCCCAGGGGCCAGTCCGACCTCATCCGCCAGGTGGCCTCGCTCAATCCGCGCACGGTCGTGGTCATCAATTCCGGGGGCGCCGTCGCGACCGCCGACTGGATTGGTAGCGTGCCCGCCGTGCTGCAGGCCTGGTATCCCGGCCAGGAGGGCGGCAGGGCGGTCGCCGAGATCCTTACGGGCGCCGTAAATCCCTCCGGAAAGCTGCCCATCTCGTACGGCAGGCGCGTGGAGGATTCCTGCTCGTACGGCAACTATCCTGGCTCGAACGGCAGGGCCGACTACGCCGAGGGGATCCTGGTGGGGTACCGCTGGTTCGACTCAAAGGGCGTCGAGCCCCTCTTTCCCTTTGGCTTTGGGCTAAGCTACACGACGTTCCAGTACTCCGCCATCAGCGTCGACCAGGCCCAGGACGGCCGCTGGTCGGTCACGTTCTCGGTGACGAACAACGGGACCCGCAACGGCGACGAGGTCTCCGAGGTCTTCGTGAGCCCGCCGGTGCCCTCCCGGGTCCCGCGCGCCGTGCGGGAGCTCAAGGGATTCAGCAGGGTGAGCCTCGCCTTCGACGAGACCAAGACCGTGACCGTTGTCCTGGACCCGGACGCGTTCTCGTATTTTGACGAGAAGAAGGGGGCGTGGGCCGTCGAGCCGGGCTCCTACACGGTCGCGGTCGGGTCCTCGTCGCGCAGCATCCAGCTCACCGCCCCGGTCGAGATCCCGTAGGAGCTCTGGCCCCCGGTCCGCCCCAGGCGGGCGCGCCGATCCCTCCCGGCGGCCTCAGCGCGGATTCGGCAGGCGGGCCTCCCCCGCGCCCTCGGGCGGGGAGAGGGATTTCTTGTGCTCCGCCTTGAGCTTGGCGGCGGCCTCCGGGGAGATGCCGTGCGTCACGTTGGCGCGCAGGTGCCGGGACAGGAAGTCCGGGAAGCTGATCCACTCGTCCCCGTCCTTGATCTGGTTGGTCCAGGCGCAGATCGTCTGGTACTGGCCCTCGTAGGATCGGAGCTTGGCCGTCGACTCGCTCAGCTCCTTCAGCGCCGCCTCCTTCTCGGCAAGGTTCCTCCTCGACGAGTCGAGGGCCTCGCGGAGGACGGCTATTACCGTTCCCGCAACGAGCAACCTCGCCAGCATGATGCCCCAGTTCCAATAGCGGGCGTTCGCGTGGACGTAACTGGGCATGATATGGGCATTGACCCAGATCCAGGAGACCCACGCGGTCACGGCCATGGCCCAGGCCGGCACCCTCCCGCCGTACCAGGCGGCGATCGCCACCGGAAGCAGGAAGAACTGGCCGATGAGGAGCTCGCTTCCGGCCCGGTAGGCAAGGGTCACAATCGCCGCCAGGACCGCCACGCTGGCGATGCTCGCGATGAGTCGTATGGGCTTGGGACTGTCCGGCATCTGCATGCGCTCACAATATGAGTACCCGCCGCATTCGCCAGCCTTGTTGCGCCATTGCCCCGGGGGGCCCGGCCCGCGGGCGGCCGACCGGCTCGGCCACCCGGCGGCGCCGGCGCACGCCGCCGAACTTGCCCGCTCGCCGCTCCGGCGAGTACTGTCCGCCTCGAATGAAGACCCCCATCCCGGCGTCGCGGCTGCGGATCATTGCCGAGAGCCTGAGGCCCGAGACGATATTCCTCATCCTTTCGTGCTCGTTCGGCCTCGCCGTGCTTTTTGCCAACGCCCCCTTTCAGGCGCCGGATGAGAACGACCATTACTTCCGCGCCTTCCAGCTGAGCGAGGGAACCCTGATCGGCGAAAAGCGGGGGAACGACTCGGGCGGCGAGCTGCCTGCGGTGGTCGCCAACGTCACCCAGACCGACGGTATCCCGTTTCACAACCAGAGGAAGATGACGCAGGCCCTCTTCGAGCGCCTCCTGCATCCCGCCTTCGTCGACTGGAGCCGGGCGCAGCGGGTCTTCCACGGCTTCCCGCACACCGTCGTCTATCCGCCGGCGGGCTACCTGCCCCAGACGCTAGCCATCCTCCTCGGGCGCATGCTCCGGATAGGCCCGCTCGGCCTCATGTACCTTGCGCGCCTGGGCGGCCTTGCAGCCTCCGTGGCCCTCGGATTTGCCGCCCTTCGCGCCCTCCCCGCCTATCGCTGGACGATGCTCGTGGTCCTCCTGTGCCCGATGAGCCTGTACCTCTTTGGATCGATCGC
>Ga0181526_10004552_pt1 | contig 10712 bp, 10 predicted proteins | sample PEATcosm2014_Bin_35_FD_119750 | JGI IMG/M metagenome (GOLD analysis project Ga0181526, IMG submission 119750) | Peatland microbial communities from MTU Mesocosm Facility, Houghton, MI, USA - PEATcosm2014_Bin06_30_metaG | ecosystem: Environmental > Terrestrial > Soil > Wetlands > Peat | place...
AGGTCGGCCAGATGATTGGAGAAGAATCCCTCCTCAACCCGGTTCACGCACAGCTCGAAGCGGTTGCCGTTGGCCGCCGATGCGATGGAGTAGGCGCGGGTCTGCAGCTTGCCGTTCGCGTCCTCGGCCACCGCCGAGACAAACTGTCCCGAGGCATAGGGGAAGTTGTCCACTTCGTCGATGACAAAGACAAAGTGGTAGCACTGCGCCACTTCAGAGATGCACTCTTTCTGTTCCAAGCGTGCGGTATAGAGTTGTCGAGCCAAGGCAGTTCTCGCTGGGGAAGAGATGAAGCCCGCAAGACGGGCTGAGTGCAGTATCGCCAGAGAAGCGGCATGGTGGCAAGCGGGAGGTCACCCGCCGCCCAAGTTGCCCCGCCATGTCGGCGGCGCTGACGTGCCTCCCCCTATAATTGACGGGGAGCCGGATGAAGCTCTCCCCGCGAGCTTTTCCGCCCCGAGCCCGTTTCCTGAGGAATCCATGGCCGCACTGATCGATGCCATTACCGTCAAGCGCAAGATGTACTTTGAGTTTGAGAACGTCCCGTACTACTGCCTCGAAGCCGAGGTTTCAACCCCCACCGCCCGAGGCGGCCAGACGCTGGTCCGCCTGAAGATGCGCAACCTGCTCACCCGCGCCGTCTTCGATAAGACCTTCAAGGCCAGCGACAAGTTCAAGGAGCCGGATCTGGAGACCGTCGAAGCCTCGTATCTCTACAGCGATGCGGACGGGTCGTACTTTCTGGACCAGGAGACCTTCGACACGCTCACCTTGCGGGAGGAGATGATCGGGGATGCGCTCCAGTTTCTGGTGGAGGGCGCGATCGTGAAGCTGGATAAGTTCAACGGAAACCCCATCGGCCTGCAACTGCCGGACAAGGTGGAGCTGGAGGTGGTCTACACCGAACCCGGCGCGCGCGGCGACACCAGCGGCAACGTGACCAAACTCGCCAGGCTCGAAACCGGCCTTGAAATCAAGGTTCCCCTCTTCATTCAGGAGGGCGTCAAGGTGAAGGTGTACACGGAGACGCGGGAGTTCGCGGGCCGGGCCTGAGCGCAATCAGAAATCAGGAATCGCAAAACTCACCCTTGACATTGACAGAAAATCCACTACCATATGGTTGTGGATAAATTGGGTACAACATTTGCGGCTTTATCTGATCCGACCCGGCGGACGATGATTGAGCGACTCTCACACGGACCTGCGTCCGTGCATGGACTGACTGAACCGTTTGCACTCTCGCAGCAGATGATTTCAAAGCATATAGCCTACCTGGTGCGGGCGCGGATTGTGGTGAAGACGAAGCGTGGACGAGAGAGAGTGTGTACGCTCAGGCCAGAGGCGATAAAGACAGTCAGCGACTGGGCGGCTTATTATCGTCGATTCTGGGAAGAGAGTTTCGACAAACTGGATGTGGTTGTGAATCAAATGAAAAAAACGGAGGTCGGAGATGACAAAGGACACGGTTAACGAGACAGAGCGGATGGTTGTCATAAGAGTTTTTGATGCCCCACGCGAGTTGGTTTGGAAGGCGTGGACTGATCCAAAGTATGTGGTGCAGTGGTGGGGGCCGAAGGGTTTTACTGCACCTTTTTGCGAGATGGATTTTCGCGTTGGGGGAAAGTTTCTTTTTTGCATGAGAGCGCCGGATGGCCAGGAGGTCTGGAGTGGCGGCGAGTACTTCGAGATTGTTCTGCACGAGAAGATTGTTTACTCGATGTACTTTGCTGACGCGGAGGGAAACAAGGTTGAGCCTGCGCAATATGGAATAGAACATGAGGCCATGGACGATGCGCACGATGTGATTACCTTTGAGGATATTGGAAACGGCCAGACCAAACTCACCTTCGTTGGAAATGAATCTATGGAGAGCGCAAAGAATAGCGGTCAAGTAGAGGGCATGAACCAGATACTCGATAAATTCGCAGCAGTTCTTGCGGGGCTAGCGCAGGCGAAATAAGAAGTTGAAGTTTTGATGATCGTCATGCAGGCAAGTTGGAGACAACGGCACTGGTAGCTTAGTGCTTTGAATCGAAACGAGCCTTCGACGGGTGACAAGGCGCTGGCGAACGATGCGCTCTTTTACCTGCGGAGCAACCAGGACCGCTACGACATTTGGTATAGCGGACAGGCTACCGTGGGTGCGCCCCAAGCGCTGTTGCCGATTGCAATTGATTGCATGAAGGCGACCGGAAACACGCAACAGTTTCACCTTGCCGTCGACGGTATGGCGCTCGCCGGCAATCATCTGCATTCTTGGCCAGTTCCTTACTCCACCGTCACCGACTTGGCCAGATTCCTGGGCTGATCCACGTCGCAGCCGCGGCGGACGGCGATGTAGTACGCCAGCAGTTGCAGGGGCACAATCTCGATGAGCGGCGAAAGCAGCTCGGTGGCCGGCGGAATGGCTATTACGTGCTCCACGAGGCTGCCGATGGTCGAATCGCCTTCGGTGGCCACGGCAATCACGCGCCCCGAGCGCGCCGTCACCTCCTGGATATTCGAGAGCGTCTTCTCATACCGAAGTCTTGACGCCGGATCGGACTCGTCGCGCGTGGCCAGCACCACCACCGGCAGGGTCTCGTCGATCAATGCGTTCGGCCCGTGCTTCATCTCGCCGGCCGGGTAACCCTCGGCGTGGATGTACGAGATTTCCTTCAGCTTAAGCGCACCCTCCAGGGCAACCGGGAAGTGAATGCCGCGTCCCAGGTAAAGAAAATCGCGCGCCGTAGAAAACTCCCTGGCCAGTTGCTCGCATTGGGCGGTGCGCTTGCGCAGCACCTCCTCGATCTTGACCGGGATGCGGCTCAATTGCTCGATCAGCTCGACAGACTGCGCCGCGTCCAGCTTGCCGCGCAGTTGACCCAGCTTGAGCGCCAGCAAAAACAGTGCGGTAAGCTGCGCGGTGAAGGCCTTGGTCGAGGCCACGCCGATCTCCGGGCCGGCATGTGTATAGATGGCGCCGTGGGCCTCGCGCGCCACCATGGCGCCCACCACGTTGCAGATGGCCACAGTCTTCGAGCCCAGCGCCATCATCTCCCGCTGCGCGGCCAGCGTGTCGGCGGTCTCGCCGGATTGGGTAATCAGCAGCCCCAGCGCATCCGGCCCGGCGATCGGGTCGCGGTAGCGATACTCGCTGGCATAGTCCACATCCACAGGCAGACGCGCCAGCCGCTCGATCATGTACTTGCCAGTGAGCGCCGCGTGCCAGCTTGTTCCGCAGGCGGCGATGCTGATGCTCTTGGCCGCGGCCAGCTCTTCGTCGGCAATCTTCATCTCACCAAGGAATACCTTGCCGGAGTCCAGCGAGACCCGGCCCAGAGTGGTATCCGTGACGGCCCTCGGCTGCTCCCAGATCTCCTTGAGCATGAAGTGCTTGTAGCCGCCCTTCTCCGCCTGGATGGGATCCCAGAGAATGCGCGTGATGGCGCGCGTTACCGGCCGGCCGTCAAAGTCTGTAAGCTCCACACCGGCCAAGGTCAGGATGGCCATGTCGCCGTCGGCCAAAAAGTAAATATTGCGCGTGTGATGCAGAATGCCGGGCACGTCCGAGGCCACAAACGCCTCGCCCTCGCCCACCCCGATCACCACCGGCGGACCCAGGCGAGCGGCCACAATCTTGTCCGGCTCCGCGGCCGAAAGAACCCCCAGCGCAAAAGCTCCTGTCAGCCGCTTCACCGCGCGCCGCACCGCCGCCTCCAGGGGAATCGCCTCGCCCGCCGCTTCCGCGTCCAACTGCACTTGCTCGATGAGGTGGGCGATGATTTCGGTATCGGTCTCGGTGACGAACTTATGGCCCTGGGCGATGAGCTCGCGCTTCAGGTCCAGATAGTTCTCCACAATGCCGTTGTGGACCACCACGATGCGCCCCGTGCAGTCGCGATGCGGGTGAGCATTCTCTTCCGTGGGCCGCCCGTGTGTGGCCCAGCGTGTGTGGCCAATGCCGTACGTGCCATCCAGAGGATGCTCGCGCAGAACCTCTTCCAGGTTGCACAGCTTGCCCGGAGCGCGCCTCACCTCGAGAGTCGAGCTTGAGGGGCTGCCCACGGCGATCCCCGCCGAGTCGTAGCCGCGGTATTCGAGCCGCCGCAGGCCCTCGATGATGACTGGAACAACCTTTTTCTTGCCGACGTAGCCAACAATTCCGCACATGCACTCATTTTAAGCGACCCGGCCGCCCGGTTCTATGGGACTCCGCCGGCAGCGAAATGCGACCCAAGGAGGGGACACGCCCGTAGAAATAGCCTAAGTGCACACCACCGGAACTCCCCGGCAGGCAAGACCGGGGAGTTGGGAATGCGCTGTGCTCAATTCAATGCGCAGAAATCTGGATCTCGATGTTAGTTGGCCGGCATCGGCACCGGCTTCACGCTGCCGCAGTCGGGGCCCTTGTAAACGGAGGTCCACTGATTCGTCCACTCGACCGGCATGGGGTTCGGGCCGGCCTGCATGGTTCCGCTGAAGTGCACCTTGCCTTTCACGCCGCTGCCCTCGGCCCAGGAGGACTCCACCTCTCCATGGCCACTCATGTTTCCCGTGCAAACCATCTCGGCGGTCATGCCGGTGGGTTTCATCTGGATGTTCGTAATCTGGCAGTTGCCGCGAGATTGCGGAATGGGGGCGCCATATCTATCGATCATCGCCTGGGTAAGGCAAACCTGCACGGTGTGCGGTCCGCTCATGGCCGCCATGGCGGATGCGGGCATTCCCGGGGGGAAGGGAGACTGCTGCCAGGTCATGCTTGTGGTTGTCTCATAGAGGCCGGGCTTTCTGACGGCTTGCGCCAAAGCGGCGATAGCCAATGCGAACAGGCAACAGCTCAAAGTGATCCAGACTGAGGTCTTGCGCATATTTCCTCCTGTTTGATCGCGCGGCTCAGGCTCCTGGCCGCGCCGTTTTACTTTACTTCAACGCGCGATGGACGTGGAAGGGAAATCTGCCAAGTCTGTCAGGCGCGGGGCGGGAGCGGTGCTTCCCAGTGCCAGCAGAGCGCCGGTCACTCGGCCTGCGGCGTGGCGGACCACGCTTTCTTCGCTGGCGAAGTCGCCCGCTATGACGCTCACGCCGAGAGCTTCTATGCGCTCGATGTCGGGGACGATGGGCGAGGCGCCCTCGGCCGCGTAGCGGGCCAGCGTTTCGGGCGAAAAGGGTGCTGTATTGACCAGCGCATAGTCGAAGATGGCGGCGCGGGTGTGGTCGTAAATGCGTTCGATGTGCTCTGAAGCGGTCAGCCCCAGGCTCTCGTTGGCCTGCGACATCAGGTTGCAAATGTACACGCGCACGCCGCGGGCGCCGGCCAAAGCCGCCGGTATGCCCTGCACCAGCAGATTGGTGATCAGCGAAGTGTACAACGAGCCCGGCCCCACGGTGATGAGATCGGCGCGCTCGATGGCTTCCAAGGTCTCCGGCAGCGGCGCGGCGTCCGGCGGATCGAGCATCAGCTCCGCGATGCGCCGGCGGCTGGCGGTGATCCTGGTTTCGCCGCGCACCTCGGAGCCGTCGTCCATCCGGGCAATCAAGGAAGTGTTGGCGGTTGTGACCGGATAGATGCGGCTGCGGGTGGCCAGAATCTTCGACGCCAACTGAATGGCCTGGCCAAAGTCGCCGGTAATCTCAGTAAGCGCGGCAACAAACAGGTTGCCGAAGTTGTGCCCCTTGAGCGCTTCGCCGGCGCGAAAGCGATGGCCGAAGAGCTGGGCCAGCAGATCCTCTTCCTCGCTGAGGGCTACCATGCAATTGCGCAAGTCGCCTGGGGGCAGCATGTTGAATCCCCTGCGCAAGCGGCCTGAGGAGCCTCCGTCGTCGGTAACGGTGACCACGGCGGCGAGGTCGGCGATCAGGCCCGGCGCGGCGGTAGGCTGGTGCGATGGCGTAACATGCTGGCGCAGCCCGCGCAGCAGCGTGGACAAACCGGTGCCGCCACCGATAGCTACCACGCGCATGGGTCGAGCCGCCGGCGATTCTCCGTTACCTCCGCCGAGCCGTGTAAAAGAGTCCTTTGTGGGAGCCATGGTTGAGGGCCTGCTGGCCAACTTCGATCATACCGCGTTGCACTGCCCATTGTTTGAACTCGGAACTCCAGGGGCCGCCGGATTGGCCTGGCCCAGGCAGATGTGATCCTGACGGGAAGATGCGGGAAACCGCATTTTCCCCTCACGCCCGGCGCATGTGATGAACATACGGACGCCCGTGAAAACCTGCTGACGCAAATGCGCCCCGTACCAAAGTCGCCAACCCCAACAACTTGCGGCCGACGCCTCCTGGAACCGCTATTGCCCGCCTCCGGATGCAACGACCCCTCAACCGGCAAGCCGCCGCCGGCGCTGGGACTCATGCTCTTCGCGCCGGTTGCGGCGGCCATTCCAAGCGAAACCAGGGTTTCTGTGTCCTCAAAAGTCTTGTGCAGGTTTGCCGCTTCCTGTTGGTCGCGTCGACTTGAGCGCTGCGGTCACGGGGTATGGCAACCCTGGTTTCGCTATAGACTAGGCAGGATGAGGCCGCGTTCCCCTAGTCGGCGCGTCCCGGAATGGAGATCCCCTTGGCAGAGACGATTTATGACGTGGCAATTGTTGGCGGCGGGCCGGCAGGGTATACGGCGGCCATTCGCGGCGCGGAGTACGGGCTGAAGGTGGCACTGATCGAGAGGACCGCTATGCTGGGCGGCACCTGCCTGCACGTGGGCTGCATTCCCACCAAGGCGCTGCTCTTCAACGCCGAGATATGGGAACACCTGAAGCACGCAGCCGACCTCGGAATCGCCGGGATTGGGACGCCAACGCTCGACTGGGCCGCGGTGCAGCGGCGCAAGAATGGCATCGTTGCCAAGCACACCAAGGGCCTTGACTTTCTGATGAAGAAGCACAAGATCGCCAGGATCGACGGGCATGGGCGGCTCACGGGACCGGCGCTTGACGGGGTGCACACGGTCGACGTGGCCGGCCCAACAGGAGAAGCGAGCCGGGTTAGCGCGAAGAACGTGATCCTGGCGACGGGCTCCGAGGCCAAGATGCTTCCCGGGCTGGAGGCGGACAGCCAGATCCTGACCAATATCGAAATCCTGGCCCTCGGCGATGTTCCCAAGTCGCTGATAGTGATTGGAGCGGGCGCGGTGGGCGTGGAGTTTGCCTCCATCTTCCGCACCTTTGGGACGGAAGTCACAATTCTGGAGTTTCTGCCGCGCATGGTTCCCGTGGAAGACGAGGAGGTCTCGAAGGAGCTGGCGCGGCTCTTCAAGAAGCGCGGCATCGACGTGAACACCGGCGCCAAAGTCGAGAAGGTTGAGAAGACCGAAACCGGCGTGAAGGTGACTTTCATCGACTCGAACCGCAAGGCGCAGGTAAAGGAAGCCGAGAAGGTGCTGGTGGCCGTTGGCCGCGCGGGGCGAACCGATCACATCGGCGCGGAGAAGACCCGCATCGAGCTGGAGCGCGGACTTGTCAAGGTGAACGAGGCGCAGGAGACGGCGGAGCCGGGAGTCTTCGCCATCGGCGACATTGTGGCCGGGCTGCCGCAACTGGCGCACGTGGGCGCGATGAGCGGGATGGTGGCCGCGGCCAAGATTGCCGGAAGGAAGTTCCGCCCGGTACGGCGCGACCGCATTCCCGCCTGCACCTACTGCGAGCCGCAGATCGGCTCGGTGGGCCTGACCGAAACCCAGGCCAGGGAAAAGGGCTACGACGTGAAGACGGGCAAGTTCCCCTTCGCGGGCAACTCGAAGGCGACCATCCTGGGCAGCCACGATGGCTTCGTCAAGATCGTCTCCGACGCAAAGTACGGTGAGATTCTCGGCGTACACATCCTCGGGCCGCAGGCCACGGAGCTGATCGCCGAAGCGGTTGCGGTGCTGGAGCTGGAAGGCGCGGTCGAGGAGCTGATGTTCACCATCCACGCGCATCCCACGCTGGCCGAGTCGCTGCTGGATGCCTATGGCGCGGTGGAGGGAATGGCGATCAACGCGTAAAACCGCGGAACACCGACGCCGGACACGCCACGAATCGGCGTGCACTTGGCTTTTTCACGCTTTTGCTTGTAAGGTGTGGCGAACATGAAACCCAATTCGCCCTTGCCGGTGGACATACTTAAGGGGAATTCTCTACTTTGCTAGCCGTAACGACTACACGATTATCCCGCATCACGGCTGTCCGGCTGCAAGTCGAGCAGCAGTGGGATTTCTTCATTCTTATGTAATCTTCATATCCTAGGCGATAGCGTCGCCCGATCGGTTGTATCGGCCGCCCGATTTATAGGGCATTCGTATTATTGCTGCATTTCTTTACGAAAATTTAAGACGCCCCGTTGTCCACTGTGACTATCCGGAGCTTCCCCTCCGGAGAAATTGGGGGTCATTCCATGTACACGATGAAGTCCGCACTTCAGAGCGATCCGGTCAGTGTGCATATCATGCGGCGCATTGAGGAGCGCATGGTGATGCTATTCGAAATGCGGCGAAGAGGCGCTGAAAGCCGCCCCCCGCATCCCTTATTGCAGATCGGCCATCAAGATTGTCTTGTCGAGGGGATCGGCGGAGGCGACCTCACCGGCAACGCAAAAAACTGAGAGCACGATCAGTAGCCTTATCGAGTGTAAGCTCCTGTTCCCAATACCTCTTCGCCGGGAGTTGCTTCCCCAGCAGCGGTCTGATTAAAGATGGCTGGAAGCCGGCCCTCAGGCCGCCTGCTTGCCCTCAATCGACCGCACCCGGAACCGCTTCATCTGGATGGAAAGCGTGCGCTCGATCTTGCGCAGGTCGCCCCGCTCCGCAGGTCCGGCAAAGGTTGAGGCCACGCCATGCGCCGAGGCCCGCCCCGTCCGCCCAACCCGGTGAACAAAGTCCTCCGCCATCTTGGGCATGTCGAAGTTGATCACGTGCGCCACATTGGCCACGTCGATGCCGCGGGCAGCCACGTCGGTGGCCACAAGCACGCGGTGGTGCCCCTCTGAGAAGCTGCGCAGGGCCGCATTCCGCTGCGACTGCGAGCGGTCGCCGTGAATCTGCGTGGCCGAGTGGCCCGAGCGGCTGAGGCGCCGCGCCACGCGATCCGCACCATGCTTGGTGCGCACAAAGACCAGAAAGCTGCCCGTCTCGGCCTCCAGTAGGTGCTCCAGCAGCTCCTGCTTCTTGTCCGGCTCCACTTCAAAGGTGCGCAGCTCGACGTTCTCCGCGGGCTTCAGCACCGAGCCGATCTCGACCCGGACGGGATTGTTGAGGTACTTGCGCGCCACTTCCTTCACCGGCCCTTCGAGCGTGGCCGAGTAGCACAGCGTCTGGCGCACCGCGGGCAGCGTGGCCGCAATGCGCGCAATCGCCGGCTGAAAGCCCATATCGAGCATCCGGTCTACTTCGTCGAGCACCAGTATCTTCACCCCGTCCAGCCGCACCAGCCTGCGCTTGATATAGTCCTCAAGCCGCCCTGGGGTGGCCACAATCAGCCGCGCGCCACGGCGGATGGCATCGAGCTGCGACCGTTCGGCCAGCCCGCCCACTACCAAAGCCACGGTCTGCGAAGAGCTGGACCGGATGGCGAGAAAGGCTTTTTCCACCTGCATGGCCAGCTCCCGCGTGGGCAGCAGAATCAGCGCCTCCGCTGCGCTCCGCGCTTCCGTCTTTTGGAGGTGTTCAATGATCGGAATCAAGAAGCCGAGCGTTTTGCCCGTCCCGGTCTGCGCCGTGGCCAGCACGTCGCGGCCCGCGAGAGCCGGCGGAATGCAGCCCGCCTGCACCGGAGTGGGAATTTCAAATCTGTTTGCGTCGAGCCGCGCCATCAAAGCGGGCGAAAGAGAGAACTGAGAAAACTGAGTCGTCAAAATAGTGTTGCTTTCCTGTGGATTCCGCGAGCCGCCAGTTTCCTTGGGCAGCCTGCAATCGGAACCGGTCGTGAGGCGCGCGCGAATCTTGCCGGCGCGCAAGCCTGCTTATCGATATGCGTAAGGGAGAACCAACCACGTCCCTGGGACTGGCCTTGGAGCATTCAAGGGGGAACGCCAAAGGCCCGGAGCTGCCACACGCTACTTGTCTGCCAGGCGGCTCATTGCCGGCCGGCCACCCGCTCCCGCGCAATCGATCTTCGATCGCACTCCCCTGATTCGTTCGCGCCAATCCAACTCGCCAGTCCATTCAAGGAGGCCGGGATGCTCGAACCCTTGCCGCGAACCGTCTTCACAGTCCGGTGCAAACTCCCAGGGATTGGGAGAATATTGGGTCACGCTGTAGGGGCTTGGGGAATCTGTGCCAGGCAAACTTGCCTTCTGAAGGCAATCCGCCGCTCACGGCCAAATCACTGAGCGCAACTACAGTGTAGCACGGTTTCGCTTTTCCCTCGCCAAAGGCCTACGGGCGGCCATGCACGCGCGCCTTCATGAACCCTCACTCCGCCCGCACCAGCCGCCGCTGCAGCGCCTCCAGCGTCTGCCCCTTGGTCTCCGGGTAGACGAACAGCACCACGAGGAACTGCACCACCGTCATCACGGCGAAGAAGACAAACGGCGTCTCCGTGTTGAGCGAATGCACCACTACCGGGAACGCCATCTGGATCACCGTGTTCATGATCCAGTGGCTGGCATTGCCCACGCCCTGGCCCTTGGAGCGGACCGCGTTGGGAAAGACCTCGCCGATGTAGACCCAGATCACCGCTCCCTGCGAGAGGGCGAAGAAGGCGATATAGGTGACCAGAACCCAGACCAGCGCGCCGGGATGAGAGTGCGTCCTGAAGAGC
>Ga0181526_10004554_pt1 | contig 10709 bp, 7 predicted proteins | sample PEATcosm2014_Bin_35_FD_119750 | JGI IMG/M metagenome (GOLD analysis project Ga0181526, IMG submission 119750) | Peatland microbial communities from MTU Mesocosm Facility, Houghton, MI, USA - PEATcosm2014_Bin06_30_metaG | ecosystem: Environmental > Terrestrial > Soil > Wetlands > Peat | place...
CCGAGGAGACCATGCTCGGGGCGGTCGTGTTCGGTCACGAGCAGATGCAGGTTGCCATCCGGAACATCCGCGAGCTCGCTGTCGAGGCGGGCAAGCCGCGCTGGGATTGGAAAGCCCCGGCCTTCGAGGCACCCCTGGCCGACGCGGTGAGTGCACGCTGCGAATCGGCTCTGGCCGCCGCCTACCGCATCACCGAGAAGACGGCGCGCACGACGCGCCTGGCGGAGATCAAGAAGGATCTGGTCACCGCGCTCACCGCGGCCGAGCCCACGCAGTGGAAATCCGACGCGATCGTCTCGGAGCTGTTCAAGCTCGAGAGCCGCATCGTGCGCGAGCGCATTCTCGAGGGCGAGCCGCGCATCGATGGCCGCAATCTCACGACCGTGCGGCCGATCACGGTGAAGGTGGGCGTGCTGCCGCGCACGCACGGCTCGGCGCTGTTCACTCGCGGGGAGACGCAGGCGCTCGTTACGACGACGCTCGGCACCACGCGCGATGCGCAGATCATCGATGCGCTCGAGGGCGAGCGCCGCGAGCCGTTCATGCTCCATTACAACTTCCCGCCCTTCTCGGTGGGTGAGACCGGCATGATGGGCTCGCCCAAGCGGCGCGAGATCGGCCACGGCAACCTCGCGCGCCGCGGCGTGCATGCGGTGATGCCGGACATGGAGAAATTTCCGTACGTGATCCGCATCGTCTCGGAGATCCTCGAGTCCAACGGCTCGAGCTCGATGGCGAGCGTCTGCGGCAGCAGCCTTGCGCTGATGGATGCGGGCGTGCCCATCAAGGCCTCCGTGGCCGGCGTGGCGATGGGCCTGGTGCTCGAGGGCGCGCGCTTCAAGGTGCTGACCGACATCCTCGGCGATGAGGATCATCTGGGCGACATGGACTTCAAGGTGGCCGGCACGCGCGATGGCGTCACGGCGCTGCAGATGGACATCAAGGTCGAGGGCATCACGCCCGAGATCATGCGCGTGGCGCTGGCGCAGGCGCGCGAGGGCCGGCTGCACATCCTCGATGAGATGGGCAAGGTGATCCGCGCGCCGCGCGAGAAGATGTCCGAATGGGCACCTTCGATCATCACGCTGAAGATCGATCCGGAGAAGATCCGCGATGTGATCGGCAAGGGCGGCGCGGTGATCCGTCAGATCACCGAGGAGACCGGCACGACCATCGACATCGAGAACGACGGCACGGTCAAGATCGCCTCGGTGAACGGCACGGCGGGGCGAGAGGCCCAGCGGCGCATCGAATTGATCACTGCCGACGTGGAAGTCGGCCGTATCTACGAAGGCCGGGTCGCCAAGCTCATGGATTTCGGCGCGTTCGTGACGATTCTGCCGGGCCGCGACGGCCTGGTGCACATCTCGCAGATATCGGACGAGCGTGTCGAGCGCGTGTCCGACAAGCTCAAGGAAGGGGATCAGATCCGCGTCAAGGTGCTGGAGGTGGATCGGCAGGGCCGCGTGCGCCTGTCGATGCGCAATATCGACGGGCCCTGATTCTAAGGCGCCAGCCGGCGGTGGCCGCGGTGGCCGCCGCTCGGATTCAGCCCGTCGCGGCGCCGGCGCTGCGGATCAGGGTGCGGAAGATTTCTTCCTGGGCGGTGTGCCAGCGCTGATGGTTCTGGGTCGCAAGCTGGGTCGCGGCAGCCGCGGGGTCGCCGCCGGGGGGCTTCTCGCGCAGGAACAGGCGCAGAGTCTGCTCGAGGTACGTGGAGAGCACACCCTCGAGGCCGGCATCGTGGCTGCGGATCAGCTGCGCCAGGAAGTCCTGGCTCAGCACGGTGCCGCTGCGTTGCTCGAGCTCGGCGATGACCTGCAACAGCACCTGGCGGGTAATATCCTGCTGGCTGCGCTTGTCGATGACGCCGAATTCAACCCCGTCGAGTACCAGCCGCCGGACATCGTCCAGTGTGATGTATCGGCTCTCCACCGTATCGTAGAGCCGCCGATTCGGGTACTTCTTGATGACGCGAAGCTCGCTCATGCTGAAGTCCTCTAGTGCGCCGTACCCCTACCATAGTACAAGCGCCCCTAGAACCCAAATCTTTAACTTTTGACTGGTGGGCGGGGTGTCTTACCGATAGCGGTCGTCCCGGTCCCCATACTGGCGTTCGCGTCGCTCGCGGCGCTCCTGCGCCTCGATCGAGAGTGTGGCAACCGGGCGCGCCTCGAGGCGCTTGATGCCGATTTCCTCGCCGGTCTCCAGGCAGTAGCCGTAGGTGCCGTCCTCGATACGCTTCAACGCCTCTTCGATCTTGCGGATCAGCTTGCGCTCGCGATCGCGCGTGCGCAGCTCCAGGCTGAACTCCTCCTCCTGGGTCGCCCGATCATTGGGGTCGGGAAAGTTGGCGGCCTCGTCCTTCATGTGCGAGACCGTGCGATCGACCTCCTCCATGAGATCGCGCTTCCAGCTCATCAGGATCTGCTGGAAGTGCGAGAGCTGCTCCTTGCTCATGTACTGCTCGCCGCGCTTGGCGACGTAGGGTTTGACGTTGCGCGGGCCAGCCAGAAGGCTGCTGGCCTCCGAGCCTTCGGCCTCGTCGGCGTCCGGCAGCGTCACGATGCGAGCGCTCAACGGCGCGCTCGCAGCCGGCGCGGACGTGGGACCGTGGGAGCCCGGCGCGCCGTTCGCGGCCGTAGCCTGTCGGGCCGCCGCGGGCACGGCATGGCTGTCGGATTTGGCGGCAACAGAGGGCTTCTGCGCAGGCTTGGCCGCGGGCTTGGCCGCGGGCTTGGCGGTGGTCGCAGCCACGGCCTTGCGGCTGGCCGCTGCCGGCGGGGCTGCCCGACGCGGCTCGGCGTGGCGCGGCGCGGCCTTCGCCTGCACGGGCTTCTTGGGTTTTACAGCTTTGGATCCGGGCTTTTTGGCGGGCATCGCCTCGCTCCTGACATGATCGCCGGTCGTTTAAAGAACGCGCGATTATACCGGCGCAAATTGGGGTGTACAGAGCGTTGAAAATGGCGTGAAAATTCACGTTACGTCAGCTCCTTTGGCGCCCTCGAGCGCTCAGGGCAGGGCCACCGGCGCCGCTGGCTGCCAGTGCGCCGCGCGGCGTTCGGCGATGATGTCCGTCGAGATGCCGCCGCGGATGTTGAAGCGCGCGGTCAGGCGCATGAAGCGCGGCGTCACCGCGCGGCTGAGCGCGTCTATGATCTCGTTGGTCACCGCCTCGTGGAACGCGCCACGATCACGGAACGACCAGATGTAGAGCTTCAGCGCCTTGAGCTCGACGCACAGCCGCTCCGGAACGTACTCGAGCTCGAGCGTCGCGAAATCCGGCTGACCTGTGCGCGGACACAGACAGGTGAATTCCGGAATGTGCATGCGTATGGTGTAGTCGCGATCGGGCGACGGATTGGCGAAGGTCTCGATCTCGTTGGACGGATGGCTCGGCATGGGCGTTTTCTTCGTTGAGCCGCATCGAAAGCGGCGCGCGGATAATCTACACTAGCGCCCGGCACACCAGGACGGCGGTTAATGCGGCTAAACAAGGTCAGGCTCGCAGGCTTCAAATCCTTCGTCGATCCGACTTCGATCATCCTGCCCGGCAACCTCATCGGTGTGGTCGGGCCCAATGGCGGCGGCAAGTCCAACATCATCGACGCGGTGCGCTGGGTCATGGGCGAGCTGTCGGCGCGCCATCTGCGCGGCGACTCGATGGCGGACGTGATTTTCAACGGCTCGAGTGCCCGCAAACCCATCGGCGCGGCCTCGGTCGAGCTCGTGTTCGACAACAGCGACGGCAAGATCGGCGGCGCGTATGCCAGCTACAACGAGATCTCCCTGAAGCGCTCGGTCTCGCGCGACGGCACCTCGGCCTACTTCATCAACGGCGGTCGCTGCCGTCGCAAGGACATCACGCACCTGTTCCTGGGCACGGGCCTCGGGTCGCGCAGCTACGCCATCATCGAGCAGGGCATGATCTCGCGCGTCATCGAGGCGCGCCACGACGACATGCGCGCCTTCATCGAGGAGGCGGCGGGCATCTCGCTCTATAAGGAGCGCCGGCGCGAGACCGAGGCGCGCATCGCCGACACGCGCGAGAATCTGGCGCGGCTGCAGGACCTGCGGGACGAAGTCGACAAGCAGATCCGCCACCTGCAGCGGCAGGCCAACGTCGCGAGGCGCTACCAGGAGCTCAAGGGGCAGGAGCGCACACTGACCGCCGAGCTGATCGCGCTGCGGCTGCGTGAGCTCGACAGCGGCGCGGAGCTGCAGGACAGCGCCGTGCGCGCGTGCGATATCGCGATGCAACAGGCGCTGGCCGATCAGCGCTCGGCCGAGGCGGCCATCGAGAAGCAGCGCGAATTCCACGCCGAGCTCAGCGAGCGCGTCGCGAGCGTGCAGGGCCGCTACTACGAGCATGGTGCCGAGGTCACGCGCGCCGAGGAGAGCATCCGCTACGGACGCGAACTGCGCGAGCGCGCCCGCAACGATCTCGCCCAGGTCACCGCGACGCTGGCCGCCAATGCGCAGCAGATCGCGCACGACGAGGAGCAGCTTGCAGCCTCGGCCACCGAGCTCGCCGAGCTGGTGCCGCTCGCCGAGGCGCGCACGCGCAGCGACGCACAGGCAGCGGCCGCGCTGGCCGCTGCGGAGGAGCAGCTCGCGGCGTGGCAGCAGCGCTGGGAGAATTTCAATCGCGATCTCGGAGCCGCGGGGCAGAGCGCCCAGGTCGAGGCCGCCCGCATCGAGCAGCTCGAGAACCAGAGCCTGCGGCTGAACGCGCAACGCGACCGCCTGAGTCTCGAAATCGAGGCCCTGGGCGCCGCCCAGCTCAGCTCGCCGCTCGAGCCGCTGGTCGAGCAGGAGGCGCAGGCGCGCGCAGTCAGCGAGGCCCTCGCCGGGGAACTGAGCTCCGCGCTCTCGCAGCTGCAGGATCTGCGTTCACAGCAGCAGCTCGCCGATGGGCGGCTCGAGCGGCTGCGGCACGAGCGCGACCAGATCCGTGCCGAGCTCATGTCGCTGGACGCACTGCAGAAGGCGGCGCTGGGCGAGAAGCACCCGCAGGCCGCCAACTGGCTCGCCGGCCTGACGGGACTGGCCGGGGCACCTCGGCTGGCACAGCTGCTCGAGGTCGCGGAGGGCTGGGAGCGCGCGGTCGAGACTGTCCTTGGCGACTATCTCGAAGCGGTGCGCGTGGATTCACTCGAGGCGCTCGAGCCCTCGCTGCGTACGCTCGCCGGTGGCAGCGTCGGATTCTTTGAGGCGACCGTGCGTGGTGGTGAGGCGCCCTCTGGCGCACTCGCGGCGCACGTCCGGGGTCCCGATGGCATTCTGGCGCTGCTGCACGGCGTGCGCACCAGCCCCTCGCTGGCGCTCGCGCTGCGGGATCGCGGCGCACTCGTGCCCGGCGAATCACTGATCACGGCCGAGGGCGAATGGATCGGCCGGGACTGGCTGCGCATCAGTCGCGGCGGCGACACGCATGCCGGGGTCCTCGAGCGCGAGCATCGCGCCAAGGGGCTGCGCGAGCGCCAGAGCTCGGCCGACCAGGGCGTGCGCGCACTCGAGCAGGAAATTCTTGGGCTGCGCGGCCAGGTGGGCGCGGCCGAGCAGCAGCGCGATGCCACCCAGGGCCGCATCCAGAGCGCGCACCGCGAGCACGCGGATCTGCGCGGACGGCTCGAGGCGCTGCGGGCGCGTTTCGAGGAGGGTGCGCTGCGGCGCTCACGCATCCAATCCGAGCAGGCCGAAGTCGAGCTCGAGCGCGAGCGTGCCCAGTCCAGCCTGAATCGCGCGCGCGATGCGCACGAGGCCGCTTCCCAATCGCTGGCGCGCCTGGACGATGCGCGCCTTGCGCTCGAGGCCGAGCGCGAGCTGCGGCGCGACCAGGCGGCAGCGGCGCGCGCGGCCGCGCAGACCCGACAGGTCGAATTGCGCGACAGCCTGATCCGCCTCGAGAGCCGCCGGGCCGCGCAGTCCTCCATGCAGGGCGCGCTTGCGCGACTGCACGAGCAGCGCTCGCAGCTCGAGTCCCAGCGCGAGACGCTGGGCGTGACGCTCGCCAGTGCCGATGCGCCGATCGCCGAGCACGAGGCCGGCCTGCAGCACCATCTGGCGCGGCGCCTGGAAGTTGAAGCCGAGCTGGCCGAAGCGCGGCGCGCGCAGGAGGACAGCGATGGCACGCTGCGCTCGCTCGATGAGCGGCGGCTCTCTGCGCAGGCGCGCGTGGGTATCGCGCGCGAGGCGATGGAGCAGGCGCGGCTCGCGGCGCAGGAATCGCGCGTACGGCGCGAAGCGCTCATCGAGCAGTTCAATGCCACGCAGTGCGAGCTGTCCGCGGTGCTCGCCGCGCTCGATCCGGCCGCCGCCATCGAGCCGCACGAGGCGCAGCTCGCCGAACTGCGTGCCGACATCGAGAAGCTCGGCCAGGTCAATCTCGCCGCCATCGACGAGCTGACCGAACAGAGCGAGCGCAAGGTCTACCTCGACCGCCAGTTCACCGACGTCAACGATGCGCTCACCACGCTCGAGCAGGCGATGCGGCGCATGGACCGCGAGACGCGCTCACGCTTCGATGACACTTTCAATCGCATCAACGCCGGTCTGAAGGAGAAATTCCCGCGGCTGTTCGGCGGCGGGCACGCCTATCTCGAGCTGACCGGAGAGGATCCGCTCGCGGCCGGCGTGGCCGTCATGGCGCGCCCACCCGGCAAGCGCAACAGCACGATCTCGCAGCTCTCCGGCGGCGAGAAGGCGCTCACCGCTGTGGCGCTGGTGTTCTCGATCTTCGATCTCAATCCCGCCCCGTTCTGCCTGCTCGATGAGGTCGATGCGCCGCTCGATGAGCACAACGTCGGCCGGTTCTGCGACATCGTGCGCGAGATGTCCAGCCGCGTGCAGTTCATTTTCATCACGCACAACAAGGTCACGATGGAGCTGGCCTCGCAGCTGATCGGCGTGACCATGAACGAGCCCGGCGTGTCGCGCCTGGTCGCCGTGGACATCGACGAGGCCGTCAAGCTCGCGGCCGTGTGAGCCACATGGGAGAGCTGCGCTTCATTCTGCTGCTGGCGGGCCTCGTGTTCCTGGTGGCGCTCGCGGCCTGGGAATTGCGCAAGCCCCGCCAGGCCCAGGGGGATGCCGCGCTGCGCGGCGCCAAGCGCAACGAGCCGCAGATCGGTTCGATGGGCGATGGGTCGATGGATCATGCCGCCGCAAATAGCGCGCATGCCGCCAGTTTTACGGGTGCCGCGAGCGCCGCGAGGAGCGCGCCGCTGGCTCATGCCGAGCTCCCCGACGCGCGCCGGTCCGTAACCGGCCGACCACCCCGCATCGATCTGCCCGACCTGCCGGCCATGGAGGCCGTGGCCGCCGAATCCATCCTGGCCGACGCCGATGCGATGCACGCATTCGACACCCTGCCGGCGATCGATGCGGCCGACGCGGCACCGCTGGCCGAGGCGGCCGTTGCGGCCGAGCCGGGCATGGCCGCCGAGGCGGTCGGCGCGACGGCGAGCACGACTGAGCAGCAGCAGCCGCTGCCGGCCACGACAATGGCCGAAATGGCGTCCGGCCCGCCACAGATCGTGATCGACTGGCCTCCCGAGGGCGAGCGCCACATCATCGCGCTGCGCATCGTGCCTGCTGCCCAGGATGAGCGGCTGTCGGGCCGCGCGGTGCGGCTCGCCATCACGGCCTGCGGGTTCGTGCACGGCCGCTTCGGCATCTATCACCAGCCCGATGGCGAGGGCCGTGCGCTGCTGAGTGTCGCCAGCCTGAGCAAGCCCGGAATCCTCGATCCGATCAACATGGATTTTCAGCGACTCGCGGGCATCAATCTGTTCGCGGTGCTGCCCGGCCCGCTCTCCCCGGGCGCCGCACTCGATCATCTGCTCGATACCGCGCGCGAGCTCTCGCAGCGACTGCCCGCGCGCGTGCAGGATGAAACCGGCCATCCGCTCGATGCCGAGCGGCTCGAGGATCTGCGCGAGCGCATGCAGAGCCTCTCCGGAGCATGACGGCCCCGGCGCGCCGGCGTATCGCCGAGTTGCGCGAGGAGATCGGCCGGCACGACTACCGCTACTACGTGCTGGATGATCCCTCGGTCTCGGACGCCGAGTACGACCGGCTCATGCTCGAGCTGCGCGAGCTCGAATCTCTCCACCCCGATCTGATCACGCCCGATTCGCCGACCCAGCGCGTCAGCGGCCAGGCCGCGGCGGGCTTTGCCGAGGTGCGTCACGGCGTGGCGATGCTTTCGCTCGACAATGCGTTCACCGACGCCGACATCGAGGCCTTCGACAAGCGCGTGCGCACGCGCCTCGGCGTCGGCGAGCACACCATCGAGTACAACGCCGAGCCCAAGCTCGACGGCCTGGCGGTGTCGCTGACCTATCGTGAGGGCGCGCTGGCGCTGGCGGCGACGCGCGGCGACGGCACCACCGGCGAGGACATCACCGCCAACATCCGCACCATTCGCGCCATTCCGCTGCGCCTGCACGGCGAGGCACCGGCGCTGGTCGAGGTGCGCGGCGAGGTGTACATGCCGCTGGCCGGTTTTCGCAGGATGAATGCCGCCGCCGCTGCCGCCGGCGACAAGGTCTTCGCCAATCCGCGCAACGCGGCGGCCGGGAGCCTCCGGCAGCTCGATGCGCGCGTGAGCGCCAAGCGTCCGCTGGCCGCCTTCTTCTATGCCTACGGCAACTGGCAGGGCGGGGAGCCGCCCGCGAGCCAGACCGCGCTCATCCGCCAGTTCGGTCTCTGGGGGCTGCGCACCTGTCCCGAGATCGAGCTGGTGCGCGGCGTCGCTGGGTGCCTGGCCTACTACCGCTCGATCGGCGAGCGACGCGGCGGACTTTCCTATCAGATCGATGGCGTCGTCTACAAGGTGAACTCACGCCGCGAGCAGGAAGCGCTGGGCTACGTGTCGCGCGCGCCGCGCTGGGCGATCGCGCACAAGTATCCGGCCGATGAAGCCCTCACGGTCGTGCGCGACATCGAATTCCAGGTCGGGCGCACGGGCGTGCTCACGCCGGTCGCGCGGCTCGAGCCCGTGAATGTCGCCGGCGTGGTAGTCAGCAACGCGACGCTGCACAACATGGATGAGGTCGAGCGCAAGGACGTGCGCCGTGGCGATACGGTCGTCGTGCGGCGCGCGGGCGATGTGATACCCGAGGTCGTGCGCGTGCTGCCCGAGCGGCGGAGCGGAGATCCGCCGCGTACGCGCCTGCCCGAGCGCTGCCCGGTCTGTTCATCGCCCGTGGTGCGCATCGAGGGGGAAGCCGCGGCGCGCTGCACCGGGGGCTTCATCTGCGCCGCGCAGCGCAAGGAGTCGCTGCGGCACTTCGCCAGCCGCCGGGCGCTCGATATCGAGGGACTGGGCGATAAACTCATCGAGCAGATGGTCGATCAGGACCTGCTGCGCGGGCCGAGCGACATCTACGCGCTCGATGCCGCGACGCTGGCGGGTCTGGAACGCATGGGCGAGAAATCGGCCGCCAATGTGCTCGCCGCCATCGATCGCAGTCGCCGCACCACGCTGCCGCGCCTGCTCAACGGGCTTGGCATCCCGGGAGTCGGGGAGAGCACTGCTGCGGCGCTGGCCTATCACTTCGGCTCGCTCGAGGCGCTGCAGGCGGCCTCGGCCGCGCAGATCCTCGAGGTGCCGGACGTCGGCCCCGTGATCGCCGCCAGCGTGCACGGCTTCTTCGCCGAGCCGCGCCATGCGAAGGAGCTTGCACGCCTGCGCGAGCTCAAGGTGAGCTGGCCGGAAGGGCCGCCCGCGAGTGCGCACGCGCGCGCGCGCGCGCCGCTGGCAGGCCTGACGGTGGTGCTGACGGGCACGCTCGAGTCGATGACACGCGAGCAGGCGTCCGAGCGTCTCGCGGCGCTCGGCGCCAAGGTCAGCGGCTCGGTGTCCCGGAAGACCAGCTACGTCATCGCTGGCGCCGAAGCGGGCTCCAAGCTCGCACGGGCGCACGAGCTTTCCGTCACGGTCCTCGATGAGGCGGGCCTGGCCCGGCTGCTTGAGGGCGAGCGGCCGCCGGGCAATTCCGGCGGCAGCGCGGAGCCAGGCTCCTAGAGGTTCTTCTCGACCTTGGCGGTCTTCATGAGATCGTCCTGGTACGCCTTGAACTTCTTGTTCTGCACCAGCTGATCGACGCGCTCCTTGACGGAGTCGAGTGGCGGCACCGGCGTCTCGCGCGTATCGAGCAGCTGGATGACGTGCCAGCCGTACTGCGACTGCACCGGAGCCGGCGTGACCTCGCCCTTCTTGAGGGTCGCCACGGCGTCGGCGAAGGGCTTGACCATGTTGGCCGGCGAGAACCAGCCGAGATCGCCGCCCTGCTCCTTGGAGGAGTCGATGGATTCCTTCTTGGCGACGTCCTCGAACTTGGCGCCCTTCTTGAGCTCGTCGATGACCTTCTGCGCCGCGTCCTGAGTGGTCACGAGAATGTGGCGCGCATGGTATTGCGTCTTCGGCATCGCGGCGACCTGCGAGTCGTACTCGGCCTGCCGCTCGGCGTCGGTGGCCTTGCGGTCCTTGAGGTAATGCTCGGCATCGGCCTGCTCGAGGATCTGCAGCTGCGAGAGCTCGAGGAGCGAGGCCGTGTCGCCGGTCTTGTCGAGGCCTTCCTTCTGCGCCTGCTGCGCGACCACTTCGCCGCGCACCAGATTGTCCAGCAACTGCGAGCGCTGATCGGCCGTGAGCTCGTTGGCGGGCTTGCCGGCGGTGTTTTTGACGTAGTAGTCGTACA
>Ga0181526_10004556_pt1 | contig 10708 bp, 5 predicted proteins | sample PEATcosm2014_Bin_35_FD_119750 | JGI IMG/M metagenome (GOLD analysis project Ga0181526, IMG submission 119750) | Peatland microbial communities from MTU Mesocosm Facility, Houghton, MI, USA - PEATcosm2014_Bin06_30_metaG | ecosystem: Environmental > Terrestrial > Soil > Wetlands > Peat | place...
CGATCGAGCGCGAGACGCGCACCTACGCCACGATCACGATCCAGAACTACTTCCGGATGTACGAGAAGCTGGCGGGCATGACCGGCACCGCCGAGACCGAGGCGACGGAGTTCAACGACATCTACCGCCTCAAGGTGCAGGTGATCCCGACAAACCAGCCCTGCATCAGGGTCGACCGCAACGACTCCATCTTCAAGGCGCGCCGCGACAAGTACAACGCCGTCATCCGGGAGATCGAGGCGGCCAACAAGAAGGGCCAGCCCGTGCTCGTGGGAACGACGAGCGTGGAGGCCTCGGAGGTCCTTGCCCGCATGCTCAAGCGCACGGGCATCATCCACACCGTCCTCAACGCGAAGTTCCACCAGCAGGAGGCCGAGATCGTCAGCCGGGCGGGCCTGCGGGGCGCGGTCACGATCGCGACCAACATGGCGGGGCGCGGCACGGACATCAAGCTGGGGGAGGGGGTGCGCGAGATCGGCGGCCTCTACGTGATCGGCACGGAGCGCCACGAATCCCGCAGGATCGACCGCCAGCTGCGCGGCCGTTGCTCCCGGCAGGGAGACCCCGGGCTCACGAAATTCTTCCTTTCGCTCGAGGACGACCTCATGCGGCTCTTCCTGCAGGGCAACATCACCTCGCGACTCATGGAGAACACGATGAAGGAGGGCGAGGAGCTCGAGCATCCTCTCCTCAACAGGTCGATCGAGTCGGCCCAGAAGAAGGTCGAGCAGCAGAACTATGCCATCCGCAAGCGCCTGCTGCAGTACGACGACGTGCTCAACCAGCAGCGCGAGGTCGTCTACGGGATACGCAACGCGGCGATCCACGCGGAGCGCTCGAAGGACATCATTTTCGAGCAGGTGGACGAGGAGATCGAGAGCCGGCTCGCGATCGCCGGCTTCGGCGAGAAGGGCGGATCGAACACCGCCGCGATCGAGAGCCTGGTCGGTTGGGCCAACACGCACTTTCCGATCGGGCTCAGGGTGGACGACCTGAAGGGCGACGACCCCGTCGCTCTCAGGGCCGAGATTGTCGGCCGGATCAAGAAGGCCTACGCAATCAAGGAGTCGGCGGAGGTCCCGGAGGCGCTCGGCTCCCTGGAGCGCTACGTGGTCATCAACGCGATCGACCACCACTGGCAGGAGCACCTGACCGAGATGGAGGAGCTGCGCAGGGCGATAGGCCTTCGCAGCTACGGCCAGAAGGACCCCCTCGTGGAATACAAGGGCGAGGCCTACCGGTTCTTCGAGGAACTGATGGCAAACGTGCGCCTGCAGATCTGCACGGGGCTATTCCGCAGCGCGTCCAACCTGTCCTCGTTCGAGAACATGCTCTCGATCCTGGCGAGGAACGCCAAGAACCAGGGTCCGGAGACCGACGGGGCGGCGGCGACAGCCGCAGTCCTCAAGCGTCCGCCCCCGAAGGGAGCGCCCGGGTACGCCGAACCCCTGCCGCAGACGTCGGAACCCGAGCCCCAGCTGCCGAAGGTCACCATCCGCCGAGACGTGCCCAAGGTGGGGCGCAACGATCCTTGCCCCTGCGGCAGCGGCAAGAAGTACAAGCACTGCCACGGGCATGAAGTCGCCCGCGGGGGAGCCGCGATGTTTTTTGACCCGGGAGTGCTCCCCCATAGAAGATCCCCTCCTTGAGCCCCGATCCGTACGACATCATCCCGACTTTCTGGGACCGGCATTCCAACTGGCTGGCGCCGGTGGCTGTCGGCGTCCTGACCGCCGTGATGCTTGTCGTCTCATGCCCGCCCTATCCCGCGCACGACTTCGCCTACATGTGCCTCGTCCCGGGGATCTTCTGGGCGTACATGCGCCCCAGGCTGAAGGTCTACGCGTGGACCCTGTTTATCGCCCAGGCGGTCGCCTGGACTGTCAACCTCGACTGGCTCCATCCGGTGACATGGGCCGGGCTGTTTCTCCTTGGGCCCATCGTCGGGGCCTGGACTGGCACGTGGTTTCTCGCGGCGTGGTGGGCCATGCCGAGGATGTTCGGCAGGCCGACACTCGTGCGGCTGGTTGCGATGCTCGGGCTGGCCGGCGCGTGGGTGATCGTCGAGTGGACACGGACCTGGCTTTTCGGGGGGTTCCCGTGGATGCCGCTCGCCGCGACCCAGTATGAGCGAATCAGCGTCCTGCAGATAGCGGCCTACACGGGCGCTGGCGGCGTCTCCTTCGTCCTTGTCGCGGTCAACATCGGCATCGCGGCCTATGCCCACCGACTCTTCCTCGAGGGCGAGACCGGCCTGCGCCGGCGGAGCCAGGAGTTCCTGCTCGCCCTGTTCCTGCTCCTCGTCTGCCTGTCGATCCAGGTCCAGGAGACCACCAACCAGGCGGTCTACCGGATACCCTTCGCGCGGGTCGCCTTCGTCCAGCCCTACATACCGGCCCGGGTGAAGTGGGTGCCGTCGGAGGCGCCTGGTATAGTGAACGTCCTCGAGTCGACGACGCTTGAGGCGGGGGCCACCCATCCCGACATCATCCTCTGGCCGGAGTCGACGACGCCCTGGCCCGTCAATTCCGACCCCTCGATGAGGCGATTCGTCGAGCAGCTCGCCGCGCAGTCGAAGTCCTACATGCTGATCGGGGCGGATGCGACCGAGCATACCGATCCCGCGCACGAGATCTGGCACAACTCGGCATTCGTCGTCGACCCCCAGCTCGGGCTGCAGACCGCGTACTATTCGAAGCAGAAGCTGGTCCCCTTCGGCGAGTACGTCCCCCTGAGGCCCCTCTTCGGCTGGATCGACAAGTTTGTGCCCCTGGAAAACGACGCCTCGCCGGGGGACAGCTCGATGCCGCTCGTCGTGCCGCTGGACACGGGCGCCGTGGCCGTGGGCGTCCTGATCTGCTACGAGGACATCTTCCCCTCGGTCGCGCGCGAGGAGGCCCGGCTGGGCGCCGACGCGCTTGCCGTCCTGACAAACGACGCCTGGTACGGCGAGGCGGGCGCGGCGTACCAGCATGCCGCAAGCTCCGTCCTGCGCGCGGTGGAGACCCGCAGGCCCGTGCTGCGGTGCGGGAACGGCGGCTGGAGCGGCTGGATCGACGAGTTCGGGAACATCCGCAGGGTCATGAAGGACGACCGCGGCAGCGTGTACTTTCGCGGCACGGCGACCGTCGACGTGACCCGCGACAAGCGGTGGGTGGGTCGTCGCAGCTTCTATGTCGAGCACGGGGACTGGTTTGTCGCGGCCTGCGCGTGCGTCGCGCTCCTGGGAGCATTCCTGCTCGGCATGGGACCCGCGCCGGGGAGGACGGACCCGTGAGCCGGGCCAGGATCGCCCTCGTCGGGGACTTCTCGGAGCGCCCCGTCGCCCACCGCGCGATCCCGCGGGCGCTCGAGCTGGCGCGCGAGAGGACCGGCGCCGACCTGTCCTGGGAGTGGGTGGCGACCCGCCGGATCGGCGACGCCCCCGGGGACCTCGCCGGGTTTTCGGCCGTTTGGCTCGTTCCGGCAACTCCCTATGAGAACGCGCAGGGCGCGCTGGATGCCGCCCGCTGGGCGCGCGAGTCGGGAAGGCCCCTCCTCGGAACCTGCGGGGGCTTCCAGCACATGGTCCTGGAGATCGCCCGCAACGTCGCCGGAATCCGCGACGCCGACCATGCGGAGACCAATCCTGGCGGATCATCGCTCGTTGTGAGGCCCCTGAGCTGTCCGCTCGTGGAGAAAACCGGCAAGGTGCGCTTTGCCCCGGGCAGCCTCCTGGCCAGGGCGTACGGCAGCCTGGAGGCGACCGAGGGATACCACTGCAGCTACGGGATCGATCCCCGGTACGGTGCGGCCCTGGAGGCGGCCGGGCTCCGAGTCACGTCGTGGGATGACACTGGGGACATAAGGGGTGCGGAGCTCGAATCGCACCCGTTCTTCGCCGGGGTTCTGTTCCAGCCTGAGCGCGCCGCGCTCAGGGGCGAGCCGCCGCCGCTTGTCGTAGCATTTGCCAGGGCCGCCGCATCGTCGGCCTAGGAGGGGGACCTGGGCTCCTGCGGAGCGGCGAAGACCACGAGGGCGACGCCCGCCACGACGACGGCGCTCGTGGCGTAGAATTCGGCGCGGGGCACCTCATGGAAGAGGAAGTAGCCCATGACGCCTGCGAACACGAACTGGCCCAGGTTGCAGAGGCTCACGATCTGGCCGCGGATCCGCCGCATGGCCGAGTTGAGCAGCGAGTGCCCGCACACCGTGGGAACGGCCGCAAGGCCCGCCAGGAGCGCCCATTCGCGGGCGGATCCCGCGGCGAAGGTGCGGAGCCCGGGTATCGCGGCGACAAGGCAGATGAGGGCCGCCTGGCCGTACACCGGGATGACGTAGAGCCAGACGGACGGGAAATCCCTGTTGCGGCGCCCAAGGGCCAGGTAGAGCGCAAAGAGCAGCATCGAGAGGAAGCACACGGCGTTGCCGGCGGCGCTTCCCCCTCCCGCAAGCGCATCCCGCACTGAGAGGGCCACGAGGCCAATGATTGCAAGCAGGGTTCCCGCCAGCTCGGCGCCGTTCAGGCGCTCGCCGGCCAGCCCATACAGGAAGAAGGGGAGGGCGATCGGGACCAGGTTGACGATGAGGGTCGACTGGGCGGCGGCCGTCATCCGCGCCCCGATGGTCCACGACACGAGGTGGAGCGCGAGGACAAGCGCCGGAAGCCGCGTGCGCCGCATATGCGCCCGGGTGAAGGCGGCCCCATGCCTGCGCAGCTCCAGGAGCAGCACGGGCGCCAGGAACACGACGGCGATCACGAGGCGCAGCGCGGTCAGGACGAGCGGATCGGTCGCGCTCATCCTTATGAAGATCACCGACGTCGAGCACGCGAACACCCCGAGAAACAGCAGAAGGTACCGCGCCATGGGCGCCGAGGCTGCCGCAACCGGGGACGGGATGGCAACCGATCGTTGGGCCGCCGGTCCGGAAGGCCGGCCGGCGTCAGCCGGTCTCGTAATCCAGGTAGGGCCCCAGCCACCTCTCGGCCTCGGCAACCGCCCAGCCCTTGCGCCTGGCGTAGTCCTCGACCTGGTCGCGGCCGAGCTTGCCGACGCCGAAATACTTGGAGTCGGGGTGGTTCAGGTACCATCCGCTCACGCTGCTCGCCGGCGTCATCGCGCAGCTCTCGGTGAGCGCTATCCCGGTCGAGGCCTCCGCCCCGAGCAGCCTGAAGAGGATGGGCTTCTCCGTGTGGTCCGGGCAGGCGGGGTATCCCGGGGCGGGCCTGATCCCGCGGTATTTCTCCCGTATCAGGTCCGCATGGGTCAGGTTCTCGGCGCGCCCGAACCCGCAGGCCTCGCGGGCCCTCCTGTGAAAGAGCTCCGCCATCGCCTCGGCGAGCCGGTCGCCCAGGGCCTGGGCCATGATGGCCGTGTAGTCGTCGGACGCGGCCCTGGACTCGGCCGCGAAGGCCTCGACGCCGTGCCCCGACGTGACGGCAAAGCCGCCGATGTAGTCGATCCTGCCGGCCTCCCTTGGGGCGACGTAGTCGGCGAGGCAGTGGTTGAACTGGCCGTCGGGCTTCTCCTGCTGCTGGCGCAGCATGTGGAAGGTCGTCGCCACGGCAGAACGGCCGGCGTCTGTGTAGACCTCGATGTCGTCGCCGACCGAGTTGCAGGGCCAGAAGCCGATGACCGCGTTGGCGGTGAACCGCTTTTCGGCCACGATCCTCGCGAGGAGCCCCAGGGCGTCGTCATGGAGCTTGGTCGCCTCGGCGCCCACGACGGGGTCCCTCAGGATGTCCGGGTACCTCCCGTGGAGCTCCCATGCGCTGAAGAACGGCCCCCAGTCGATGTACGGGACGATCTCGGGGAGCGGGACCGAGGGGAACACGCGCGCGCCCAGGAACTCGGGCCGCGGGATGTCGACCCTGTCCCAGTCGGACGGCTGGCGGCGCGCGCGCGCCGTCGCGAGCGGGAGCAGGGGCTTTCGGGCGCGGCGCGCGGCGAACTCCTCCCGCTGCCTCGCCTGCTTCGAGCGGACCTCGGCCATGAACCCCGGCTTCGCCTCAGGCGAGAGGAGCGAGCTGACGACGTTGACGACCCTCGAGGCGTCGAGGACGTGCACGACCCCGTGGGCGTACTCGGGCTCGATCCTCACGGCCGTGTGCGCGGGGCTCGTCGTGGCGCCGCCGATCAGGAGGGGCACGGTGCAACCGGTCCGGGTCATCTCCTTGGCCACGTGGACCATCTCGTCGAGGGACGGCGTAATCAGCCCGGAAAGCCCGATCGCGTCGGCCTTGTGCTCGATCGCCGCCGCGAGGATCCGGTCGCTGGGAACCATGACCCCCAGGTCGATGACCTCGTAGTTGTTGCACGCAAGTACGACGCCCACGATGTTCTTGCCGATGTCGTGGACGTCGCCCTTCACGGTGGCCATCACGATCCGGCCCTGGGTGCGCGCGGTCCCCCCGCCGGCGACGAGCCGGCGCTTCTCCTCCTCCATGAACGGGGTGAGGTACGCGACCGACTTCTTCATCACGCGCGCGGACTTCACTACCTGCGGCAGGAACATCTTTCCCGCCCCGAAGAGGTCCCCGACGACCCGCATGCCGTCCATCAGCGGGCCCTCGATGATGTTGAGCGGCCGGGGGTACCGGGCCGTGTTGGCGCGGGCTTCCTCGGTGTCCCTCTCGACGTAGGCGTCGATCCCCTTGACCAGCGCGTGGGAGAGGCGCTCCTCGACGCTGGCGTCGCGCCACGAGAGGTCCTCCTTGCTCTCGATCCTGGATGCGCCTCCCTGCAAGGCCTTGAGCCCGTCCGCAAACGTGACCAGGCGCTCGGTGGCGTCCGGGCGCCGGTTCAGGATGACGTCCTCGACGCGCTCAAGGAGGTCCTTCGGCAGCTCCGCGTAGACACCCAGCATGCCGGCGTTGACGATGGCCATGTCGAGCCCGGCCTCGATGGCATGGTAGAGGAAGACCGCGTGCATGGCCTCCCGCACGGGATTGTTTCCCCTGAAGGAGAAGGAGACGTTCGAGACGCCGCCGGAGACCTTGGCGTGGGGCAGCGTCGCCTTGATGACCCTCGTGGCCTCGAAGAAGTCGACGGCGTAGTTGTTGTGCTCCTCAATCCCGGTCGCCACAGTCAGGATATTGGGGTCGAAGATGATGTCCTCCCGGGGGAATCCGACGACGTTCGTGAGGAGCCCGTAGGCGCGCGTGCAGATGCGGACCTTCTCGTCGCGGGTGGAGGCCTGGCCATTCTCATCGAAGGCCATCACGACGGCGGCCGCCCCATAGCGCAGGATGAGCCTGGCCCTCCTCAGGAACTCAGCCTCGCCGTCCTTGAGTGAGATTGAGTTGACGATGCATTTTCCCTGCACGCACTTGAGCCCCGCCTCAAGGACGCTCCATTTGGAGGAGTCGATCATGACCGGAACTCGGCAGATCTCGGGCTCCGCCGCGATCAGGTTTAGGAACCTGACGATGGTGGCCTCGCCGTCGATCAGCGCCTCGTCTACGTTGATATCGATCACGTTGGCTCCGCTCTCGACCTGCTGGCGGGCGATGGCCAGGCACGCGGCCCAGTCGCCGGCCTTCAGGGCCTTCGCGAACCGGGGCGAGCCCGTGATGTTCGTCCGCTCGCCGATCACGATGAACCGCGAGGCGGAGGGCCTGGGGGTGTTGGACATTGGGGTGCGCGCCCGCCCTCTAGGAGACGACCAGTGTCTCCAGGCCGCTCAGGCGCATGGCGGCGGGCTGCTCCGGCACCCTCCGCGGCCTGGCGGCGCGGACGGCCTCGGAGATCGCGGAGATGTGGGCGGGGGTCGACCCGCAGCAGCCGCCGACCATGTTGAGCCAGCCGTTCGACGCAAAATCGCCGAGGACCCCGGCCATGTCGGCCGGCGACTCGTCGTAGCCGCCGAAGGCGTTGGGAAGGCCGGCATTGGGGTAGCAGGTGGTGTAGCACCGGGCGATCGAGGCAAGCTCCTCGACATAGGGCCTCATCTGCCGGCCACCCAGGGCGCAGTTGATCCCGACCGAGAAGGGCCGGGCGTGCGCTATGCTCGCGTAGAAGGCGCCGATCGTCTGGCCCGAGAGGGTGCGGCCCGACGCGTCCGTGATCGTGACGGACACCATGACCGGAAGGCGAACGCCCGTCTCGTCGAACAGGAGCTCGGCCGCGAAGAGCGCGGCCTTAGCGTTCAGCGTGTCGAAGATCGTCTCAATGAGCAGCGCGTCGACGCCGCCGGCCGCGAGGGCCCGCGCCTGCTCGAGATAGGCGTTGACTACTTGGTCCCAGGTGACGGCGCGGAAGTCGGGCCGGTTCACGTCGGGTGACATTGAGAGCGTCCGGTTGAGCGGGCCGATCGCCCCGGCGACAAACCGGGGCCTGCCCGGCTCCCTCGCCACGGCCTTGTCCGCCGCGCGCCTGGCCACCGAGGCGGCGGCGGCGTTCATCTCGGCCACGATGGACTCGGTCCCGTAGTCGGCCTGCGATATGGAGGTCGAGTTGAACGTGTTCGTCTCCACGATGTCGGCCCCCGCCGCGAAATAGGCCGAGTGGATGCGCTCAATCACGTCGGGGCGGGTGAGGGACAGGAGGTCGTTGTTCCCCTTCAGGTCCTTCGGGTGGCTGGCAAAGCGGTCGCCGCGGAAATCGGTCTCCCCGAGGGCCTCGGCCTGGATCATGGTTCCCATGGCGCCGTCGAGAACGGCGATCCGCGACTCGAACAGCCGGCGCAGGGCGGCAAACGAGCTGGATTCAACGGGTGAGGCCATGGGGACAGCGGTTTTAAGCAGGGATTACGCGACCTAGGCAATTCAACCCACGCCGGATGCCTTGGCAAGCATACATATCAATAAATATGGATTTATTGATATGATTGTGCTTGCCCCGGCCGTACCCCCTGCTGGAATGCCGCTGCCGGGTGTTCTTTGCCCAGTTTCCGGGATTCAGGGAAGGCCGTGGAAATCGGCCACAGTTGCGCTGCGGTATCGCATCACAGACCCTCCACCGTGCCGATTCTGGGCGCGGGCAAAGCCAATCGGGGCTCTCACCCCGGTGAAGGCGAGGGGCGAGGAAAAGCCCGTCAGGCCGTCGTCCGGCCGGACGGGAGACAAATGCGGAGTCCGAATACCTGGCCCGGGATTTTCATTCGCCCGGCGCGATTGCGCGCGCCGCCCGCGAGAACTTCATCGCAATAGTGAAGAAAGATTCCGCATGAGCCACAGATTCCCTTCGGCCCGCCCCGCGGCCCGGTTGCTAGCGTCATTGGCCGCGATCGCCTTGGCGGTCCCGGCCTACCCGCAGTTTGTACCAGGCGACGAGCTTGCGCCCGTTGTCGTCGTCGCGACGCGCACGCCCGTCGATCCCCGGACGCTCGGGTCGGCGGTGGACCAGATATCCGCCTCCGACCTCGATCGCCAGCAGGTCGCGACGCTGGCGGCCGCGCTCGGCGCCGTCCCCGGCGCGCCCGCGTTTGCGAACGGCGCCGCCGGATCGGATGTCTCCGTATTCATGAGGGGGGCGGATTCCGACCAGGTGCTCTTCCTTGTGGATGGCATCCGTCTCAACGACGCCAACACCGACTACGCGGTCTTCCTTGGGGGCGCCCGCCTGGGCGCGACCGACTCGATCGAGGTGGCCCGCGGCCCGCAGAGCACGCTCTACGGGAGCGAGGCGGTGGGCGGGGTCGTCTCGATCGAGGCCCAGAAGGGGGCGGGGGCGCCCTCGGCAACGGCGTCCGTCGAAGCCGGCAGCTTTGGAACGATCACGGGGGCGCTCAGCGCCGAGGGGTCTAGGGAAAGCTGGGACTGGTCGGTCTCCACCTCGGGCTCGCACACGTCCAACGAGCGCCCCAACAACTCGTTTGAAAGCGGCGACCTCGTGCTTCGCCTCGACCGCGACCTGCCGGGCGGGGTCGATGTCGGCGCGACGCTCCGCGGCTTCGAGGGAAGGTTCGGCGATCCGGGCGACATCTACACCAACGATCCCTACGCCCACGAGACCGAGGGCAACTGGCTTGGGACCGTTTTCGCGGACTTCGGGGCGTCGCCGGACTGGAGCGCGCGCGTGACGGTCGGCGGGCAGGACAGGCGGTACGTCTCCTTCGACGAGGATCCGGGTGTCTTTTCCAGCACGACGACCGTGCGGAACCGCATGGGCGTCGTCGACTCCCAGGCAAGCTTCGGCGGCTTTGATGGGCAGCGAATCACCGCGGGCCTCTCGGCGGAGGACGAGACGACCGCGGACGACGGCTACGGGGCCATTGACCGGAGGCAGACGCTCCTTGCGGCCTTTGCCGAGGACGAGTGGCACCCCCTGGCGCCGGTCTACCTGACCCTGGGAGCCCGCTACGACGACTTCGACACGTTCGGCGGCTCGGTCACGGGCCGTGCGACGGCGGCCTGGCTCGTCGCGAACCGCTCGGTGAAGCTTCGCTCCAGCTACGGGACGGGATTCAACGCGCCGAGCTTCCTCGAGCTCTACGGCGTCGCCACGGGCTACGTCGGGAACCCGGGCCTCCGGCCCGAGCGCTCGCGCGGGGGCGACGCCGGCGTCGACTGGTACATCCCGGGCAATGCGGGCACGCTCAGCGCGACCTGGTTCCGGAACGACTTCCGCGACCTCATCGTCTATGACTTCGGCGTCGAACCCGGGACGACCGCGAATGTCGGCAGGGCGCGCACACAGGGAATCGAGCTTGAGGGCAAGCTCGGCCTTCCCGCCGGAGTCGAGCTGCACGCCACGTACACCTACCTGGAGGCCGACGACCTCACCGA
>Ga0181526_10004557_pt1 | contig 10708 bp, 9 predicted proteins | sample PEATcosm2014_Bin_35_FD_119750 | JGI IMG/M metagenome (GOLD analysis project Ga0181526, IMG submission 119750) | Peatland microbial communities from MTU Mesocosm Facility, Houghton, MI, USA - PEATcosm2014_Bin06_30_metaG | ecosystem: Environmental > Terrestrial > Soil > Wetlands > Peat | place...
CGGTGCGGTCCTGTTCTGGGATTTCTTCTCGCGCGTCATGCAGGGCGTGACCATGGCGTTCTTCGAGGACATCTGGTCGCGCAATTTCATCAACGTCTTCGCCTCCCCGATGCTGATCTCCGAGTACCTGGCGGGGTTGGTGCTGACCGGCATCGCCACCAGCGTGATCGGGCTGCTCGTGATGCTGCTGATCGCGAGCTTCGTATTCGGACTGCATTTCGCGGCACTCGGTCTGCTGCTGCTGCCGTTCCTGCTGGTGCTGTTCCTGTTCGGCATCGCCCTGGGCGTGCTCGCAAGTGCCATGGTGCTGCGGCTGGGCCCCGCCTCCGAGTGGCTCGTCTGGCCGATCCCGGCATTGCTGTCGCCGTTCGTCGGCGTGTTCTACCCGCTCTCGACCCTGCCCGCCTGGATGCGCGGCGTCGGCCACCTGCTGCCCCCCTCGTATGTTTTCGAGTCCATGCGCTCGGTGGTCGCGGGCGGCGCCGCCGACCTCACGGGGCTCGGCGCCGGCGTCGCACTGTCAGCTCTCTACGTGCTGCTGTCCTGCGCTCTGTTCGCCGCCGTGCATCGCTACACGGTCCGCAGTGGGCTGCTCGCACGCTACAGCGCGGAAAGCAGCAGCTGAGCGATGAACGATCTGGCGCTATACCTGGTCACGACGCTGATCTGGGGCTCGACCTGGCTGGTCATCAAATTCCAGCTCGGTCAGGTATCGCCCATCGTTTCCGTGGCCTGGCGCTTCGGGCTGGCGGCGGCCATGCTGCTCGCCTACACACGGCTGCACGGACGGCGCCTGCGTTTTCCTGCGCGCAGCCACTTCTGGATCGCGTTGCAGGGCGTGCTGATGTTCGGTCTGAACTACATCGGCATCTACCTGTCGGAGCAGTACCTGGCATCGGGCCTGGTGGCCGTGGTGTTCTCGCTCGTGGTCTTCATGAATGCGCTGGGCATGCGGCTGTTCTTCGGTCTGCCCCTGCGACCGAGCGCGCTGATCGCCGCGACGCTCGGCGTCGCCGGTGTGGCGCTGATCTTCGGGCGCGAGCTGCAGGCCGTTTCCGGCGGCGGCCTCGAATTGCGCGGCCTGCTGATCGCGCTATCGGCCACGCTGACCGCATCGCTCGGCAACATGGTGGCCACGGTCAACTATCGGCGCGGGCTGCCGGTGCTGCAATTGAATGCCTGGTCGATGCTCTACGGCGCGCTGTTCGTACTGCTCGTCGCGCTCGCGAGCGGCCAGCCGCTCTCGTTCGAGCTATCCTTTCCCTATGTGGCATCCTTGCTGTATCTGGCACTGTTCGGCTCGGCACTGGCTTTTGGCGCGTATCTGACCCTCATGGGACGGATCGGTGCGGATCGCGCCTCCTATACCGCGGTCGCGATTCCGATCGTGGCGCTGCTGCTGTCGACGGCATTCGAGCAGCTGCATTGGCACCTGGAGACATTTGCCGGCGTGGCGGCCTGCATCGGCGGCATCGTGCTGGCGTTGCGGCGCCGATCGGCCTGAAGATCGGCGCCGGCGGCGAGCACATGGCCTCCATCCTCATTCTCGGGCTGACCGTGATCGTGAGCCTCACGGGCCTGTGGTTCGCCCCGGCGCTCATCGAGCGCAATCTGTTTCGGCCCTACTGGTTCCTGCGCTCGCGCCAGTACTGGACCGCGGTGGGCAGTGCCCTGGTACATGGCAGTCTGGCGCATCTGCTCCTCAATGCGCTCTCGTTCTGGTTCTTCGCCGTCCCGCTCGAGCGCGCGATCGGCTCGCTTCGCCTGGCCGTGCTGTATGTGTTCGGCCTGGCCGTCAGCGACGCCGGGACCTGGTTCAGGCATCGCAATGATCCGAACTACGCCTGTCTTGGCGCCTCGGGCGCCATCCTGGCGGTGCTGTTCGCCTCGATCGTCTACTTCCCGAGCCAGAAGATCCTGATCCTTCCCATCCCGATTCCGATCCCGGCACCGCTGTTTGCGGTAGGCTACCTGCTCTTCAGCTTCTATGCCGGTCGCCGCCCGCGCGGCCGAATCAACCACGAGGCGCACTTCGACGGCGCACTCGCCGGCCTGCTGTTCGTGGCTCTGACCGATCCGTCGGCCTGGTTGCGGGCATTGAGTCTTCTGCGCTGAGCGCGTCAAGCCGGGCTGCGGGGCCCTCGCAGCGTTGACGCCCCGCGAGCCGCGGGCCTAGAGTAATCGAGTCGATAGAACCGCGTCGCCTACCGATATCTTGCCGCGAGCGCACCACGATCGAGCGGCAATGCTGTATGGGCTTCTGCACTGCACTCCGGTTGTGCTGCAGCGTGCGCGCGCGCCGAAGCTCGCACCGGATTGCCGTTGCACGCCGGCTTCGCTAACTTGCAGACTCGGACCTAGAACGAATAACGCGATCGAAAGGGAGACTTCATGCGACCCACCTCAAGACCTGCCACCGGTATTCGACACGCAATCACAGCGAACGCCGGGGCGATTGCGGTCGTGCTGGCATGCGTATCCTGGGTCGGCCGCGCCGAGGCGCAGTCGGCCGCCGATGCCGATACCGGCGCCTCCGTGCTCGAAGAGGTCACCGTAACCGCGACGCGACAGGAAGAATCCCTGAACCGTGTGCCCATCAGCGTCAGCGTCGAGACTCGCGATTCCATGGACATCAAGGGCATCAAGGACTTCTCCGACGTCGTGAAATTCACCCCGGGCGTCTCGTTTGATACCGGTGAAACCAACGCCATCGCCATCCGCGGCATCGCCTCCTCAGGCGGTTCCGGCACGACGGGCATCTATATCGACGACGTCCCGATCCAGATGCGTGCCTTGGGTTTCAACCCCGACGACACGCTGATCAAGATATTCGACCTCGATCGCATCGAGATCCTGCGCGGGCCGCAAGGCACTCTCTTCGGCTCCGGATCCGAGGGCGGCACGGTGCGATACATCACGAGTCAGCCGGATCTGCACACGTCGAGCGTGTATGCCCGCGCCGAGGGTGGCGACACGCTGGGCGGTGCGCCGAGCTATGAGGCTGGCATCGCCGGGGGCATGCCGCTCATCGACGGCACGCTGGCCGTGCGAGCCAGCATCTACTATCGCCGGGACGGCGGCTGGATCGATCGCGTGGATCCCACCACGCTGGCGGTCGTGGACTCCAACGCCAACCATGACGATACAACCGCGGCCCGCTTTGCAGCGATCTGGAAGCCCACCGAGGCGCTGACGATCACACCGAGCTTCTTCTACCAGGACCGCCAGCGCAACGATGTCACGATCTGGTGGCCCACCTACTCCGACCCGGGCGCCAACCACTACATCAGCGCCAATCCGACCGCGAGCCCCGAGCCCGATGCGTTCTATCTGCCCGCGCTCAGCATGCAGCTGGACGCCGGTCCGGTGCGACTGATCTCGACCACGAGCTACTTTCATCGCGACGACCAGAGCGACTACGAAGGCACGCTCTACAATCTGAGCTACTATCAATCGATCGGCGCCGACGAGACCAATCCAGCGGGCCCGGGCAATCTGATACCGGGTTTCCCCATCGTCGATGGCAACGGCGTACACCTGCCGGCGGGTCTGACCAATTACCGTGCGCCGAACACCGTGACCAACCAGCAACGCAATTTCACCGAGGAGCTGCGGCTGCAGAACGCCGACAAGAACTCGCGCGTCAACTGGACCGTCGGCTTCTTCATGGCGCTCGACCGGCAGTTCAGCTGGGAACAGATCCACGACCCGATGGCCGACGCATTCTGGCTGCAGGAGTTCGGCACACCGATTGCCGCCTACTTCGGGTCGGCACTCAATCCCGACGGCAGCTCGTACCTGCCGTACGGGGATTCCTACTACAACCGTCTCGTCAGCCACGACCGGCAATTCGCCGGTTTCGGCGAAGCGGACATCAACCTGACCGACCGACTGAAGCTGTTGCTCGGCGGCCGCGTGTCGTACACGCAGTTCTCCATCCTGAGCATGTCCGATGGTCCGCAGAACGGCGGCCCCAATCCCGGCAATCATTCCGCCAGCCAGACCCCCTTCACACCCAAAGTGGGCCTGCAGTTCCAGGCCGATCCGGACAACATGTACTACTTCACGTACGCGAAGGGCTTCCGTCCGGGCGGCGGCAATCCCAATGTTCCGGGCGGCCCCGTATGCGGTCAGGACTTCGCCAATTTCGGCATCACCGGCGCGCCGCCGACCTACAAGTCCGACACGGTGCAGAGCTATGAGATCGGCGCCAAGAATAACCTCAATCGCACGGTACAGCTCGACACCAGTTTCTACTACGTCAACTGGAACGATATCCAGCAGAACGTGGTGCCGCCGATCTGTCAGATCCAGTGGACGCAGAATCTCGGCAAAGCCGTGGCGAAGGGCTTCGACGTCCAGGCCGATTTCGACCTGGGCTCGGGCGCGAGCCTCGAGACCTCGCTCGGCTACACCGACGCGCAGTACACCGCCAATGCCTTCGTCGGCAGCCTCACGACCGGTCTGCTGCCGGTGGTCTCCAAGGGCGACGCCATCGTCGGCGAGAACGGCACCCCCACGGCGCCCTGGACGGCGACGATCGGACCGCAGTACAAGTTCAGCGCCTTCGACCGCCCCTCGTTCGTGCGGGTCGACTACGAGTGGAGCAGCGGGGAGAAGTGGCTGCCGGCATCGCGCGATTCGCGCACCTCGCAGTACGACGCGGGCGCCAACAACCTGCCATCGCTGACGCTGCCGTTGTTCAGCCAGCACATCCTGTCGATGCGAGCGGGCATGCAGTTCAGTCACATGCAGCTGTCGATCTTCGGTGACAATCTTACGAACAGCCACCAGCTGCTCAACTCCAACCATGAGGTCATGACCTACGACCCGACCACGGGCGTACCGCTGGCGAGCCCGCTATACCGCAATATCAGCTACCGGCCGCTGACATTCGGCGTGACCGCGATTTTCAAGTTCTGAGCGGCGGCCGGGGGGGCTGGGATCCATGAGCTGGCGTCGGCGTCCGTGGCGCCCAAACTGGGGCCTCGGCGAGGAGCGGCGAATCCCGCGCAGGGATTTTCTGCAGGGCACGCTGATCGGAGCCGCGAGCGCGCTCTGCGGTCCACTGCTGCGCGCGTATGCCGCCGATGCAGACGCGGCGTCGATGGCCGCGCCGCAGGACCAGCCGGGCTACTATCCGCCGACGCTCACCGGTCTGCGCGGCAGCCATCCCGGCTCGTTCGAAGCAGCGCACGCTCTGCGCGACGGGCAGGATGCCGGGCCCGGCACCGATACGCGCGAAACCTACGATCTGGTGGTCATCGGCGCCGGCATCAGCGGACTGTCTGCGGCGCATTTCTTCCGCGCGCGTTTCCGGCGCGATGCACGCATCCTGATACTCGACAACCACGATGACTTCGGCGGGCATGCCAAGCGCAATGAGTTTCACCTCGCGGGCGGCCTGCAGCTCTCGAACGGCGGCACACTCGAGATTGACAGCCCGCGCCCATACAGCCGCGTGGCGGAGGGATTGATCCGCGAACTCGGCATCGATGTCGAAGCCTTGAGCCGCAAGGTCGAGAACCACAAGTTCTACCGCTCGCTCGGGCTGCAGCATGGGTCATTCTTCGACCGCGAGACCTTCGGCGCCGATCATCTGGCGGTCGGAACCGGCGCACTACCGATGCGCCGCGTGCTGGGCGGAGCGCCGCTCTCCGCGCGGGCGCGCGCCGACATCGAGCGCATCGAGGAAGGGGCCATCGACTACTTGCCCGGCGTGCCCTCCGCTGACAAGAAGCTGCAGCTCTCGAGGATCAGCTATCGCGATTTCTTACGCGATCTGGTCAAGGCGGACTCGCAGACCCTCGCCTACTACCAGCCCAAGAGCCACGGCGAGTGGGCGGTCGGCATCGATGCGGTCTCGGCGCTCGACTGCTGGGCGTTTGGCTTTCCGGGATTTCGAGGCATGCACCTCGAAGGCGGATCCATCCCGCGCATGGGCTATACGCCCTCCGGCTACAAGGACACCGGCGGCTCCGCGACGCTTCACTTCCCCGACGGCAATGCGACGATTGCGCGCCTGCTGGTGCGCAGCCTCCTGCCCGAGGCCGTGCCGGGCGGCAGCGCGGAGGATGTCGTCACGGCGCGCGTCGACTATGGGCAGCTCGATCGCGCCGACTCGAGCGTGCGACTTCGGCTCAGCAGCACCGTGATCGGCGCACATCATATCGGCGAGCCTTCCAGCGCACGCGAGGTCGAGCTGCGCTACGTGCGCGCGGGCCGGGTGTACGCCGTGCGCGCACGCGGCTGCGTACTGGCCTGCTACAACATGATGATTCCCTACCTGGTCCCGGAGCTGCCGGAGATGCAGAAGGCCGCGCTGCACAGCCTGGTCAAGTCGCCGCTGGTGTACAGCAGCATCGCGCTGCGCAACTGGCAGGCATTCAGCAAGCTGGGGGTCGAGCAGATTTATGCGCCCGGTTGCTACCATTACGAGACGGTGTTGAACCCCAAGGTGGACATCGGTACCTATCGAAGCGCCTCGACGCCCGATCAGCCGATGCTGCTGCGCATGGTGCGTGTGCCCTGCAAGCCCGGCCTGCCCGAACACGCGCAGAACAAGGCGGGCCGCGCCGAGCTGCTGCAGACGCCGTTCGCGACCTTCGAGCGCAACATTCGCGATCAGCTCGCGCGCATGCTGCGCCATGGCGGCTTCGATCCGGCCAGCGACATCGAGGCCATCACGGTCAATCGCTGGCCGCACGGCTATGCGCCCGAATACAACCCATTGTGGGACCCTGAGCTGCCGCCCGAGCAGCGCGCAAACGTGCGGGCGCGAGCCCCCTTCGGCCGCATGACGATCGCGAACTCGGATTCTGGAGCCGCCGCCTACACCGATTCGGCCATTGATCAGGCCGACCGTGCCGTCAACGAGCTGCTGCGCCTATACGCCTGAGGGCGTCCCTCAAGTCAGTAATCCAGTCCCGGCGCATCACCGCTCGCGGCCAGTGCGCGCACGACCTCGCGACGCGTGGCGAGGACATCCACCAGCGGCGTGTGCCGAGCGCCAGCGACCTCTTCCACCGTAAACCAAGGCACATCGCCTGCGAGTTCCGCGGCATTGAACTGCGTCGCCACCCAGTTGAGCACGGCGGCCAGCTGCGCGTCCGACAGTACCGAGTTGGCCGCGCCGGGGACGCGCAGCACGTAGTTGCGTCCTGCGGCGCTGCGCATGTAGTGGCCCAGCGCATGCGCCAGCGGCGGTATCTTGCCCGGTACGCCCTGCGCCTGCGCACCGTGGCAGCCCATGCAGTAGAGCATGTAATCCTCGGCGGGGCTCGCCGCTGCGGTCGCGACGATGCCGGCGAGGCATGCGCCGGTTAGCCAGCGCAGCGCCGCACGCGGCGCCACTGCGCCACGGCGGCGCACGTCATCCGCCCCCGATCGAGGCGAGCACGCTGGCACGGTGCTCACGCACCGCGGCGCCATCCATGGGTGTGGCGCGCCCGGCGGCTATTTCCTCCGGCGCGATTGGCGGCGTATCGGACGCAGCGTGCGCCAGATCGAACACCACGAAATTCAGCACGGCCGCCAGCGAGGCATCGCTTTGCGATGAGAATTCCGTCATCTTGAAATTGAAATGCTTCTGCTCCACGGTGATGTCGCCGAACATGCCATACAGCACCGTCAGGGCCAGTTGCCGTCGTCCCTCTGGCACGGCCGCATAGCGCGCGGGGTTGGCCAGCAGCGGCGGCGCGAGTGCCGGCTGACCGGCGCCGGCAGCACCGTGACATACGGCGCAATTGGCGGCAAAGAAGCTGGCGCCGTCGGGAAATCTGGGCGCCGCGGAATCGGCCGCCAGACCGGGTGCGGCACTCAGCAGCAGCAGCCATGCCATGCATGGCGCGCAAACGCCGGCGCTCATTGCTCGGACACGCCCAGAATCACCGAAACGGAACAGTGATAGTTCGAATCGGCGTTAGCCATGCACCAGTTCACATCATTGTTGCGCGACAGGCGGTACATCGGCTTCTCGCGCTCATTGCGATTGCATTCGCAGTTGCCGCAACTGGCCTTCCCGCAGCAGTCGTTGTACGAGACGATGTAATCGCGCCCATCCGACGGATTGCGACAGGTGCCGATCCACGTGATGGGCGAGGCGGCCGTGCCGGGCGGGCAGGAATGCGATGAGCCGCCGCAGCAGGAGCACAGGAAACCGTCGATGGCGCAGTACTTCCAGTACTCGCAGCTCTCGGGATTGTCGATTGCCGATTTGCCGGGCGCTTTGGGCGCCGCTCCGCTCGTCGAATCCCCCGAGGCCGCGGCCAGGGCCCGGCTGCTGCGGTCAATCGGCAGCAATGGCAGCAGCGCCGCGCCCATCATCAGACGCGCGAGCCCCGCGAGTACGCTGCGCCGGGACGTGCGCTGGGCCAGCGAGCGCGCGGATTTTTCGAACAGTCGATCGATGGAGCGCATCGTGATGCCTTCAGGGATTCAGGAAGAACCAGATCGTCTGCCCCAGCCGCTTCTCGACGTGACGCAGCCGACCGTCGAGCGCGTCGAACACGGCAATGTCTGATTTATTGGTGGCCGCGAAGACGATCGGGGCCGCATCCTGCGAGACCTGGATGGCGATGACCGGATCGAGCTTGTGGGCGCCGAGCGGCCAGCGCGCCACGCGCTCGTGCGTCTCGGTGTCGAACACCCAGATCTCGGTACCGCCATCCTTGTGTGTGCCTTCGCCGCCGCGATGCATCGGCACGTACAGACGGCCGAGCCGTCGATTCAGCGCGGCGACCGTCTGCCCACCTGGACGCCAGTGCTCCCGGGCATCCGCCGCGCTCACGATCGACCAGGGTTTGCGGAACGCGGGCTGCGCGCCCGAAAGATCCACTTCGTGCACCTGGCCGAGGAAGGACAGGAACAGGTCGCCGTCCGCCGTCGGCACGCCCTGCACGAAGATCGGATCCGTATCCGGATCGAAGAACGGCTCCGACATCGCGCGCGAGGCCTCGTGTCCGTCGGCATCGAGCGTGACGGTCAGCAGTCGCCCGCTCTCGCAGATCGAGGAGACCCGATTGGGTCCCGAGGGGATCACGAGCACGCACCCGGCGGTGTCGATCTCGCCCAGCACGGTCTTTTTGACCGGGTCCAACACGCCGAAGGAGCTGGCCGGCGTCACGTACGATACATAGAGAAAGCGGCTGTCGCTGCCATAGGCGATGTTGAAATTGGTCAGCAGCGTGTTGGCGTGCTTCGGGGGCAGCACGATTTCGCCCGTGAGGCCAAGCGTTGTGTTGTCGATGAACTCGACCACATCGGTGCGCGCGCCGTGGGAGCCGCGCGAAAAGTAGGTCGTGGCCACGACCGTGGTGCTGCCGTCCGGCGAGAGATTCACGCCGGGATTGAAACCCGTATCGATCTGCCCCAGCCGCCGATACGAGTCACCATCGAAGAGGTGCACACGTGAATCGATCTCGTTGTAGAAGGCTTCATCGACGGCGTAGACCCAGTGCGGCTTGGCTGGGCCGAGCTGCTCGACCGTCAGATGTTCCGTAGGCAGGGGCGGAGCGGCCGGTAGAGCCGTGCAGCCGAGCAGACACAGCAGGACTGCGCCGACCAGATCAGTTCGCATCAAAGGACCCCAGTCAGCCGGCTGAGCCGGCCTCCATAGCTCGCACGAGTCTGTCACATCGATCAGCGAATCGAAAGTGCGTGCCCTGCGATGGCCGCGCACCGAGCCGCGCGCCGGCGCTTTAAGATAGGCTGATGCTCGATCCGGTTTTCGGCTGCCTGATAGTGCTCGCCCTGGCGGTGCTGTTCGCAGACGCGGCACTGCATAAGTGGCGCGACCTCGCGGGCTTCGGTGCCGTGTTCGGCGCCTACGGCCTGCTGCCGCACGCCGCGGGCCTGCGCGTGTACTGGCTCGTGCCGACGCTCGAGACCGCCGTCGCGTTCGGACTGCTGGTCGCGGAAACGCGTGCGGGCGCGGCGGTGCTCGGCGAACTGCTGCTGCTGAGCTACGCCGCCGCAATTTTCGTCAACCTGCGCCGGGGCCGGCGGGACATCGCCTGCGGCTGTGGCGGGCCGGATGAGCGGCGCCCGATCGCCGCATGGATGGTGTGGCGCAATGGTGTGCTTGCGCTGCTGCTCGCCGGAGCCTGGTGGCCCTGGGGCACGCGCGTACTGACCTGGATGGATCGCGCGACGATCGCCTTCGGAGTCGCGGGCGCGATCGTGGCCTACCTGTGTTTCGATCGACTCGGAGCGGTGGCGCAGCGTCTGCGTGCGCTGCGAGGATCCCCGTGACCGCACTCGCCGTCTCGAACATCGCGCTTTGGGTCATCGTGTTGGCGCTGCTGCTCATCGTGCTGGCACTGGTGCGCCAGCTTGGAGTGCTGCACGAGCGGATCGCACCGGCCGGCGCCCTGATGCTCAACCGCGGTCTCGCGGTCGGAGAGCGCGCACCAATGATCGATGTCGAGGACCTGGACGGCCGGGCGCTGCGCATCGGGGCGCCGCGCGAGGATGGCAGAAGTACGCTGCTGGTGTTCGTGTCCCCGACCTGCCCGGTGTGCAAATCGCTGCTGCCGGCGGTCAAGTCAGGCCGCAGGCACGAGATGGGCTGGCTCGACGTCGTGCTCGCGAGCGACGGGGATCGCGCGCAGCAGCGGCAGTTTGCCGCCGAGCAGGGACTGGAGGGCATTCCCTACGTGGTCTCGACGCCGCTCGGCCTGGGCTACCAGGTGAGCCGGCTGCCCTTCGC
>Ga0181526_10004564_pt1 | contig 10698 bp, 9 predicted proteins | sample PEATcosm2014_Bin_35_FD_119750 | JGI IMG/M metagenome (GOLD analysis project Ga0181526, IMG submission 119750) | Peatland microbial communities from MTU Mesocosm Facility, Houghton, MI, USA - PEATcosm2014_Bin06_30_metaG | ecosystem: Environmental > Terrestrial > Soil > Wetlands > Peat | place...
GCATAGTGACGCCATCTTAGGTGCGCGGCCTGAGGCAAGTCAACGAATCGACACAATCGGACACAATCGCAAAATCGCCAGCACGAATACGGCTCAAAAGCTTGGCCCAGTCCTGATTAAAATGCGCTTAGTGGGATTGTGGCGAAGAGGTCGAAACCGGCGGTCTTGAAAAATAAAATCGCCGATTCGCCATCTAGCACAAAATCCAACTAGATCCCATGGCCGGCCGTGAGATAGCGATAATTTATCTTTTCTGAACTTGCTCTGTTTTTGTCCGCTTTGCGCGAGCTTTAGCTACAATTCTGATCCATTCTCGAGTCGGAACGTCTTGCCCGCATGAGTGTCACACACTCCACCTATTCCCGGGAGCGACTAGTTGTACCCTTCAACCGCGCTGCGGGCCGGTTTTGGTTTCTGCCAAAGAATTTCGGAATCCGGAGCTTGATTGGGATACAACCGCACCGACTCGGCGTTGGTAGGCATGAGCACGATGTCAACGCGGCGATTGTAAGCCAGCCAGGTCGCACGGGAATCGCGCACCCACTTTTCAGGAGGCTGATTTGGATTTTGCGTTTGCAGATTGCTAACCATGGCTTTGTCCAGCTGTTTCTGCTTGCCGTACGCTGAGGTATCAATCTTTTCTGGGGCGATTCCTTGTGAAACCAGGAAATCCTTGACGCGTTGGACCCTGAGTGCGGAGAGGGAATCGTTGGCCTTATCCGCGCCACGTTCGTCCGTGTATCCGCCAAGCGACAACTTCGCGTCCGGGTCGTATTCGAGATACTGTTTGAATCCCGTGGCGAGGGTTGTCAATACTTCCTGCTGACTGCGCAGGAGTCCGAGCGTTGGGTCCTCCTTGGTAGGATAGGCGGTCGGGAAGAAAACGCTGTGCAGCAGCACGGCTGGAATGGGTTCAATGGAGCCCTTTAGATGTACCGCTACCGTCTTGGTATCCGAACCACCACATGCGTTGCTCGCGTTCAGATTGTATTTGAACTCTTCGTCCACGGGGCCGGTGCCGCTTTGCGTCGGGCTGAGGGTGATGGATTTCGTCCCGCTGGCACCAACGGAGCCGCCGGGATCGAGTGCGACGGTGTCGGAATTCGCCGCCGACCAGTTCAGCGTAGTGCTCTGTTGCTCGATGATCTTGTCGCCGATGCGGCGGTACCTGACTTCCATGGGTGAAGCGTTCAACGATGATTGCACGACAGAGTTGACTTCCACCGTCGTGCTCGGCGTTGTCACGCCACCTGGCCCTGAAGCTGTGAGCTGATACACGGTGGTTTGCCGAGGCGAAATGGTTTTCGCGCCCGACGTCGGAACGGGGCTCATGCCGCTCATGTCGGCTTCCACAGTCTCCTTCGAAACCCAGGCCAGCTGCGTAGTTTGGTTGCAATCGATCTTCGACGGAGTGGCAGAGACCGACCCGCTGACAGGCGCCACAACGACGGTGGCACTTGCCATGCCGGCCGTAAAGCGTGGCGCTGATACACTCAGGTCGCCGGAGCCGCATTTAGTTGTGCACGACGAGCCACGGGGCCAGGGCTTGATCTTTTGTTTTCCGTTCGAGATGTCAACAATCACACGCTGGTCCGCTGCGACGGTGATCGGGCCCGACCACAGCTCCTTACCGTCCCGCGTGACCGTCACTTGGTGTGTTCCCGGTGGCACGACCAATTCCTGGATCCAAAGCGGTGCGAAGTTGTTGTTGAACTCATCCACATGTCCTACGAAGTACTGGGGCTTCTTACCGTTCAGAAGAACGGCTGCGGCTGTTGCCCCGTGGAGTCTTCCTACTTCAATCTGGATACGTCCGCGCGGGCCTGACACAGTTTCGCCAGAGGGTTCCAGCTTTATGTTGACAGGTACCGTCTTGTCCGAATCCATCGAGACGTCTTGCTCGACAAACTTGTACCCGTAGTTGGCCACAACCAGATGGTGCGTGCCGACATCGAGCTTGATGGTCCGATTGCCGGGACCAATGGCCTTGCCGTCGACAAACGTGTAAGCCTGCTTAGGGATCACCGAGATCTTTAGTTTTCCTGGATTCGCGCTTTGCGCAAAGGTAACCGAGCCCGCTAAAACCGTGGCACCTACCATTAGGCAAAAGGCCTTGATTCTTTGAGCGCTCATAGAATTATCTCCTGCACACCTCTCCGCATGTCCTCAGGCAAATTGCGCTGATAGCGGGACAGTTTGAACCTCCGGTAGCGGCCGCGCAATTGGCAATTCTGACAGTACTGGAGCCGCACACTCGAACTCCAGGTAATCACCTGTGCGGTTCGGAGAAAGGAGTTCAAAGAACGGCAATGACCGAGGAGCATTTGCGTACGGGCAACGACAAGAACGCGGCAACTAGTAATCGATTGTGTAAGTTCCCGGAGATTGCAGTGTGAAGGACGAACAAAACATTGGTATATAGGTATAGTACTAGTAGTTTTAGAACTACTTATGCTTCGGAAGCGCTTTCGCCATACTATCGCCGGGCTTTTGGTCTTAGGCTGTGCCATTTCGCTATTTGCCCGTGGACAGTTTTGGGACTTCTTGGGCTACACCCAGATCGACCGCAGTCAGGATCATGGCCGCATCCAGATCACACGTCGTGATGTTCGCTTTCACACGATTCAGTTGCGGGTCAGCGGCGAGGCGATTTTTTTTGACCGCCTGGTGGTGCACTTCGATGATGGCACCTCTCAGGAACTGAGGGTCAGCGACCGGATTTCACCCGGGGCGAGGAACTACGTCATCGACCTCCTCGGCGAACGTTCCCTCGAAAGCGTCGAGCTTTGGTATTACAAAGAGGCTTGGGGGCACAATCCGAGAGTGAGCCTGTACGGTGTCCGTCCGCCAGAGGGCGAAGGGCCAAATATCGCGCAAGAACAGTAGAGGCGATCCCGGTGTGAAATTTCTCAAGGAAAACTCGAGAAATGAAAAAAGGAGGAGAAAACAGAGTCATGACTTGACACTAGCCGGCATTCTCATGGAAGGGACTTAGCACTCATCTATGGCTAGGGGTCGTTTGCTCTCGATGGCTTCCAAGGCACCATATTCGCGACAGATTGCAGCGACTTAGTCCTTTACGTTCCAGATGTACAAGAAGTTGGCGTCGCTAGCGGTCGCGACTTTGAGTCCAGCTCTGCGAGTGACCCGATTCAGCGCAGAGCGAACTTTCTCTTTGGATTCGGCCAATTCGGCCAAAGGTACTTTCATCGCTGCGCCCCCGTTCAATTGGGCAAGGTCTTTGACAATCGCAGTGACAATCGCTTTGTGCTTTCCGTTGCGTCCCTTTGGGACGTCTGCCTGCAACATCGTTTTGAATTGCTTCGGTTCTCTTTTGGCTGAATGTCTTGGCATAACGAAGTCCTCCCACTACGCTATCCCTAACGGGGCGCAATCCTAGCAAAACGTAAAGAGGCCTGCAACTAAAACTTAAATCGTATCTGTCTGTCGAATGTGAGGAGACTCGGTTCGCTAAACCCCAGCATTGCGGCCCCTAAGGCTAGAGCATTACGGAATTTAAAGAAGACCGTAGGTTCTTTAAAGATTCAGCCCGTACGAGTCGGAGCTTGTTAGCGTTGAGGTGTGCGCTGAAGGGAGGATGTGATGCGCAGACCAAGAACACATTTCGAGCAAGTGCCACTGGCGTTCGCGAAGAAGATTCTTGCCGAGGAACTCAAGAAAAAGCTGGCGGCGGAGCAGGCCCAAGCCCGAAAGATAAAGAACTGGAAAAGGCTTCTTTAGGAGAAAACTCGTTTGACGATGGAACGGTAATGGAGGTTGAGATGGCGATAGCGGCGTTTCACATTTTTCAAATAGAAGGCGACTGCGTCCTTCGGGGTGGGTCAGTGAAAACCATTAAGGACGGAAAGGGAAAGGGGAGTGCCGCATGAACATCCCCGCGTATGACATCTTTTCAGGTCGGTTTGGCCGCGACGCGATATGGATCGAGGCTGCGGAAGGATTGGCAATCGCTGTCGAGAAGATGAAAATGTATGCGAACAAATCGCCCGGCCGCTATTTCGTAATCTCTGTGCATTCACACGAGGTTCTCGCATCGGTCGATACATCAATTCCATCGGACGTCGAAAGCACCCAATCTGCCTGATGCTATTCACGGGCCGCAGGCGGGGATACCGTGCGCTCACCGCGCAGCCCGTGCCGATATTCATGCGCAAAGTTCATGTTCATGGTGACACGATGAGAAAAAATGCGGATGTGCGTGATGCAATGCTGTTGCTCGTTAATGCATGCAATGATTACCAAACACGATATCTAGCTCTTGCCGCCGCGTTTCGTGCGCTGCAACTCTACCCGGTTGATCAGAGGGTTAGTATCTGCGAGTGTGACTTACAGGCTGAGGCATTGAAAGCCTACAACGATGCAGAGGCTGCGGTTGAAGCTCAAGCCAAGGAAGTAAAGTCAGCATTAGAGGGCTCCGGGCCCTTTCTCGATGTTCTGACAAAGTTCGCAACTCGCCATTATTCAGAGTTCGAGCAGTTCTTGCCACGACCCCGACCCCACTAATCCCTCGTCAGCACGGTGACAGGTAACCTCGGTCCTGTCCGGTAATCGGGAGTTGAACCGAGCCACGGATCAGCCGTGACTCGGGGCAGCTCGGCTGATGCAAGCGGGAGTCGATGGAGTTGATAATGGAGTTGATATCATCGCTGTGCAGCGCCTGTTCGGTCATGCTAAAATTTCTACGACTGCTCGCTATTTCCATTCGGAAGACCATGCCAGGACTGCGGCAGTCAAGAGGCTTGATGAGCTTTTCTCTTCGCAACCGGCCCCCCAATCGGCCCCCAGAGCTCAAAACGGTGGGTGCGGTTGCATGGTATAAGCCCCACCAAGTCAATGCTTTAGGCCCGTAGCTCAGTTGGTTAGAGCGCTACCTTGACACGGTAGAGGTCTGGGGTTCGAGTCCCCACGGGCCTACCATCGTTTTGACTTAGCAAGAATCACTGAAAAACTTCACCTGTAATTCTTCACCTGTAAATTGACGCTTTGGATTAGCCTGGTCTTTTCCTTCCGTTGACTTGTCTCAAACAGTCAACCTAAGATGCCCCGACTATGGCGGAATCCCATTCGCTCATCGGCCGGACGGTCTCCCACTATCACATCGTCGAACGCCTCGGCGGCGGCGGTATGGGCGTTGTTTATAAAGCCGAGGACACCGAACTTGGCCGCTTCGTAGCCCTGAAATTCCTTCCTGATGATCTGGCGAAAGACCCTCAAGCCCTTGAACGCTTTCGGCGCGAAGCTCGTGCTGCTTCGGCTCTGAATCATCCCAACATTTGCACCATTTACGAAATTGGCGAACACAACGGGCGACGCTTCATTGCTATGGAGTATCTGGAGGGCAAGACCTTGAAGCACGTAATTTCGGGACGTCCTCTGGAGCTGGACAGAATTCTGGAGGTCGCTATAGACGTCGCCGACGCACTCGACGCAGCTCATTCCAAGAGCATAATTCACAGAGACATCAAGCCTGCCAATATTTTCGTAACGGAGCGCGCCCACGCGAAAGTTCTCGATTTCGGCCTCGCAAAAGTCACTTCTGGGGGAGCCGATGCCGCAACCCTCGCAACCAAGGATGTTGACCCAGACCACCTCACGACTCCCGGAAGCACTTTGGGAACCGTCGCCTACATGTCCCCCGAGCAGGTTCAGGCCAAGGAACTGGACGCTCGCACCGACTTGTTCTCCTTTGGTGTCGTACTTTATGAAATGGCCACGGGAACTCTGCCGTTTCGTGGAGAGAGTTCTGGTGTCATCTTTCACTCGATTCTAGAAAAGGTGCCTGTACCTGCTGTTCGGCTCAATCCCGACCTTCCTCCCAAACTGGAAGAGATTATCGACAAGGCTTTGGAGAAAGACCGCGACTTGCGTTACCAGCACGCCTCGGAACTTCGCGCTGACTTGAAACGTATCCGACGTGAGATTGATTCCGGCCGCAGCAACATCACTTCCGATAACCCGTCATTCTCCGTTGCTTCAGTCTACCCGACTGCCTCCTCGCCCCAGCGTCGGGCCTACGCAAAATTTGTTGCTTCTGCAGTTGTCGGACTCCTCGCTCTCACCGTTTTGGGGTTGTTCCTTCGCCCCACCCCTCCTCCACCCAGGATAACCGGTTACACTCAACTCACTCATGATGGCTGGCAGAAAAATTCCTTCGGCCAGACCACTCCGATTGTCCTTACGGACGGGCCTCGTCTCTTTTTTCAGGAAAACGTTCATGGCCGTTTTGTCATCGGCCAGGTCTCCACCTCAGGAGGCGACACAGTCCAAATCAACACCCCTTTTCCGAACGCGGCACTGGACAACATCTCACCTGACCTGTCGGAGTTAGCCGTGGGAAGTTTCACGGGTTCCGAAGTCGATCAACCCTTGTACACCGTTCCCACTCTTGGAGGTTCCCCGCGTCGCCTCTCGAGTCTCCCAGGCCAGGATGTAGCTTGGACGCCTAACGGCGACTTGTTGATCTCCAACGGTAGTGGTTTGACCCTGGTTACCCCTTCCGGCTCGGCACGTTCTTTCTGGAATTACGGCGACCCGACAGCCTCACTCTACTGGCTCCGTTGGTCCCCGGACCACAAATCGATCCGCTTTAGCCTTACTGAAATTCAAAAACTCTGGTTGGCTGAAATCAACCAAGACGGAAGTAACTTCCATAAGCTCTCTGTCCCCGGCCAAATCGCCGAAGATGACCTCTCCAATGGCAATTGGACTCCCGACGGAAAGCTGTTTGTATTTCAGGCCGTGCATAACTGGGGACGCTCCGACATCTGGGCTATTCGAGAAAGGTCAGACTTCTTCCATAAACTCTCGCGCGAACCCATTCAATTGACCGCTGGCCCTCTTAATTTCTACGCTCCGCAACCCAGCCTGGACGGTAAGAAACTCTACGTCATCGGTGAGCAGCGTCGCGCCGAACTCACTCGCTTTGACTTCAAATCCAGACAATTCGCTCCTTTCCTCAACGGAATCTCCGCTAGCTGGGTGGCCTTCTCGCGCGATGGGCAATGGGTTTGCTACAGCTCATTCCCCGAGGGCGATCTTTGGCGCAGCCGTGCCGATGGCAGCGAAAAGCTACAGCTCACTACTTCGCATATTGCTGTTCGACTTTGTGATTGGTCGCCCGACGGCCACAATATCGTCATCGAAGGGTCCGAACCAGGTCATCGCAGCGTGATCTACCTTGTTTCCATGGACGGCGGAACGCCGCGCCCATTGAGTATCGGAAAAGGGGATCTCCACGACGCCAGTTGGTCGCCCGACGGCAATTCCCTCGTCTTCAACGAATCCTTCGGTTATGGTAACGCCCATCTCCGTTCATTTGACCTCAAGACTCTGACCACTTCCGATATCCCTTCACCGCAAAGCGTCTTACATCCTCGCTATTCTCCTGATGGTCAGTACGTCGTCGCTACCAACGTCGATGGTGACCAATTGCTTCTTTTCAATTTCTTAATTCAAAAGTGGACGCCGCTGGCGAAGACCAATGTTGGTTATTTTCGATGGTCCACCGACAGCAAATTCGTCTACTTTGATAACGGCTTTTCTCCGGACCAGGCCATCTTCCGTGTGCGTCTCCTCGATCAGAAAATCGAGAAAATTGCCGATCTTAAGGATTTCCGTCGCGTCGTCGTTCCTTGGTCCACTTGGTTCGGCCTGACTCCTGATGGCGGGCCCATCGTCATGCGCGACACTGGCTCCCAGGAAGTTTACGCTCTTGATCTTGAGGCTCAGTAGACTCACAAGCGATTCCTTCGCCCTCCATCCCGGAATAACGGCGATATCGACCTTCCTATCTTGTAACGGTAGGGGGCACAGAGGTGTAGCACACAGTACTCGACTGACACTCGCCAACGATTACACCGAGAACTGGATCCGCGTGCGACCGGTCAACCGCTGTTGGTACGGCATGTTTAATTGAGAAGGATCTCTGCCAGTTAATGCCGACGGTCAGGCGAGCCAAGGGTTGACGACCGACACAGAGAGATCTTCAAAATGGACCACGTTGCGGGTTGCCAGTGTCGCGTGGCGTGCGACCACAATGCCAGCGATCATGGTGTCGCGTAGATCAACCGGCCGACCCCTGCGCTGGCGAAAGGCCATCAAATCTGCGGCCTGTATGGCCGCAGCATCGTCAAATGGAGCGATGCGACGACCCATTTTCTCGAGGACAGCTTCAAAGGCCTCCAGCAATAGAGCCCTTCTTTTCCCGGCGGCCATGATCTGAAGTCCAAACCTGATCTCAAGGATTGTTACTGATGTTGTCCAAACGGATGTTCGAGGCTGCTTATCAAGCCAGGCGATGACCTTAGGATCCGGTGATTGCTGCATTAGCGCTGAGAGTACATTCGTGTCCAGAACGATCATGGCTCAAACGTTGCCGGCTTGATTGCACGTCCACGGAGTTCAGCTACATCCATGTCGAGAGCAGCTTTCACAAATAGCCTGGAGATGTCAGTTCCGAGTCCGCCACTAGGAATTTCCTCTTCGCTGACTGCACTGCGGAGAATATCTCGCACCTCTTCCTCCATGCTGCGGCCATGCCGTTTGGCACGACGCTGCAACCGTGTTTTTACCGCATTCTCAAGGTTCCGGACCAACAATTGTCCCACGATCCACCTACCCTCAATCAATAGTGATATCATGCTATCATAAACTTTTAAGACAAGTCAACTGGACGGGTGAATCGCAAATCCGGACATTCCATTCTCGGAGTTCCAACCCGCAACCCAACCCACAGTGAATGATGTCTTGTACGACTTCCGCGTATTTTGGCAGTCCCCGCGGTCTTGTAAGTTGCTGTAAAACCTAATCACGACAGATTGACACGGTAGAGGTCTGGGGTTCGAGTCCCCACGGGCCTACCATCTATTTCACTTAGACAAAATCGCCCGAGAACTTTACCTGTAATTCTTCACCTGTAAACGGTACTTCTCCCGCCATCAGACGGGTGTATCCGATTCAGGCATCCCCCACTGCGACTGTGATGCGCAGTACAATTTGTACGGCCTGGATGTGTTCCCGATAAAACAGTTTGAACTATAATGCCGAACACATTTATGGCCTTGTCCTTTGGTTCCAAAGTTGGACCTTACGAAATAGTATCGCCGCTCGGCGCGGGAGGCATGGGTGAAGTGTATCGCGCGACGGACGCAAAGCTGGGCCGCGATGTAGCCCTCAAGGTACTGCCCGCGGAGATGGCGGGCGATCACGAAAGGCTGGCGCGCTTTCAGCGAGAGGCGAGGGCTCTGGCACAGCTGGACCACCCGAACATCGTCACGATCTACTCGGTGGAAGAATCCGAAGGAGTCCACTTTCTCACGATGCAGCTGGTCGAAGGGCAACCGCTGGATCACTTGATCGGCCAAAGCGGCCTGCCGGTCGAACAGATCGTCGAAATCGCGGAAGCGCTAGCCGACGCGCTCGCGGCCGCACATGAAAAGGGCATCGTTCACAACGGGAGTGCGCAGCAGGGTTGCCAGTTCCGATTCGCAGATCGCCGCCGGTCTTTTCGCACGGCACAAGAATGCTTTCCTCGGGGTCGCGGCGGCGATCCTGATTTTAGGAGGCCTGGGCTACGGAGCGTACCGCTGGCTTTTACCCAGTTTCAACACCACGATCAATTCTCTTGCGGTGCTCCCTTTTACGAATGGGGGTGGTGATGTCAATACCGAATACCTTAGCGACGGCATCACCGAATCGTTGATCGAGAACCTTGCGCATGTGCCGGAGCTGAAGGTGAAGTCGCGAGTCTCCGTTTTCCACTACAAAGGGAAGGATGTGGATGTGCAAACGGTGGGGAACGATCTGGGAGTGTCGGCGCTGGTGACTGGGCGCGTGGTGCCGCATGGGGACAGCATCGAAGTGAGTGCCGAGCTGATAGATGTGCGGGACAATACCGAGATTTGGGGGCACCACTACAGCGCCAAGAGCACAGATTGCGGGTGACATTGCAGCAAAACTGCGTTCAAAGCTCAGCAGTTCGGTAAAGCAGCAGGTCACCAAGCAAGGCACACAGAATCCGGACGCATATGCGCTTTATCTCAAAGGCCGATACGCGTGGAACAGGCGAACGCCCGCGGACGTTGCCGCGGCCATCGTCTATTTCAACCAAGCAATCGCCAAGGACCCGGTGTACGCATTGGCATACGTGGGTTTAGCCGATGCCTATAGCGTATTGCCTGAATATGGCGGCACGCCTAGCGAAGACTATCCGAAATCGAATGCGGCGGCGCGCAAAGCGCTGGAGTTGAATGCGGCTTTGGCGCATCCCCATGCGATTCTTGGCAGCAACCAAATGGAGTACGACTGGGATTTTGCCGGAGGAGAGATTGAATACACAAAGGCTTTCGAACTCGACCCCAACGACGCGACGGCGCACCTGTGGTACGCACAGGACATTGGCTTGATTGGAGGTCGAGAGCAGGAAGCCTTTGCCGAGGCCCAGCGTGCTTACCAACTCGATCCATTGTCACCGATTAACGGCAGGATGCTCGGACTGGTTCGCATCGAGGCGCGACAGTTCGACGAAGCCATTGCCGCCTGCGAGAAGCAGGCAATGGACACTCCGACATTTGCGAGAGCGCACGATTGCTTAGCTCAAGCTTATTGGGGAAAACGCATGTACCCGCAGGTTATCGAAGAATGGAAGACGTTCGGCCGACTCTCAGGCGATCGGGATGA
>Ga0181526_10004565_pt1 | contig 10697 bp, 7 predicted proteins | sample PEATcosm2014_Bin_35_FD_119750 | JGI IMG/M metagenome (GOLD analysis project Ga0181526, IMG submission 119750) | Peatland microbial communities from MTU Mesocosm Facility, Houghton, MI, USA - PEATcosm2014_Bin06_30_metaG | ecosystem: Environmental > Terrestrial > Soil > Wetlands > Peat | place...
GCAGGCGGCGTGCAGCAACGGCCGCGTGATGTCGTCGAGGACCATGGCGCGGGCGAGCCGGACCGGGTATCGGCGCGCCCAGGCCGTGTCGTAGTCGGTGCCGAGGCTGCGCTCGACCGGCAGCGCCTCGGCGCCGCGCGGGCGCGTCGGGCGTCGCAGCAGGAAGCTCCCCGGCGCCACGGCCGACTCGGGGCGGGGGCGCTTGGGAAGCGCCGAGGTGCTCACTGCACGTCGGCGATCAAGAGCGGTGGCGTGTGGAGGTGCGTGATCGACGGGTCGCGACCGACGACGTCGGACGCCATCTCCAGAGCATCGGCCAGCGTGGACGCCGGCGAGAAGCCCAAGCGCCGCACGGCGGCGCGGTCCCCGCCGACGATGATGACCTTGCTTACGTGCTCGAGGGCGTGGGCGCACCAGTACCACATATAGAAGGGGTGGACGCCGTGATAGGCGTAGCTCGTGCGGTAGAGGTGGATGTACCACGGGTCGGTGGCAAAGGCCGTCTCGTACTTCGCCTCGATCTCGAGCAGGTCGGTCGTCTCGGCGAGGACCTGTTCGAAGAAGTCGATGTAACTCGGGTGGTGCACCGGGTTGAACGCCCACGGCGTCGGGTGCGACATGATGACGACACCGCCCTCGCGCACGAGCGGGCGACCTCGGTAAAGATTGAAGAAGTAGCCGAGCCCGAGGCAGGCGACGAGGATCGGGTTCATGATGGAGTTGACGTTGTAGGGGCAGATGTAGGGGAGTCCCATCGTCAAGATGTCGGTCTGCCCCTCGACGGGGACGAGCTGCTGCCGGAAGACGTGCTCGAGCGTCTCGTCGTGCACGGCACCAACTTCGCCCGCCTGCACCGAAGTGAGGTCGTGGGGCGCCTTCACGGAGTGAAAGATGCGCCTCGCCAGCTCCGGCGGTGTGCGGTCGAGGGCCTTCGAGCTCGCGTAGAAGCTCGCCCGGTCGCGCGCCGTCCACTCCCACTCCCGCCGCTGCAGGAAGCGCATCTCGGGCGGGAACGTGTCGGTGTTGAGCGTCGTCTCGATCTGGAAGATCTTGACGCCGGCCTGTGCGATGAGCTTGCCCATCCGCCAGTTGGAGGTGTGCAGCTGCGAGTGGTGCCGGTCCATGAACGACTTGCTGGCGCGCATGGTACGGACGTTGTGGTGGTGCTTGAGGCTCTTGTAGGACGCCAAGCCGGTGGCGACGGACTTGTGGCCGCCGTCCATGGCCACGAGGTTGATGTTCACGTAGACGAGCAGGTCGCTCTCGACGGCGCGCTTGTTCAGCTCGACGTCTTCGCCTTCCTCGGTCTGGCCGAGGTGGACCAGCTCGGAGGGATCCTCGGCGTCGTGCTGGAGGAGGAGCCCGTGCGGGGCGAAGGCGTCGAAGACGCGGGTACCGAGGGCGTGGCGCAGCTCGTCGTCGGTCATGCGGCGGTGGAGGGCGAGGGCGGCGATGAGGATGACGTCGTCGACGCCGGCCTGCGCCGCCAGGTCGAGCACCGCCTCGATGACGCGCTGGCGCACGTCGGGCGACTTCATGGGAGGCAGCGGCAGCGAGATGTCGTCGAAGGCGATCGTGAGCTTCATGCCGCCGTGCAGGAGGCTGCGCAGCGGTGCGCTGTCGCCGAGGGGGTGGTCGAGGGCGTGACGGATGGCGGCGTCCGGGTCCTTCAGCGCCGGCAGCGGCTCCGGGCCGTAGATGACACGGCTCCCCACCGGGAGCCGCTCCAGGCCGAAGCCCTCCCCACGCCAGAACAACGTCTGCGGGGTCGACCGATCGACCTCGAGGACGAAACCGGGCCTCGGGCTCACTCTGCCTCCTCATTTGGCGTGCGCCCGCGCGACTTGCGACGCAGGTCGAAAACGATCTTCACCGATCCTCGGCGCCCGGCGGCGGCCGCATGGGCGACGGCCTCCTCGAAGCGCTCGATCGGGTAGGCGGCCGAGACGAGGCGCTCGAGGCGGCTCGCCCTCACGAGCTCGAAGGCGAGGTCGAACGTGGAGCGGGCGCCGTCGGGGCGCTCCTCGGCGCCGTAGGCGTAGGCGCCCCGCAAGCGCACCTCCCGTTGCCAGAGGGGGGCGAGATCCACCTTCGTCGTGCCGGGCATGCCGACGAGCACGATGTCGCCGCCCGGCCGGACCACGGCGAGCGACTGCTCGATGGACTGAGGGCTCCCGACGCAGTCATAGACGACGTCGACACCACCGGCGAGCCGCTCGATGCGCCCCGCCTGGCGGCCGAGGGCGAGCGTGCCGGCGAGTCGGCGGGCTGCCCGCACGACTTCGTCGGGCTCGACGACGTGATCGGCACCGAGCTCGCCGGCGAGGCGGCGCTGGTCGGGGTGTTTGGCAGCCACGACGAGCGTGCCCGGTAGGCAGAAATGGCGCAGCGCCGCCGTCGTGCACAGACCGAGGGTGCCGGCTCCGAGCACGACGACGCTGGCACCGCTCGGGGGCGCTGTCGAGCAGGCAGCGTGAACGGCACAGGCGGCGGGCTCCACCATGACGGCAGCCTCGTCGCTGAGATCCGCCGGAACCTCGTGCAGCTGGCTCTCATGGGCCACGAGGCCGGTCGACCAACCGCCGCCGGTGTCGGTGCAGTAGCCGGTCTGCAGTCCGGGCGCCAGGGCACCGAAGGCGATGCGCTCACACCCACCTTTGCGGCCGCTCGCACAGGCGGCACAGGGCGGGTTGATGCCACGCGCCTCGCAGCCGAGCACCGGCTCGAGCACGGCGCGGCGCCCGTCCAGGGTGCCACCCCTGACGTCGCCGACCACCTCGTGCCCCGGCACGAAGGGGAAGCTGACGAGATGCTCGAAGTAGCGGGAGGAGCGCCCGTCCAGAGTCGCCAGGTCGGAGCCGCAGATGCCGGCGAGCCTCGGCTCGAGGCGCACCCATCCGGAGCCGGGCAACGTCGGCGGGTCGACTTCGAGCAGCTCGAGCGGGCCCACAGCGACGCCGTGGCCGGAGCCGGCGAGCGCCGAGGCGATGCGGGAGGCGGCGAAGCGGGGGAGGTTCCGCTCGAACACGAGCGCCTTCATCGGAGCCGCCCGGTGCCGACGGTGCGAAAGCCGGGACGCATCGTCGCTGTCGCGAGGATGCGGTGCGGTCCTCCCGGCGTCTTGCTCCACTGCTCGATGGACCACCCGCGCCGCCTGGCGATGGCAGCCAGCTTGGCTTCGGGGTTGACGGCGACGGGGAGGCCGGCCGCTTCGAGCATCGGCAAGTCGCTCGTGGAGTCGGCGTAGGCCACGATCTGATCCCGCTCGAGACCGGCGAGGCGGGCGAGGTCCTCCATGAGGAGCGCCCGTGCCTCCCCCGTCGGCGGCGAGTCCACGAGCTCGCCGGTGAAGGCCCCGTCGCGCTCGCCGAGGCGGCCGCAGATGATCTCGTCGAAGAGCGGCCGGAGCGGCTCGACGACGAAGTCGAGCGCACCGGTGATGAGCACGGTGCGGTGTCCGAGCGCCCGATGCTGGCGGAGCCGCGCCAGGCCGTCGGGGAACGAGCGCAGGGCGAGCAAGTCGCTCCAGAGCTCGACGCCGTCGAGGCGGAGCCGCTCGACGGGAGCACCCTCGTAGCGCCGGTAGAACGAGCGCAGGAAGTCGCCCCGGTCGCGCCGGTCGAGTGCCAGGAGACGCGGACCTTCCGCCAGCAGTCCGGCGACGATCTTGGCGCGCTCGGCCCGGTCGAGGTGCCGTGTCGCCAACCAGGCGTAGCTCTCGACGACGTTGGAGGCGATGAGCGTGTTCTCGAGGTCGAACACGGCGATGCGCGGCTCGGTCGACAGGACGGCCGTGCGGGAACGCGATTCCCGCGTGGCGAGCACGCGCTTGCCCGGGGAGGTGCGCACGCGAGCGTGCTCGACGACGGAGGGAAGATGCACGTCCTCGATGTAGTGCCGCCAGTCGATGACGCCCGGATCGAAGCAGAAGGCCTCCTGGTCGGCCTCGCTCAGGCTGGCGAACAGCTCGAGCGTGCGGTCGATGCGAAAGCGCGCCTCGGTCTCGGTGTAGGCGCCGTAGAGCTCGACGTATTCGAGGGCGCGTTCCGCCTGCGAGCGACGCTCCTCGATACGGGCGACGACCTCTGCCCGCTCACCCCGCACCGGCAGCATGTTGACGGCCCGCTCGGCCGCCTTGAGCACGCTCGTCGCCCTTCTCAGCTCGCCCTGCACCTTGCCCCGTCCGGGGAAGGACCACTTCGGGACGATGATCGGCTGCCCACGGCTGTCGTAGATGGGACGAGCGGTGAACCACTGCTCCGTGAGGCGGACGAGGGTGCCGTAGAGGAGGGGGTTTCTCGTGCCCGATGCCACCTGGTAGACAGTGGGGCCCTGCGGGTCGGGCCCGTGTGCCGCCACGGCGATGATGGCGGCAACGACGAGATCGACCGGCACCACGTCGACGACGCCCTCCGGGACGCCCGGGAACTGCCGTAGCAGGCCGCGGGCGTAGGAGATGATGACGGGCTCGGCCATGCGAAAGCCGCGGATCCAACCGGGCCGCGGCTCGGCGAGAGCCGACTCCACGATGGAGGGACGCACGAAGGTGACGGCAAGGTCGCCCCGCGTCTCGAGGAGCGCCCGCTCCCCGAGCGACTTCGTGTAGGCGTAGGCGTCCGGCCAGCCGAGAGCCTGGGCACGGGCGCGTCCGGCGGCCACCATGCGGTCGGCCACCCAGTCCTGGCGCAGGCGCTCCGTCTTCTCGGCCAGGAGCGACGTACCGGCGGCACCGAGCTCGGCGCGGGCGCCTTTGTGGAAAGCGGCGAGACGGTCGGGCGTGCGGCTCTCGGCGTCGGCGTCGGCCCGCGTCCTGCGGGCGGCACTCACCTCGGCTCGCCAGCTCGTCTCGGTGAGCCAGCGGCTCGCGGTGATGAGCTCCTCGAAGGCGTCACCTTTGTGACCGCTGTTGACGTAAGCCGTCGAGACGGCGACGAGATGGGGGAGTGGGCGCTTGTGCTCCTGGCTGACGTCCCGGAGGGTCTCGGCCACCCGGCTCGGGCCGAGCAGGTTGACCTCGACGGCGCCGTCGAGGGGGGCATCGAAGCTCACCGTGGCAGCGGAGTGGATCACCATGTCGCAACCGGCGAGGATGCGCCGCCCGTCGGCGTCGAGGCCGAGCCCGTCGCGCCCGACGTCGCCGGCGATCGTCGTGAGGCGGCGCCCCACCTCGGCTTCGAAGCCGTCACCAAGCTCGGAACGCAAACGGTTGAAGCAATCGTTGCGGAGGATCTCCCGCCGAGTGCGGTCTGTGGCCGAGAGGCGCTGGCCCGGTCGCACGAGCACGACGATCTCGCAGCCGGGGACGCAGCGGAGCAACCGCTCCACGAGGGCGGTGCCCAAGAAGCCCGTTGCCCCCGTTACCGCAACTCGCTTCCCGGCGAGATCGTCTGTGATCACCAGCAGTGTTTACTTCTTCAACCAGGCACTGAGTCGGTTGGTCGGCTCCGGTTCGGGTTGCACGGATGGTGCCGCGTGCCGTACCGGCTTCGGAGGCGTATAGCGGCCGGAGGATGCCGAGCCGGATATCCGTCCGTTTCGACCGATGGTGCGCCCGGGAACGGACTTGGCCGGCGACGAGGCCGCCGACCGCGAGGACGCCGTGGAACGCGTGGACGTCGTGGCGGTCGTCGATCGCCCACTCGACCTCGTAGTCGCAGTCGAAGCTCCCCGGGCGGACCGGGCGCTGGATCCTCTGGCGCCCGAGGTGGCCAGGCGGGGCGACCGCCTCATGGAGCGGAAGACCATCCAGAGCCCGATGCCGAGGTAGAGGATGCCGATCAGAGGCTCGAAGCTGAAGAGGGCGACTCCGGAGAGCAGCAACGTGAAGCCGACGGCCGCCCGCCGCTTCGAGAGCGTCGCGAAGAGGACCATCGTGGCGAGGAGGACGGGGACGACGAGGATCCAGGCGGCATCGGCATGCACTCTGGCTGCGTACTTCGGGTTCGACTTGTCGACGTAGTGGCGGTAGACGAAGTAGAGGGTCACGCCGATGGCAAGCAACATGGCGTCGAGGAAGTAGGCCAGGATGCGCTCGCGCTTGTCGATGTAGTTGACCCGCTGGGCGTCCTCCGCCGTCCCTGTGGCCGGCTGCGCCTTCGGGCGCGCCGACATCCACGAGCGCTTTACCGCAGCGGCAGCCGTCGGGGGCGTGAACTCCTCGTCCTCGGTCTCTTCCGACTCGTCCTCGTACTCGTCGTCTTCGTCGTACTCGGCGTCTTCCTCGTACTCGGCGTCTTCGTCGTACTCGGCGTCTTCGTCGTACTCGGCGTCTTCGTCGTACTCGGCCGTCTCGTCGTAGTCGGCGTCCTCGTCGTACTCGCCCTCCTCGGCATCTGCGTCAGCGTCGCCGTAGTCGTTGAGGCCGTAGGAGACACCGTTGGCGTGCTCGTCGGATTCGTCGGTGACCGTGGCGGCAGAGGAGGCGGTCTTACTCTTTTTGCGAAGCATCGGCTCCCAGGGTAGTAGCCGCGGGACATTCTCCGTAGTTGGGCCCGTCGGCGTTCTCCTGAGACGTCCGTCACACGTCGGCCGCCGTGGGGATCAACATTGGGCCGTTGGCGAAGTGCGGTCGGTATCGTGCCTTCGTGCGTGCCGTCGTATGCCGCGAGCTGGGGACGCCTGACGTGCTCGCCGTGGAGGAGAGAGCTGATCCTGCCCCGGGACCCGGCTGCGTGCTCGTGGCGGTCGAAGCGGCTGGCGTCAACTTCGTGGACGCTCTCTTCGTGGCCGGGAGATACCAGATCAGACCACCACTGCCCTTCACGCCAGGCAGTGAAGTGGCCGGAACCGTGGCCGCCGTCGGCGTCGGCGTGGAGGGCTACTCGCCGGGCGACCGAGTGCTTGCAAGCGTCGGGCTCGGCGGCTTCGCCTCCGCCGTGGTCGCCTCAGCTTCGCAACTCAGCCGCCTCCCCGAATCCCTCGGCGCCGCGACGGCCGCAACCTTCTCGCAGAGCTACGCGACGGCCCTGTTCGCCCTCCGCCAGCGCGCCCGAGTCCGCCCGGGAGACCGGATCCTCGTGCTGGGTGCGGGCAGTGGAGTCGGGCTCGCTTCCGTCGACGTGGGCCGCTGGCTCGGAGCCGAGGTCGTCGCAGCCGCCTCGAGCGAAGCCAAGAGATCGGCCGCTCTGGCCGCAGGGGCGCTTCTCGCTGTTGACGCCCCCTCGGAGGTCGCCAACCTTCGGGAGCTGACCGGCTGGGTGGACGTCGTCATCGACCCGGTCGGGGGCGACCGGTCGGCTCTGGCGCTCCGAACCCTGCGGGAGTGCGGGCGCCATGTCGTGATCGGCTTTGCTTCCGGCGAGATCCCGGCGCTGCCGGCAAACCAGATCCTGTTGCGCAACCGGGAGGTGATCGGAGTCGACTGGGGAGCCTGGGCCATGGCTCACCCGGTCGAGCAAGACGCCATGATCCGTGAGCTCTTGACCGCAGCCGGCGCCGGTGACCTCCGACCGGTGGCGCCGACGACCTACCCCCTCGAGTCCGTCGCAGCAGCTCTCGAAGACCTTCTGGGCCGGAGGGTGACCGGCAAGGCGGCGCTGCTGCCGTAGCTTCCGGGACCGGTGCGCTCGTCGGCGCCGAAGGCCGGCGGCGCCGAGGCGAGTGCACCCGTCGAGCGTCCACTACGCTGCGAGCAGCGGGCGCTTGGCTCAGTTGGTTAGAGCGCAGCCTTCACACGGCTGAGGTCGGGGGTTCGAGTCCCTCAGCGCCCACTCGTTCTAGCGTGCGAAGTAGCTGGTCAGAGCCACCTTTCGAGCTTCTCTTCTTAACCGGTGGTGACCGCCAGAAACCGCTGCGTGCCCTTCGATGGGGCACGGAAGGGGCACGCGGGGGCACGCCGACCCGTCAGCCTGTCGCGGTCACCGATTCCTGGACAGGCTGGGTCCCGGCGGTGGGCGGCGGAGGTGAAGGAGTGAAACCTGTCTGACCGGGTGGCGTGGTACCTCAATGACACCGCTGCGACTCAGGTCAGCTAGATCCTCCTCGGGTCGGCTGTAACGTTCTCGGCTCTTCTTGCGTGTTAGCTCTTGATGAGAAGAACGCGGGAGGTGGATGTGGTCTGGCCGAGTGACGATGACCGACGTCGCTCCTTCGAAGCATTCTTCGAGGAAACGTCGGTCAAGCTCATGGCACAGGCGTATGCCCTCACCGGCAACCTCCAGGAGGCGAAGGACCTCACGCAGGAGACGCTCACACGGGCCTGGCAGCAATGGGACGTACTCGCGCGGTACGACAGTCCGGAGGCTTGGGCACGGAAGGTTCTACACAACCTCGCCGTGAGCCGTTGGCGACGGTTGCAGCTTCGTCATCGCTACGAGGCTTCTAGCTCTGTTGGCGTCGTGGCCGCACCAGACGCTGAGCATCTCGACCTCGTCAGGGCGCTTCGTCAGCTTCCTCCGCATCATCGGCGGGCGCTCGTGCTACACGACCTCGTGGGCCTCACAACGGACGAGGTCGGCGCCGAGTTGGGTGTCCGCGCGGAAACCGTGCGGGTCTGGCTGCACCGGGGCCGCAAGGCTCTCGCAAAAGAACTCCGATGGGATGACCGCGAAGACGTGGAGGTGAGCGACCGTGTCCGATCTCGAAAGCCGTAGCCGAGGTGCACTGGCCGAGCTGGCGAGGGTTGCTGAGCGGGAGTGGGACGTCAGGGCAGCAGAGGTCATGTCAGGGCGGGAGTTCCGCTCGGGTCGGCAGCACATCACGCGACGCCTGCTGGTCGGAATGGTGCTGGTCCTGGCCGTGGCGGGACTCGGAATTGGACTGACGCTTGCGGGCACAAATGGCGGATCAGCTCCGACGAAGACGACTCAGCCGGCGGGAACGTACCGGACCACCACCACCACCACCCTTCCCCAGGGCACCGTGTCGTATCCCGCCGAGCAAGTGACTATCACCGCGCCAAGTGGATCGCCTCCGAGCAGTCAGAGTGCATCATCGGTGCTGGAAGCGTTCAAGACCCAACCGGTGCCGATGAGCGTCCTGAACACCGTCTTGAACACCGAGACCCCCGACGTTGCTTTTGCGACTGTGACCGAAGGTTCACCGACGAGTCCAGAGGTAACAGCAGGCGTACCCTTCCCAGCGTGGGTCGTAACATATGCCAGCTCGCCGGCCGTTTCCTACGGTCCCGGCACGATTCCGAAGGACTCTCGGTGCAAGTTCGTGGGCATTGAGGACTCAGCGACGGCAACCTGGACTGACTTTTTCCAGAGCTGCTCACCTCAGTCCTGATCAGTACGACGACCTCGACTCGAGCAGCTCTCGCCAGCTAACGACCCGGTCTTGCAGATGATCCGGCGCCGCGCTGTTCGCGTCGAGGACTCACGCGGTCGGTCCGGCGATGAGCGCGGCGCTTAGAACGCTCATCGGGCCTAATACTGCCCGGCAATACGACGTTTCATTGCACCGGCCGGCAATGACTCACCCACCCCGAGTCGGCTAAAGCTGCGGACCCAGCGAGGGCGGGTGCTGCCACTCCGGCTCGGGTGTCGACGGTGTCACCCGTGGTTGGCGGAGGCGGACAGGGGTCCGTCCATTGACCGGCGGTCGAGGAATGCCGTAGAGGTCGTTCCTGAACTCCTCGAGGCCGGCAGCGAGGTGCGAGGCGTCTTGCTGAAGTCTCGAGGCCTCTTCAAAGAGCTGTCGGGCCGTCGTTTCCTGACGCTCGTGGCGGGCGGTGAGCTCCTCAAACCTGGCCTTCTGCCCAGCGACGAGGTTGTCTAGGCGGGCCAGCTCAGGCGCCACGTGAGCTTCCCAGCCCTTTTGGGCTTCAGCCTCGCACTGGATGCAGCCGTCGAGGTTCTTTGTTGAGCTGCGTCGGTCCCGCCAACCCTGGCTGTTCTCGGCTGCCTGCTGTGCGATGGTCCTCGCGACGTGGGCGGAAGCGAGCTCGGATACGGCTCGCCCGGCGTCGGTGTGCAGAAAGACGCCGCCACCCGCAGCGAGATCGGCCCGTGCCTGCTGGGTCCGAGCAAGAGACTTGCGAGCCTGGGCCAAGGAGGGGGCGACCCCTGGTGGTCCGGCGGCGGTCAGAGCGCGGGCGGCGATCTTGGTTTCGGCGTGGGCGACAGCCGCGATGCGCATCTTTTCGCCTTCTGCCAGGTCGGCGACCGCCTCCTTTGTCAGCTGATCGGAGGCGGGCAGACCGGTGTCGATGGCCCAGGCGGGTGTTCGCTCGCTCGACCAGTCTTGCCTCAGGTCCTCGGCGGCTTGGCCGAGGTCGTCCGCAACCACCCAGGCATGGCTGGACTCCCGAGCTCGGCTCATGGCCACATAGGCGAGTTCGCGTCCCCCGCCGTCAGCAAAGAGGTGGGCTCGGGCAACGGTCGCACCCTGGCTGCGGTGAACGGTCGTGGCATAGCCGTACCCGAGCCGTTCGGCATTCGCTTCCTCTCCGCTGAGGCGCACATTGCGCCCGTCATCGGTGCGGATATCGACTGTCCCCTCGACAGGGTGAACTGCTTCGACCACGGCCCGCTCGGAGGTGACGAGACTGCCGCCCGGGCCGGGGGCGAGCGTGACGATTTCGTCGCCGGCCCGGTAGGTGTTGCCCCCGGGACAGATCAGCTCCGGGCCTGAGAGACGACCGGACGATTCCATCCAGCTCCTTGCCAGGGTGTTGAGCTCGGCGACGTTCGCCCGCCGCCAGGCGTACAGGCCGGTTCGATGCCCGTCTGCGACATCAGCAGCCCAGGCGTCGA
>Ga0181526_10004568_pt1 | contig 10692 bp, 11 predicted proteins | sample PEATcosm2014_Bin_35_FD_119750 | JGI IMG/M metagenome (GOLD analysis project Ga0181526, IMG submission 119750) | Peatland microbial communities from MTU Mesocosm Facility, Houghton, MI, USA - PEATcosm2014_Bin06_30_metaG | ecosystem: Environmental > Terrestrial > Soil > Wetlands > Peat | place...
CAATGCCGGCAATGTCCACAAAACGGATACCCGACGGGGTGACCTTGGCTGAATTCCACTCCTGGGCAAAAAAATGCAGGCGCTCATCCGGCAGGGGCACGACGCCGATATTAGGCTCAATGGTGGTAAAAGGAAAATTTTCCGCTGCCGCACCCGCTCCGGTCAGGGCATTAAACAACGAGGACTTGCCGACATTAGGCAAGCCTACGATACCGATTTCCATGAAAACCTTTCTAAAGCAAAGTTATAAAAACTCGTACATGATAATCTTAAAATCAGGGCTTGTCGAGGAACTTTTGGGCGCGCAAAAGGGTATGGTATTTCAGGCCAAAACGATGGGCTTCATCGCGCACGCGCATCAAAAGCTTGAGGCCCAGGGAATCATGGGGCAGCTTCAGGGAATTGCGTTTGCCCGGGACAAATATCTCTTCTTCCCTCTTGGCCAAGGAAATGACGCTCAAGTTTAGATTCAATTTCTTCAATTCCTTCATCGCCCCCGCCAATTGGCCTTTCCCGCCGTCAATGACGATCAAATCAGGAAAATTTGATCTCTCTTTTTGAAGGCGCGTGTAGCGCCGGCGCACGATCTCGGCGATCATTTTGAAATCATCGATCCCTTCAACGGTCTTGATGCGGAACCTGCGGTAATTGTTTTTATCCGGTTTGCCGTTCAAAAAAGAGACCATGGAACCAACCGGCTGTTTGCCCATGATATTGGAAATATCAAAACATTCGATGCGGACCGGCGCGCGGTCAAGGCCTATCGCCCTTTGCAGCTGTTCTGCTTCCTTGAAATAATTAATGTCCCCTGTCCCTGAATAAAGGGCCCCGATGGCGCGGATCTGGTCGCGCAGGCGTGCCGCGCCTTCAAAGTCCTTTCGCTGGGACAGCTCCTCCATTTCCAGGCGCAAATTGCGGTACAGGTCGTCTTTTTTACCGTCGAGAATAAATCTTATGCTGCGGATATTGCGCTGGTAATCTTCTTTGCTGATCCGCTCTTCACAAGGCCCCTGGCAAAGTCCCAGATCATAATAAAGGCACAACTTGCTTGCAAAAGGATCGCACGTGCGGAATGGAAAGATCTTTCGGATGATCTGCAGGGCTTCGCGGATAAGCGCAGGGTTCACATAAGGGCCGTAAAGCTGGGCGTTAATGTCCTTTTTATCGCGTGCGTTAAACCGGATCACTGAAACCAAAGGGAATCTCTCTTTAGTGATCTGAATATAAGGATAGGTCTTGCCGTCCTTTAACTCAACATTATATTTGGGCTGATACTGCTTGATGAGGCTGGCCTCCAGGATCAAGGCTTCAGCTTCGGAAGCTGTTTGGATGGTTTCGATGCGGGCGATGTGCCTGACTAAAAGGTCGGTCTTAATGCTTCCGGTATTGGCGCGGTAATACGATTCCACGCGCTTGCGGATATTGACCGCTTTGCCCACATAAATAACTTCCCCCGCGGCGTCCTTGTACAAATAAACCCCGCTCGTCGTCGGCAAACCTTTAATTGTTGATTTGAGATCCATAATTTATTGTTCTATTCGGACATTGTATTTTCTTCTCAGGCACGCTCGCCGCATCCAGCGATGCGGCTTCGCTAGTCTCCGGGCTGTTTTGCCACCAAATATCAATTTGCCTGTGGACCATGCCAAAACAGCCCTCTACTGCCTTCGAAGAAAACACAATGTCCTCATAGGATGCAATATGTCTAAGATGAACAGCTATTATGTGTATAACTGTTCATCTCATCGATAGTTTTTTATTCAGCCCGTTCCAAAGCAGGAAGCAGTTGGCAGCACCCGCAATGCTGCTGGCCAGGGCAATGCCGCCGATCTTCAAAGGGAACATCAGGGCCGCGTTTAACACAATATTGATCACCAGGCAAGCTGTGGCTGCCTTGACTGGTGTTTTGGTGTCCTGCAACGCGTAAAAGGCGGAAACCAATATCCTCGAGGCCCCGAAAAACGGCAGGCCCAGCGCGGCATAGAACATCACCTGCGAAGTGATCGATGTTGAATACGCGTCAAAGGCCCCATGCTGAAAAACCACATGGATGATCCATTTGGAAAAGACCACCATCAGCACGGCCGTAGGTATTAGGATCAGCATCAAATTGCGCAGGGCGAAAAGCAGCGTCGATCTAAAACGGGCCATGTCATCTTCCTGGACGATCTTGGATAACGACGGCAGGACAACGGATGATAAGGCATAACCGAAAACCCCCAGGGGAAACTGGATGATGCGGTTGGCATAATAGATCGCGGCAATGCCGCCGGCCCCCACGATCACCGCGAGCGATGCGCAAAAAGTATCCACGAAAACATTAAGCTGATAAACAGTGCCTCCCCATAAACGCGGGAGCAAAAGCCTGCCTATTTGACGCGCCCCCTCATGGTCAAGGGACTTGGGCCGCTTCCAAAAAACTCCCCGCCGGCGCAAGGCCAGCCACTGGGCCAAAAACTGCCAGATGCCGCCGATCAATACACCGAAGGAAATCGTATATGCCAAAGGCCATGAGAACAGGCATGCCACCCATACGCTCAGGATCATGGCCAAATTCAAAAGGCAAGGGCCGAACGCAGGGGCAAAAAACGCGTTTAAAGAATACAAGATCCCCGCTTGAAAAGCGGTCAACGCGATCAGGATCAAGTACGGGAACATGATGCGCGTCAGATCAACCGTCAACCGCAATTCCCCTGGCTCTCCAGAGAAGCCCGGAGCGATCAGCCGCACGATCCAGGGCGCGGCAATAATACCCAATACCGTGATGCTCCCCAAGACAATCACGCCCCAGGCTAAGACCGCGTTAATGCATTCCTGCCATTCTTCTTTGGATCTTTGATGCGCATACTCTGAAAGGACCGGCACGATGGCCGCGTTAGCAGCGCCCTCACCAGCCAAATCCCTTAACAAATTAGGGATGCGCTGGGCCACAAAGAACGCCTCTGCTAAAAAGCCGGTGCCTAAAAACCGGGCCAGGATCACATCCCGTACGAATCCCAGCACCCTCGAGGCCAATACCCCGCAAGAGACAATGCCGCTGGATCTCAACAAGGCGTGGTGCTTATGCGGTGGTTTTGAATTATCAATTGACATAATTTAGGTAGCTTGCTATTATTACTCCCTTAACATGACCATTCAAAGGAGAATTTTTTCATGCCACAACGTCGTACTGCCATTAAAGATTTGCGTAAAGCCCATACCAAACATTTGCATAACCTGCAGATCAAGACCGATCTGAAAAAAACGATCAAGAAATTCACCGCCGCTGCCGCTGAAAAGAAAGCCGATATTAAAGAATTGCTCAAAGAGATCTACAAAAAATTCGATAAAGCGGCCAAACGCAACGTCATGCACAAAAAGACAGCGGCCCGCCGCAAATCACGCTTCGCGCGTTCCATCGCTTCAGCGACGAAGTAAAAGTTGCCCTAATTCCACCACCAATTTTTCCACGGCATACCGGGGTTCAAGACGGCTGCGTTTGATATTAAGGTCTGCCTCTTGCAAAGCTTTAAGCCCGCGCTCAAAGCGCTCTTTGCCGCACGCCTTGCCTTCCTTGCCCCAATACCACACCAGGGCCCCCATGATCTGCAATGGATGTACATCCGCGCGGTAAAAACCGTCCAGCATTTTTAATGCCTCACCGCCGCGGTGGGCTGATATCAATTTAGTCATATCAAAAACATTTGGGCCCTCGGGTTTTCCCAACACCGTCCCCTTGACGTAAAGCGGCAGGTCTTTGAGGTCCCCTTTGAGCGTATTTTCGGAAGATTCCAGGATCAGGTCGCAATACTTCGCCGGTTTTTGGCAAAAATTGATCAGCACCTGGATGTCCGCGGATTTTAATTTATGTACCTGGCGTAATATGATCAAACGAAGAGGAGCGATGACCGGCAGGGCCAAAAATGCTTTTTTTAGCGCGTCATCCCTCAAATCTTTGGCGTCAAGATTATCAAGGTCAAAGGCCAGGGCTTCCTGGGAATCTTTAAAAAATTTATTTTTTATCTCGGAAATTTTGGCGTCTTTGGCTGGAAGGTCATCACCAAGGAAAAGATAAATCATAGCTTACCAATTCTCAACGGTACGCTCAACTACGCGGGTGGCAAGGTCATTGAGCGCGGCATCCACCGCAGCGCTCTGCGATGTGGCCTGGGACCCTGTGAGAAAATACGTTGTCTCCCCGGTATACGAAGGTTCTTTCCAAAGGACCTTGCCGGTGGCCGTATCTGTCAAGGCCAGGGAAACAATGATCCGGATACGGTATTCCTGGACATTTTGATTGACGTCCTGGCGTAGATCATCCTGGGCGATGCTGACCAAGTCCCCGCTGAGCACCAGATCCGCCTTGTCCGGGTCCGCGATCCTCAAATTCCCGTCAAACAAGAATTTGTCGATAATGGCGGTGCGGATATTGGTTTCCAGAAGCGGCACATAGATCCCTTGGATATTCTGGTCCGTAAATCCTACCTTATTCGAGAAAGGCGCGACGGCGATCAAACGGTATTTGGCGGGCAATAAGGACCCTGTCGTATACCCGCAGCCGGCTATCGACATGACAAGCAATATGCTCAAGAAATGACGGACCATTAATCACCAATGATTTTTAACTGGGCCAACGCTTTAGGCCCCCAGGAGGTGTCCGCGTAGTTGTTGGTAACTTCTTTGAAATAGATCCGCGCTGCCTTTTTATTTTTCTGCTTTAGATAGAATTGGGCAATGACAAAATTATTTTCCGCTTCCTTTTCTTTCAGGCGGACCATTTGTTCTTTGGCCTCTGGGGTAAGCTGGCTGTCGGGATGGGTTTTGACAAATTCATTGAACTCATCCATGGCAATACTGGCCACCTTCTGTTCATGCTGCGCGTCCGAAGCCCTGTCGGTGTCTGCCATGGCGATCTGGAATTTGGAAGCTTGGGCCCATTCGCTGTTAGGATAGTCGTTCATGGTCTTCTCAAATTCATCCCGCGCTTCCTGGTACATCCCTTTTTCTTTCAAATAAAGCCCGATCTTATATTGTGAGATCGCCGCGTATTTGCCATAAGGCGCGTCTTTGATAACAGTACGGAATATTTCAATGGCCCTGTCATCGCTGCCGACAACCGTTTCAGCCCATTTGCTTCGGCCTTTGTTTTCCAAAAGATGATTGGCAATGGTGTACTCCAAACTGACGATCTGCGCGGCACGTTCGCTGAAAGGATATTTATCGATAACTAACTGATAGGCTTGATATGCTTCATAGGGCTTGTTCATGTCTTCCAGGCATTGGCCTGTATAAAATTCAGCTTCCGGGGCTTCTTTGGCGCGGGGATAGGCCTTTATCAATTTTTTGTATTCCACCATGGCTTTCTTACAGTTACCCTGGTCTCTAAAACTTTGGGCAAATTCCAGCTGGTCTTCAGGGGTTGGTTTTACCGCCCATTTGGGATTAATGAATTTACCTGTTTCAGGGGTCCAAACCCAGTCAGCCGGGCATAGTGAGGGGAATAAGATCAGAAATAAAGAAGATAAGACAATTTTTCGACGGAACATAATTGGTAAATTTAACATAGTTAACCGGCTTTGTCAATCTGCTTGGAAGTCAGGGCTCCCGCGGTTTTGGCAGGCAAGGTGGCTTTCAAGCGTATCCCCTTAGCCAAAAATTTGACTTCATGCACCTGCCCCTGGCCATGGGCCAAATTGACCAGGTCCATGCGATTGGCAGGCAGAACAATATCAATATCCACCGAGCCCTGGGATAAAATATTCTCGATCATCAAAAACAATTGCTGGATATTTTCTCCCTTAAGGGCTGAAACACCTATCGCGAAAGGGACTTCCCTCTTGATCTCCTGTATACGCCGTGCATCTTCAAGCTTGTCAATTTTATTTAGGACCATGATCACAGGCTTATCCAACACTTTTAGTTCATCCAAAACCGCCCGGACCGCGTCATAAAATTTCCTGTAGTCCTGATGGCTTATATCCAGCACATGCAACAATAGATCCGCTTCCTGGACTTCTTCGAGTGTCGCCTTGAAAGCCTCAATTAACCCGTGAGGCAGGGCGTGCATGAACCCGACGGTATCGGAGAACACCGCTTTCATATGATTAGGCAAAACAGCCTGGCGGGAAAGCGAATCCAGGGTGGTAAAAAGCCCGTCATGAACAAGTGTCCCCGCTTCTGTTAAAGTATTCAACAAGGTTGATTTACCGGCATTGGTATAGCCGACCAATGCCACGGTTGGTATCTTTTGGTCCTGGCGTTTTTTGCGCTTGACCTGACGGCTTTGGGTGATGGCTTTGAGGTCCTTTTTCAATCTGGTGATGCGCTCGCCGATCCGACGCCGGTCGATTTCAAGCTTTGTCTCGCCGGGGCCGGACGTGCCGATGCCGCCGCCTAAACGCGACATTTCTTCTCCGTGACCTGTCAGCCTGGGCAGCCTGTACTGCAGTTGCGCTAATTCCACCTGCATCTTCCCTTCCTGGGAAAAGGCGCGCCTGGCAAAAATATCGAGGATAACCTGGGTGCGGTCTAACGTCTTGACCCCGAAATCGCTTTCAAGATTGCGCTGCTGGGTGCCCTTAAGGTCACAACTGACGATGACAGCATCGATGCCTCCTAACTGGCACAAAGCCTGTATCTCCTCGACCTTGCCCTTGGTAAGCATGTGGGAAGCAGTGGGCGGCTGGGTTTTGCAAAAAATCGTATGGACAATCTCACCGCCGCAGGTCGTGATAAGCTGCTTCATCTCGGCAGCCTCATCTTCAGGGGACCATGAGCTGTGCGCGTGTTCAACGACCAGGGCTAATATGATCTTTTCTACCATAATAAACTTTCTATTTGCTGGGTGATCGCCTCATTGGTTTGTGATTGTTTGATATCTATCCACGAAAGGCGTTTATCCCGTCGAAACCAGGTCAATTGTCGCTTGACATAATGGCGGGTATGAAGTTTCATCAGATACTTGGCGCGCTCAAGGTCTTGCTCTCCTTTTAAATAACCCATGACTTCCGGAACGCCGATTATTTTGCGCGCGGTCAGGCTTAATGGCACCACAGAAATTTTCTTGATTTCTTCGACCAGGCCCTTGGCGAACATTGCCTCCACGCGCGCTTCTACCCTTTGGTAAAGCTCCTGACGCGGCCGGTTAAGGGCAAATATCTTGATCGGCAGCTTCCCCCACAGCCCTTCGCGCTTCTGCTGAAGGCCGGAGATTGGCTGTCCTGTCGACAAAGCCACTTCCAAAGCCCGGATTATCCTTTGGGGATCATTAGGATGAATCTTTGCTGCTGCCTGCGGATCCAACGATTTGAGCCTCTCATATAAATGCCCCAGGCCTTTTGCCTTTTCTTCTTTGGCCAATTTTTTGCGTATATCTTCTTCAACGGTTATCCCTTCAAAGATCCCATCCAGCAATACCGACATGTACATGCCGCTTCCGCCGACGATCAATGGGGTTTTCCCCCGGGCCCGCACGTCCTGGATGGCATTCATGGCGAGTTCGCGGTATCGCGCCACATTAAAATCTTCAGTCACTGAACACACATCCACCAGATGATGCGGAATGAGGCCCATGTGCCGGGCGGCCGGTTTATCGCTGGCGATCGAGACCTGGCGGTATACCTGCATGGCATCGCAGCAGACAATTTCAGCATTGAGGCGCTGGGCCAAACAAAAACCGATCTCGGATTTACCAACTGCAGTTGGCCCGACGATGAAGATGGGGTCCGGGCCGTTCATCAAGGATAGATAAGTGTTGGATAGCCTAATTTTTCAAGGCTTTTCTTCAAATTCTCGGCATCCTTAAGCGAGCTCATCTGCCCCACACGCACACGGTAATATTTTTGACCGTCGGGAGCGGTGGTCTCGATAACATAGGCGTACTGCCCGCTGCCTTTCAGGTCATCGATCAGGGTCAAGGCCCTGCCCTTGTCCAAAAATGACCCGACCTGGACCGCGAAATACTGCTTTTCTTCCAAAAGCTGCTTGGCGACGGGAGCTTCGGGGCTTAATGGGAACTCGTTGATGATCTTGTTCAAAAATTTATTGGCATCTTCCCATCGCATTAATTTTAAATCAGCGCCCGCGATCTTGAAATATATCAAACTCAAGAATGAGGAATACGGGCTTTTCTTAAGCAATTGGTTAGCCGCCTCAAGGGCATCGGTATAAAAGCCATCCATGTAATACCCTTCGATCAGGCTGAGAGCGGCCTTATCATATATGTCCTGTACCGGATGTGAATCCATGACGCTTTGAAAGGCACTGCGCGCATCGGCGTATTGCCCCAGGCGCAGCTGTGCCAAGCCATAATAATACTGGGCCTCGGTGCGCTGGGAGGGATCATTGCTGTCCTTGATGATCTGGGATGCCAGGTCCTTGGCCTCTGCGTAGTCTTTGTTCATGATCGCGGCTTCAATATCCGGCAATGCTGCATATCCCATGCGGCTTACGGCAACCATCAATATAAAACATAAAAGTAGAATTCTCATAACATCCTTCCTGCCCCGCTTATTTTGTCGGGGTCAACGCTTGATCAAGGTCAGCGATCAGGTCATCGGCATCTTCAATACCGACGGAAACGCGAATGGTCTCTTTGGTTATCCCTGATGCTTTAAGACCCGCCTCCCCCATGGAGGCATGGCTCATGAACCATGGGGTTTCAGCCAAGGATTCCACCCCTCCCAGCGATTCAGCCAAGGCAAAATATTTTAATTTCTTAAAAAACTTGTTCAACGGCACCTTCGAGGTATTTAATTCAAATGCCAGCATGGCCCCGAAACCTTTCATTTGCTTTTTGATCAGTGCCGGCTGAGGATGGCTCGCGAGGCCCGGATAATAAACCTTCTTGACGTTTTTGTGCCCTTCGAGGAAATGCGCGATCTTAATGGCATTGGCCTGATGCGCTTCCATGCGGGGCGCCAGGGTTTTCACCCCTCGCAAAACCAGCCACGCATCGTATGGGGACTGGGAAACACCTAAAGCATTGACCAGATAACGCCCGCGCTCCTGTAATTCTTTGCTGGAATAAATGACCGCCCCGCCGACAACGTCGGAGTGGCCGTTGATGTATTTGGTCGTCGAATGCACCACCATGTCCGCCCCGAACTCAAAAGGCTTTTGAAAATACGGGGACAGGAAGGTGTTGTCCACGACACTGAGGGCACGGGCTTTGCGGCTCACGTCAATGACCGCCTCCATATCAATGATATTGAGCAAAGGGTTTGACGGTGTTTCGATCCAAATCATTTTAGTGTTCTTCTTCACAGCCGCTTTGACCGCTTTAAGGTCACGCATGTTGATGAAAGAAAAATCATAGCCCATGGGCTTTAGGACCGCGTTGAACAAACGATAGGTGCCGCCGTAAATATCATCCCCTGTGATGATATGGTCCCCTGCTTTCAAAAAAAACATTACCGCGGTGATGGCAGCCATCCCGGTGGCAGTGGCCGAGCAATCAACGCCGCCTTCCAGGGCCGCGATGTTCGCTTCCAGGGCCGCGCGGGTGGGATTTCCTGAACGGGTGTAATCATACCCCTTATTCTTCCCGATCTCATCGAAGAAAAAAGTCGACGTAGGATAGATCGGGGTGATCACCGAATTGAAAGTTTTGTCGATATTAACGCCGGTATGCACTGCTTTGGTACGGATCTTCATCGTTGGCTCCATCATAATAGAATTAAATTTTATACAAAAGTATTATATCAATTCCCCTGGCTCGCATGCAATAGGTTTGATGCCTAATAAAGAATTTGTTAAAAATGCAGCGTTGGCTTTTTTAAGGATTTCGGGAGTCAGGTCCTCTTCTTTCACTTGGATTTTAAGGTCTCTGGCTTGCTTAATGACTTGCTGGCGGGTAATGCCGTTTAAACAGCCCGATGACAAAGGTGGCGTATATAAAACCTTGTCCTTGATCCAAAAAATATTGGCCCGGCTGGCTTCGAAAATATGGCCGTGGCGATTCAGCAAAAGCGCCTCATCAAAACCTTGCGACTTAGCCTGTAAAAAAGCTTGCGCGAACAATTCATAGTCCATAGATTTAAAATCAGCCCAACGGTCATTGGCGGCACGGCCGGTCTTGATCAAACAAACGCGATAAATTTTCTTATGGGGGACCTTATAAGGCAGGGCGGCGATCATCACATGGGTCTGTTGTCCTGCCCCGCCTATGGCGGGGCTGGCCCGCCAAACCATCAGACGGACACGTGCACAAGACAGATGATTGCGAAGCAATACTACTTTTAAGGTCACTGGATTTATAGGCGGGGCCTTGATGCCTAAAATTTTCAGGCCTGTCCTCAAACGTCTTAAATGCAAGGCAGCGTCCAGGACCACGCCGTCTAAACCAAGCATGGTTTCAAAAACACCTTCAGCTTTAAAAACACCCGGCGTGTAGGCTTCGATGATCTGGTCATCAACTTTGAAATATTGCCCATCGAGAAATATTGTTCTCATATAAAAGACCTTTCCAGCGCCGCGATCAGGGGCCTGGCTTTGTCCCAGGTTTCCTGCCACTCGTCTTGAGGATCTGAATCCGCCACGATCCCGCCGCCGACGTGAAAAGTAATCCTGTTTTGCTTTAAGAATAAGGTGCGGATCATCACATTAAAATCCATGTCCCCGGAAAAGCTCATATAGCCAAGCGCCCCGGTATATAGACCGCGGGGACCATGCTCAATATCCTCGATGATCTTCATGGCCTCGATCTTAGGGCAG
>Ga0181526_10004570_pt1 | contig 10688 bp, 9 predicted proteins | sample PEATcosm2014_Bin_35_FD_119750 | JGI IMG/M metagenome (GOLD analysis project Ga0181526, IMG submission 119750) | Peatland microbial communities from MTU Mesocosm Facility, Houghton, MI, USA - PEATcosm2014_Bin06_30_metaG | ecosystem: Environmental > Terrestrial > Soil > Wetlands > Peat | place...
CAGTCGGTGGCGAAAGCCACCGGCGAGGAGCTACCGGCGAGGGTATGCCACTCGACCCCACGAGGGCTCGGGCGAGAGCTCGATCGGCTCGCCGCCACGGTCGGGCTGGACGTAGGAGAAGGTCGCGGTCTCCTCGCAGTAGGCGACGTCCAGCTCGCCTTCGCGCACGCGCTGGTCGAGCCAGGCGCCGCGGAACACCAGGCGCCGGAGCCAGTGGACGAGCGAGCGCTCGGCCGGACCGACGATCTCCGGCCAGCAGTCGTTGACGTGGGCGCCGAGCGCGGAGGCGGGATCCAGGATCTCACCGTTCACGGCCAGGTTGACGAGATCCTCGATCTCAGGCTCCTCGAGCCGTCCGCCGATGAAGCCCAGGCGCAGCGCGGCCTGCTCGCAGCGCTCGCGGAAGTCGTCCTCGTTGAACGTGAACCGCAACTCTCCGTACTCGAGCACGAAGTCTTCGCCAGAGTTGTAGTTTCCACGACGCGCAGTGTCCATGAGCAGCCCCTTCCAAGGGCCGTCGGCATCATAAGCCGACTTCCTGCATAGACGACCGCGCTGCACGCTTTCTTTCAGCGCGACACGAACAGGAACGACACTTGCGCCGAGATCTTCAGAGGCCGTCATCGCCCGCCTGAGTGAGTACGGCCTCCGGCGCACGGTCGGCGTTCCGGGCCTGTTCGCGACCGCCTACGGCAACGTCGGCTCCTCGATCTACTACGCGCTCGGCCTCGTGGCGGCGCATGCGCTGGGTCTCACGCCGCTGGTCTTCCTGTTCGCCGGCGGCCTCTTCGCGCTGACGGCGAAGACCTACGCCGAGGGCGCCTCGATGTTCCCGGAGGCGGGCGGGTCCTCATCCTTCGCCCGCCACGCCTTCAACGACTGGATCTCCTTCTTCGCCGGCTGGGCGCTGTCGCTGGACTACATCCTGACGATCGCGATCTCGGCCTATTTCGTGCCGTTCTACGCCAGCGCGCTGCCCGGCCTGCACGCCTTGCACAACCCGCCGGACAACATCATCGCCGCGCTCGGCGTGCTGGTGCTGCTGGTCGTCCTGAACATCCGCGGCCTCGGCGAGTCGGCGCGCGTCAACTTCGTCCTCGCGATCACCGATCTCGGCACGCAGGCGCTGGTCGTGATCCTCGGCGTTGCGCTCGTGCTGAGCCCGTCGCGCCTGGTCAGCCAGGTCCATCTCGGCACCGCCCCGAGCCTCTCGCAGCTGATCTTCGCGCTGTCGATCGCGATGCTCGCCTACACCGGCATCGAAACCGTCTCGAACATGGCCGAGGAGGCGCAGGACCCCGGCAACGACGTGCCGCGCGCGGTCAACTTCGTGCTGATCGCCGTCCTCACCGTGTACATGGGCATCTCGGTCGTCGCGCTCTCGGCGCTGCCGGTCACCTACCACACGGCGGTGGTCAACGGCTCGCACTTTCAGACCGCCCTCGGCGTGAAGTACGCCTCCGAGCCGGTGCTCGGGATCGTCGACCACCTGGGCTTCAGCGGCGCCCTGCTGCACGGCGCCCAGTACTACGTCGGACTGCTGGCGACGACGATCCTGTTCATCGCGACCAACGCCGGCCTGATCGGCATCTCGCGCCTGTCGTGGTCGCTGTCGGAGCACCGCCAGCTGCCGGGCATCTTCTCGCGCCTGCACCCGACCTACCGCACGCCGTGGTTCACGATCGTCTTCTTCTCCGCCTTCGCGGTGCTGCTGATCACCTTCGCGAACATCAACGTGCTGGGCAACCTCTACTCGTTCGGCGCGATGCTTTCGTTCACGACCGCGCACGCGGCGGTCGTCGCGCTGCGGATCAAGGACCCCGACCGCGAGCGCCCCTACCGGATGCCCGGCAACCTGCGGATTCGCGGGCGCGACATCCCGATCACCGCGGTGATCGGCGGGATCGGCACCTTTCTCGCCTGGGTCGCCGTGGTCGTGCTGCACCCCGAGGCGAAGTACGTCGGCATCCCCTGGATGGTGGTCGGCATGGTCGGCTACGTGATCTACCGCAGGCGCGCCGGCCTCAGCCTGTCCAAGAGCGTCGTGCTCGTGCGCCCGGAGCGCCCGCCCGACTTCCACCAGCTGGGCTACCGCACGGCGCTCGTGCCGATCTTCGGCGCCGACGTCAGCGCGCAGACGCTGGTCAGCGCGGCGAAGCTGATCGGCAAGGACGGGATCGTCTACGCCGTCTTCGTGCTGCCGGTGCCGCGCCAGCTGTCGCTCGACTCGGGGCTCGAGGCGGAGGAGGCGCTCGGGCGCTCGATCCTCGAGAGCGCGCGCATCCAGGGCCGCCGCGCCGGCATCAAGGTCCGCACCGGCCTGATCCGCGCGCGCAACCCCGGCGCCGCGCTCGCCGACGAGGCGCAGCGGATCAACGCCGACGTGATCTACCTCTCGACCCTGCACGCCCCGTCCAGCGAGCAGCGGATCGGCCTGACCGCCTCGTACCTGCTCGACCGCCGGCCGTGCCGGATCGTGATCGAGACCGACAGCTCGGCGACGCCCGCCTCGCTGGCGCCGGCCTGACCCGGCGGCCGGCTGCATCCCTGTGTTGACGGGCTGGTGCATGCACCAGCCCGCGGGATTGGCGCATGCGCCAATCCCCGGGGCGGCGCATGCGCCGCCCCGAAAAGCTCGGGGAAACGTCGTCGCCGTGCGGGTGGCGTGATGGGAAAGTGGATGCAAGTGGGGGAAAAGTGCCGAATTGTGTTGCAAAGTGGGGCGGATCTGGTACGGTCCGCGCAGCGAACCGGGGTGGATGGGTTCCTCCCGCCTCTTCCAGCCCGGTTCGACCAACTTTGCGAGCGCCGGTCATGGCATTCCGCGGCTACTACGACAACACCCTCGACGCGAAGAATCGGCTGACGATTCCGGCGAAGCTGCGCAAGGCGCTCGCCGACGGCGTCGTGGTGGCGCTGCAGCGCGACGCCCCCGAGTGCGTGGCGATCTGGTGCCCCGACGATTACGCGGAGTACGTCGAGAGCGTGCTGGCGGGCATCGACCGCCTCTCCGAGGACTACGGCAACATGGAGCGCTTCTCCAACGCCTACTCGCAGGAGCTGGAGCTCGACGCGGCGGGGCGCGTGATGGTGCCCTCGAAGCTGCTCGAGAAGGCCGGCCTGGGCAAGGAGGTCGCGGTGATCGGCGCCGGCAACCGCCTGGAGGTCTGGGACCGCGAGGCGTGGGGGCGTGTGAGCGAGCAGATCGTCAGCACCGTCAAGCAGATCGGAGCGGGATCGTCGAGTGGCCACACTTCTTGAGATGACGGTCACGCACGTGCCAGTGCTGGCCGGGGAGCTGATCGAGCTGCTCGACCCCCGGCCCGGCGCGGTCGCCGTCGACTGCACGGTCGGCGGCGGCGGTCACGCGCGGCTGATCGCCGAGCGGATCGGCTCGGCCGGCACGCTGATCGGGATCGACCGCGACCCCACGGCGCAGGAGCGCTTCGAGGAGCTCGCGCGCGAGGTCAGCTGCACGACCCGCTTCATTCGCGCGAGCTTCGCCGACGGCCTGGCGCTGCTGCTCGACGAGGGCGTCGCCGCCGACTGCGTGTACTTCGACCTCGGCACCTCGTCGATGCAGATCGACACCTGGGAGCGCGGCTTCTCCTACGCCTACGACGCGCCGCTCGACATGCGGATGGATCCCGACCAGGAGCTGACCGCCGCGGAGATCGTCGGTGAGTGGGATCAGCGGCGGCTCGCGCGGCTGCTGCGCGAGTTCGGCGAGGAGCGCTACGCCGCGCAGATCGCGCGCGCGATCGTCGCCGAGCGCGAGCGCGCGCCGATCGTCACCACGCTCGAGCTGGTCGAGGTGATCAAGGCCGCCGTGCCGGCGCCGGCGCGCTTCGCCGGCGGGCACCCCGCCAAGCGGAGCTTCCAGGCGATCCGGATCGCCGTCAACGAGGAGCTCGAGCAGCTCGACGCCGCGCTGCCGCTGGCGTGGGAGCTGCTGCACGCCGGCGGCTCGCTCGCCGCGATCTCGTTCCACTCACTCGAGGACCGCCGCGTCAAGCAGTTCTTCGCGGCCCGCACGCGCGGCTGCATCTGCCCGCCCGACCTGCCGGTCTGCGGCTGCGGACGGAGCCCCGAGGCGGAGCTGGCGCACCGCCGCGCGATCGCGCCGAGCGCCGGCGAGGTGGCCGCCAACCCACGCTCCGCCAGCGCGCACCTGCGCGTCGCCCGCAAGCTCGGAGTCACCGCATGAGCATGCCGGCCGCCACCGCCGGCGCCGCGCGCGCACGCTCGGCCCGCGCTCAGCCGGCGCCGCTTCGACTTCCGCCCGCGCCCCGCCGCGTCTCGGGCCCGAGCCGCCATCCGCGTGCCGCACCGGCGCGGCCGGCGGCCGCCCCGGGCCTGGTCGTCCGCGTGATCGACCATCCGTGGCTGGAGCGGCTGGTGCGCGGACGGGCCTGGATCGCGATCGTCGCGACCGCGCTGCTCGGGATCGTCGCGATGCAGGTCGCGCAGCTGCGCCTCGGCACCGAGATCGGCAACGAGACCACGGCCGTGAACGCCCTGACCGCGCAGAACGAGACGACACGGACCGAGATCGCCGTGATGGAGGCGAGCCACCGGCTGAGCACCACGGCCGGCGCGCTCGACATGGTCTACCCGGCCCCCGACGCCGTGACCTACCTCGCCGTCAACCCGGGCGACGCGGCGAGGGCCGCGCGCGAGATGACCGTCCCGTCGAGTGCGGCGATCGCCGCCGCCGCGGCCGACGCGCACCGGATCGTGAGCTCCCCGCCGGCCGCGACGACCCCGGTGGCGCCCACCGCTCCGGCGACGACCGCGCCGGCGCAGACCACGACGCCCTCGACCACGACGATCGCCACGACGACGCCGGGCACCACCGCGACGGGCGCGACCAGCACGACCTCCGCCGGCACTCCCGCGAGCACGACCGGGACGACCGCGGCTTCCGCCACGACGGGCGCCACGGCCACCACGCCGTCGAGCGCCACCACGGCGACGACCACGCCGGCGAGCGGCACGGCGGGAGCGCCGGCCACGACCACGCCGGCCACGACCACGCCCGCCACGACGACGGCGGCCACGACGACGGCCGGCGGCGCGACACCCCCCGCGACGACCGCCGCCGGCGGCACGACCCCGGGCGGGTAGCGGGATGGCGCTCAGTCAGCGCCGCGTCGGCTGGCTGCTCGCCGTGTTCGCGCTGCTGCTCGCGGTCGCGGCGGTGCGGGCGCTGCAGCTCGCGACGCTGAGCTCGGGCCGTCTCTCGAGCGTCGCCAACGCCGAGCACGTCACGACCGTGACGACACCGGCGCCGCGCGGCTCGATCGTCGACCGTAACGGCGACCTGCTCGCGGTCACGCAGGCCGCCGACGACATCACCGCGACGCCCAAGCAGGTGCGCGACCCCGCTGCCGCGGCGCTCGCCCTCGCGCCGCTGCTGCACGAGCCGGCCGCGACGCTCGAGGCCGACATCACCAATCCGATCGCCCCAGACTGGGCGCGGCTGGCGGTGCAGGTGCCCGCCGCGACCGCGGCGGCGGTGAGGAAGCTCGGGATCGCCGGCATCTACCAGACGGCGGACCCGCGCCGCGTCTATCCGGACGACTACCTGGCCGCCCAGGTGCTCGGCGGCGTGGGGACCGACGGCACCGGGCTCTCGGGCGTCGAGCTTCAGTACAACCGTCAGCTGAGCGGCATCGCGGGCCACCAGACCGTCGTCTCCGACGGCCAGGGGCAGCCGATCCGCGTGAGCGGCCCGACCGCCGTCGCCGGCAAGACCGTCGCGCTGACGATCGACGCGCCGCTGCAGCAGTACACCGATTCCGTCGTCTCGCAGACCGGCGAGGCGTTCCGCGCGGAGCACGCGACGGCGATCGTGCTCGACCCGCAGACCGGCGCGATCCTCGCGATGTCGAACTGGCCGCGCGTCAACGCGAACGACCCGGCACAGGTTGGCGTCGCCGAGAACTACGCGGTCGGGCTCGACTACGAGCCCGGCTCCACCTTCAAGGTCGTGGCGATCGGCGGCGCGCTGTCGGACGGGCTGATCTCGCCGAACACGCCGTTCACGATCCCGCCCTGCATCCAGGTCGCCAACTACTGCATCCAGGACTCCGAGGCGCACGGCACCGAGGTCCTGACGACGCGCGAGATCCTCGCCCGCTCGAGCAACATCGGCGCGATCAAGATCGGCGAGTTGCTCCAGCCGACCGGGATGTACGACTGGATGCGCCGCTTCGGCTTCGGCTCACCGACCGGCGTCGACCTGCCCGGCGAGGAGCCGGGGACGGTGCCGCCGGTCTCGCAGTGGTCCGGTTCGACGATCGGCAACGTGCCGATCGGCCAGGGCGTCGACGTCACCCCGCTGCAGGTCGCGACCGCCTACGCGGCGATCGCCAACGGCGGCCTGCTGCGCCCGCCGCACATCGTCTCGAGCGTCGGCGGCGTGCCGGTGGCGCTGCCCAGGGCGAAGCGCATCCTCAGCCCGACGGTCGCGGCCGAGCTGCGCAGCATGCTCGAGGGCGTGACCAGCGCCGGCGGCACCGCGGCGGAGATCCAGATCCCGGGCTACACGCTGGCGGGCAAGACGGGCACCGCCAACAAGGTCGTCGACGGGACCTACTCGCACACCGACTACTACGCGTCGTTCGTCGGCTTCGCCCCCGCGCAGGACCCGCAGCTCGAGGCGATCGTGATGCTCGACTCGCCGCAGACCGGCGAGATCTACGGCACCGAGGTCGCCGCCCCGGCGTGGCAGAAGATCATCGACTTCGCCCTGCCGCTGCTGAAGATCCCGCCCGCTTGAGCGCCGTCCGCGGCGGCCCGTGCCCCCGGCGGCCCGCCGCCGCGTCATACACTGCGCCCGCATGTTGCTCTCGCAGCTGAGCGCCGGCGCGGCGCCGATCGAGATCACCTCGCTCGCCTATGACAGCCGGTCGGTGGTGCCGGGAGCGCTGTTCTTCTGCGTCCGCGGCGGGCGCAGCGACGGTCACGACCACGCCGCCGACGCACTCGCCCGCGGCGCCGTCGCGCTCGTCGTCGAGCGCCCGCTGGGGCTCGGCGTGCCGGAGCTCCTGGTGCCCTGCGCGCGGGTCGCGATGGCCGACCTCGCGGTCCGCTTCTACGGCGACCCGAGCGCGACGCTGCGGGTCGCCGGCGTGACCGGCACCAACGGCAAGACGACCAGCGTCTTCTTGATCGCCGCGCTGCTGGCGGCCGGCGGCCTGCAGTGCGGGCTGCTCGGCACGGTCAAGTCGGTGATCGGCGGAGCGGAGGGCCCGGTGATCCACACCACGCCCGAGGCGATCGACCTGCAGGCGAGCTTCCGCGCGATGCTCGACGGCGGCGACCGCGCCTGCGCGATGGAGGTCTCCTCGCACGCGCTGGCGCAGCACCGCGTCGACGGGACCCGCTTCGCGGCGGCGATCTTCACCAACCTGACCCAGGATCACCTCGACTTCCACGCCACGATGGAGGACTACTTCGCCGCCAAGGCGCGGCTCTTCGACGGCGAGGTGGCGCTGCGCGTGATCAACCTCGACGACCCCTACGGGCGCCGCCTCGTGGCGGAGCATCCCGACGCCGTGACCTTCGCGCTCACGCGGCCGGCCGACTACGGCGCGCGCGAGCCGAGCTTCAGCGTCGCCGGCGCGCGCTTCGTCGCGACCACCCCGGACGGCGAGCTCGAGCTCTCGAGCCGCCTGCCCGGGCGCTTCAACGTCGCCAACGTGCTCGGCGCGCTCGCGACCACGCACGCGATGGGCGTGCCGCTCGAGCGGATCGCCGCCGCGCTGCCCGAGATCGCGCCGGCGCCCGGCCGCTTCCAGGCGCTCGACGAGGGCCAGCCGTTCACGGTGCTGATCGACTACGCGCACACCCCCGACTCGCTCGAGAACGTGCTGAGGGCGGCGCGCTCGCTGACCGAGCGGCGCCTGCTCTGCGTGTTCGGCGCCGGCGGCGACCGCGACCGCGGCAAGCGCCCGCAGATGGGGCGGATCTCGGCCGAGCTGGCCGACCTCACGATCGTCACCTCGGACAACCCGCGCTCCGAGGAGCCGGCCGCGATCGTCGAGGAGATCCTCGCCGGCGTGGCCGGCGACGGCGCCACCGTCGAGGCGATCGTCGACCGCCGCGCCGCGATCGCGCGGGCGATCTCGCTCGCGCGGCCCGGCGACGTCGTCGTGATCGCCGGCAAGGGCCACGAGCAGGGCCAGGAGTTCGCCGGGGGCCGCAGGCTGCCCTTCGACGACGCGCAGGTCGCCCGCGCCGAGCTGGCGGCGCTCGCGTGAGGGACTGGGGCGCAGAGCGCGTCGCCGCGGCCGCCGGGGCGCGCGTGTCGAGCGGCGGCGGCGGCGCCGGCGGCGGTCCGGCGCGCGTCGTGGTCGACTCGAGGACGCTCAGGCCCGGGGACCTGTTCGTCGCGCTCGCCGGCGCGCACACCGACGGCGGGCTGTTCGCGGACGCCGCGCTCGCCGCCGGCGCGTGGGGCGTGCTCGCGACGCCCGGGCACCTCGAGCGGGTGCGCGACGCCGGCGCCGGCGTGCTGCTGGCCTGCCCGGACCCGCTCGCGGCGCTCGGGCGCCTCGCGCGCGAGTGGCGGCGCGAGCTCGGTGCGCGGGTCGTCGCGATCACCGGCTCGAGCGGCAAGACCTCGACCAAGGACATCCTCGCGGCGCTGCTCGCGCCGAGCTTCGCGACCGTCGCCAGCCCGCGCAACCACAACACCGAGATCGGCCTGCCGCTCGCGATCCTCGGCGCGCCGGCCGGCACCGAGGCGCTGGTGCTCGAGCTGGCGATGCGCGGCGCCGGCCAGATCGCCGAGCTGACCGCGATCTGCGAACCGGACGTCGGCGTCGTCGTCAACGTCGGGCCGGCGCATCTCGAGCTGCTCGGGACGCTGGAGGCGATCGCCGCCGCCAAGGGCGAGCTGCTGGTGGGGCTCGCGGACGGCGCAACCGCCATCGTGCCCGCCGGTGAGCCGCTGCTCGAGCCGTACCTGCGCGAGCAGCTCGAGGTCGTGCGCTTCGGCGAGGGCGGCGAGGTCGCGGTGATCGAGAGCGGCGCGGGCGGCGTGGTGGTGGCGCTCGGCGAGCGCCGGGTGATGCTCGAGCCCGGCTTTCGCTCGGCGCACCTGCTGGTCGACCTCTGTGCGGCGCTCGCCGCCGCGACGGCGCTCGGCGTCACCGTCGCGGATGGGCCGCTCGCGGTCGCCTTCTCCGGGCTGCGCGGGGAGCGGCTGTCGCTGCCCGGCGGGGTGCTGGTCATCAACGACTGCTACAACGCCAACCCGATGTCGATGCGCGCCGCGCTGGACGAGCTCGCGAGCACCGCCGCCGGCCGGCGCGTCGCGGTGCTCGGCGACATGCTGGAGCTGGGGGAGCGCGACGAGCGCCGCTACCACCACGAGCTGGGTGCGCAGGCGCAGGCGGCCGGCGTCGCGCTGCTGATCACCGTCGGCGAGCGCGCCGCCTGGGCCGCGGAGAGCTTCGCCGGCGGCGAGTCCGTCGCGGCCGCCGATGCGCCCGCCGCCGCGGAGCTGCTGCGCACGCGGCTTCAGCCGGGCGACACGGTACTGGTGAAGGGCTCGCGCGGCGTCGCGCTCGAGCGTGTCGCCGAAGCGCTCGTGGGGCGCTGATGGCACGCGCGCTGCTGATCGGCTCGGCGTCGCTGGGAGCGCCGATGGCGCGCGTGCTGATCGGCGGGACGGCGGCGCTGCTGATCTGCATCTTCCTCGCGCCCAAGTTCATCGAGTTCCTGCGCCGGCGCGAGTTCGGCCAGCACGTGCGCGACGACGGGCCGGAGGGGCACCTCGGCAAGGCGGGGACGCCGACGATGGGCGGGATCATCATGCTGATCGCGGTGGTCGTGCCGTTCGCGATCCTCTCGAGCTGGGACGACGCGCGGGCGGTCGGGGTGTTCGGCGCGACGCTCGCCTGCGCGGCGCTCGGTTTCGTCGACGACTACATGAAGATCGTCAAGCGGCGCTCGCTCGGGCTGCGCGCGCGCACCAAGCTGATCCTGCTGGCGGCGATCTCGATCGGCCTCTGGCTGCTCGCCCGCCACGCGCTCGGCTCCTCGAGCCTGCGGCTGCGCTACGTCGACTACACGGTGAACCTCGGCGTCTTCTACCCCTTCCTGATCTACCTCGTGGTGGCCGGCACGACCAGCGGCGTCAACCTCACCGACGGCCTCGACGGCCTCGCCGCCGGCTGCACGGCGATCGTGCTGATGGCCTACGTCGGGATCACCTTCCTCAGCGGCTCCGGCCAGGACATCGAGCTGGCGCTGCTGGCGGCCTGCCTGGTCGGCGCGTGCGTCGGCTTCCTCTGGTTCAACGCCTTCCCGGCGACGATCTTCATGGGCGACACGGGCTCGCTCGGGCTCGGCGGTGCGATCGCCGGCCTCGCCGTGATGACGCAGACCGAGACGCTGCTGATCCTGATCGGCGGCATCTTCGTGATCGAGGCGCTCTCGGTGCTGATCCAGATCGTCGCCTTCCAGGTCTTCCACAAGCGCGTCTTCCTGATGGCGCCGATTCACCACCACTTCGAGCTGAAGGCGTGGTCGGAGACCAAGATCATCCTGCGCTTCTGGATCATCACGGCGATCGGCGCGGCGATCGGCTTCACGATCTACGCGCACACGATCCGGTGAGCCGCCCGCCGCTGCCTGCCGGTCCCTACCTGGTGGTCGGTCTGGCGCGCTCGGGC
>Ga0181526_10004571_pt1 | contig 10686 bp, 9 predicted proteins | sample PEATcosm2014_Bin_35_FD_119750 | JGI IMG/M metagenome (GOLD analysis project Ga0181526, IMG submission 119750) | Peatland microbial communities from MTU Mesocosm Facility, Houghton, MI, USA - PEATcosm2014_Bin06_30_metaG | ecosystem: Environmental > Terrestrial > Soil > Wetlands > Peat | place...
CGGGAAGCGCCCTTGGTCATCGAAGGCGCGCTGGTGCTCAATGGCATTGCGGTGGCGGTCAAGGCCACCGAGATGGCGCTCGCGCTGCATCAGCTGACCGGATCGGTCGTCAGCCGGCGCGGGACATACGCCAAGGCATCCGCGGCTTGCGTCGAGGAGTATCTTCGGGCGCGCTGGTGAGCCGCAAAGCTCGTTCAAATCCCGAACCACCCGATCGTCGCGCGTGACAGCGGACTTTCGGGATCGGTAAGAGTCTCAATCGCTTCGTAATGGTTCAACCCGGCGAGCGCGATGCTGTCAGCATTGCCGTAGCGGCGCTGCCAGGCGGCCTCGAACTCGTGCGCTTGCCGTTTGAACTCCGCGGTATCGAATTCACCATGGCCGATGAGCACGGGGATGCCCATTGCTGGCAGATTGCGGCAAGGGCTGTTGCGAATCTCCGCCGACCGGTCGAGCTTCAGCATCTCGTTGCGATAGCTGAGCCGCACCGGCTCGAGGTCGTAGATGCCGCTGATCAGAACGGCGCTGCGCACGAGGTCTGCCGGGAGTCCGTAAAGCTGCGGCCAATCGGTGCATATGGCCAATGCACCGAGATGCGCTCCAGAGGAATGCCCTATGAGATGCAGGCGGTTCCGATCGCCGCCGTAGTTTTCGATGTTCAGCCACAGCCACGCCGATGCGGCGCGTATCTGAGCCACCATCTCATCGAGCGATCCCGCTGCCGGCATGCATGAAAAGCCGAGCGCGACGTAAAGGGCGCCGCGCGCTGTAAATGTTTCGGCAGGAAAACTGCTGCCGGCGAGATCGAGATTGCGCCAGGCGCCGCCGTGGACGAAGACCACGACCGGACGCCGGTCGCCATTGGCCGCGCCGGCAGGCCGGAAGATATCGAGCCGCTCATCGGGCAAGCCGCCATAGGCGATGTCGCCGATATGCGGGACCCGCACCCGTGCCGCCCCGCTCGCCGTCGCGTACCAATCGAGATAGCGCTTCGGGTCGGCGACCTGCGCCTGATTGTTATACTGGAAATCGAGCGCGGCCTGATCGAGATCGCGATAGATGAAGGTCACTACAGATCAACTCCGGATTTGATCATGCGGGTGGGGAATCGCGCGCGCGGCCGGTTTCAATCCGGCACCACGGCTGTCGCTTCGATTTCGACTTTGGCCTGGTCCTCCACCAGCGCCACGACCTGCACCAGCGACATGACCGGAAAGTGCCTGCCCATGACGCTGCGGTAGGCCTGTCCGAGTTCGCCGAGCCGCGACAAATACTCTTTCTTGTCGATCACGAACCAAGTCAAGCGGGTGATGTGCTCGGGCTTGCCGCCGGCTTCAGCCACCAGCGCGACGATATTCGCGAGCGCCTGGCGCGTTTGCGCGATAAAATCCTCGCTGTCGAATTTCTGCGCGGCGTTCCAGCCGACTTGGCCGGCGAGGAAAACGAGCCGGCCGCGGGCAACGATGCCGTTGGCAAAGCCCTTCGGCTCTTTCCATCCGGTCGGATGAAGGAATTCGTGCGGATGCGGCACTGGAGCGCTCTCGTTCATGCCGCACCGGACCGCAGGCGGAAACGTTGTATTTTGCCCGTTTGAGTCTTGGGCAGCGCATCGACGAATTTCACCGAGCGCGGATATTTGAACGGCGCGATGATCGCCTTGACGTGATCTTGCAAGCGCTTGACGGTATCGACGCCGTGAATAACGCCCTCCTTGAGCACGACATGCGCCTCGACGATTTGGCCGCGACCCTCGTCCGGCGCGCCGATCACGGCGCATTCCTTGACGTCTGGGTGCGATAACAGGGCTGCTTCCACCTCCGGTCCGGCAATGTTGTAGCCGGCGGATATGATCATGTCGTCGCTGCGCGCGGCGAAATGGAAATAGCCGTCCTCGTCTTGCGAAAACGAGTCGCCGGTCAAATTCCAGCCGTCACGAACATAGGCGCTCTGGCGCTTATCGGAGAGATAGCGGCAGCCGGTCGGTCCGCGAACCGCCAGCCTGCCGACTTCGCCGCGCGGCTTCTCTTTCATGTCGTCGTCGACAATCTTGGCCTCGTAACCGCCGACCGGCTTGCCGGTCGAGGCCGGCGCCGCATCATTGAGCCGGTTGGAAATGAAGATGTGCAGCATTTCGGTCGAGCCGATGCCGTCGAGAATCGGCTTGCCGGTCTTTTCAACCCAGTCCTTGAACACCGGCGCCGGCAAAGTTTCGCCGGCCGATACCGCGACGCGCAGCGACGACAGATCGGCGCCGGCATGCATGGCGGCCAGCATCGCCCGATAAGCGGTCGGTGCGGTGAACGAGATCGTCGCCTTATAGGTCTCGATGATCTCGATCATATTGGCGGGCGTCGCGCTTTCCAGAAGCGTCGCGGTCGCGCCAAAGCGCAAGGGGAAGATCGCGAGGCCGCCGAGGCCGAAGGTGAAGGCGAGCGGCGGCGAGCCGACGAAAATGTCATCGGGCGTCACATTGAGGATTTCCTTGGCATAACCGTCGGCGATGATCAGGAGATCGCGATGGAAGTGCATAGTCGCCTTGGGCTCGCCGGTCGTGCCGGAGGTAAAGCCCAGCAACGCCACGTCGTCGCGGCCGGTCTTTACCGCATCGAAGGTCACGGCTTTGCTCAGCGCGATGCGGTCAAGCTCGGCGTCATGGTTGGCGGTGCCATCGAAGCCAATTACTTGCTTGAGGAACTTGCTGCTCTTGGCGCAGGTGACGAGTTCGTCCATCAGCCTGGTATCGCAAAGCGCCAGCGCGATCTGAGCCTTGTCGACGATCTGACCGAGTTCGCCCGAGCGGAGCATCGGCATGGTATTGACCACGACCGCGCCGGCCTTGGTTGCCGCCAACCAGCATGCGACCAGCGCCGGATTGTTGGCGGCGCGGATGAGGATGCGGTTGCCGGGCTTCACGCCAAAATCCTCGACGAGAGCGTGAGCAATCCGGTTGGTCCAGTCGGACAACTCCTTGTAGGTCCGGCGCCGGCCATTGCCGATCAGCGCCACGTGGTCGCCGAAGCCGCGGGCCACCAGGCGGTCGGTCAGCTCGACAGCGGCGTTGAGCTCCTCGGGATAGTTGAAGGCACCGCGTGGAATTTCGGGCCACTGCGCCGGCGGCGGAAGATTGTCGCGCGCAAACGTATCAGTATGTGCCGTGCGGCCAAGTGATGGCGTAGCCATGTTCATGCTCCTGCAAGCATTTGTCGTGCGATCACGACCTTCTGGACCTCGGAGGCGCCCTCGTAGATGCGCAGCGCCCTGATTTCGCGATAGAGCTTTTCGACGATGTGGTCGCGGCGCACACCATCGCCGCCGTGAAGCTGTACCGCCTTGTCGATCACGGCTTGGGCTCGTTCGGTCGCGAACAGCTTTGCCATCGAGGCTTCGCGGGTGATCCGGGGGGAGCCGCTATCCTTGGTCCAAGCCGCCCGATAGACGAGCAGCGCCGCGGCATCGACATCGAGCGCCATCTCGGCGATGTAGCCCTGCACAATTTGCAGATCGGCGAGCGGACCGCCGAACAGTTTGCGCTCGCGGACGCGCTTGACGGTTTCATCAAGCGCGCGGCGCGCCAGACCGAGAGCCGCGGCGCCGACGGTCGAGCGAAAAATGTCGAGCGTCGCCATGGCTATCTTAAAGCCTTCGCCGGGTCCCCCGATCATGGCCGTTGCAGGCAGTCTTGCGCGATCGAACTTCAGCCGCGCCAGCGGATGGGGCGCTATGACATTGATGCGCTCGGCGATGGAGAAGCCGGATAGATCGGCCGGCGCGAGAAAAGCGGAGAGTCCCTTGGCGCCCGGGGCTTCTCCGGTCCGCGCAAAGACAACGTAGAAATCGGCAATGCCGCCGTTGGAGATCCAGGTCTTCTCGCCGTCGAGAATATAGGTGTCGCCGCCCCGGGTCGCGGTCATGGCGATGTCGGCAACGTCGGAGCCAGATTTTTCCTCGGTGAGCGCGAAGGCCGCGATGGCCCGGCCGGCGCGGGTGCGGGTGAGCCAGCGGCGTTGCTCGGCGCTGCCGAACAGACCGATCGGGCCGGCGCCGAGCCCCTGCATGGCGAACGAAAAATCGGCGAGGCCGTCGTGGCGCGCCAAGGTTTCGCGGATGAGGCAGAGGGTGCGTACGTCGAGCGGGGAGGGCGCGTCGGGATCGGGCGCGCTATGGGCAAGCCAGCCGTCGCGGCCGAGGCGGGCGACCAGATCGCGGCAGGCCGCGTCGACGTCGGTGTGAGGGGCGGGCAAGTTGGCCGCGCCCCAGGCGTCAATCGCCTCGGCGAGCGCACGATGGCGATCGGTGAAGAACGGCCAGTTGAGGAAAGTCTTGTCCGCCACTAATTGCCCTCGAATATCGGCTTCTGCTTGGCGACAAAGGCGCGATAGGCGCGCTCGAAATCCTGGGTTTGCATGCAGATGGCTTGCGCCTGCGCTTCGGCCTCGATGGCCTGGTCGAGGCTCATCGACCATTCCTGATTGAGCTGTGTCTTGGTGATGCCATTGGCGAAGGTCGGTCCGGCCGCGATCCGGCGGGCGAGCGCCAGCGCCTCCTGCTCCAGGGTTTCGGCGGCGGCGAGCTTGTTGAAAAAGCCCCACCGCTCGCCTTCCGGCGCCGTCATGGCGCGGCCGGTGTAGAGGAGTTCGGCGGCGCGACCCTGACCGATGATGCGCGGTAGCATGGCGCAGGCGCCCATGTCGCAACCGGCAAGTCCCACGCGATTGAACAGAAACGCGACCTGGGCCTGCGGTGTTGCGATGCGCAAATCTGATGCCATGGCGATGATGGCGCCGGCGCCGGCGGCGATGCCGTCAACAGCGGCTATGATCGGTTTGCCGCAGTGGAGCATGGCCTTGACGAGATCGCCGGTCATGCGCGTGAAGGCGAGCAGTTCCTTGATCTCCATGCCGATCAGAGGGCCAATGATCTCTCGCACGTCGCCGCCGGAACAGAAATTGCCGCCATTGGGAAGAAACACGACGGCGTGGACATCGTCGGCATAGACAAGGTCGCGGAAGGTGTCGCGGAGTTCGGCGTAGGATTCGAAGGTCAGCGGATTTTTGCGGTCGGGGCGGTTCAACTGGATGAGGGCGACGCTGCCGTCCATGTGCCAGAGGAAATGAGCGGGCTTTAGGCCGGCCATGGTCAAACCGGGCTTGGCGGTCATGCTTCGCCCTCCCAATCGCTCCGAAACGATTTCAGCTTGGCGGACAATTGTTCGGCGTCGCGCACCGAGATGCCGCCGAGCAATTCGTCCACCCAGCGCTCATGCGCGGCGGCCATCTCCGCAAAAGCGGCGCGGCCCTTGCGGGTCAGGCTGATGAACGAGGTACGGCGGTCGCCGTTGCGCTGCGCGCGCGCGACAAAGCCGTCGGAGACCAACCGATCGACAATGCCGGTGACATTGCCGTTCGACACCATGAGAAAGCGTGAAATCTCGCTCATCAACATGCCGTCGGGCTTGCGGTAGAGCGCCGCCATCACGTCGAAGCGCGGCAGCGTCGCGTTGAATTGCGATTTTAGCCGCTCCCGCGCGACGGCCTCGATCAACCGGCTGGCGCGCAGCAGCCTGATCCAGAGGCGGAGCCGCGTTTTGCTGTCGCTTTCCGGACGCGCGGCGGCGGCGCGCAGCAGCGCGCTCACCATGTCTCGCCTCCAGACACCGAAATGGCTTGGCCGGTGATGGCGGCGCTTTCTTCGCCGCAAAGCCAGAGCACGACGTCGGCCACCTCTTGCGGCTGCATGAAGCGCCCTTGTGGATTTCGCGCCTCGAGCAATTTCCGTGCCCCCATTTCGTCGAGCTTCGACCTTTCGGCGATACGATCGACGGCGCGGTCGAGAAGCGATGTCTCGGTAAAGCCCGGACAGACGGCATTCACAGTGATGCCGGCCTTCGCGGTTTCGATCGCCAAGGCGCGCGACAGGCCGACGACCCCGTGTTTCGCGGCCACATAGGGCGCCACATAGGCATAACCCTTCAAGCCCGCGGTCGAGGCGATGAAGACGATGCGTCCCCATTTCTTCGCGCGCATCCCGGCAATGGCCGGCCTGACCGACAGGAACGCGCCGGTCAGATTAACATCGATCATCTTCTGCCAAATCTCGCGGGTGAGTTTTTCGGCCGGCGCGCTTTCCGCCGCGCCGGCATTGGCGACGACGATATCGAACGGGCCGCGCGCGGCTTGAGCCTCGTCGTAGAGCCGGCCGACCGATGCCTCGTCGGTTACGTCGGCTGTCACCCAGTTAATGTTGCCGTGACGCTCGGCGGTGAATTCGAGCTCTTCCAAGCGGCGGCCGCAAATCGTGACGCCAGCTCCGGCTCGCGCCAATGCGAAGGCGATCGCCGCACCTATGCCACTGCCCCCACCGGTAACGAGCGCATGCTTGCCTGATAGGTTCATTATCACACTGTTCCCGTCGTGATTGGCTCGCCGCCGGAGAGCCGATAGAGCTGATCGCGGCCGGCGTAATAGGGGGCCGGCCAACATTCGCCGCGGTCGCCGAGCCGGGCCGCGGCATGCAGCGTCCAATACGGGTCTGCGAGATGCGGCCGTGCCAGGCAGACGAGATCGGCACGACCGGCCATCAGGATTGAGTTGACGTGGTCGGGCTCAAAAATATTGCCGACTGCCATCGTCGCCATTCCGGTCTCGTTACGAATGCGGTCCGAGAATGGCGTCTGAAACATGCGGCCATAGACCGGATGCGCCTTGATCGAGGTCTGGCCGGCCGATACGTCGCAGATATCGACGCCGGCCTGCTGCAACAGGCGGCTGATCGCGACCGCGTCCTGCGGCTCGATCCCGTTCGCGCCGACCCAGTCATTGGCCGAGATGCGCACGGAAATCGGCTTCGCCGCCGGCCACACCGCACGGACCGCATGAAAAATTTCCAGCGGATAGCGCATGCGGTTTTCCAGCGACCCGCCGTATTCGTCGGTGCGCCAATTGGTCAGCGGCGTGATGAAGGCGGAGAGCAGATAACCGTGGGCACAGTGAATCTCGAGCATGTCGAAATCGGCGCGCGCCGCCATTTCGGCCGAAGCGACGAACTGTTCGCGCACGCGGTCCATGTCGGCGCGATCCATGGCGCGGGCGCGCTGGTGGCGCTCCGACCATGCGTTAGCGGACGCAGACATCACCGGCCAGTTGCCCTCTTTCAGCGGCGCATCCATCTCCTCCCAGCCGAGCTGGGTCGAGCCCTTGGCGCCGGAATGGCCGAGTTGGCAGCAGATTTTCGCGTCGGTTTCGGCATGGACGAAATCGACGATGCGCTTCCACGCGACTTCGTGTTCATGTGCGTATAGGCCGGTGCAGCCCGGCGTGATGCGGCCCTCCGAACTGACGCAAGTCATCTCGATGCAAACGAGGCCGGCGCCGCCTTTGGCGCGCTCGCCGTAATGCACGAGATGCCAATCGTTGGGACAGCCGTCGACCGCCTTGTATTGCGCCATGGGTGAGACAACGACGCGGTTCTTCAGCCGCATATCGCGAAGCTTGAACGGCGCGAACATCGGACGCCGCACGGTATTGTCGCCGGCGCCGGCGAGGCGCTGGAACCAGGCTTCTGCGCCTTCGAGCCAAGTCTTGTCGCGAAGCCGCAAATTCTCGTGGCTGATACGCTGCGAGCGCGTCAGCAGCGAATAGTTGAACTGCACCGGATCGAGATGCAGATAGCGCTCGACATCCTCGAACCATTCGAGCGAATTGCGCGCCGCCGATTGTAGGCGCAAGACTTCGGTGCGGCGCGCCTCCTCGTATTTCGCGAAGGCCGCCGGCATAGTCGGCTCGCTGTGCAGATAGTCCGCCATCGATACGGCGCTTTCCATGGCGAGCTTTGTTCCGGAGCCGATGGAGAAATGCGCGGTGGCGGCGGCATCGCCCATCAAGACGATGTTGTCGTGCGACCACGCTTCGCAAAGCACGCGCGGAAAGTTCAGCCACGCCGAACCGCGCAGGTGGGCCGCATTCGACATCAGGCGATGGCCACCGAGATTATTGGCAAAAATGTCCTCGCAGGTCCGGCAGGATTGTTCCTGGCTCATCGCGCCGAAGCCGAACTTCTGCCAGGTCGTCTCCGAGCATTCGACGATGAAGGTCGCGGTGTCGGCGTCGAACTGGTAGGCGTGCGCCCAGATCCAGCCATGCTTGGTTTCTTCGAAGATGAAGGTAAACGCATCATCGAATTTTTGATGCGTGCCAAGCCATACGAATTTGTTCTTACGGGTGTCGATGGCGGGTTTGAAATGGGCGGCGAATTCGCTGCGCGTCCTCGAGTTCAAGCCGTCGGCCGCGACCACGAGGTCGTAGCTTTTCGCAAGCTCACCGGCGCTGCCGATGTCGGTCTGGAAGCAAAGCTTGACGCCGAGCTCCCGAGCTCGTTGCTGCAGCAGCATCAGGAGTTTCTTGCGTGCGATGCCGCTGAAGCCGTGGCCGCCCGATACCACGCGCTGGCCGCGGTAATGAACCGCGATGTCGTCCCAGTACGTGAAATCGCCGCGGATCGCCGCGGCGCTGACCGGATCGTTGGCGGTGATGTTGTCGAAGGTCTCTTCGGAGAACACGACGCCCCAACCGAAGGTATCGTCGGCCCGGTTGCGCTCGAACACGGTGATGTCGTGCGCAGGATCGCGCAGCTTCATGCTGATCGCGAAATAAAGGCCCGCCGGGCCGCCGCCGAGGCAAGCAATCTTCATGCGATGCCGTCGCCCTGCTCAAATGATCGCGATGATGGCAAAGGCGGCGAAATAGTTCAAGCTTAAATGTTTAGGTATAAAGCTTTATGCTCATGTTCTTTCCGGCGGGCGGCCATGCCCACCGGGAGTCTTCCGACCGAACGCGCGCCGTGTATTATGACCTTGTATTGCTTGGCTTTTTGCCGAAAACGGGGAAGGACGATGGCATGACAGGCACTCCCACGGTCGCGCAGGTGATCGCAGGCGACCTCGCCAGATACGGTGCTCGCCGCTGCTTCGGTCTCCTCGGCACAGCCAACTTCAAAGTCTCCCACGCGCTGGTTGAGGCCGGCGTCGAACTCGTTTCCGCGCGGCATGAAGGCAACGCCGCGACCATGGGCGACGCTTATGCGAAGGCTACGGGGGAACTCACCTTGGTCAGCGTTCATTCCGGTCCGGGGCTGACCAATGCGCTGACCGGTATCGCCGAGGCGGCGAAGAGCCGCACACCGCTCGTGGTGCTGGCGGGGGACGTGCCGACCGGTGCGGTCAGGAACAATTTCTACATCGAACAGGCCGAAATGGTGCGCGCGGTCGGCGCGGTGTCGGAACGGCTCCATACCGTCAACTCTGCGCGAGAAGACACGCTGCGTGCCGTCACCCGCGCGCTCCGCGATCGCCAGACCGTGGTGCTAAGCATGCCGCTCGACGTGCAGCACGCGCCCTATGTCTCAAACCTGCCGCCGCTTGAATTGCCGCCGGCGCCGGGCCGCCTCTATCCAGACCCGCAGGCGGTTGAACGCCTCGCCGATGTACTGGCACGGGCGCAGCGTCCGCTCGTCCTCGGCGGCCGCGGGGCCGTGATTTCCGGCGCCGAGCCGGCGCTGGTGGCGCTCGCCGATCGCCTGGACGCCCTATTCGCGACTTCGGTTTGCGGCCACGGCCTGTTTTCCGGAAATCCCTGGTCGGTCGGCAACAGCGGCGGCTTTTCGTCGCCGGTCGCCGACGAATTGATCTCGGAGAGCGATGTCATTCTCGGCTTCGGTGCGAGCTTTACGCAGTGGACCACCAAGAAGGGCAAGCTGATCGCGCCCGGTGCCGTTGTCGCGCAAGTCGATATCGATATGCCGAAGCTCGGCTATCAAATGCCGGTCCAGCATGCCGTTCACGGCGACGCGCTGACGACCGCGGAGGCACTCTTGGCGGCACTCGACCGGCGCGGCGTAAAGAGCCCCAGGACCGGAGGGCGTCGCACTGAGGCCATGCGTGAGCGCATCCGCGCTGGCGACAATCATCATTATCCGCATTCGGAGAAATCGAACGAAGAATTCATCGATCCGCGGACCTTGAGCAAGGCCGTCGACGCGATCCTGCCGATGGACCGTGTGGTGGCATCCGACTCAGGCCATTTCTGCGGCTGGGTGCCACGCTATCTGCGCGTGCCGAACGCGCGCGCCTCATGCCTCAGCCATTCGTTCCAATCGGTCGGCCTCGGTCTGGCGTCGACCATCGGTCTCGCCATCGCCAATCCGGGCAAGCTCGCCGTGCTCGGCACCGGCGACGGCGGCTTCTTGATGTCGATTTCGGATTTGGAAACCGCGGTCCGCCTCGGCTTGCGGATGTGCATCCTCGTCTACAACGACAATTCCTACGCGGCGGAAGTGCACTATTTCGGGCGCCAGGGTTTTTCCGTCGATATCGTGCGGTTCCCCGAAACCGATTTCGCGGCGATCGCCCGCGGCTACGGCGCGCGCGGCGCGACAGTGCGAACGCTTGCCGACCTCGAACCGGTCAAAGCCTGGCTCGCCCAAGGGTCACCGGGCGTCTTCGTGATCGACGGCAGGATCGATCCTCATCTCGAAGCCGACTGGCACGCCGAGCACTTCCCCAAGGACTCGCACTAGGGTTAGGACCTAATTAATCGTCTTCGGATTCAAGGGTTTGGTCAACCGATTTGGAGACCAACCCGATGAGCGCAGATTTGTTTTGGTTCGACGATGAGCAGTGGTCGAAAGTGGCCC
>Ga0181526_10004573_pt1 | contig 10685 bp, 7 predicted proteins | sample PEATcosm2014_Bin_35_FD_119750 | JGI IMG/M metagenome (GOLD analysis project Ga0181526, IMG submission 119750) | Peatland microbial communities from MTU Mesocosm Facility, Houghton, MI, USA - PEATcosm2014_Bin06_30_metaG | ecosystem: Environmental > Terrestrial > Soil > Wetlands > Peat | place...
CGATTTCGGGCAGGACTTCGGGCAAGAGGCCGGTTGTATCGAGTAGTTCGAAAGCTCGGCGGGCTCGGCCCTCGGTTAGCATCTTGGTCAGTTCTTCGCGCACGCGCTCGCACGAGACTTGGTGTATTTGTGGCGCTAACTTCTGGATCGCCGACATGGTCGCGGGATCGATCGTGTAATCGAAGCGCGCCGCAAAACGCACGGCGCGGAGCATGCGCAGTTTGTCCTCGGCAAAACGGCGCTCGGGATCGCCGATGGCGCGCACGATTCCGGCCTGCAGGTCGTCGCGGCCTCCGACAAAATCCAGAATTTCGTCGGTTGCGGGATCGAGCATCATGCCGTTGATGGTGAAGTCGCGGCGCTCGACGTCTTCACGCGGATCTTTCGTGAAGCGGACCTCGTCGGGATGACGGCCGTCGGAGTAGCCTATGTCGGAGCGGAACGTTGCGACCTCGATAGCGGAGCGACGGGCATCCTCGCCCGTCACGGCGCGCTCCTCGAGTTGGATCGGCACCAGCACGACTCCGAATTGCTCGCCTACGGCGAATGTTTGCGGGAAGATTTGCATGACTTGCTGCGGAGTCGCGTCGGTCGAAACGTCGTAGTCGGCGGGCTCGCGGCGGAGAAGAAGATCGCGGACACAGCCACCGGCGAAGTAAGCCTGGTGTCCGCGTTCGCGCAGGGTGTGGACGATTTCGGCGGCTTGTTGTTTGGCGTTGGACATCGGCGGTTCGTCGGCTGTCGCGTGAACTGGAACTGGTCTCATAAACGGTTCACCACGACAGTTCACCACGAACTGTTAGCGGCCAGCCATCTCCAGTACGGCTCCCGTGCTCGTCTCTAACGTTTCGGCCGGTTTGCCCCGCTGCTCCAAGCGGAGCACCACCCTCGCCAGGCTGTTGTTCGCGACTTCGAAGCTGCCCGCGCAATCGGTCTTCAGGTAGGGAAGACGATGAATGCTCTGTCCCGCGCTGTCGATGGCTCCGTGCAAGCTGAGTCCATCCTTCGTGGAACAACGGAAATTCCACTCCAGTTTATCTGGATCTCTTCCGATCTCTTCGAGATTCCGGAATTCGTGCTTCTTCTCGTCGTGCCAAAGCACGGCTTTGCGAAACACGAGGCCGAAGGGCATTTCGTACATCAAGGCTTCGAAAGTGCTGGCCCTCGCCTTTGATGATGCGCTCGAGCGCCCGTCGGGACAGGGAAAGTGCGCATGGGTCCAAGTCCAGAAATTGCGATGCCGGTGTCCGCAGTTGTGCCCTTGAACTCCGAAGCCCAGAGGATTGCCGGCAAAGCTGCGGCCATCGAGTGCGATCTGGCCGGAAAAGAGCGCGTCGGAATGCGGCGTGCGGGAGAACCCAATCCAGCCCTTGTTGCTCAGCGTGACGCGGAATGTGGAACTGTAATGTAAGTCCCATGAAATCGCGTGGCCGTCAACTTCCAGATTTCCGCGGCAGGAGCTCTCGCCGATTTCCTGGTGGCCGAGTTGGAAGTGGAAAGGGCTTTGCCCGCGGGCGCTGAGATCGAGGCCCTCCAGGGGAAATCCCTGAATGAAGCTTTGCGGTTTTCCGTCCCGCGGAAACCACGTGGCCCAGACCTGGACGGGCATGCCGCGCGGATCGCCTGCGCAACCGCACCGGCCCGGATTCATCAGCAAATATCGGAACCACCACGCCCCGGCGCCGTCGGCGAGTCCCAGACGAACGAACCAGACTTCGTAGCGACGCCGGGCGGAGAGTGATAAATAGAGTTCGTTCAGCGTGTTCACAGACTCATCTTACTGCGGGCCGCGCACTTCTCGAAAAGCGCGAGGAGTGCAGCCCCTCGTTTCTCCTCTGCCGACATTAAGTGCCGAACCTCTCGGCGGCGCGCGCTTTTGCCTTGGCGGCCTCTTCCTCACGGTTCTTGGGCGGGGCGTTGGTGTCGAGCGAATGGAGAAGACGAATCGAGATGGCGGCGATTTCGTCGACTGCCGACAGGAACGCCGCCTCGTTGGCCTTCGACGGTTTGTTGAAACCCGTGATCTTTCTGACGAACTGAAGGGATGCGGCTCGGGTCTCTTCGGCAGTGACGGGCGGATCGAAGTTGAACAGGGTTTTGATATTCCGGCACATGGGTTGGACCTCCTATGGTACGAACTTCGTCAGAGTTGTAATATTTTCTCACGGGCTGGGCGGCCGTTCACGACCCGACCGTTTGCGGATTCGAGAGCGCCGATTCCGGAGCAAAGAGCGGTAAGCTTGGCGGCTAAAGCGAATCCAGAGCCGCTGTGACCACAGGCGGCTGCCGAGTTGCGCTCGGCCTGGACCCTTCGGCTTCGCTCAGGGCAGGCTCGCGAGGGCGCCCGTCCCTACACGAGTGGGATACGCGCGACGCGCAAAATGTGCGTTTTTTACGATCCGTTCGATTTGGCCTGCGGAACTGTGATTTTCGCGTTCTGCTGCTCGGCTTCCAGTTTTTTCACCTTTTCCAAGGCCGCGGTCAAGTCTCTTACCGCTTGCAGCACTCCGTTCAGGATTTCTCCCGATGAACTGCGTCCGGAGAGCGACTGAATGTACGCCTGAAAGTCGGTGAACAGAGGCTTGCTCAAGTCGTCGTTAATCAGAGCCGCCCACGGTTCGATCTTCTTTTTGGAAAGATCCTCAGCGGTTGCGTTGGCAGGAGACGGAGACGCGGGCGAACCTGCGCCGGGAGCGGGCACGCCTGGATTCAGATAACTTGCCCATTGCTGTTTTTCGTCTCCCATCAGGACCCGGCCGGTGGTCGCCGCCAGACGCGAGGATTCCTCGGAAAGCTGGGCAGCTTCGGCTTCGGCCGCGGATTTGGAAATCTCGGCGTAGGCGCGCGCTTTGGCGAAGCTGTTCGGCATCGCCACGATTGCCTTTTTTGCCGTGGCCAGCAATGTGGCCGCCGAGTTCGCATCGCCATCGGAGGCTTTCAGCTTTGCAAGATGGAGATACATGTAAGCTTTGCCAGCGCCGTCGGGGAGCGACGCCAGAACCGGCATAACCGTGGACAGATCCGGCGCCGCGAGCGCCGCCGTCACAATGGCTCCGTACATCTCGGATTTGTACTCCGCATCGGAAGCCTTCCCGGCGAGTTTAATAGCGTTCGCGAGGTCGCCTTGCGCGACGCGGCTGCGAACTGCTGCCAGGTAGCCGCGCGAGCGCATCAGAGGATCGGGAACAGCCGCCAGCAATTCTGGTCCAGTTGTGTCATTGCCGGACGCCAGGGCGAGATACGCCTGCGAGCGCCAGTACTTATCCTTGATCGCAGCCGCGGTGATGGCAGCGGCGGCAGCGTCGTGCTTGATGGGATCTGACTTCTGCGCGAGCGCTATCCAATAGCCTGCCCACGAGTCGAAGTCCGCACCCAATCCGCCATAGGTTTCGCGCGCCAGCTTCAGGGTTTCCATCGCGCCTGCCAGGTCTGTGGCCTGCGCTTGCTGTGTTGCAATCGCCGCCAAAGCGGATGCCCGGTCGCGAATGCTGGCGATGGAAGAGGCTGTTGTTTTGGCTCCCGCAAAGTCGCCTTTCTTACCCTGCGCGGCAGCGATGGAACTGAATGCGGAGTCGCGCTCCGATTCGCCGATCGCGCCCACGTTTTGCTGTGCCCACGCGACGTCGCCCGCGCCGGCGATCGCCTGCAGAATCGAAAGTTTAGCCGAAGCAGTGTCGGCAAAGCGGGCCTTGCTCCAATCCAGGTCTGTGGCGGCAATTTGCGCGATCACCGAGCCGCGATTCTTTTCCCTTATCATCAACACCGTGCGCTTGGCATCTTCTACGTTGCCTGCCTTGACCTGTGCGATGCCGATGTCGCGCAAGCACCAATCGCGGTAATCCACATCGACGATCCCATTTACAACAATCCGTCCCCAGGCAATATCGCCAGCGTCGGCAAAATCGGAGCAGAGCGAAGAAGCCTGATAATCGGTCATTTCAGTGCGCTTCACCCATGCACGACCGGAGGCCAAATCCTTGGCGCGGATATAAAAGTATGCGAGGCTGTAGGCGTCGCTTTTCCTGGCGGAGGAAGTGGTCAGTTCCGCAAACGTCTGAGCGGCGGCGGAAAGATCCTTGTCGGCGATCTGCCGGTTCAGGATTGCAGTCAGAATTGCGTCACGTCGGTCTTTGTCCTTTATTTCGGCCAAGTCGCGGCGCGCCAACCGAAAGTTGTGCTGATCGACTTCGATGCCAGCCATGGAGACGAGCGCCGATTCACGCTGGCCTTCGTCCTTGATCTGATAGATGAGTTCTTTCGCGCCCGCATAATCGAAATGCTTCGTCAGTGCATCAGAGAAGTAGCTGAACCTGCTTTGGGCGGAATCGGGCTTCATGCCCATGGCGCTGTCCAGGGCCAGCCAGATCGACTCCTCGGCCGATGCCCACTGCCCCAAATCGGAGTAACCGCTGAACAACGACCCGTTCCAGTAGTCGAAGGTGAGGGCACGCCGGTCGGGATCTTTGATCTGGAGAGCGCTCTTGTGGGCCAAGGCGAGGGCCTCGCGCGCGCGGGCGGTTTCGTCGAGGCCCAGCCACTTACCCGCCAGTTCAAGCCAGGCGTGAGCTTGCGCCTCCGGATCGACGATTTGGCCGGTGATCTGGCGTGCCTGCTCGAGCCTTTGCTTGACGGCTTCCAGATTCTCGACTGGGGATGAGTAGTAATACGTCGAATTGCGATAGGCCTCCGCTTTCTTCTCAAGACTCGTAATCATCCCAAAGGTTTTCTGAGCGCCCGCAAAATCGGCTCTGAATATCTGCGCCCAGCCAACAGACTGATACGCGGAATCTTTGACGTTCGCATCCGGGATCAGGGCGGCGCTTTCGAGCGCGCCGTCGATATCGCCCTTGGCCGCCTGTTTTTCCGCAATATTCTTGTAGGCTGTCGATCGGTAGGATGTTTCCCGAGCCAGCGCGGCCAATTGCCTGGCTGCGGCGAAGTCGCCGGTCTTGGCCTGTTCGTCGGAAATGTCCTGGTAGGTGCTGGAGCCGTAATAGGAATCCGCAGGAATGAAAGACGCGGTCAGACCTGCCGCAGGAAAATTCCCGGCTTGCGCCTGTTTGACGGCAATATTGTGATAGATTGCGGCGCGGTCGGAGGAACCGGAAGGAAGCATGTCCGCGGTCCTTTTAGCCGCCTCATAATCGTTCTTTTCTAGTTGCACGTCGGCCACCGCGCTGTAGGCAGTGCCCTTCCCGAAGGTGTCGGCGGGAATGTAAGAAGCAGTCTGGAGCGCTGCCGAAATGTCGCCGGCCTGCGCCTGCGCCACGCCAATCTTGCTATACATCTGGTAAATCGGCTGGTTGTTCCAACTCCAATTCTTGTCGATGGGCTGTTGCGCGGTTGCGCGGCAGGCGGTGCTGTACAAATCAAGCGCCTGGCGAACATTGCCCGCCTTTTTCTGCGCGGCGCCAATGGCGAGATAAACTTCCGCTTTGCTCAGAGGACAGGAAATCTGCGCCATCAAGCTATTGAGGGTCGCATTATCGTTCAGAGGAATCGCCTGCAGAGCCAGATCGCGGTAAGCGTCGCACTTGCGTCCCGGGTCGGGGATGGAAGCGGCAATCTGTTGCGCGCCCGCGACGTCATGGGCGGTGAACTTTTCTTTGAACTGCTCGTAAATCTTGTTGCCGATGGCGCCCAGCAAATTGTCTTTGGGGTTGCCCGCCGCCATGCTCGCTGCGACCGCCGTCGCACCCTGGATGTCGCCCGACTCCAGCAACTTCGTCCCGATTGCCCTCTGCAAGTTTTCCTTGTGGCCGCCGGAGCCGGTCATTTTCGAAAGCATGGCCAGCGCACCCCGGATGTCGCCTGCCTTCACCAGTTTGCTTCCGGCATCCTCGTAATAAGCGTCCACCGCCTGGTAACTATTGGCGCGATAGTCGAAGACTCCGTTATCTTGCCTCGACAGAAGGTCAATCGTCTGCAAGGCGCCTGGGATGTCTCCAGCTCTGGCTTGCGCGGTGGCAAGAGTGTAGTAGCTGTTATCGTGATAACCCACAATATCGTTCGGTTGTCTGCATTCATTAATGCGATCACGGGCCCGGGAAAATATGGTGTACGCGGCTTGCGTATCGCCCTTCTTCATATAGGCCTCGCCCAGCGGGACCAAAGCCAACTGCTGAGAGTAGGGCTGCCTGATGTTCGAGAGCGTGGATTCGGCCCCGGGAATATCTCCATTATTGGCCTGGAGCGTTGCCACCCTGCTGCTGGCGAGGTCTTGCCAGGTGGACTCTGCGATGGAGCGAATGGTGTCTTTGGCGCCCGCGATATCCCCGGCTTTCGCCTGAATATAAGCAACATCACTCAACGCCAAGTCCTTGGAACCGTTTGTACTGGTCAGTGTCTCCTTAGCGCCTGGCACATCTCCCGTTTCGGCCTGCGCCTTGGCCACCTCCGCCAGCGCGCTGTCGCGTTGATAGCCGGAATACTGGTTGGCCAGGTCTTTCCCCGAGCCGATCAGCTTCAGGACCGAGCTTTCGATTTTGACTTCCAGAATCTTGAGTTGCTCGCCAATCTGGGCAGACTTCGCGGAATTCGGATCGGCTGCCAGATAGGCATTAAAGCGGGCGATGGAGCGTGCTTCACGTCCGGGCACCTTCGATTCGGCCAGCGCCAGATTGAACAAAAGGTCGGGATTATAGGGCGCGATCTTGCTGGCTTGCTCGAAATAGCGGATGGCGAGCGGAAAATCCTGCTGCTGCGCGGCCATGACTCCCTTATCGAACGCCTGTTGCGCTTCGGGAGAAAGCGGTGGTGGAACCGGAACGGCGGGCTTCTGGGGAAGAGCCTCCGCTGCCGATCCCGCAGCACGCGCCGGAGCCGCAGCCGGTTTTGGCTTTTGCGCGGGCCGAGCCGCCGGCGCCGCTTTTTTCACCGCAGCCGGCTTTGGCGTGGTTGCTGGAAGTTGACTGGGCGTGGTTGTCTGCTGCGACAACGTCAGCGGCGTAAAACAGAAAATCAAAATGAAGAATAAAGGCACAGCGGCTTTTGCTCTCATATCGGCTCCACGAATGCTTGTTACTACAGCCCATCTCTCGCACTTACTGCTGTAACTGCGCGAGTTGCTGCTTAGCTTCATTGAGTTGGTCGACGTGTTTGGATAGAACTCCCGACAATTTCTGCAAAGCTTTCAATTGCGATTCGTTGAGCGCAGTCAGGCGTTCAACCTCGTTCTGGCTGACGCGCCGCGCGGCATTGTTGTATAAAGACGCCGAAGTGAACTTGAGATCGGCGACCAGCAGCGACAGCTCCGGGCTGGTCTGCGCCCAGCCCACAACGGTGGCGATGGCATCCAGCCTGGCTGCGCGCGTTTCTTCACCCAAATTCTTGTCGATGGCAGCAAGGTCCCGCACCTTGTCGATGGTTTCGATGAGCGCCTTCACTTCTTTCGCCGAGGCCGGCTTGCCGCGCAGATTGCCCAAAGCGCGGATGGCTTCCAACGCATAGGGATCGGTAATCCCAGCTTGCTGCAACCGGGCAATCATCTTGTTTGCTTTCGCCGGGTTCCAGGCGCCGATGACGCCGGCCGTTTTGCTCAGGCCTTCCAGGCCAAAGTCGATCAGCGCCTCGCGGCTCTCTTCCTCGAATTGCTTTTGAGAATCGGCGGCAAGGCCTTGCCATTCCTCGAACTCGGGCGCGCGTTGAGCAAATCCGAGATTCCGGATCGCCGTCTGGTCAAGCTGGATCTGCTTTCGAAGCTCTGCGATGCGCGCTTCCAACTCCGCGCGGGGACTGGCAGAAGCCCCGGCCAGCGCCGCATTGAAACTGGTGACGGCCTCAATGTAGGCTGATTTGCCCGTCTGTAGCTGCGACCTCGACTGCGCGCACTCACCAGCCAGCGAACTGCCCTCGGCAACGCTCGCGCACTTCTGGTTGTGGGCCGCGACCTTGCTCATCAAGGCAGAACGTTGCTCGAGCAGCGCCGAGCGCTGGCGCTCCAAGTCCGTTCTCTGCGAGGCCGGTAGCGCGGGAGGGATGTCGCCGATTTGCGGGATGGTTTGCGCCCAGGTCCCGGCTCGAGTTATGCCAATCAGTAACAGCAGTACTTGTGCGGACCGTAACCACATCTTATTTCTTCTCCAGAACCACCAGGGTTCGAGTTAGTTCTGTGGCGCCGTCTTTCCAGCAGTGGGAGTTTTCGCCGGCGGATGCTGTTCTTCAAACGAAACACTCATGTCATCCATCTTGATCTGAACGGTTGCAATCTGGCTGCGCAACGGGCTCAATTCACCCTTGACCTTGACGGCTTCCATCGTGAGCGCGGTTTGGTCTCCGGTTCCGGCCGCTTGTTGCTGGCGGATCTGCTGGAGCTTCTGATCGGCTTCCTGATACTTCTTCTCCAGTTCCTGCTTCTGCGATTGCAGCTTCTTATAGTCGGGATTGTTGGCGACCGCCGCAGCCACAGGTTTTTGCTTTTGTTGGCCGGCGTGGCTGGCGTCGACTGCCAGCGTATCCAAAGAACCGGCGGAGGAGCCCGCGGTGTCGAACGGCTTGCGCAGATCGTCAACTCCGTTGTCGCCTAATGTCAATGCCGCTTTAGCGTGTTTCGCGGCGCTTTTAAGTTGATCGCCGGCGCTAGTACTGCCACCCAAAGCGGAGTGGGACGAAGACATCCCGTGAGCCTGCGCGGCGGGTGGAGTGCCGGCCGGAGCTTCTTTCAAGTCGCCACCCGGCCCGGCGGGTTTGCTCGCCACGAAATCGAGTCCAGGAGTTGAGGTTTCAGGAGTAGCCTTGATGGTCGAGGAAAGCTGGCCGATGGTTCCACGCATCTGCTCGGCAGTCTTCGCCTCCTGAATCTGCTGCTGTTTCTGGTACTCGACGGCCTGCAGCTTCTCCTCCGCGGTTTTCAGATTGCCGGCAAGAACGGTGTTGGCAGGGTCGTTCTTTGCCGCTTCCCGGAAGTATTTGACGGCCGATTCCCAATCTTCCTTATTATAGAAATCGACTCCCACCTGATTTTGCGCATGGCCAAGGTTGCGCTGGATGACTAAGTCGTTGGGCGAGTTCTCGATCGCACTCTCGTAACATCGCAGCGCTTCCGCCCAATCATGCCGCTCGTAAGCCACATTACCCTGCTGATTCCAGGCAGTCGCTGCCGAAAGCCTGCGCTGGCGCTCAACTTCATCCGCGCTGGGGGTGTAGACATTGTTGTTGGATGACCTGCTGGTGGATGGCGCCGGACCGCAACCCGACACGCACACACCCTTTATGTTCTGCGCCGGTGTCGGCAAAGCAAGGACAATCGTGAGCGCCACGGCGCAGCAGCACAGGATCAGCCGTCTCTTCTTGCGCGTGTTCTCCAAGGCTGTGGAAATGGCTGCGGGATGAGCGATAACCAAGCGCCGCACCCGCGAAACAGGAGTATCCCTCATAGAAGCCGACCTCCCATTGGGGTCAAGCCCAACATCTCGCAAGATGCACGGGAAAACAACGAAGAGTTTCGGACGCACGGCACTTTCGTAACCTTGGCCAGGTTACGTATCTTCAAAGCGCGGAACGGGGGGGCAGTTGGCGGCGACTGCGCGCGGCAGGCAGCGGCAGCCAGAAGAAGCAGGAGAATCTCGATTGCGGCGCTCGTCAAGCAGGCAACCGTTGCTTGAAAAGCAGGCAAAAGGCGACTCTCGGAAAGATTAACGGCAATGTTATACTCAGCTCCTAAAACCTGTGAAATGAGCCATGGATACGCGGTTTGTGCGCCACATCCGCTGGATCGTGGTGTGCCCTAATTCTCGCACGCGGAGGGCTGAGATGAGACACGGAGTGAAGAGCGGTTGGTGGGGAGTTGCGTTTCTTTTGTTCCTCGTATCCTGCGGTGGCGGAGGAAGCCAGACCGGAACCGGCCCAACGGCTCCGCCGACGCCAACCGGACTAACGGCGACTGCGGGGAATGCTCAGGTGAGTCTCTCCTGGAATGCGAGCAGCGGCGCGACCAGTTATCACGTGAAGCGTGGGACAACCAGCGGCGGACCGTATACGCAGATTGACGCGCCCACGACTACCAGTTACACCGATACCAGCGTGACCAACGGCACTCCTTATTACTACGTGGTTTCCGCGGTGAATTCAGCGGGTGAGAGCGCGAATTCTAGCGAGGTCTCCGCTACTCCAATCGCTGCGCCAGCCGTGCCTACTGGGCTGACGGCGACCGCTGGGAATGCGCAGGTGAGTCTCTCCTGGAATGCGAGCAGTGGCGCGACCAGTTATCACGTGAAGCGCTCGACCACGAGCGGCAGCGGATACGCGCAGGTTGGCGCGCCGACAACGAACAGTTACACCGACACCGGGCTGACCAACGGCACTCCTTACTACTACGTAGTATCCGCCGTGAACTCGTCGGGTGAGAGCGCGAATTCGAGCCAGGCGAGCGCCACTCCGGCCGGAACCAGTTCGGTTGCCGTCACGGTGAATGTGTTAAGCAATCGTCATCCGATCAGCTCGTACGTCTACGGCGGCGCCTTTCCACAGGACGCGTCCACGATCACGGACAGCGGTCTGACGGTGGTGCGGTGGGGCGGGAATGCGGCGTCCACTTACAACTGGCAGCTCGGAACCAACAATGCCGACAACGACTATTATTTCGAGGATTTTACCTTTAACGCGATTGGGGACAGCGATTCAGCCAAGTTCATCACGGACGTCAAAGCGGCAGGCAGCAACCCGCTGATGACCATGGTGATGCTGCC
>Ga0181526_10004574_pt1 | contig 10685 bp, 8 predicted proteins | sample PEATcosm2014_Bin_35_FD_119750 | JGI IMG/M metagenome (GOLD analysis project Ga0181526, IMG submission 119750) | Peatland microbial communities from MTU Mesocosm Facility, Houghton, MI, USA - PEATcosm2014_Bin06_30_metaG | ecosystem: Environmental > Terrestrial > Soil > Wetlands > Peat | place...
CATCTCGACAAGGAAATTCACTCCCTCGATGTCCTCACTTTCGATGAGCGCGACGATCTCCTCCAGTTCCTCGACTCCCTGAACGGCAAGCTCCCCGACAACATCGGCCCGCCCGCCGACCTGGCGCCTACGGCCACCTCCACCACTGCCGCAAAGTAATTTTGGAGTGCGGCGGCTCGCCGCCACTCTTGCAATTGCGGCCTCATCACCAGACTCCAAATCCCCGCGCATCCTCTGCATAAGCTCTCGTCGTCCTCCGTCAGTAGTACACTATCTCCTGCCAAATTGAAGCCAAGGAGCTTCCCCTCATGTCCGATGGAATTCGCCGCCTCACTGCCATCTTCATCCTCTTTGTCGGCGCGGCCCTCTTGTGGGTGGCGGGCCTGCATTCTCACGATGCGGAAGCCGCCAAAAGCGAACTCGATTCCACCGTCGCGTACGCACGCGAACACTCCGCCTCCAATGATCCTCGCCTCAAGGGTAGCTCCACCTTCGAACGCGGCGGTTGGGTCTACGTCCATCTCGAGGGCGACCCCTCCACCATCGGCTTCCAGCACGGTTTCCTGCTCGCCAATGAAATCGAAGACGCGTTTCCCGCCGTCCAGGCCGCCATACTCCGTTCGACCAAGCGCGACTGGCCCTTTTTCCGCCAGGTTGCCCGCGAAATGCTCTGGCCCAAGATCGATCCCGAATATCAGCAGGAATTACAGGGCATCGCGGAAGGTCTGAACGCCCGCACCGGCTCCCAGCTTGATGTGTACGATATCGTCGCCCTCAATTCTTTCGAGGAGGTTCCTGACTACTACGTTCCCTGGCTCAACAAGAAAGAAAAAGTCGCCAACGCGCCCAACCTGAAAAGTCCCGGAAACTGCAGCGCGTTCGTCGCCACCGGCAGTTGGACCAAGGATCATCAGATTGTCATCGCGCACAACAACTGGACCAGCTACATGAACGGCGAACGCTGGCGCATTATCTTCGATATCCAGCCCACCAATGGTTATCGCATCTTGATGGACGGTTTCCCCGGCGTCATTGCCAGCGACGACGATTTCGCAATCAATTCCGATGGCCTCATGGTTACGGAAACCACCATCACGCAATTTGAAGGTTGGGATCCCAACGGCAAGCCCGAGTTTTTCCGCGCCCGCAAAGCTCTGCAATACGCCAATTCCATCGATGCTTACACCAAAATCATGCTCGATGCAAACAATGGCGGGTACGCCAACGATTGGCTGCTCGGCGATCGCAAGACCGGCGAAATCGCGCAGCTTGAACTTGGCCTGAAAGCCTATAAGCTCTGGCGCACCAAGGATGGTGTCTTCGCCGGTTCCAACTGGGCTCGCGATCCCAAGGTCCTCAAGGAAGACACTCCGGAATTCAACCCCAACGATATGGCTTCCTCACCCAATGCCCGACGCGCCCGCTGGGAGCAACTCCTCAACGAAAACAAAGGCAAGATCGATGTCTCGCTGGCCCAGCAGATGCTCGCCGACCACGTCGATTCATTTGAGAAAAAGACCGAGGCGGACGACCGTACCCTTTGCGGCCACATTGATTCCACCGACCGTGGCGTTTCTATCTGGGGCTGGGAACCCTACTATCCCGGCGGCGCCGTTCAGGGCAAAGCCACGGATTCGTCCATGGCCAAAGATATGCGCCTGGTCGCTCGCTTGGGCCATCCCTGTGGTGAAGATTTCCTCGCCGCCCCTTTCCTCGCCGCTCATCCCGAATTCGCCTGGGAAGCCCCCTACTTGCGCGACCTCAAAGCCGGTCCCTGGACCGAATTCCACTCCGGCGAAACCCGCACCCCCACGAAATAATCACGCCAAACTCGAAGTGCGACGTCTTTCCACCGATTCTCACACCGGAAACCGCGGCCGCACGACCGGGTGGACCTGCCCTTTACTGGTCATGACTTTTTCCCCGTGTACCAATACGTCTCCCACTCCTGCTAGGCAATACCGGTATGCCGCGTAGGTCATCGCAAATGCCGCATCCCACGAGGTCCCCGCTATGTTCTCCCTCGCCGCTGCTCCCATCTTGCGCAGTTCTTCCCGGTTCTTCGTCAGTTCCACCACTGTGGCCACGAATTCTTCATTCGTTGTGGCCATCCGTCCTGTAATTCCTGGCAACACCAGGTGCTTCGGTCCGCCTTCATTTGTCACTACCGCAGGCACGCTTGATGCTGCCGCCTCTTGAATCACGTTGCCAAACGTGTCCGTCCGCGATGGAAACACAAACAAGTCCATGTTTGCGTAGGCTCGCGCTAATTCTTTTCCCCGCAGCACTCCCGCAAATTCACCGTGTTTCAATGTGCGCTTCAGCCACGCCACTTCGCTCCCATCGCCCACCACCACAATCCGGAAATCTTTCTGTCCGCTCTCCCCCAACGCTCGTTCAATTTCTGCCAATAGCCGCACACCCTTTTCCGGCGTCACACGCCCCACAAATCCCAATCGCAACGTATTGTCCGTTACGGTGCGGTGCCGCGGATTGAATTGTTCGCTGTCCACGCCGCGGGGCATTAGAAACGATGGTCGCTTCAATTCCTTCTCCAGCCAGACCACCTGCTCCACGGTCGGCGCGAGCGTCACCTTCGCCAATCCATAAAACCACACGAGAAGGCGCAACGATTTTTCCTGCGACCACGCCACGGCCGGCCGCGATACTTCTTCCGGCATCCATCCGATTAACTTTTGCAGGCGTCGCGCCGCGAACTGGCGAAAATTCGTATGCCACGACGCCACCAGCGGTATCCGCAATTCCCGTGACAAATACGCGCCTATCTGCCCTAACTCTCCAGGGCTCGTGATGTGGATGACGTCCGGCCGGAATTCCACCAACTCGTTCCGGATCGTGTTCAAGTACCTCCAGAACGCGAAATCGTAGTGCAGGTCCCGCTCGATTCCTATGCTTGCCCACCCGCGCGTCAACTCGACTCGCGCCACGCTGCCTTCTTGTTGGCGGGATTTCTGCTTCCCACCGTGAATCGCCAATAGCGGCAGCCCATGCCTCTGCGCATACGCCGCCAATTGTCGCGCTGTCAGCGCCACTCCGTTGATTTCGTGGAATGTCTCACAGAAGAGCGCGACTCGCGGCGTGGCACTCATAATCCGCCTTCTTCATTTCCCAAAAACGGCAATCGCAACGCCGGCCGCAACACCGGATTTGCTACCAACCCGATCACCCAGCGGAACTTATCGATCACGCGGTGGAATCGCGTTCCCGTGAATTGCGAAAGCGGCAGCGCCTTCCCGTCCTCCTCGATGAAGACTCGTGTCATCCAGTGCCGCCGGCCAAATTCTCCCGGCGCGTCCGAAAGCGCGTGCCAGGCATTCTCCACCAATCGCAAAGCCAGGGCATCGAAGTATTGAGGCATCAACATCACTTCGCTCCGCCTGTCCTCACGTACCTCTTGCACAAATTCCTCGAAGCTTCGCGCATCGGTCACGTTCAACACGGCGTTCGCTTCGCATCCGTGCCGGTCTCCTCCCGAAATCACCGGCAGGTTCAGATCTTCTCCAAGTTTCACAACCATGCGGTTTTCTTTCCGCGAGCGCATTCCGTTCAACTCCACCGCATGAATCATTGGCTGATAAACCAGCAGAAAACTGCTGAGCGCCGCGCGGTGTTCTTCGGGGCCTAAGCTTTCCGCATCCCAGAAGGGATGATTCAGCACTATCAACACTTCACGTTCGGCGTTCAGGCATTCCAGTAACTCCCGCAAGCGATTGGGGTTGGGATTCGCCGTGTACGCCGCAAATTCCTCCATCCACGCCGTTGCGCGCGGCCCCGGCAGGTTGTGTACACCCAGGTGAAACACCGTCTCGCAGTAAGGCACGCTCCATTCCAGCGAAATCGGCGCTCGCGCCGTAGCTTCCAGCATCCGCAAGTGCATTCCCGCTTTTATGTTGTCGTGGTCGGAAAGCGATACCTCCGCCTGCAGCCCCAACTGCTCTTCGATTTGCTTGCGCTCCAGTTCGTGCGCTTCCCGCGGTGAAAGCGGCGGCGTCCAGTAATACTTTTTGAAGTCGAATATGCGGCCTTCGTACAAATGCAGCCGGCCAATTTCCCGTTCCAGAATGTACGAACCGATTGGAAATTTTGCGATATAGGTGGGTAACCTGCCCAAATACTCTTTTGAATGCATCGTATGGCTGTGTAAGGAAATGCCGGTGCGATACTTCCGCGAAACTTGTCCCTGCGGATCAAACCTGTGGACGAGACTGGGGCCGCCCTCCATGTTATGCTCCCTTCCCTGCCCACTTACGCAGGGTGCAATTTCCTCCAGCGTAGAAACCCTGTGTTACTCATGCATGACTCCCCATTCAACATTCACGCTTGCGTTATCTCTTTCGCCAAAAACGTTATCTTTTTCGTCACATTCGCGTCTGCATCTTCGTTCGTTCAATACTTCGTTAACTTTGCGTAACTCCTCTTGCCGCACCATTGATGTATGACTCGTGTCCGCGAGCTTCGCCGCCATCCTGGAGCCCCAGCCACATGAGGGCCGCCCTCCAATGCGGCGTGGTCCTCACCCTTGCCCTTTTCTTTTTTGTTGCTGTATCTTCGACCGCCAGCCTCGCTGACCGCCAGCCCATCGTCGAAGCTCTTCAGTGGGTTCGCTCGCCCGTACGCTTCAGCGGCGAGTACGACTACATCATGACCGCCCGCGTCCGTTTGCTTTTCTTCTGGGTCGGCAAGGACGACGTCGGCGGAGGCTACATCCGCCGCGGTATCTCTTCGCAAGATCCGCGCGCGGAATTCTTTCAAGTCCTCTTCGGCAGCGATCCCCAGAAAGCTCCCCGTGCCATAAACCGCTGGGGGGCAGGCACCGAAGTTGCCAGGCACAAGGATCCTGTTTCGCTACCATCCAACGAAGATGATGTCGTCTCCAGTGCCTTCTTTGGTTTTATGAAATCATCCCGAGGCCAGTCCGTCGGCGAGATGCAAAAGGAATTACGAAAGGAACAGGAGCAGGGCCAACACTCTTTTACCGGCATACTCAGCCGTGTCGATCCTTCGCGCGCGCTTTCCACCATCGTTCCGTTGCAGTCCGACACCGATTTCAACCTGCACCAGTACACTCTCGCCGAACCCCTCATGCTTGACCGCATCGCTGCGTCCGATCGCCCAATTCGCTCTCTCGATGACCCGTCCCGCTGTGCACGCTCTGCCGCGTTTCTCGCCACCATCGCCGAACTTATGGACGCGGCCCTCGCCGGCCAGGCTGCTCCACTTTCGCGCTGCTACGTCCATGATGCCCAGGAGAATACGCTCAAAGTTGAAAACGTCACTCCCGTCCACATACTCCCGGTCCAGCTCCACGGCCCCAACAGCACCGTCCTTCTCGATACTTCCTACGCCAATCTCCTGCAGCTTGATTTTGTCTCCAAGCACAAAGAGACCGGCAAGACCGTCCCCTTCTCCATTTTGATTGGCACGAAGGATAATCTTCGCGGCGTTCCCGTCCAAATTCGCTATCAGCCTAACTGGTGGTTCCAGGTCGTTCTCAATCTCCGCCCCGATAGCCCGCTCATCCCCAATTCTCCTCCGGCCTCTGCTCGCGTCTCCCGCTAGTTTGGAGTGCGGCGGCTTGCCGACGCTTTTGGGATTGCAGACACCCCACCCGCCACCCCAGTCAGCCAGTTTGTCATTCCGACCGGAGGGACTGCGCCTCAAGCAGTCCGGCAGTGGAGGAATCCCGGCACCCTTTCTCCGTTGCGCCTACTTTCCCGCCCCTTCCGGCACCACCCCAATCTCCACCCGCGACGGATACTCCTTCGTCCGGTAAATCCGTTGCGTCGCCTTCTGATAATCAGATTCCTTCGCCTCGAAAATATTCGCCACAAACTTCTGCGGGTTCCGGTCGTACAGCGGAAACCACGTGCTCTGCACCTGCACCATGATCCGGTGCCCCTTCAAAAACACATGGTTCGCCGTGTGCAAATCAATTGTGTACGGCGTCACTTCCCCCGCCACAATCGCTTCCGGTTTTTCGTACGACTTCCGGTAGCGTCCCCGGAAAATCTCGTCTGCGATCATCAGCTCAAATCCCGATAGCTTCCAGTCGCTCGCCACGTTCTGCGGATACACATCAATCAGCTTCACCACCCAGTCGCTGTCGGTCCCCGTTGTCGAAGCGTACAGTTTCGCCGTCACTTGCCCCGCCATCGTCACATCTTCCTTCAACTCTTCCGTCTCCCATGTCGCCACGTCCGGCCGGTTATCCACAAACCGCTGGTCCTGCACCAGCCAGGTGTACCAGCTTCCTGGATGATCTTCCGGATAGGTCATATCTACCGGCCGGTGACGATACGGCACGGGATGCGCTGGATCGCTTTCGTACGCGTCAAATGCTTCCCGCGATTCCGTCTTCGGGGCTTCAAAGGAAAGTTTTCCATTTTCGCCAAAATACAAACTCTCCGTCTTCGCCTCTCGCGGCGGCCACGCGTCAAAATTCGTCCAGGTGTCACTCCCCGTCTGGAAGAGCAACGCCTCTTTCAACGGCAAGCTCCCCTTGTCATGCAACCAGTACGCAAACCACGGCGCTTCCACCTTTTGCCGGAAATACACTCCTGTGTCCGATCCGAACGGAATATCTCCCAGTGAATTCCCCGGCCCACCGCCCCATCCGCCATGATTCCACGGCCCTACCACCAGGTAGTTCAAGTGCTTCGCGTCATTCTTCTCCAGGTTTGCGTACGTCCGCATCGGTCCGTAGAAATCTTCCTGGTCCCACCAGCCGGCCACGTTCAGGTCGGGCACCTTCGCCTCTTTCAACCCCGCCTCCATGGCGTGGCTCTTCCAGAATTCGTCATACGCCGGATGCGCCACAAAGTTGTTCCACGTCGGAATCTTTCCGTGGAGATACCTCTCGTTCGCGTGCGACAACGTTCCCAAACGCAGGTACCAGTCGAACATATCGAAGCGGTCGAACATGCCATTGACGTTGTCCCTGGACGATTCCATCAGCGCCGCGTATTCGTACCCGTAACTCAGCCGGAACGCTCCATTATGAAAAAAGTCGTCACCCATCCACGTATCACCCATGCACGCCTGCTCGGACACTGCCTTCAGCGCCGGGTGCGGGTTCACCATCGCCATCGTCGTCAGGAATCCATCGTACGAAATCCCCCATATCCCCACTCGCCCGCTGTTTTTCGCTACGTTTTTCACCAGCCAATCGATCGTGTCGTAAGTGTCCGTGCTCTCATCCACGCCCTTGGCATCCTTCGCATCGTGCAGCGGCCGGTTCATCTCAAATGTTCCCTCGCTCCCATTCCGCCCGCGAATGTCCTGAAACACGAAAATGTACCCGTCCGCGAAAAAGTCCTCGTTTTCATTCAGCATTCGGCTGTAGCGATTGCCTCCCGCCGAAATCCCATAGGGTGTCCGCATCATGATCATCGGCCACGGTCCATTTCCGTCCTTCGGCGTGTAAATCTCCGTGTGCAGCCTCACTCCATCGCGCATCGGAACCATCACGTCATGTTTCTCGAACAACCTCGTCAGGTCCGGCCGCTCCGTCTCCTGTCCCTGCGCCCCAGCCCCCGCAGCGAGTACCACCATCGCCGCTAGCACCCAAATCGTTTTCCGCAACTGGTTCATTCGCATCCTCACCATGGCCCCATATTTTCAGACGTCGCAGAAATTTCGCCGTGAGCATACCACACACAATTCGGCGATCAACGCGCCCGCCTCTATTTCTCGTGGCGACTGCTTTTCTCGCTGGCTTCCTCAGCCCGCTCGTTCTAAACTCTCCTCCAGTGTTGCACTTCTTGTATAATACCTGTTCGATAATTTCGGCTGGCAAACGCCAGGTCAAGTGGGCATCCAACGGCAAGGCGAGTTTCTGTCATTCAAGGGAGTTACCTTTGTAAGGATACGTGCTTATCTCTTATACCAAAAACAGCCTATGCCCGATAAATACAAACACACCAGGGCCGAAGCAAACGCTCTGCGGCGTGATCTTCGTTGGATTTTCGAGCGTGGGGATGAACTCGAACTTATGAAGATTTTGCGGAAGCACGGGATAAAAGACGAGGACCCGCGCTTTTCGGAGATCGTGAACCTTTCCCGTGCCTTGCGGAGCGGGAAGGCTTAACTGCCAGAGCGTGAATCTCTTTCCTCATACTCCTGGCTTCGGCAGGCGGTAAATTGCCCAGGTGGCTTTCAATAATCTCAGCCGCCCTCTCAACTGCCGCGTCGATTTTGGTCTTCTTCGTCATCGGACCCCCAGAATAGCAGCAAGCGCGTGCCCCCGCAACGGCCTGTACTCGCCCAGTAGATTAGTGACACTTTGCCTTTCCTAGGTTGTGCTTCCAGCGGGTGATGAATTCTAGTGGTGTGAGGTAGGCCAGCGACTGATGCGGGCGCACACAGTTGTAGGTTTTTTCCCAGCGCAGTAACTGGCGGTTCAGCACGGGCACCTGATCGGACTGCGCCTGTACCTCGTAGAACTCCTCATTGTGGGTGCGGTTGGACCGCTCCACGTGGCCGTTCAGTTTCGGTGATTTGGGCGGCAGCACGAACAGTGGCAGCCCTTTTTGCTGGCGAGCTTGCTCGAACTCCGCGGCGAACTCGGGCCCGCCATCCACCTGCAGCGCCCGGATCGGAAAGGGCACACGGTCGAGTAGTGTATCCAGAAAACGCGCTGCCGCCAGCGAAGTCGCGCGGCGATGAATCTCCAGCACATCCCAGCGCGAGATCACGTCTCGCGCACTGAAGTGTTTCAGGATGACGCCGCCACGCATGCGAATCTCCTTCGTGTCGATCTCCACCAAGTCCCCGGGCTGCTCGATTCGCCAGTGTTTAGGCTTGCGAATGGCCCAGGGACGGTTTCGCAACTTCCGCCGCGCTTGCCGCAACACGGCGGGTTTGGGTGGCTCGTGCAACACGCCGCGCCGCTTTAGATTCACCAGGATGCGTCCCACCATCGAAGTGGAAACGGTGAGATGCTCCCTGCGCAGCAAGACGACCAACTTGTCTTTGCCCCAGCGCGGATACCGCTGGCGCAAAGACAAAACACGCTCGGCCAGTTCCGCCGTCCACGTCGGCTGACGCACTTTCCGCGGCCGGTGCGAACGCGCTTCCAACGTGGTCAGATTGTGGCGATCAAAGCGCCGCTTCCAGCGATAGAAGGTCTGCCGACTGATGCCGAAGTGTCGACAGGTCCGTCGCACGTTCCGGCCGTTGAAGTAGTAGAACAGCATCCACTGAAGGCGCGTCTGTGCTGCCCGGCTTAAACACCTCCCGAGGCTCGCCAGTCGGCGAGCCTCGGGAAGCTCACACCACCTGATTGTTCTCATCCTGACACTCTACCGAGTGTCACCAATCATTCTGAACGAGCACACGGCCTTGGAAGCCCTTTTTTCACTGACTCCGCCAAACTCCCATTGTCGTGGAGCGGAGGATTGCCTTTGCGGTACAAAGTACTTGACAAAGAGAAGCAACGGCGTATCCTCCTTTTATGCCACCTACTCCAACCCAATCCCCAATTCTCCCCCCGTCTGATCCCTTTCGCGCGCTTCTCGCCGATGCCCTCCGATTCTGGGAATTCCGCCGCATCTTCTACAATCTTGTCCTCTCCCTCGTCGTTGTCGCGTGGCTCGTCCTGACTTGGCCCCACTTCCGCCCGGCATTCACGCTCCAATCGCTGCTTCTCCTCTTCATTCTGGGATTGCTGGCAAACGCCTGCTACTGCGCCGCCTATTTCGTGGACATTCCCCTGCAGCACTCCGCCCTTGGCGCCTCCTGGAAGCGTTGGCGCTCGGCACTCTGGGTGCTTGGAACCCTTTTCGCCATTCTCCTCGCAAATTATTGGATTGTTGACGAGATCTATCCCTTCGTCCGCTGATGCAGCGCAGCTCCCTGCGCCGCCCAAATCCTTCATTGGCCCACCGCCTCCGCCTCTGCTAAAATAGTAGTTTGTAACCGCACCTGCATCCGATGAAGAAAGGGTTCGTCCGGGCTGCTGGTTGTCTCAGCAGCTATTTTTGTCTTAAGACGCTTTTACGAAAATGACTAAAGAGATTCGCAACATCGCCATCATCGCCCACGTGGACCACGGCAAAACCACGCTGGTGGACACCATGCTCCGCCAATCGGGCATCTTTCGCGCCAATGAAGCCGTCATCGAGCGCGTCATGGACTCCAACGACCTGGAGCGCGAACGCGGTATCACCATCCTCGCCAAGAACACCGCTCTCTTTTTCCACGACACCAAGATCAATATCGTGGACACTCCCGGCCACAGCGATTTCGGCGGTGAAGTCGAACGCGCACTCCGCATGGTGGATGGCGTCGTCCTTCTCGTTGACGCCAGCGAAGGCCCGCTCCCGCAGACCCGCTACGTCCTCCAGAAAGCCCTGGCGGCCAAGCTTCCTCCCGTCGTCGTCCTCAATAAAATCGATCGCCCTGACGCGCGCCCCGAAGAAGTCCTCAACGAAATTTACGATCTTTTCATCGATCTCGACGCCGAAGAATCGCAGCTCGATTTTCCCGTGCTCTACGCGGTCGCCAAAGCTGGCACGGCCTCCACCGATCCCGCGGTACCCGGCACGGATTTGCAACCGCTCTTCCGGGCCATCGTGGACAACATTCCCGAAGCCACCGGCGATCCCGAAGGCGCGCTGCAAATTCTGGTCGCGAACCTAGACTATTCCGATTACTTCGGACGCATC
>Ga0181526_10004575_pt1 | contig 10683 bp, 6 predicted proteins | sample PEATcosm2014_Bin_35_FD_119750 | JGI IMG/M metagenome (GOLD analysis project Ga0181526, IMG submission 119750) | Peatland microbial communities from MTU Mesocosm Facility, Houghton, MI, USA - PEATcosm2014_Bin06_30_metaG | ecosystem: Environmental > Terrestrial > Soil > Wetlands > Peat | place...
CCGCTGGTGCAACTCATCGTGCTCGGCAACGCCTTTGGCGGCAAGATCAAAGACGCGCGGCTGGGAGTGGTTGACCAGGACCATGGCACGCAGGCTGTCAAGGTCCGCGAAGCTTTGGCGGCGGTGCAATCCAACGCACGCACTTTCGTCCCGGTGCCCTACGACAGCGATAAGCAGGCGATGGAAGACGTACGCACCGGACGCATCGACGGCGCCATCATCATTCCGCCGGAATACTCTCGCCGCGTCTATGAACAGAACCATCCGCGCATTGCGCTGATCGTGGACAACACCGACAACTTCATGAGCTCGACGCTGGAGCAGGAATTCAGCGATTTGACCAAGGCGTTGAACAATCCCGACGTCGACCCCTCGCGCATCCTACAGCAGATCACGCTCGATACGGTGGAGCTCTATCCCTACATCGAGTACATGAAGTACCTGCTGCCGGGATCGATCGTGCTGGCCATGTTCGTTTCGGTGATGATCGGCGGAGGCATGTTGTATATCGACGACAAGGCCCGAGGTGTGCACGAAGGCTACCTGGTCACGCCGATTACCAAGTTCGAGCTGGTAGCGGGCCTGAACATCGCGGGCGCAATCAAGGCGGTCCTGGCCGGCATTGTGATCACGATCCTGGGTTCTCTGCTCTCCGGCTTGGGCTCGGTCTTTGTGCCGCAGAACTTCTTCTATATTTTGCTGCTGATCGTGGCCACGTCGGTAGCGTTCAATACCATGATGTTCCTGATGATGGTCCGGGTGGAAGATCCGCTGGTACCGCGCGCCACCTTCGGCATCCTGAACACGCTGCTGTTCTTTCCCAGTGGCGCGATTTATCCCATCAAGGCGTTTCCCCCGTGGCTGCGCGGAATCGCGTATATCGATCCCTTCACCTATGCGGTGGACGGGTTCAAGGCGATTCTGCTGAAGGACGCCGGTTTTGTCGCCATCCGCGCCGATCTGGCGTACCTGACCATTGCTGCGGCGGTCATGATCACGATTGCGACGGCGCTGTTCAAGCGCACGCTATAGCAGGTTTCCCGCCGGGAGCGTTTTTGAGCGGGGTAGAACTTTGTGTCCTTTCGTGTCTTGGCCCCGAACGTGAGCCCACGGTGCATTCCACGTTTCGGACAATCGGCAATCAAATAAGGAACTAATTGTGTGGTAGTGTTGTCGGTTCCCGCTGCTGTTCAACGCGGGCCGAGCACGATCACCAGCCTGCGAGGTTATATACGCCGGCTGACCAGATGGCTAAAATTGCGGAGTGACGTACCGGGCTGGCCGCTGTAGATGGTGACAACATAATGGGGAGAAGATAGAAATATGAAGAGAAGCATCGTGCTGGCAACCACCGTATTATTGGCAACACTTCTGTTGCTTTGCGGCGCCGCTGCCGCTCAGTCCGCTAAAGCCCAGGGGCTGATAACCGGACGAAGCGGGGACACCATGACGGTGCAGACTCCCGATTCGTCCAATGTCGTCGTTGTGCTGACCGATACCACGCAAGTGGGCCAGGTGCAGGGAGTGTTCAAGGCGCGGCGCAAACAGATGTCGATGGCCGCGCTCATTCCTGGCCTCCAGGTGCAGGTAGAGGGGTCGTACAACGCCCAGAACCAATTGGTGGCGACCTCAGTCAAGTTCAAGGGTAATGATCTGCAGGCTGCGCAAACCATCCAAGCCGGACTGCAGCCGGCCAAGGAGCAGATCCAGCAGAGCCAACAGGAGCTGGAGCAGCAAAAAGCGGCGCTGGAGCAGCAGCAGCAAGCCATGCAGCAGCAACAGCAGCAAATGGGCGAGGCGCAGGCCAAGATTGACGCCAACAAGGCTGCCATCGAGGCCGCCAACAAGCGTTTCGGCCAGTTGGACGATTACAACATTCTCGACGAGGTAACGGTTTATTTTGGCAATGGCAAGGTCACCATCGATCCGAAATATAAGCCGCAGCTGCTGCAATTGGCCGAGAAGGCCAAGACCATCACTGCCTACACCATTCAGGTAAAGGGCTATGCCTCATCGGTGGGCAGCGCCGCGCTGAATCAAAAGTTGAGTGAAGATCGGGCCAACAAAGTGACCCAATTCCTGCAGCAGGATGGCCACATCCCTCTCACCAACATGCTCGCCCCCGGCGCAATGGGCGAAAGCAGGCAGGTGGGATCTGACAAGACGGCAGAGGGGCAGGCGCAAAACCGGCGCGTGGTGGTCAGGGTGCTGCAGAACAAGGGAATCGCCGGCACATAGCCATATCTCGCATCTGCTGTGCAACCAGATCCCGCAGCTCGAGGCGCATGTTGGCAACTATCGCGATAGTGCGAACGACCCTTTTGCTAGCCATGGGCGTGTTCGTGCTGCGGATTTCATTGCGTGCGCAGGACACTCCAGCAGAGCTGCGCGACATTGCGAGGAACCCGTTTGCCGATGTGCTGAAGATTCCCTTTCAGGAAGACATCAGTTTCGACGCTGGCCCTTTCAACCGCACGGAAAGTTCTTTGCAGATTCAGCCGGTTTTTCCTATCCAGATCACGGACGAGTGGCTTCTGATACCACGCATCGTAGCGTCGGCGCTGGTTTATCAGCCCGACCCGACCCAGCCTGGCGGCGGAGCGACCGGATTGGGCGATACGGTTGCAACTTTCTTCTTCACGCCTGTACATGTAGGAAAGCTGATTTGGGGCGCCGGACCGGCACTCCTATTGCCTAGCGCAACGAACAGCGCGCTGGGCCAGGGAAAGTGGGGATTGGGTCCTTCGGTCGCTGTCCTGACAGAGCCAAAATGGGGGTCAGCTGGAGTGCTGATTCAGAACCTCTGGTCCATCGGAGGTAATTCGCAGCGGGCGGCGGTGAATCAACTGGAACTCGATCTTTCGTTTTCTTACAACTTGCCGCATGGCTGGTACCTTACCAGCGCGCCCACCATCACCGCCGACTGGACACAGGTAACCGACGAGCGCTGGCTCGTCCCCGTCGGAGGCGGCGCGGGCAGGAGCTTTAACCTTGGCAAGCAGGCGCTCGATTCCAACATCGCGCTCTATTGGAATGCGGTTCGAACAGCCAATCAGCTTTCGCCCAAGTGGCAAATCAGCTGGCAATTTACCCTGCTCTTCCCCAAACAGCACAAACCACCCTCACCGTGATCGATCACGTTGGAAGTAAGAATCGTTCCAGAACCCAAGCAGCATCTACTGATGCACGACGATGAGGACCGCTTGCTCCCGAAACGTGGTGGCCCTGAAACGATCCACAGCCAGCGCCTTTTGGCACTCGCACGGTTTCGATTAACAGCGTAAACTATTGGCCGAATGTCACGTGGACTAGAGGTGGCCGGCCGCAGCGACGTGGGGCGTGTCCGGCCGTCAAATGAAGACCATTTCGGCTACGACGAGCAGCTCGGCATTTTCGTGGTATGCGACGGAATGGGTGGTCACGCGGCCGGCGAGATCGCCAGCCAGATCGCCGTCGAAACTGTGCTGGCCTATTTTCGTGATCGCAAGCCGGCGGTAGAAGACGACGCCTATCTCGACGATGCCCCCATCGGGGCACGTCTGCTGGCGGACGCGGTCAAGAAAGCCAATGACGCGATTCTTGCCTACGCCGAGCAAAACAAGAACACCTCTGGGATGGGCACGACCTTGGTCGCCGCTCGTTTTAACGAAGGTGTCTTCAGCATCGCCAACGTGGGCGATAGCCGCATTTACCTGTTTCGTGAAGCGCAACTGCTGCAACTGACCGAGGACCACTCCCTGGTGATGGAGCAAGTCCGCCGTGGCATGATTACCCTGGAACAGGCCAAGCGGTCTTCGGCACAGAACATCATTACCCGCGCCCTGGGCACCGATGAGAGCACCTTGCCCGACCTTGGCGAATTTCCGGCGCAGGATGGCGACACCTTGCTGCTGACGACGGATGGCGTGCTTCGCCATGTGGACGATGCGGAAATCCGCAGCATCCTGCTGCAGCTGCCTTCGCTGCAGGCCGCCTGCGATACCCTGGTGGACGCCGCCAATGAAGGTGGAGGAGAAGATAATTCCACCTGCATGCTGATCCGCGTGCGCAATGGTGCGCCGAAGAGTGAGCCGGAGGGCAAGGCTGCGGCTGATCCGGAGAGCGACGGCGCTTCGTAGACCCGAAGCCGTGGGCGACACGTCAAAGCCACCGTCTCTGCTACACTCGAGTGTTTTGGACCCCCACATCGAGTCTGCGCAGAGCCCAACCACGGTAACTGACGACGCTGCGATTCCCTCGGCAACTCTTAAGCCCCCAAAGAACGCTCCGCGCACTAGCTTTTTGGTTTATCTCATTGCGATCGGCCTCAGTCTCTTTTCCGGCTGGGTGAATCAAGTTGTGGACGACGCTTTGCTGACCGCGTTGTGTGTCCTGGCGTTCAGCATGTTGATGGGCACCTGGAAAAAGGAGCGGCCGTGGCGATGGGTTGTGCTGGTGTGGATCGGCGTCCCCATTGTGCTGGCCTACTATCAATTTGTAGTGCGCTGGCCACATGATCGCGGCCAGGTGTACGGAGCTTTTCTGCAGATACTGGCGGGCAGCGCCGGGGGTTTCGGCGGACATTTCATGCGCGAGATGATCGACCACGTGTTCCTGAAGCAAGACGACTAGCGCAAACCTGCAGATTAACGCTTCCACCCAGCTGACGACCCCGCCGCAAACCGAAGATACCTCCTTTCGCAGCCTCTGAAGCCGTGCCCTGAGAAAACGATTCAGCAGTAGCTTGCGGGCTCAGAACGTGCCCGGTGCAAATTGTGTATTCCTTCCACGCCCGCTGTCTCATAGAATGTGAGCGATCGGAATGCTCTGTCCAAGAGGTATCTGTAAATGAGTCGAGGAGTCTCGCGCCGGAAGTTTCTGGCGACTTCGTTCGGCGCTGTGGTTGGAAGCACGTTGCTGGCGGACCGGAGCTTCGCCAACCCACTCGGTTTTCTTCAGCAGGCGCCGGCAACGGCAGCTTCGTTGACCACCACAATCCAGGCCACGAAGCGCACGTTGGAGATCAATGGCAAAGCGGCCAGCGTGATGGGACTGCTGCAACCGAACGGCGCCCAGGGCATGAGTTCCTTTGTGAACGACCCATTCCGCGTGACGCTGGAAAACAAGCTATCGGTGCCGACGGCGATCCATTGGCACGGCCTGCATCCGCCGAATAATGAAGATGGCGTTCCGGGGGTGACCCAACCTGTGATACGTCCCAACGCCAGCAGTTATTACAACTTTCCAATTCAGCCGGCGGGCACGCATTGGATGCACTCTCACCAGGGGCTGCAGGAGGCTTTCCTGCTGGCCGCTCCCTTGATCGTGCACGACCCAGCAGATCAGGCGCGCGACGAGCAGGAGATTGTGCTGTTCCTGTCAGACTTCAGCTTCACCCCGCCCAAGGAAATCTACGCCAAGCTGCGCCAGGGACCGAAGAGCACGTCGGTCATCGGTGAAGGGCAGCCGCTGACCATGCCGGGTGCGAGCACTGCGCCGACTGCGCAAACCGCTCAAAACATGACCAGCATGAAGATGGCAGCCGGTAAGCCAGACGCCAATGACGTGAACTACGACGCCTATCTGGCGAATGATCGCACCTTGAACGATCCGGAAGTAGTGAGGGTTGAGAAGGGCGGGCGGGTGCGTTTGCGGATTATCAACGGCAGCAGCGGCACGAATTTTTTCATTGACCTGGGATCGTTGACCGGCGAACTGATCGCTACGGATGGAATGCCGGTCAAGCCTATCCAGGGGAGTCGTTTTCCACTGGCGATTGCGCAACGCATCGATGTGAGAGTGCGGCTGCCACGCGACGGCGGGGCTTTCCCCGTCCTGGCTTTGCGAGAGCTATCGACAGAACAAACCGGAGTCGTCCTGGCGACTGCAGGCGCCAAGATTCAGCGGCTGCCGGAAAAAAACTCCTCTTCCACCGGACTGCTCACATTGGCGCTGGAAAGCGACCTGGTTGCCGCCATGCCGTTAAAGACCAAAGCCGCCGATCAGACCAACGTTTTGCGTTTGCAAGGCAATATGAGCCGTTACGAATGGCTGATCAATGGTCAGGCATTCGACGTGGGCAATCCGGGCAGTCAGCAGCCGCAGGTACGAGTGAAGGCCGGACAGCGGGTGGCGTTGAAGTTTGTCAACGAGACGCCCATGTCGCATCCCATGCACCTGCACGGACATTCGTTTCAGGTGGTAGCAATCAACGATCGGCTGCTCCGCGGAGCTCTTAGAGACACAGTCTTAGTCCCGGGACTAAATAATGTCACAGTAGAGTTCGATGCCAATAATCCGGGACTATGGTATGTCCACTGTCATGTTCTGTGGCACCTGGCGGCCGGCATGGCGACTCTAGTGCAGTACGCGGCATAGACATTTATGGTCCCAGAGACACAGACATTTATGCTCCCGGAGATATAGCCCGGCCCACGTTCCAGAACCTATGAGTATGGCGAGGACAACGAAGGCCATTGTCACCCTCAGCCCTTTTTTCCCGTAAAGCATAAACCGCTGAAAGGCATCCTTGAGAAGCCAGAGAAGCGTGGTGACAGCCAACAGCTTCAGGCCCAGGGTTTGCGCCTCATGGGAGAAGAATGTGCCTCCAACCACCATCACAATCTCGAACCAGAACAGCATGGCGAAGAACTTGCGGAAGAAATGTCCCGTGAGTCCTTTAGGCACGGCGGCTTCCACCAGCCACCAGAGCGCGGAGGCAACTCGAATCAGGAATCCGCCGGCGGCCTTGGTTTCATTACCTAGACCTTCCAACATGCCGCCCACGATTCTGAGGGCGCGGGTGATCGACTCTAGCGTGGAGCGATGATCAGGATCGCGAACCGGAGGTGGTTGCTTGAGGTATTCGAGAATCCTGTCGCGCGTCAGAAAGCCTTGTACCGCCTGCTTGATTGCCTGGTTGGGCAAAGACCCCAAGGTTTCGCTGACGGCCTGTTGGACGGCCACAACCTTATCGTCGTTGATTCCGCCGAAAGCATCCTTTCCAATTTTTTTCCTGGAGCGCTGCCTTCCGAACGGAGCGCGCAACCGGTTGCGCACCTTTGTCCAGAACCGGGGGGCTGGCGACTGATCGAGGGCCTTGGCCACTTCGAAGATCAGCCCTCCAAGTTCCGCCTGTCGTTCGCGCAGGTAGTCGTCAACGATGATGCTCTGGGTTTCCAGGATCAATGTATCGGCAGTTGGTTTGTGCGTCTGCGTGCCTAGCAGCGCGCGGATGATTCGCTCCGCTCCGTCAAGTCTTCCCCAAAGAATGTCGTTGGTGCGGAAGGAGCGGTCGAGAAATGCGCCGAAGTGTGCCAGGCTTGCGCCAGCCAGCTTCTGACTACCCGGATACTCGGCTTCGTCGAAGAGCGCCGTGGCGTCTTCGGGACTCACGCGGATGATTCCGATGGGCTCCGGCGTTCCCACGTCGGTGTCGTAGAGCAAAGGAAAAATCGCGGCGTCGAACAATTCGAAATGGCTGCAGAAAAAATTTACGATGGTCACAGCGGCGCGCGCGCCCGCCGTATCCGGCAGCCTGCTCTGAATCTTGGTTAGGTCTTTGACTGTCAACCTCCGGCTCTGCTGAACTGTCCGGCGGATGACCCTTGCCATTGCAGCGGCCACCTCATTCACCGCTTGGTCAATTTGCGGATCGCCCCTAAGGACTTTCTTAGCGCGGTCGAAATAACCCTCATCCTGGTCAGCTTGAATGGAGGCATACATGCGCCCCTTTTCTTGTTTCCCTACACCGAGCACATAAGCTGCCACCGATCTGCCAGTCTTGTCGCTGTCGGGGGCCTCGCCCGCAACCTCTTTCCGTGCCCGTCCGATACTTTCGAGGCGACGAACTGCGTCGTCGATCTTGGCAGCGTGATCTTTTTCCTTAAATTTATCGGTCGCCGCCTTGAGGTTCCGGAAAGCCTCTTGGAGAGTTGCAACTGCCGTTTGCGGCGGCTGCTGTTCGGTGCCCGTCGCCAGCTGCCCGGGGTTGGCCGCCCCCTGCGGCTCGCTCGGGCGTATCTGCCGCAAACCTTTATTGACGATCTTGGAAGCTTCATCGAAGGGCTTCTTCAGCTCAATCAGAGCTTTTTGGAAATCATCGCCAAATGCTTTCTTCTCCTCGTCGGTTACGTTGATCTTGAATCCGCTCTTGAGCCTGTCGATCGCCGGCTGGTCAAAGCAGTAGAAGGCATTAATCTGCTGACGAACAAATCTGTATCTCCGCTTCTCATAATCAAGATCGAAGGCATCTAGAAATTCGTGGTACTGCTCGATAAGCCGGTTCCCGGAGAGCCTTGTTCCACCTAGTTCTTCGTAGGTCATCTCTCGCCACGCCCGGACCAGGCAGCGGATTCCGTAGTAATAACTCGAAGTGCTGGGAAGATGCAGCCATTCCGCCAGAACCTTCGCCAGGTCGTCGGTACCGGCGTAGACGCGGAGCACCAGGTAGCTGAAATCGCCAACACTGTTTGCGCGCAGGCGGGTAAATCTAAAGCCCGACTCCAGGAGATTTGGAGGTCCTTCGACTCCGTTATCACGTTTCTCCTCGGCTGCGTCGTAGATGCGGGCCGTGACCAGGGCCGAAAGCTCCGTCACCTTGCGCACCAGCCGATTTCGTTCGATGACGCGCTGTAGGTCATCATGTATGGGCTGGGCTCCCGGCAGCTTAATTAGCGCATCGTAAGAGTTCGTCAGCGCATTAGGAGCATTGGTTTTGTCAGCGGCGGCTTGGTTGTCGCCGGCTGCCTCGCTCTCAGGATGGTCCGGCGAAGGCTCGACATAAATCAGCTTCCGCTCGGTGGGGAGACTGGAGCTGTGTCGGCCCAGCATGTCCACCACATACGAGAACGGTTTGTTATTCAGGTATCCGCCGTCTCCGAAGGCGCGGGTGAGATTGTCGCCGGTCGCGACCTGCTCGGTATTGTCAAAGAACTTCTCTTTCCATTGGTTGAGGTTTTCGGGTGTGACTTCCAGGCCAGTAGGCCAAGCCGGTGTCGTCTGGAGTTCCTGAAGCTTGCTGAGCTGCATAGGCTCAAAGGCAAATGGAAAGGAGGAAGTACAACGCGCTACGAAGGCGATGAAGGGATTGTTGACTTCCACGAAGTCGTTGTTGCTTTGTTCCTTGTTAAAGCGAAAGTGAAAATCCTCTTTGTATTTGCGCTCCCATACGAGCATGTCGGCCAGGCGAAGAGGCACCACCCGCCCGGTAATGTCAGTGGTGGTGACAAACAAGTCAATCTCATCGCACAGCGGCGGACCGCTGTCCCCGTCGCCCTTCATCTGCCTGAGCGCGTCGAGTAGCTTGATGTACATTCGATCGCTGCACAGCAGAGACTTGGGTGGATCGGGCGCAGGCAGCTGTGCGCCCTTCGTGGTCATGCGGTCGTTGAGAAGGTTTTCCAGCGCTCCTTCCTTGATCCATAGCGACTGCAGTACATCGAAGGTCAAGGAATCGTCGGTAAGAGCCTTGGCCAGAAAAATGCCGTTGATTCCGCCGGCCGAGGTTCCAGAGATCACGTCGACGATAAAGCGCACGTCGTCCTTGTCCGAATCGTTCAAGGCCCTAGCTACTTTTCGATACACCGTTTCGGTGCTTCGCAACCAGCCTGCGGGATTCGTACTTGCGGCGGTCGAACCGGCGGGCAGGTCGAAACGAAACTGAGTGCTTTCCTGGTTGCGGGCGGTCGAGCGCACCATGTGCAGCAATTCCTGGGTGACGCCGTTCATGTAGATGGCCAAGGAAACGCCACCGTACATGACAACGCTGAATCGGAATTCTTTGGCGACAATCGCGTTCTCAGCGTTACCGGCGGCCCGGGTCTCGCTTGGCTGAGGACCGGCGGTGGGTACTAACGAGCCTTCCGCACTGGATGCGACGGAGGAGTGTGGGTGGGAATCAGTATCCCTGGCTTCCCGCTGGACCTGATAGTTCGTCATGATGGCTCCCTCGGCTTTGGCCTGGAAAAGTGAACGGTAGTAAAAGCAATGCAGAAACGGCGCGACCGGTAGTTTTGGAACTCGGTCTCTAGTTTTAATTGTGGGGGTCGATTCGCACTTCGGATTATATGCGTTCAAGCCGGCGTTTCGTCGGATGAAAGGTATTGTCGCTAGGATTGTCTGACAAACGGGAGTAGCGCAAGCTATGGGCGAGTAGGTTTCAAGGGAGAAGCTATCAAGCTATTTGGCTCTGCTGCACCCTGGTGTGCCGCCCCCGGAAGGGGCTCGATCCTAAAATGGCAGTCTACCCAGCGCTCAACCACCCCAATCCGCGCGAAAGCGGCGCGGATTGGGGCCCCGGCAAAGCGCTGGGCTATCTTGTCGCCGTCCCGCAGGGCGGGACTCGATGGCCGTTCGTCCTATTGCTAGCCAAATTCTGCCTTCCTGCCAGGATGTCAACAGAGCCAGATGAATTCTAAACGGTGTGGTTCGCCCTATGGTTGGTCCCCGAGCTGGCAGTTGTTGCCGTAGGTGAAGGAGTGCAGCGTCAGGCCAGGAGCCTCCGGTTGCAGTGAGATGAGGTGAGCGGTGAAGTTTGGACTGCGCACCAGGTAATACATGCGCGGCTCGGTAACTTCTACGTACGCGCCCTTGCTGTCGAACTTCACATCGGCGCCGGCGCCTTCTTTGGGCATGGGATTGCCATCTTGAAACAGATTAACGCGGACCTGCTTCGCGTCTTTCAGGCTCATGACGCTATACATC
>Ga0181526_10004576_pt1 | contig 10682 bp, 10 predicted proteins | sample PEATcosm2014_Bin_35_FD_119750 | JGI IMG/M metagenome (GOLD analysis project Ga0181526, IMG submission 119750) | Peatland microbial communities from MTU Mesocosm Facility, Houghton, MI, USA - PEATcosm2014_Bin06_30_metaG | ecosystem: Environmental > Terrestrial > Soil > Wetlands > Peat | place...
GCTATCCAGCAGTACATTGACAACAATAACCAGAACCCGCACGTCTTTGTCTGGACGGCTTCCGTGGAGCACATCTTCCACAAAGTCGCCAAATGTAAAGAAGCGTTAGACGCACTACACTAGTTCTCACGCACATTCTGAAGCGGTGCTCCACCGTTGCCCGGTTTTGTCTCACACCTCCGTGTGATAGCGGTCACAGCAAAGATGGGCACTCTTTTGGCATAAGAGTTTCATGACACATGTGGGTGCTCAAAGCAATATTCTCAAGGCCTCTTCCGAGTTGAAGAGTGAGTTGCAAGGGCTGGGACGCAAAGAGCATTTTTCCCCCAGCCAGGCCATGTTTCGAGAAGACGACAGCAACACCGGAGTGTTTCTGCTGCTGAGCGGCAAGGTTTGCATGAGTGTGAAGGGCTTGCCCAAACTCGACCGGTTATTTTCCGCCGGCTCGCTGCTAGGCTTACCTTCAACATTTACCGGACATACCTATAGCCTGACAGCCGTAGCCGCGACCGAATCGGAGGCCGTACATGTGGCCCAGGACGATTTTGTGCGGCTGATGCGCGAGCGGCCGGAGCTGTGCCGTGAAGCCACGGAGATGTTAGGCCGCGAAGTGACTTTCATCCAGTCGGCGCTCGCGAAACGACGGAAACAGGCGGCCTCCAGGAAACTCTCGCTTAGCGAAGTGCTTACTTCTTCCTAGGGCGCGTGGCGAGAACCTCGCTTTCATAAAGTGCTGAAAGCGCACGCACAAGACATCGTATCGTCCAGCCTACTGCGATTGCACTGCCTGCAGCAGGTTCAACTGGCCCCAGCCAAACGTGTTGTCCTGAAAGATCATCGGACCACGACAGTTGCCAGACGCTTGCGCATCCGTCAAATGCTGCGCAGCATGTTCCATGGTCGCTTCCGTCTGGCCGGCGTTCCCATCGAGGCTGGACGAGTAGATCCGGAGTTGTTGCTATCATTTCTCTTCGACGGCCGCGAAACGCTTGATCCGGCGGCTTGAGGCCGGACGATCGTCACTCCAATAAAACGTCCGCTATTTTGGACGGGTCGCGCTTGAGTTGTCGCCGTTTGATAAATAGGATGCCGACATGAATCCTGGCAAATGGTATGGCAACTGGTTCAAGATTGCCATCCTGATCGGTTTGGCGGCAGCGGGACAAGCAGTCGCTCAGAGCAAAACCGCGAAGGACTCCTCGCCTGCGATTTCGATTGGCGGTGAGCCCGCAGTCACGCTTCAGCGGCCGCCGGTCGTCGATCGCAGCAAGCCGCAGTTCCTTGAAGCTACCGTCCTTCCCGGCCGCGGAATGGCCGTCCTGCAGATCAGGGCCTATCTTCCCGGCAAGGGCGAGATCGACCTGCTGAACGCTCCGCCGACGACAGAAGCCGAACAGTTGCTCGACAAAGGCGACGACGAGTTCGGCAACGAGATCTTCAAGATCGGCGGAGCGATCCTGCTTCCCTTTGCGAACCGCATTCGCGGCAACGTCTCGCCAGACGGCAAGACCATCACAGCGACCGTCGCAGGGAAGTCTGTCACCTTGCCGGCAAACTGGAGCGGCAACAATCCCGGAGCGGAGAAGCATTCGATTCACGGCCTGATGCGGCGATCGCGCTTTCAAGACGTGATCACGCGCAATGGTGTGCAGGATTCGGCCATCAACGCCACATTGCATGCCGGGAACTTCGACGGGCACTGGCTTTCTGACACCGACGTCGAGGTGCAAACAACCCTGAGCCACGACGCCTTTGAAATGACGGTCACGGCGAAGAACGTCGGCCCCAGACTGCTTCCGATGGGCATTGGCTGGCATCCATATTTCCTCCTGCCTGGCGACGATCGCGCCGACATGCGATTGCACTTGCCCAGCGAAACCCGCGCTGTCATGAACAACTATGACGATACGTTTACTACCGGTCGCCGTGTTCCGGTAAAGGCAACCGCTTATGACTTCTCCGCGCCCGGTGGAAGCCCGCTCGGGACGCAATACCTGGACGACAACTTCTCCGCTCTGGAATACAACAGCCAGGGCCAGACGGTTTCCGAGATCATTGACCCGGCGGCAAAATATGGGTTGCGGCTGATTACGCTTTCGCCGCAAATCAAGTCTATCCAGGTATATGCTCCGCCAACCAAGAATTTTGTTGCTATTGAGCCGCAGTTCAATTTACCTGATCCTTACAGCAAGGTTTGGGGAGCGGCGAACACCGGCATGGTGCTGCTCCAGCCCGGACAATCGGTCTCGTGGCGTGTCCGTCTGGAGCTGTTCACGCCGAACTAAAAAGGTGAGCCATGCATCGTCTTGCGATTAAAACGCACAAGAAGCGCGAGGTCATCGACATCACGCAGCGGCTGGAAGCCATCCTGTGGAAGCACTATGCGGACAAGACCGGCATCTGCCATCTCAACCTTCTGCACACAACCGCTGCGCTCACCACCGCCGACCTCGATCCCGGCACCGATCTCGATATGCTCGACGCCTTCGAGATCATGGTTCCCAAGCTTGACTATCGCCACGAGCACAACCCCGAGCACGTGCCCGATCACATCCTCTCGGCGATGATTGGCACGTCGGTGAACCTGGCCGTGGAAGCTGGACTGCTTCTGCTGGGTACGTGGCAGCGCGTTGTCCTGATCGAGCTGGACGGTCCGCGCGAGCGCGAGTTGGTCATGTCGCTGGCCGAGACGGTCTAGGCAGCTCATCCTTCGGGTAGAGCTGGCCTTCAGGCCAGCGTCCAAGCCCTTCCCTTCTCGTCCTGAGCCGGCTTCAGTCGGCGGCACAATGCTCTGTTTCCGGACCTTCTCAGCAGCCTGTCAAAGCCCATCCCTACACCAACGCTGAAACTGCTCTGGAACAAGGCGCCGACATGGCAGAAGTGCAACTGCGGCATCAGGTGTGTGGATATACCCCCCGCCCCCCTGTCGTAAAATCCTTGGACTTACACGTTAGTGCAAGTACTTTTCGCTCAATAGCTTACAATCCTCTCAGCGCAAAATATTGAGGATAAATGACTTTCATAAACCAAGTATTTACAATGACTTAGCAAATCGCTGCGGCCGTCTCTTTGGCGTCGTTGTGCTGGGCTGAATCCATCGCCCGCCCGGTCAAACTCGTGCGCGTTCTTCAGCTTGCCATACCAACCTTCTGTGTCCGCTTCCGTGGCCAGCAACAGGTCCTCCGTGCCCGGCTTTCCCATGGCGGCTGAGACCGACTGCGCCATCTGTACCGCATCGCCCTTCAGAAACGCTAACCAGGGAAGACACTCCCTCCCCCTCACCTCACACAGCCATTTTAGGTCGTTGGCGCGGAGGAATCGAGAAGAAACGGAAGCCCAGACCAAGTATTGCTTCCCAGATCCGGTGACAAGCCAGCGAATAAGCTCTCGGCCCGGGTGCTCCACACAAGCCGCCTTTGCTTGTGTGGGCGTTCTGGCCGGAACCATCAACGATCTCACTCACGAGCACGACCGTTTTGAAGCCCTGTCGGAGTCTCCGATTGTGTTGCGTTCTCCCATCTGTTACGTTTCTCCCACACATTCGCAAACCCAACGAATGTGTGGGCACCTGGCAATCTTCGCCTTGAAGGAAACTTCGGTTATGCAGATCCCTGGGAAACATCGGAGCTGGATTTCGAGCGTCACCTTAGCTGCTGCGGCGATAGCCATGGCGATTGTGATCGCGCTGACGATGCTCGGAGCGCGAACCGCGCAGTCGCAAACGTTCACTGTACTTCATACCTTCACTGGCGGTACGGACGGAGAGCTTCCCGAGGCTGGCCTGACGTTGGATGCAGCAGGAAATCTCTATGGAACAGCATCCGCCGGCGGCAGCAGCGGGTCGGGCACGGTCTATAAGCTGACACACCGGGGTACCGGATGGACGTTCAGTCTGCTCTACAGCTTTGCCGGAGGTAATGACGGGGCTACTCCCATTGCCAGAGTAATCTTCGGACCCAACGGTACGCTTTACGGTACGACCGAGTACGGAGGAAACTGCGCCTCCACCTGCGGCACGGTCTTTAACCTGGTACCTCCGTCAACAGTCTGCAAAGCCGTACTCTGCCCGTGGGACGAGAAGGTAATTTATCGCTTCCAAGGAGGCGTCGGTGATGGATCGCGTCCCGGATATGGCGACCTTGTGTTCGATCGGGCGGGCAGTCTCTACGGCACCACCATCCTCAGCGGCGCCAACAGCTCAGGTATTGTCTATGAGCTAACGCCCTCGAGTGGAAGTTGGACAGAAAACATTCTTTACAACATGACTTCCGACTCAGGTGTCTATCCCTACAGTGGCGTGATCTTCGACCATGCCGGCAATCTCTATGGCACGGCCTTTGAAGGCGGCCCCGACTCGATTTATGGCACGGTCTACGAGTTGACGCCGTCTGGGTCCGGATGGACGGAAAACACTCTTTACAATTTTCAAGAGGTAACAGATGGTTCATCCCCTTATGGTGGTGTGATTTTTGATTCGTCAGGTAATCTCTACGGAACAACCAGTAACCGTGGGCCGGATGGCGCCGGAACAGTCTTCAAGTTGACGCCATCCAACGGCACGTATACGTTCACCGTGCTACACAGTTTTGCTGGAAACGATGGACCGTATGGCGGCCTCACGATGGACGCAGCCGGCAATCTCTACGGCACGACATACGGCGACGGCGTTCACGACTACGGTAACGTGTTCGAGCTTAGTCCTTCTAACGGCGGCTGGAGCTACACGGACCTATATGATTTTACTGGCGGCAACGATGGGGGGTATCCATTCGGCAGCGTGGCCATTGACGCGGACGGCAATCTCTACGGCACCACGGCCTACTTTGGCACACATGGTTATGGCGTTGTCTGGGAGATCACGCCGTAGCATGCTTTGCGCGTCCGCAGCGGGCGCATTCTGGTGCTTCTTCCCTGTACAGCCCACTCGCAGCTTACGCGGCCGGGTTGAACATCCGGATCACCCAGAACGTCAACATTGCGACCAGGGCCGACGCCGGAATCGTTAATATCCACGCCCACACGATTCGGGTTGCGACGCCCCAGCGTACCGCGGACAGCCGGTTTGTAGTTCCGACGCCGATAATCGCGCCGGTGATGGTGTGGGTTGTGCTCACCGGTATACCCGCCAACGCTTGCCGAACAACGTGATGGCGCCCGCGGCCTCGGCGCAGAATCCGCCCACCGGCTTCAGCTTGGTGATCTTTGAGCCCATAGTGTGGACGATTCGCCATCCCCCGAAATAGGTTCCGAGCGCAATTGCAGTTTGCGCCGCCAGGATGATCGGCCAGTGCCAGCGCCCCCAGTTTGCGGCAAGTCATGCTGCGTCATAACTCCAGCGGTATAGAGCGCGCCGGCGACAATTCCCATGGTCTTCTGCGCGTCGTTGCCGCCATGTCCCAGGCTGTACGCAGCCGCCGAGAGCAGCTGCAATTTACGGAAAAGGCTGTCCACTTGCTGCGGCGATGTCCGCTGGAAGATCCACGAGATCGCCACCATGAAACCGAAGCCCAGGACGAAGCCCAGCACGGGCGCGATCACAATGAAGATCAGCGTCTTGTACCAACCGCCGGGCACGATGACCTGCGGCGTCGCTCTCCAGCCGCGCAGGATCATCGCCCGCGCCATCGCTGCGCCCGCGTAGCCGCCGATCAGCGCGTGCGACGACGAGGTCGGCAGTCCCAGCAGCCACGTCACCACATCCCACACGATCGCACCCGCCAGCCCGGCCAGCACTACGTACTGGGTGACGATGTCCTCCCGAATCATGCCGGCGCCAATCGTCTTGGCAACCGCTATGCCCAGAAGGAATGCTGCCAGGAAGTTGAATGCGGCCGCCCAGATGACGGCCAGCTTGGGCGATAGCACGCGCGTGGAGACGACCGTGGCTATGCTGTTGGCGGCGTCGTGAAAGCCGTTGAGGAAATCGAAGACCAGCGCCGTGGCAACAGTGATGAGGAGCAGGATGATTCCCGGGCTCACAGGCGCACGTCCTTCACCGACTTGGGGTTTGCGGCCACCGCTTGGCGCATCACGCGTTCTTCAGGACGACGGTCTCCAGCACGTTGGCGACATCTTCGGCTTTATCGCTGGCCCCTTCCAGAATCTCCAGCAGCTCCTTCAGCTTGATCAGCGTAATGGGATCGTAATCCCCGTCGAACAGGCGGCCAATCGCCTCCCGGCTCACCTGGTCGGCTTCGTTCTCCAGCCGGTTCACTTCTACGCAGTGTTCCAGGAGTTGGCCGTTTTTGTTGAGCAGCTCCACCGCCTTCTTCAGCTCTTCTGTTTGTTTCAGAATGATGCCGGCCAACACTTTCGCAGACGGAGAAGGTTGGGTGATCTTGTAGTTGAGCAAGCGGTCAGAGGCGCTGTAGACGAAGTCCAGAACATCATCCAGCGAGGAGGCCAGCAGGTGAATGTCTTCGCGATCGAAGGGCGTTATGAAGGTCTGGTTCAGCTTCACCAGAAGACGGTGCGTCATATCGTCGCCGCGGTGCTCGATCTCCTTGATCTTATCGAGCGCGGCGAGTAGTTGCTCGTAGTCGTAGTTGTGCAAAAGGTCGCTCAAAGCTTGCGCGCCTTCGACCACATTGCCGGCGATCTCGGTGAACATGTCGAAGAATTTGGTTTCACGCGGTATCAGTCGCACGGGGAAACTCCACAGGCCGACGCGAATGTGGAAAGGTCCATGAGAAGTGAAGGATTGCGAATTATTACAACTTTGTTAAAACGAAAGTATCGCACGCGACCGCTGGCATGGACAAACGGAGGGTCATAATGGCACGAGTGTGTCCCTGACGCATGCGAAGCTCGGTTATCACAATTCAAAACGGCTCGCCGCAAAGACGAGCCGTTTCTCGTACTTAGACCATGCCGCTTAGACCATTACTCCGACGCTGCGATGCTCCAGTTCGTGGGCAACGGCGATCGACAAGCGCCGTATGCCCTCACGGATCTGCTCAGGCGCGGCATTCGAGAAGTTCAGCCGCATGTGCGAGCCGGTGTCGCCATTGGGGTAGAACGGCTCGCCCGGAACGAAGGCGACATTCTGGCGCAGCGCCAACTCCAGCAACCGTGACGAATCTACGCCCGGCGGCATGGTGACCCACAAGAAGAGTCCGCCGTGCGGGTGCGTCCACGAAACCTCCGGCGGAAAAAAGTCGTTCAACGCCGACAGCATGGCATCGCGGCGCACCTTGTAGGTGGCACGAATGAGCTTCACGTGCTCGTCGATGAAGCCGTCGCGCGCGGCTTCGTAGACGACCATCTGGGTAAAGGTGCTGGTGTGGAGATCGGTGCTCTGCTTGATCTGCACCAGCTTGGCGATGACGTCCGGAGGCGCCACAATCCAGGCCACCCGCAATCCCGGCGCAAGTACTTTGGAGAACGTGCTCAGATAAATCACGTTTCCGAGCTTATAGCCGTTGTCGCGCGCCAGGTTGGTGCGGTCCAGCACTACCAGTGGCGAAATGTGCTCGCCTTCATAGCGAAGCTGTCCGTAAGGATCGTCTTCAATGATGGGGATGCCGTAGCGGTCGGAGAGCTCGACCAGTTCGTCGCGCCGCTTGCGCGAAAGCGTGACTCCGCCCGGGTTCTGGAAGTTCGGCAGGATGTACATGAACTTCGGCCCGGAGCGCAGCGCCTGTTCCATGTTGCAGGTTTGCAGGCCGTCGTCGTCGACGGGCACGGTGACGTATTCGGCGCCCATCAGATCGAAGGCCTGCAATGCGCCGAGGTACGTCGGCGACTCAACCAGGATGCGGTCGCCGCGATTGATGAGCAGCTTGGCGATCAGGTCCAGCGCCTGCTGCGAGCCCGAGGTTATGAGAATGTTATCGACGGTTGCGACGATGCCGTATCGCCCCATTTGGGCGACGATAAGTTCGCGCAGTGGCCGATAGCCTTCGGTCGGACCGTACTGCAATGCCGTGGTCGCCTGTGTCGCCAGAACTCGTTGGCACGCCTCTTGGAAGCGTGCCACCGGAAAGACTTCAGGGGCGGGCAAGCCGCCGGCAAAGGAGATGACCTCAGGACGTTGGGTAAGCTTGAGCAGTTCGCGGATGATGGAACTTTTGACTGATTTGGTGCGCTGCGCGTAACGATGTGCCCAGGGCGCTGCCATACGACACCTCCGTTATTACCTTCAAGACTAGAGCGGCGGAAGTACCGCTGTCTGTGACGGCTGACACGGTGTGAAGTCAGCCGATACGGCCGCATTCAGCATGACCCGGGAAAGGCATCAAGAGCGACTCAGTAGAACCCGTCCTCGTCAGCTCTTTCGTGATGTAACAGCGAAGAACTCCGCGACATCCTGCTCTACGTTCTTGCTGTTGCATTTGGGGCAGCGCATTTCTGCCGCTTCGTGTTCCTTCAGCGTGAAGACCGTTTCGAAGCAATGCTGACAGTCCTTACAGACGTACTCGTAGACCGGCATTTTGTCCTCCACGACGAGATTTTGAGCGAAGCCTTCAGACCACGACTGTCACGGACACCGGGGAGTCGATGCCGGACGTCACATGGTCAAAGGTCAACGCATTCTACATACGCCGCTGGGCATCCGCCGTCAGTGACCGTTGTCACGTGGAGCGGTGCAAGGGACGAATGAGGAGCGCAACCCTCATCCGAACAGCGTTAGTTGCTCCTCTGTGGGTTCAGGATGTGCGCTCTGGCTGCGCGAGCTGAATTCGCGCGTGATGCCGTGCTTCTTGCGCAGCTGCGCCATCAACTCCGAGATCCGCTTGCTGTAGGCGTTGCTCACGAAAGCGCGCTCGGCAAATCGCTTGCGATAGTCCGCGACGAGTTGCGGAAACTCCTTCTCCAGGAACGGCAGGAACACGCTCGCCGAGCAGGGCTTCAGGAACAACGGATTGGCATAGATGTATTTGCCGCCAGCTTCTTTGGTCGCGCGCACCACCGCGTCCAGGGCTGCCGGCGAGTCGGTTATCCCCGGCAGCACCGGCGCGCAAATCACTCCTGCATTGATTCCGGCGGCGCACAACTGGCGTACCGCCTGCAGCCGCAGATCGGGACGCGGCGCACGCGGCTCCAGAATCCGCGCCAGCTTGACGTTCAACGTGGTGATCGTCAGATTCACGAACAGGGAATTATGCTCGGCGACGCGCCTCAGCAACTCTACGTCGCGCCCGATCAAGTCCGACTTGGTGACGATCCCAATCTCCAATCCATGATGTTGCGCCAGCTCCTCCAAAATGCCGCGCGTCACTTCGAAGCGCTTCTCCGCCGGCTGATACGGATCGGTCGCGGTGCCGATGGCGATCTGTTCGCCGCGTTTGACCTTCTTCAACTCCTGGCGCAGCAGCCACGCCGCCTGCTGCTTCACATAGATCTTGCGCTCGAAATCCACGCCATCGCGCATCTCCATGAACTCGTGGGTGTAGCGCGCATAACAGTATTTGCAGGCAAACTCGCAGCCGCGATAGGGATTGATCGTCCAGATGAACGGCATGCGCGCTGACGTGCAGCGGTTCAGCAACGCGCGTGCTGGCAAGGTGAAGTACTCGACCAGGTGACCTTGCCGGATCGACTCGCCTTGCGCCGCGAGGTTGGCAATGCCAACCAACGGTTGCGGGGAGTCTTCCTGCTCGATGTGTAGCAGTGTAGGACGCATAAGCCGAACAAGCATATATTCGCTTTTTGTTCGCCTTGAACATCGTACCTCCGCGCGCGTGTCGGGTCAAGCCTGATTGAATGGACACGGATTCTGACCACTGGCCACTGGCCACTGATTATTTCAAGTTCTTCTGCAGAAACTCATCTGTTAGTTTCTGCGCGCTGGCCGCGTCCTCGGCCCGGTATCCCTGCTCATTGTTGGGGTTTTCGAAGCCATGTCCCGCGTCGGGGAAGATGTGGATGTCGACTTTCTTATCGAGAGCCTTCATGTCTGTCTCAAACCTGTGCACGTCGGGGACGGAAATGCCTTTGTCCTGCCCGCCAAAAATACCGAGAATCGAGGCATGGATCTTCTTCAGAGTGGTTTTGTCGCTGGCCAGGTGCCCATAGTTGATGACGGCAACCTTCAGCTTGGGATCGGCGACCGCCAGGTCGAGCGCATAGCCGCCGCCCATGCACCATCCGATCGCGCCGACGCGTTTGGAGTTCACGGTCTTCAGCGATCGCAGGTAAGCCGTCGCCGCCAGCAGGTCACGATTGGCGCGGTCCTCGGGAACGCCGCGCATGATCTGGTGGGCTTCATCAGGAGTGGTTGCCACCTGGCCGCGATAGAGGTCGATGGCCAACGCCACGTATCCCTGATCGGCGAAATTGGACGCCTGCTCCTTTACCCAGTCGTTCAGGCCCCACCATTCGTGGATGACCACCAGCGCAGGGAACGGCCCTTCGCCCTTCGGCATGTACAGAATGGCTTGTACCGTCTCATCGCCGCTTCGGTACGATACCGCTTGCGGCTCGGCTGCCAATGCCGTCATCGCAAGCAAACAGATCAATGCGGTCAACAAAAGAGCTCGCACGGAATCCTCCCGCAACAGGGTAGCAGCTAACTTCGCCTTCCGCACACCCGCCCGTGACCCTTGTCGGTAGCACAAGATATGTCCGGTTGAGATAGCACTGTGATCTGTCCGCTCAGCGGGCGGCGAGAGTAGGAGACCATGCTCAGCATGGTTCGTTACCCGAAGGCCGCGATGGAGCGGGCGATGAAGATACAGAAA
>Ga0181526_10004578_pt1 | contig 10680 bp, 7 predicted proteins | sample PEATcosm2014_Bin_35_FD_119750 | JGI IMG/M metagenome (GOLD analysis project Ga0181526, IMG submission 119750) | Peatland microbial communities from MTU Mesocosm Facility, Houghton, MI, USA - PEATcosm2014_Bin06_30_metaG | ecosystem: Environmental > Terrestrial > Soil > Wetlands > Peat | place...
AACCTAACAACATCAGCAGCGGTGGCAAGGCGCTTCTAAGCTGGACCACCGGCAATGCAACCTCGGTGAATATTTCCGGGCTCGGTAATTTCCCGGCCAACGGATCGACAAACGTTACACCGGCCACCACTACCACCTACGCCGCGACCGCGGAGGGAGCAGGCGGCTCAGCCAAAGCGTCGACTACCGTAACCGTAAAATCAAATGGAACTCCTTTGCCAAATCTGCAGGCCAGCGGCGGATGGCAAAGCTGGGGCGAGTTGCCGCCGGGCTATAATATCTGCTCAGACCCGTGCCCCGGCGTAACTTGGTCCATGAAGCAAGGCATCAAATCGCCTTCCATGAGCGGCGACGCAACCCAGTTCAACATCGGAGGCAGCACGCCGTATGCGGATGTGCTGTGGAGCAATCCGCTGATCGGCCAGGGTTCGACGCAGGGTCTACCTGACTCCAATCACACACTGCTTCCGACCTTGCATAACTTCACCTATGACGCCTATTTCTATCCCACGAACCTCGGCGTGACGCAGGTCCTCGAGTTCGACATCAGCATGTATTTCAATGGCCTGGGATTGATTTGGGGCAATCAGTGCAACATCCTCGGCGGACACGAGTGGGACATTTGGGATAATGTCAGCCAGCATTGGGTGTCTGCAGGCGTGGCGTGTAATCCGGTGAACAACGCATGGAATCACGTGACCATACAAGTGCAGCGGGAATCGGACAATTGGCTGCTCTTTCAGTCGATCACTCTGAATGGGGTGACCGCCAACATTAATCGATCTTATGCGCCAGGCACTGCCCCGGGGAACTGGTGGGGCATCACGGTGAACTATCAGATGGATGGAAACGACAATCACTCGTCGAATACCACCTATGTGGACGACTTCACCTTCAGCTACTGGTGAGATCCGGGTAACGTTACGCAAAACCTGCGAGCCGCGGCGGAAGGGTGGGCCACCCTCGGTTAGCGCAGACTTAAGTGGCGGGCCGTCAGCGCCACTCGGTCTCCATGTTGTCGTCAGTAATGATCAATCGGCCTTGCAGGCGCTTGCGAAGTTGGTCATTGTTTTCGATTGAAAAGGGTTGCTGTCCGGTCGGATCCTCCTTAATATTCACAACCTCGTCGAGCCTTGCCAATTGCTGGGGATCGTTCGAGTTGATGACATGCTGGCCGTCGATGATGTAGTCGAGAAGCACAGCCCTCCACCTGGCGCGATCGAATACGATCGGAGAATCGCTCACTGCCAAGCAATTCGAGAACCGAAGAGCGTAGGGATATACCGCGAGCCCAGTTGCCACCACATCTTCGGAGCCAGTGGTGTTATAGAACAAAACTCCGCCCGAGTTCAGGTGTTGGCGTACCATTTGCAGAAAGTCCACCGAAAGCAAGCTAGAGGCATGGTTCCGCCAGTGAAAAGTTGTGTTCATCACGATGGCGTCGAACCGTTGCCCGGGATTTCGCCGGAGCCAACGTCGACCATCGTCGATGATGATCCGCACTTTTGGGTTTCCTAAGAGGCTCGATACGGCGGGATACTGTGAAATGAGTTTCAAATACCCAGGGTTGATTTCCACCACCGTCAATTCTTCGATCAGCGGCAGGTTAGCCACGACTTGCGCCCATGAACCAGACCCGAGTCCGATCATCAGCACGCGTCGTGGTGCGGGGTGGAAAGCACTCAGCGCAAAGGGACGGGCAACCATATTGACGTCGTGCATCAGGTCGACGTTAAATCGTCCGTCGTAAACGCCGCCCCCGAACACTGACCCGTTCGGAGTCACGCCAATAGTACCGCTCCGCCCTTCAATCACCTGCTGAAATCGCCCTTTTGGATACTGGTTTTTAAACAGCAGACGATCATAAATCGTACTAAATACCGGGCCGCTGCCGATCACGACTATTAATGCAACAGCTATACCCAATGCCATGCCGATTCTCGATCTTCCGGTGAGTCTTCCATTCGTGACCAGCACGACAACAGCAAACACGACGCCTCCTGCGAGGAGCAGCAACGAAATCGAAAACAGGGAAAGATAGTCCATCAAGATGAAACCAACCACAAAGCTGCCCAGAGTCGACCCGACAATGTTGGCTGCATAAAGGAAACTTAGTGCAGCGCCGGCATGTCTCGCGGGGGTAACCGAAACGTGCGCGATGAGCGGGAAGGTTGCCCCGAAAAACAGCGCCCCCAAACAGATCGCCAGCAGAACGATTAGATATGCCGGTGCCGTAGTATTGGCAGTATTAGTCAGCGATACGAACTTCATCGCAAGCGCGACGACAGGACTCACTACGAAGCCGAGAACGGCAGACGCGAAAATGACTCCGCCCAGTAGATTCACCCCAACTCCGCGATTCTGCTTGCGATCCGAGTATCGTTCAACGAACCGTGATCCGAGCGCAAGGCCTAATAGATAGCTGCCCAGCAGAGAGGCGAACACACGTGCCGTGTCCCCGGCAGCAAAAGTCAGCAAACGATACCAGAGGATCTCGTAAGCGAGTGCAGCGAAACCACAGAAAGCAGCACAGGCAAGAGCTAGAGGAAAAGGTAACAACCGATCCTTACTCGGGTTCACATTCAGTTTCACCGGCTGCTCGAGACGCGACATCTCTTCCTTGTCGCGCTTTAAGCGAAAGGCATAGACGAGTGCGCCTGCCCCCACCAGCGCGTTAATGGATGCCGCGAACTGGACTGACCCGGATTGGCCGAGAAGCCGCATCAACACATCCGCAGCCACGAAGCACGCCACGCCTGATCCGAGGGTGTTAGCAAAATACAATCCCCCTACGGCACTTCCAATATTCCGTGACCCGCGCACCAAATATTCGACGAGGAGAGGCAGAGTCGCTCCCATGAGCAGCGTTGGCACAACGATCAATGAGAAGGCGACCAGGCCAGTCAAGGCCGGAGAACCAGCTGCGGTGAATTCAGCGACCCAACGGAACAACTTGAGAGACACGAGTCCAAACCCGGCTGTTCCAAGTTCAGCCAGAGCAAACAGTGCCACTGGCGGCAGGCGTGCGCTTTTGGAGAGTGCACCACCCGCCAAACTACCCAGCCCAAGGCCAAGCATGAAAGCGCTGACGACGATCGTCACCGATTGGATATTCAGACCGTATACGGCGAACAATGCCCGCTGCCAGACGATCTGATAGATAAGCGCGGGAAAGCCGGAGCAGAAAAACAAAATGTAGATCCATGGCATAGACTCTTGTCGCCATCGCGCTCTGACGGCAAGGAGGACGAACGCCACAACGAGAGCTATGATCCAAAATCCTGCGTTGGCATCCATTTCAGATGTTCAGATCGTTTTGATCTTTCGGATGGTCAACCATAGCAGACCAGCAGTCTAGGGTCGCGGAAAGACTCCTCTCAAAACGCGGAGCCGGAGCCGAGGAGGCTGTACAGCAGGACTACCAGCACGACGCCAGTGAAGATCATATACATCCGGTCGTGCTCCTCGGCGAAACCCCAAATAGATAAGGCGACGCGGAAGACCGGAGTGGCGATGAGCAACAACAGTCCTAATTGAATAATGCCGCGGCCATGAAATGCGAAGGCGTAGCGGACGATCCCGCTCAGGCTTTTGAGGTCAGAGGGTTCGCCATGAAATACGTTGTAGCATGCGGGCTCGCGACCGTGCCTGGCCAGGTAAATTATGCCGCCAAACAACACCACCAAAGCGGAAAGAGACACGCCCGCACGAAGCAGGTTGCCAACCATGTTTTCGAGTTTCTGGTCGGTGAATGCCCGCGTTTCGGTTTGGGTCAATTCAGATTCCTCCGGTGATTCCCTTGTAGAGCATTTGCACGCCGAGTACGGCAATCACGACGCTGAAGACGAGCCGCAACATGCTGGTCTCCGCTTTGACCAGAATACGAGCGCCCAGCATGGAACCGGCAAGGACGCCCAGCATGACTGGCATGGCCAGGCCGGGATCGACGTAGCCGCGGTTGAGATATACACCGGCGCTGGCGGCGGCGGTGACGCCGATCATGAAATTGCTGGTAGTGGTTGAGACTTTGAAAGGAATTTTCATGGCCTGGTCCATAGCAAGAACTTTTACCGCCCCGGAACCGATACCCAGCAATCCGGAAAGCGCGCCGGCGCCAAACATGAGGCTGAAGCCGGTGGGCACGCGCTGCACGTTGTATTGCCGAATTCCTCCTTCTTCCGAAGGGAAGTTTCCATTCATACGTAAGCGAGTGGCGAGAGGATCTGGAGGCAAATTGCGTTCCGCACGAGGACGAGGTTTTCGGGAAAGATAGGCGGAATAGAGCAGCATCAGCCCGAAGATCACGGCGAGCGCTTTAGTGGAAATGAAGGCGGCGAGAAATGCGCCCGCCAGAGCGCCTACTGTGGTTGCGATCTCGAGGAACATTCCAATCCGAATATTGGAGAATCCTTCTTTAACGTAGGCGGCGGCCGCACCTGACGAAGTAGCGATGACGGAAACCAGCGAGGCTCCGATAGCGTAGCGAATGTCGACTTTGAAAAAGAGAGTGAGCAGGGGGACCAGAACGACTCCGCCGCCGAGACCGGTGAGCGATCCCAGAAGCCCGGCCACAAACGACCCTGCCGCGATCAGAAGGGTGAACTCGAGAATATTCATCACATTCCTGAAGTAAAGAGTGTGCCACATCTGGCGACGGATGTGGTGGCGAGCACGGTTTCGCAGAGGCGGACACCCGGTAAGGCCGGTTCAGCAACAATGTCTGACGAGTACCCAGACCTTCAGAAAGTGGATTCGTCGAAGACGCTTTCAAAGGGGGAACGGCTCGTGCTCACATTCAGCGAACAGCCCGCTCGGATTCGCGATGGCGGATTAACGCGACGTTTACACAATATTCACACTTCTGTAACAAATCGCCGCTAGCATGACCAGTCTCACACAATCCAGCACAACACATACAAAAAGGGAAGACGCGCGCGTTTTTTCAGAAGTCATCTTTGAACATCCGGGAGGAGAAATGAAGCACCTAATGGCTTTGGCGGTGGCGTTTGCGCTGGTCGTCGGCGCGATCGCTGCGTCGGCACAACAAGCTACGACCGCGGGAAGCACAACTACCAAGAAAAAGGCGGTTGCGAAGACATCCACGCCTAGTGTTTCGGTCCAGCTCAATGAAATGAAGCTGGCGATCGACGCACAACAGAGGCAAATCCAGCAACTTACGCAACAGGTGCAGAGTCGAGATTCGCAAATCCAGCAACTGCAACAGCAAGTTGGACAAGTGCAAAGTGAAGCGACTGCGGCGCAGCAGAAGGCCGATGCCGCTGCATCCCAGAGCACGCAACAGCAACAGGATGTGGCGTCTGTGAAAAGCGATGTGACAGACCTGAAGCAGAACGCCACCAACACGGCGTTGTCGTTACAGGAGACACAAAAGAACGTCAAGGATGCTCTGGAGAGCCCTCTGGCGATCCATTACAAGGGAATCACGATTACGCCGGGAGGCTTCGCCGCGGCAGAAACTGTGTGGCGTTCGCATGCACTCGGGGCCGACATTAACACCCCTTTCAATTCGATTCCGTTCGATGGCTCGGCGGCAAGTCACATGTCGGAATTCTTTGGTTCCGGTCGTCAGTCCCGTCTTTCGCTGTTGGCCGAGGGCAAGCTGGGCAGCGCCAAGATCGGGAGTTACTACGAGGCGGATTTCCTGTCGGCTGGAGTCACTTCGAACAACAACGAGAGCAATAGCTATACGCTTCGCATGAGGCAGGCATTCGCCCAGGCGGCGTTAAATAGCGGTTGGACTTTTACCGGCGGTCAAATGTGGAGCCTGGTGACGGAAACCAAGAAGGGCGTTGACAACCGCAGCGAAGCATTGCCGATGACCATCGACCCACAGTATAACGTCGGCTTCAGTTGGGCGCGGCAGTATGGTTTCCGGGTGTCCAAGAATATCAGCAACAAAGCGTGGGCGGCTTTCTCGATAGAAGATTCGCAGGCGACTGTTGGTGGTCACGGCGCCAGCAATAACTTCGTTCTTGGCCAGCAGGGAGCGAGCGGCGGACTTTACAACCCGACCGCGAACTACTCCTACAATCCAAGCCCTGATTTCGTTGGCAAGCTTGCCTTGGAGCCAGGTTGGGGACATTTCGAAGTCTTTGGCGTCTTTACCGACTTCCGTGACCGGATTTACCCCCTGGGAACGGCGACCAAGCCTTCCGCTGTGGGCGCTTATAACAACTCCGCATTCGACGGCGGTATCGGCGCCAACATCCGCGGCACCATTGCCAAGCATTTCGACTTGGGAGCTCACTTCCTGGGTGGCAATGGCATTGGGCGGTACGGCAGCGCAGGCCTCTCGGATCTGGTTGTCCGGCCCGATGGCGTTCTGGTTCCGGTAAGGAACTACCAGGCCCTGGGCACGCTGGAATACCATGGCAAGAGGTTGGACGTCTACGCGAATGTGGGCGGCGAATATGAAACCCGGACGTCGTTCCTGAGTTCTTCCGGGAAGGGCGTCGGTTATGGGTCGACGTTGTTCAATAACTCTGGTTGCTACACCGAAACGCCGCCAGCCGCTACGACTACCACCGTGGCGACTCCCCCGACTTCGACTGATCCCACGGGCGGCACCACCACTGTTCCCGTACCCGGCGCGGTGGGCACGCCGCTCACCGGCGGTTTCAATCCCGGAGGATTGTCAAACTGCAACGGCGATACGCGGAGCATCATTGAAGGCACGCTCGGGTTCTGGTATCGCTTTTACCAAGGCCCGAAAGGCAGGATCCAATGGGGACCGCAGTACTCCTACATTGTTCGTAATACTTGGGCAGGCGTAGGCGGAAATCCCTCAGCGACGGAGAATATGTTCTTCACGTCGTTCCGCTACTACTTGCCCTAAAGGGAAGTCCTCGCCTTCGCAGAGCTGGTGGAATGCGGAGGCGGGGATTTTCTTGCTCTGAACGCTTAAGCCACGGGCAGGGTGAAGTAGAACACTGATCCGCGGCCGGGTTGGCTGGTAACGCCGATCTTGCCGCCGTGGGCTTCGACGATTGCTTTGGCAATCGCCAGGCCCATGCCTGTGCCTTGGACCTGCAAGCGCTGATCGCGACCACGATAAAATTTCTCAAAGATCAAAGCTTGCTCGAAATCGTCGATCCCAGGTCCGCGGTCGGCGACGCTGGTCATGACCATGCGGTTCCCCAGTTCTCCCGTGATTTGGATCGGAGATTCGGGTGACGAATACTTGGCGGCGTTTTCCAGCAGCTGAGTTATCACCTCGGTGATGCGGCCTTCATCCATTCGAACCAGAGGCAAGCTGCTGGGCAGTTGAACATCGATAGGATGCTGCCCCAGCGCCGGCTTCGCTTTCTCCATAGCTGCCTCGACAGCTTCCTGGATTGGGTGAGCCCCGAGTTGGAGTTCGAACTGGTTGGCGTCGAGTTGCGCCATTTCAGCCGCTTCGCCCACAAGACGATTCAAGCGATCACTTTCTTCGTTGATCACGGTCAGGAGTTCTGTCCGTTGAGCGCTGTCGAGCCCAGGATTGGAGAGGAGCGAGGTGGCTGACGCCTTAATCGCGGTAAGCGGGGTACGAAATTCGTGGGTGACGGAATCGAGCAACGCGGATCGCAGTTGTTCGCTTTCGCGAGCGGCCTCGGCGCGGCCGAGCTTTTCTACCGCTCCGGCGCGCTCGATTGCGATGGCGATCAAGCTGCTCATCGCCTCCATAGTTTCGCGTGAAAGCGGCGCACCCGAAATGCCCATGCTGCCCACCACACGAACCCCCATGCGGAGAGGCATGAACACGGCGTGTTTCTCAGGGTCGGTCATGGGTTCGCCTCGCATACAGACCAACTGGAGGTCATGCAACTCCAGGTCATGCGTGGCGGAGCTTGAACGATAGACATCAGGACGATTGGGTAACGCGATGGCCGCGGCTTTGACTGCAAAACGTTCCACAATGTATCGCGGGATGGCATTCAACAACTCCACGACGTTGTCGCTGGAAAGAAGTTGTTGGCTGAATTTGTAGAGACGTTCGGATTCGCGCCGTCGCTCGTTCGCGCTCTGCGCTTCCCGGCGGGCTCGCTCGGCCAGTTGACTGGCGATGATCGCAGTGACCAGAAAAGCAAACAGGGCGACCCAATTCTGTGGATCAGCGATGGTCAACGCGCCGACCGGAGGAAGAAAGTAGTAATTGAAAGCCAGGGTCGCGACCAAAGCCATGAAAACAGCGGGGCGCAAACCCCAGTTCGCCGAGACGATCAATACGCCAATCAGAAAGGTGAGCGCGACCGTGGTCGGGTTCACCTTGATCACGACGTGGTAAGCAAAAGTAACAACCACCACCGCAGCTGCCGTCGCAGCGTAATGCAAGACCGATTTGAATCGGGGTTGGTTCACGCCGCCGATTGTAGCTGATCTTGGGATGGACATCAGCGATCACGGTCACGCAATAAAGGAATATCGACAATTTCGATCCTCTCGACGACAATAGCCGCGATGCCTAAAACTCCTGAACAATGGCTGGCCGAGGCTGATCCCACAAAAAAGGGTGGAGTGTTCAAGCTTTTTTTGGGATACGCACCGGGCGTCGGCAAAACGTTCAGCATGCTGAGTGAAGCCATTCGACGCCACAAGCGGGGCGAGGACGTGGTCATCGGAGTGATCGAGACTCACGGCCGCAAAGCGACTGCCGAACTCGCGTGCCAGCTCGATGCTGTTCCTCGAAAAAAGCTCGAATACAAAGGCACCTTATTCGAAGAAATGGACGTCGACGCCATCCTGGCGCGAAAGCCGAGCGTCGTTTTGGTAGACGAGTTGGCGCACACCAATGTGGAAGGCAGCAAACACGGCAAGCGATATCAGGATGTACTAGAACTGCTCGACGCCGGCATTGATGTGCTTTCGACCATGAACATTCAGCATCTCGAGAGCGTGACGCCCACGGTGCAAAGCCTTACCGGCATCACGGTGCGCGAGACGGTGCCGGATTGGGTGCTCAAACGCGTCGATGAAGTGGTCATGTCGGACCTCACTCCCGAGGCCCTGCAGAGCCGGATGCGTCGTGGGGACATTTATCCGCTGGACCGGGTCGGTCGCGCCCTGGGTAATTTCTTTCGCCCGGGAAATCTCATTGCCCTCCGAGAACTGGCACTTCGTCAGGTGGCGCAGGCAGTAGATCAGAGTCTGGAATCCTACCGAGAGAAAGATGAAGCCAGCGGAACGGTTGCGGTCCGAGAGCGGATCGCGGTTTGCATCAGCTCCAATCCGGCAGCGCAATATCTAATTGCGCGTGGTGCTCGCATGGCCCAGGCGATGGGCGGCGAGCTGCATGTCATCTATGTGGATCTGGGCCAGGACGATAACGAGGCCAATCAGAAAACTCTGGCGGCGAATCTCCAGTTTGCCGAAAATGTTGGCGCGCAGATCGCTAAAAGGAAAGGCAGCAGCGTAGCCGGAGTTGTCGCTGACTTCGTTCGTGAAAAACACGTCACCCAAGTTGTGTTCGGACGATCGGCCACGGGCGGATGGAGAAAATACTTGTACCTCACCGCTATTAACAAGTTCTTGCGCGATGCTCCTCCCGTAGACATACACATCGTTACTCAGGAACCCTCCTAAAATCCTTCATGAGCGAACATCGCCGTATCCTCGTAGTGGACGATGAATCCCAGATTACGCGCGTGTTGCGCACCAGTCTCTCCAGCCAGGGCTACGACATTCGCGTGGCTAATGACGGTGAGACCGCGCTCGAGATCATGAAAGACTGGACGCCAGATCTGGTGATCACCGACCTCTCCATGCCCAACATGGATGGCTTGGAGTTGTGCCGGCGATTGCGGCTTTCGACCAAGATTCCGATCATCGTGCTCTCGGTCAAGGGTGAGGAAAGAACCAAGGTTCAGGCCCTGGATGCAGGCGCAGATGACTACGTGACCAAACCGTTCGGGATCGAGGAATTGCTGGCGCGCGTCCGTGCGCATCTTCGCCGCGTCCCCGCGGGTGAGAGCGAACAAGCATCGTTGATTGAGATTGGTGATTTCCGGATCGATCTGGCGGCCCACAAGGTCGCGGTTCGTCAGCGGGAGGTGCATCTGACGCCGAAGGAATTTGACCTACTGGTTTATCTCGCCCGCCACCCGGGCAAAGTCGTCACTCATCGAACGCTCCTGAGCGCAATCTGGGGCGGCCAGAGCACGGAACAGATTGAGTATCTTCGCGTGTTCGTGGGCCAACTCCGAAAGAAGCTGGAACCCGAAGCATCCTCGCCGCGCTACATCGTTACCGAACCCTGGGTTGGATACCGCTTCGAGCCCGGCGAATAAGTCCCTCTGTTTTCAACCTGATTCGCCCTAACGAACATTCTACGAACTCTTTATTCAATCTTTACGGGTTTCATTATCCAATGAGTTGTGTCAAGGGAGTGAAGCTAATGCTCGTTCTCGCCATCGTAAACATGCTGCTCTTGATGATCGGATTTCTGCCCGTGCTTAGCAAGAAAGGCTCTGCCGCCAAGTAAGCGCGGTCGGCGATTTTCGGTTGTAGAGGCTTACGTGGGACAACTCCGTAAGGGCGTAAAGAAAGAAGGATTATGTCATCGATTCACAACGTATCGGCTGAAGACTTAGCAAAACTTTTTCATCACTACCACGAGGCTCTAGCACATGACTTTCAAGGTTCCGCAAACGCGGAAGCCGACTCTTCGTGGGAGCAAGCTCC
>Ga0181526_10004580_pt1 | contig 10675 bp, 9 predicted proteins | sample PEATcosm2014_Bin_35_FD_119750 | JGI IMG/M metagenome (GOLD analysis project Ga0181526, IMG submission 119750) | Peatland microbial communities from MTU Mesocosm Facility, Houghton, MI, USA - PEATcosm2014_Bin06_30_metaG | ecosystem: Environmental > Terrestrial > Soil > Wetlands > Peat | place...
AGTTCCACGGCATCTATCCCCAGGACGACCGCGACCTGCGTTCGCAGCGGCGCAAGGAAGGCAAGGAGAAGGCGTATATCTTCATGGCGCGGATCCGGGTGCCGGGCGGCGTGTGCACTCCGCGCCAATGGCTGGCGATGGACGCGATCGCCGACGCGCGCGGAAACGGGACCCTGAAGATCACGAACCGGCAGTCGTTCCAGCTCCACGGCGTCATCAAGGGCAACCTTCGCCAGGCGATCCGCGAGGTGAATGCCGCGCTCCTCGACACGCTTGCCGCGTGCGGAGACGTGAACCGCAACGTGATGTGCAACCCCAACCCGCACCTTTCGCGCCTGCACGCCGAGACCCTCGAGATCACGAGGGCCGTGGCCAGCCGGCTGCTGCCGCGAACCAGGGCCTACCACGAGCTATGGGTTGATGACACGCTCGTGGGCGGGGGCGAGCCGGCGCACTACGAGGAGCCGATGTACGGCGAGACATACCTCCCCCGGAAGTTCAAGACGGTGTTTGCAATCCCTCCGAGCAACGACGTCGACGTATTTGCCCACGACCTGGGATTCATCGCGATCGCCGACGACGATGGGAGGCTCGCAGGATTCGATGTCACCGTCGGCGGCGGCATGGGGATGTCCTTCAACCAGGTCGAGACCTATCCCCGGCTCGCCGACGTCATGGGATTCTGCCTGCCCCACCAGGTCGTCGACGTGGCCGAGAAGATCGTCACCGTGCAACGCGACTTTGGCGACAGGACGGACCGCAAGCACGCCAGGTTCAAGTACACGGTTGCCGACCGAGGGCTCGTCTGGATCCGCAGCGAGGTGGAGCGCCGCCTCGGATGGGAGCTCGGCGCCCCGCGCCGCTTTGAATTCACCGACACCGGGGACCGATACGGCTGGACCGAGGGCCCGAATGGCGACGGGCATTTCACCGTCTTCATCGAGAACGGGCGCGTGAAGGACGACATGAAGAAGGCCCTCCGGGAGATCGCCGGGATCCACAAGGGCGATTTCCGGCTGACGCCGAACCAGCATCTCATGATCGCAAGCGTCTCGCCGGCGGAGCGCCCGGCGATCGAGGCCCTCCTAAGGGCGCATCGGCTCGACTCCGCCCACAACGCCACCGGGCTGCGCCTCAATTCCATGGCGTGCGTCGCCCTGCCCACCTGCGGCCTCGCGCTTGCGGAGAGCGAGCGGTACCTGCCCGATCTAGTGACCCAGCTTGACGCGGAGGTCGAGGCCGCGGGACTGCGCGACGACGCGATCGTCATCCGGATGACCGGATGCCCAAACGGGTGCGGCAGGCCCTACCTTGCCGAGATCGGTTTCGTGGGAAAGGCCCCCGGGAAGTACAATATGTACCTGGGCGCAGCGTTCAACGGCTCGCGCCTCAACACGCTCTACAGGGCATCCCTTGGGGCGGCGGACATCGTTGCCACCGTGCGCCCGCTCCTAAGGAAATATGCCGCGCACCGGCACCAGGGGGAGCGCTTCGGGGACTTCGTTGTCCGCACGGGCATCGTGAAGTCGACGGGGACACCCGCCGATTTCCACGACAAGGCCACGGTCTCCGCCGCGTCGGCCGAGGCAGCCTCGCTGTAGGGCGAGATCCCGGACGCAGTGCAAAAGAAACGGGCCGCCATACCCCTGGCGGCCCGTTAGCTACCTATTCATGCGTCCCGGCGCTTGGGCCGGGGCACCTATGATCCACGCCTTGACAGACGCCTCGCGGGTGGTGCCGGTTTCATTATCGCTCGATTTATTCGACGCCCGCATCTTAAAATCATATATCAAATTACAGGCCACCATCTTATGCCTGATGATAGGCATCATTTGATTGGGCCTTCCTGGGCCTTGGCTCCGTCCAGAGCCTGACGAGGAGCTCGGCCAGATTCTTCATGCTAATTCGTCGGCCGCCATCCGGTCCCCGGGCCCCGGCGAACGACGGAACGACGGCGCTCCTTTCCTCATAATACCGCCAGAGTTCGGAATCTATTCTGGCAACGGCAGTTGAGACATCGGCCGAGCCCGCGACAAAGCCCCGAACCTTGTCGTGCAGGTACTGTCTCTCATCGGGATGGCCCCTCATGTAGTCGAAGATCGTCTGTTCGCAACGGTTCAGGCTCATGGAATCAACGTGCACCCCGAGGGTTGAAAAACAACCCGCAATTCCAAGTGCAAGGTCGGCATTGCATTTACACGCTTTTCGTGGTTAACGTCCCCCCGGATTCGCAGTTTGGAACCTTCTCACCATGTGGCAAAAACTCAAAGAACAGCTTCCGGCAATCATACTAACCGCTGTCCTTATTACGGGCGCGGGCTTTTGGGTTCACACTCAGACGGTCGCCGACATGACGGCCAAGGAGGAGGCTGACCTCGCCCCTCTCCGCGAGCAGAACGAGGCGCTCAAGGCGACGACTGAGGAGAACCGGCAGACGATCGAGGCCACGAACAAGCTTCTCAAGGACGCCATCTCGAAGCGGGAGGCGGATATGTTCCGCACGGACGAGGAGATCCAGAAGCTGAACGGCGAACGGATGGATGCGCTCGCCGAGGCAATCGCCAAGAAGGTCCAGCCGTACAACCCCCTTCCAAAGAGCCCGGAGGAGGCCGAAAAGATGCAGAACGAGCAGGTCGACAAGGTTTCCTCGCGGATGGTCCTGAAGATCACCCCGATCCTCAACGAGATGGCGAGTGACCAGAACCTCACCCGTCAGTCCATCGACAAGTACAGCCAGAGGATATCCGACCAGGTCGGAACCGTCCTCACGGCCGAGATGGCCCGCAACCAGCAGCTCAACGCCACCGTCCTGCAGACCGAGGCCGCTGCCGACGACGCCCTCAAGCTCAACCACGAGCTGACCGCGCTCTATCTCAGCTCCAAGGATAACGAGGGCTTAATCACCCGCCTTCTGATGCTCCCCTCCAACATCGTCAAGGACGCGGCAAACCTGAGCATCGTGAACAGCGGCGACCGCGCCAAGATCGAGCAGGACCTGGTCGACAAGGAGAACGCCATTGAGAAGCGCCTTGCCGACATCCGGGCCCAGGCGCCCAAGAGCTGAGCGGCGGGCCCCGGGCCTAGGCGGCAGGCACGCGGATCGGGAGCAGGGCGGCGTCCTGCATCCCGTGGATGATCTTCTTGTCCGGGGGGCAGAATGTCGCGAGGCCTCCCGAGAGGCGCGCCTTCCCCCCGACCACGAAGTAATAAGGGCAGAGCCGCAGCCGGCCGTCGGATTCCTGAGCCTCGTGGGGCGGTTGCTGACCGTAAAGGACGTGCCGGACGCGGCGCGGCTTCATGTATGCCTGGAGCACGTGGAGGTTGGCCGGCGCAAGCTCCAGCGCGCGCTCGACCCCGGCCTGCCATTCCTCCCTTGAGCAGTCGCTCCCGAGGACGACGCTCCTCGCCCCCCAGGCCGTCTCGTGGAATCCGCTTATCTTGATGATGAGGTCCCGCTCCTTCTGGGTCGCCGACACGAGATCGCGCCATTCGCCAAGCGCGCGGCCCCCCGGGCGGGGCCCGTCGAGGACAGCCCCGGGAGGCAGCGGGGACGGGTCCATCACCCATGAGGGGGGTATGAGCGAGCGGAGCAGCTTCAGGGTGTGCGCCCCCAGGGCTTCCGACCAGTACCCGTGGAGCAGGTGGTGGTGAAACAGCGCGAACGAGAGCTTCTCCTCCTGGAACGGCCGCATCGGCGGGTCGATGGCGACCTCCTTCGAGGCCCAGGCCTCCAGGATGTACGGTGCTGTCGATATGCTCGCCAGGTCAAACAGCTCGAAGAAGCGGTAGATGATGTCGATCTTCTCGGGATTGCCGTCCACGTCGAAGAAGAGGGCCCCTCCCAGCGGAAACAGGTCCTCGGGCCTCATGCAGAACACCCGCAGGCCGGCTATCTGCATCTGGTTCGCGAGCCATTGCATCTCGGGCCTGTAGGTCGCCGCCTCGTCGCTCACGACGATGGCGATGAGCGGGTTGCGCACGTCGGGCCTCAGGGCCGCCAGGGAGGCGTGGAAGTTCCGGATCATCGCGTCGTCCCCCCCGACGATTCCCTCGCTTCCCCTGTATAGGCGGTTGAGGAACGCCGTCAGCCCTATACCTCCCGGGACGGAATCGAGCTCCGTCATCACGAAGCCCTCGTCGGTCAGGATCAGGTCGGGACGGAGCACAGCCGGAAACCTCCCGCGGTTCCTCGGATCGCGCGCGTGCTCGGTCAGCTCCCTGGGCTTTCCTCGGTCCAGGTACTCGGCCACCCAGGGCGCCTTCAGGGGCTTGTTCCTGAGGAGGTTCTTCCCGGCGACGGAGCGCAGGTAGAGCGCCTCGAGGGCCTGGTGAAACTCGAGGCACGCGGAGCCGATGGCCTCGAGCTCATGCGCCTGCGCGGGCAGGATGGGCCAGGCCTCGGGCGAAAGCCGCCAGGTCTTGTCTTCGAAGAGCGGCTGGGCCGCGAACGCCGAACGCAGCGTCTCATAGGGCAGCTTGTGCATCCGGGGCTCTCCTAGTCGTCGATCTGTATGTCCTTGTTCCTGTGCCTGGGGCTGCCGGCGCGCAGCCATGCAGTGATGAACTTGTCCAGCTCGCCGTCCAGGACCCCCTGGGTATCGCTCGTGCTGTATCCCGTGCGCAGGTCCTTCACCATCTGGTAGGGCTGGAGAACGTAGCTGCGGATCTGGCTCCCCCACCCGATCTCGCCCTTCTCCCCGTAGAACCGCTCCATCTCGCTGCGCTGCTCATCGAGCCGCTTCTCGTAGAGCCTCGCCTTCAGGACGCTCATCGCGCTCGCGCGGTTCTTGATCTGCGACCGCTCGTTCTGGCAGACGACGACGATCCCGGTGGGGATGTGCGTGACCCTGACGGCCGAGTCGGTCGTGTTGACCCCCTGGCCCCCCTTGCCCGAGGAGCGGTAGACGTCGACCCGGATCTCGCTCTCGGGGATCTCTATGGCGATGTCCTCGTTGATCTCGGCAATCACGTCCACCGCGCAGAACGACGTGTGCCGCCGCTTGTTCGAGTCGAACGGGCTGATCCGCACGAGCCTGTGGACCCCGCGCTCGGCCTTCGCGTACCCGTAGGCGTTCTCGCCCCTGAGCACGAGCGTCGCCTTGGTTATCCCGGCCTGGTCTCCGGCCTGGACGTCCTGGACCTCGACCTTGAAGCCCCTCCGCTCGGCCCATCGGTTGTACATCCGGAACAGCATGTCGGCCCAGTCGCAGGACTCGGTCCCGCCGGCGCCGGCCTGGATCGAGAGGATGGCGTTGTTGCCGTCGAACTGGCCGGTCAGAAACGAGGCTATCTCAAGCCTGTCCAGCTCGTCCACCATGGCGGCCACGGCCGACGCCAGCTCCCTCTCGTAGCCCTCGCGCTGCGCGGGCTCGGAGGCCTCGACGAGCTCGGCCATGACGCCGGCATCATCGACCTTCTTCTGGAACGCGATGACGGGCAGCACGGCGCGCTTGAGGGCGTTCAGCTGCGCGATGTGCTTCTGGGCCCTCTCGTTGTTGCCCCAGAATCCCGGCTCGCCCATCTGGGCGTCCATCGCCTCTATCTCCCGGCGCTTTTGGTCTACGTCAAAGAAACCTCCACAGGTGGCCTGCGCGCTTTTTGATGTTCTCGATGTGGTTGAGCGTCTCTGGTGAGATCATGGTGGGTGGGTGAATTAAGCCGGGTCCCTGCCCGACGGCAAGCGGACTTGGAGCTTCGGGGCGCGGCATCGGAATATCGAGCGGGGCCTTGCAGGCCGCCCGCGCCGTGCCATAAGTGTGCCCTCCACCGAAATCCACAACATCATGATCGAACGAAAGCTTGGAAGGGGCGGCCTGAGCGTGTCGGCGATGGGCCTGGGCTGCATGGGGATGAGCGAGTTCTACGCCCCGTCGCAGATGGACGACGCGGAGTCCATCCGGGTCATCCACCACTACCTCGACACGGGGGCCAATTTCCTCGACACGGCCGACATGTACGGATCCGGCCGGAACGAGGCCCTCGTTGGGAGGGCCATCGCGGGACGCCGCGGGCAGGTGGTGCTGGCTACCAAGTTCGCCAATGTCCGCGGGCCGAAGGGCGAGTTCCTCGGGGTCCGGGGCGATGCCCGGTACGTGAGGGAATGCTGCGAGGCCAGCCTGGCGAGGCTCAAGGTCGATGTGATCGACCTCTACTACCAGCACCGGGTCGACCCGAAGGTGCCGATCGAGGAGACGGTCGGGGCGATGGCGGAACTGGTCAGGGCGGGCAAGGTCCGCCACCTCGGACTCTCCGAGGCGGCGCCGGCGACCATCCGGCGCGCGGCCGCGGTCCACCCGATCGCGGCGCTGCAGACCGAATACTCGCTGTGGAGCCGGGACCCCGAGGACGGGCTCCTGCGGACGGTCCGCGAGCTGGGGATCGGGTTCGTCGCCTACAGCCCGCTCGGCCGGGGATTCCTCACCGGGCAGCTCAGGAAATTCGAGGACCTGGCCGCCGACGACCACAGGCGGAATTTCCCGCGGTTCCAGGGCGAGAACTTCCAGAAGAACCTCGACCTCGTCGCGCGGGTCGAGGCCCTGGCGAGGTCGAAGGGGTGCACGCCGGGCCAGCTGGCGCTTGCCTGGGTGCTTGCCCAGGGAGCGGACATCGTGCCGATCCCCGGCACAAAGCGCCTGCGCTACCTCGACGAGAACCTGGGGGCGCTGGGGGTGAAGCTGACGCCCGACGACCTTCGCCAGATTGACGCCGCCTTCCCGGCGGGCTCGACCTCGGGCCAGCGCTACTCCGAGCGCTCGATGGCGTCGGTCGACCGGTAGGCCTCAACCGTCGGCCCCGGCTTCCGAGCCGCGAAGCATCGACTCCTCGTAGTCTAGCAGCTCCTGCAGCGGCCTGTGGACCTCGTCGACGATTGCTCCGTCGCGCCACAGCCCGTCCAACGCGCGGCGCTCGGCCTGCAGGGCCGTCATCCGGTAGCGGTGGCCCGCGCTGCGGCGGCGATGCGCGCTCCTTTGCGTCTCGCCCTCGGAGGTGAGGACAGCCAGCCGCTGCTCGTACTCGGCGATCACCAGCCCCAGGGCGGCGTGGTGGTCCTCCGACTCGGCGGCGCCCTCCAGGTCCCTCAGGGCCCTTAGCCCCGCCTCCACCGCGGTCATCCGCGCGAGGCGATCCTCCCTGGGGCGGTCCTCATCCTCGCGCAGTTCCAGCGCGCGGATCAAGGCCTCGAGCGTCGTTCCCTGGACGAGAAGCGTCGTCGCGATGACGCCGAACGCCAGGAAGATGACGATGTCGCGGCCGGGAAAGGGCAACCCCCCGGGCGCCGCCAGCGGTATCGACAGGGCGGCGGCCAGGGTGACCGTGCCCCGCATGCCCGCCCAACTCACGACGAACACCGCCGGGGGCGTTGGGCGGACCTCCGCCCTCCTCACGCCCGGGAAGAGGAAGGGCGCATACGCCCCGGGAAACACCCATGCGATCCTCGCCGCCATCGCCGTCCCGGAGACCACCGCGGTGAACCAGGCGAGCTGGGAGGCCGAGTAGTGGCTTCCCACGGCGGAAAGAAGCGTGGGAAACTGCAGGCCGAGCAGGACAAACGCGATGCCATTGAGCCAGAAGAGGACGAGCGCCCAGACATTCCACGCGGTGCGGCGCGTCTCCGCGTCCATTCGGACCGGGTCCCGCCAGCCGCAGTATAGGCCGGCCGCGACAACCGCGAGCACGCCCGAGACCCCGATGCGCTCGGCGGCTAGGTACGCCGCGTAGGGCGTCATCAGCGAAAGCGTCACCTCGATAAGCGCATCGCTCGCGCGCAGGCGCACGAGCAGGTCCCGCAGCCGGCTGATGCCGTAGCCGACCGCAAGGCCGGCCGCTAAGCCCCCCGCTGCGATGTAGGAGAACTCGAGCGCCGCGGTCCGCAGCGAAAACGTGCCCGCGATGGCGGCAGCCAGGGCGAACTTGAACGCCACAAGGCCGGTGGCGTCGTTCATCAGGCTCTCGCCCTTGAGTATGGTGGTGACCCGCGCGGGAACCCGGAGCCGCTCGGCGATGGCGTTCACGGAAACGGCATCGGTCGGCGAGACGATTGCGCCGAGGGCAAAGGCCATCGCGAGCGGGAGACCGGGCACAAGCCAGTGCGCCACAAGCCCCACGGCGAGGGTGGTGAACGAGACCAGGCCGGTCGCAAGCAGAATGATCGGGCGCCTGGCCTTCCCAAATTCCCGGAGGGGCATGAGCCAGCCGTCCGCAAAGAGGAGCGGCGGCAGGAAGCAGAGGAAGAAGAACGCCGGGTCCAGGGCAAACCGGGGAAACCCCGGGAGGAACGCGGCGCCGACCCCGCCGGCCAGGTAGGTGATGAGCTGCGGCCACGGCAGCCAGCGGGCGACGACGCTCAGTCCGGCGACCAGCAGGAGCATCACAAGCGTGTGGTCGAAATCGGTCACGGGCTTTGCCGAGGAACCGGCGGCGATCGCTCCCTAGGCCTGCGCCTCTCCGGCGGCCTTCCTTTTCTTGCGCTCCCAGTACCAGGCGATCCAGATGCAGATCTCGTAGAGAAGGTAGAGCGGGACCGCCATAGCGACCTGGGTCACCACCTCAGGCGTGGTCAGCAGGGCGCCCAGGATCAGCGAGAGGACAACGACATGGCGCCGGTATTTCGCGAGGTGCGCGTGCGTCAGTATCCCGATCCTGACGAGGAAGAGGACGACCAGCGGGAACTGGAAGCCGAGCCCCATCCCGAAGATGAACTTGCAGGCGAAATCGATGTAGTCCTCGGCCCTCCAGTCCTGGGCGGAGAACCCGAGAAGCTCGGAGTACTTTACCGACGCCCTCAGGGCCACCGGAAGGAGCAGAAAGTACGTGGACAGGACGCCGGCAAGGAAGAGGAACGCGGACCAGCCCAGCCAGCTGAAGATCACCCTGCGCTCCTTCAGGTTGAGCGCAGGCAGGATGAAGCCGCCCATGTAGAAGATCCAAAACGGGGAGGAGACAGCCAGCGCGGCGTAGATGGCGACGTGGAAGGCCACCATGAACGCCTCGGCGGGGCTCAGGTTGATCAGCCGGATCTCGAGCGCGCCGGCGGGCTGGGGACCGGTGTCCATGGTCAGGGTTGCGACCTGCTCCTTGCCCATGGGGGCCGTGCCCACGCGGAACACCACGTTGGGGGCCTCGCCGGGGGGAAGCCCGGGGAACTGCTCGCGGGTGACGGGGAACGGGCCGAGCCGGGTGTCCCCGATCACGAGCGTCACCGTCGGCCTCGGCGCCTCGAACATGTGCAGCCTGCGAATGGGGTACTCCAGGACACCCACGATCCAGGGGCTCAGGAAAAGGCAGACGACAAGGGCTATCCCGATCGCGGTCACCGAGCGGATGAGCGCCGTCCGAAGGTCCCCGAGGTGGCCCCAAAACGACTTCTTCGGGCCCGTGTCCTCGACCTCGACAGGCAGACTTGGGATTTCCTCGGCCACGTCCGGAAAGGGCTACTCGCGGAGGACGCCCGACCTCTTCTCCTCGAGGAAGCTCGCGTACGTGGCGCCGATGCCGTCCCCGAGCGCAATCCTGGCCCTCCAGCCCAGCGCGTTCATCTTCGAGACATCGAGCAGCTTGCGCGGCGTGCCGTCCGGCATCGACGCGTCCCAGGAGATCTTCCCCCTGTAGCCCGTTGCCTTCGCCACCATCTCCGTGAGCTCGCGGATCGTCACGTCCGTCCCGGTCCCGATGTTGATCCAGTCCGGGGGGTTCTCCTGGGCGATCATAAAGGCGCACGCGTCCGCAAGGTCATCCACGTGGAGGAATTCCCTCCTGGGCGTGCCGGTCCCCCAGGCCTTGACCTCGCCCGACCGCGATTCCCTCGCCTCGTGGAACCTGCGGATGAGGGCCGGCAGAACGTGGGAATTCCTCGGGTGGTAGTTGTCGCCCGGCCCGTAGAGGTTCGTGGGCATCACGGAATGAAAGGCGACGCCGTGCTGCCTGCGGTAGTACTGGCAGAGCTTGAGACCCGCTATCTTCGCGATAGCATACGCCTCGTTCGTGGGCTCGAGGGCGCCGGTGAGCAGGCAGTCCTCGGGCATCGGCTGGGGCGCGTGCTTTGGATAGATGCAGGAGCTACCCAGGAAAAGGAGGCGCCGGACGCCCGCCTTGTACGCCCCGTGTATCGTGCTCGAGGCGATCGCAAGGTTCTCGTGGAGGAATTCCGCGGGATATGCGTCGTTCGCGTGAATCCCGCCGACCTTCGCCGCCGCGATGATGGCGACGTCGGGCTTCTCGGCGGCAAGGAACGCCTCGACGGAATTGGGGCTGGCAAGGTCGAGCGCGCCGCGGTCGCGCAGCACGAGATCGACGCCGGGCTCCCCGCGGAACCTGCGGACGAGCGCCGAGCCCACCATGCCGCGGTGGCCTGCGATGAATAGCTTCGTCACGGGTTCGGCAGCTTCAGGATCTGGGCCTCGCGCTTGGCGAGGTCGAGGTCGTGCTCGACCATTATCTTCACCAGCTCCTTGAAGCGCACCTTGGGGCTCCAGCCCAGCTGCCGCGATGCCTTGGCGGGGTCGCCGATGAGGAGCTCCACCTCCGCCGGCCGCTCATAGCGCGCGTCGTGCTGGACGTACTTCTTCCAGTCCAGGCCGACGAGGCCGAAGGCCTGCTCGCAGAATTCCCTGACGCTGTGCGTCTCGTTGGTCGCAACGACGTAGTCGTCGGGCCTGTCCTGTTGCAGCATCATCCA
>Ga0181526_10004582_pt1 | contig 10674 bp, 4 predicted proteins | sample PEATcosm2014_Bin_35_FD_119750 | JGI IMG/M metagenome (GOLD analysis project Ga0181526, IMG submission 119750) | Peatland microbial communities from MTU Mesocosm Facility, Houghton, MI, USA - PEATcosm2014_Bin06_30_metaG | ecosystem: Environmental > Terrestrial > Soil > Wetlands > Peat | place...
CCCGATGCTCGTGATCCCAGCACATAACTCAGCAACCCGGCCAACGAAACCACCCAGAAACTCCACCCGGGCCAAACCGGTACCTTCCCCGCAAGCACGCTGGCGGTGTAGGAGAACAGTCCACATGCCATCCCCGCAACCAATAGATAAAATGTTCCATGAATCCCGAGGCTCAAGTATTTCGTACGCGTGAACACTGCCACCGCTGCCACGGCGGCCACACTCAACGCCAGCGCCTGCAAATTTCCCTTCAGCAATAGCAGACTGGCCGCCAGCACTAGCCCTGCTGCAAAGTTTGCGCACACGCGCCGGTTCCGTCGCTCCTCTGCTCCCGCAAATCTCTTCAGCGCGCCCCAGTAACACACTATCGCCAACAGCAGGAACACCGCACCCAGCACGCTCGCTGATCCTCCGTGTGTTGCTCTCAGGCTGACCCATGTCCCTAGCATAAATGCCACGGCAGCCTGCATCACTTCACTAAGTGTCAGTCTCCTCCGCATCACAAATGCGCGCACTCCGATGCTCGCGCCGTAAATGATCATCAGCGCGGCACAATAGGCGTTCAACTCCGCCGCACCCATTGCCCGGTAGCTCTCCGGAACTCCGTCCTCGGACGTCATCACGACTCCAACCAAACCCACCGCATAATCTGCTGCCACCGCTGTCACCACGCGTAAGCCCGGCCAGCGTCCGCTCGCGGCCACTGCCTCTGTCACCAATGCCAACACCAATAGTGTTGTCGTCAACGGGCGTAACTCATGCGTGGTAATGATCAACGCAAATACAGTCATCACCGCTACCAGCGTCCCGATCCAAGGAATAGCCTCAAGCTTCTCCTTCCAGGCCAGCCCCAGGCATAGCAAAACCGCGCCAGCAAGCACCGCGGAGGTAAAGCTGACAGGCAGCTCGTGAAAACGCACCGTGCCTTCCCAGAGCAGTGGCGGAAGGATAACCGCCGCGGTCAATCCAAAAATCACGCTCGCAAAATGGCTGCGCTGGTGACTTCGCACCGCCCACACCAGCCACACTGCCGCATACGCAATCCCGGCCACCAGCATCATCCGCAGCGATGCCACACCTGATTCTGCAATCGCGCGCAACAGGTACGCCCCCGCAATCCCCAGCACTGCCTTACCCAGTACCGGCCCGACGCTAGTCGATCCTGTTCGCTTCTCTTTTTCTTTGGGCATTACTCCGGCGTAGGCTTTTACCGGAGCATTTGTGGGTGAGCCCCCCTGCTTCTCCAACGTTCCTACTCGTCTCTCTAACTCATCGAGACGCTCAGAGATCCGTTCCAGCCCCTGCGCGACATTCTCTGACTGCTCTGGCACGGGTCGCCCACCTTTTTGTCTTATCCTGACGGCCTTCGAGAACTACGTTCTTACCCTGGATTGCTTTTCTGCCAAACCGCAACCGTCCCACCTCGATACCTGCTCCAGAGCACTTCGGTCCATGACTACGGTCACTCTATGCTGTGACGACTGTCACCAGGAGGACTCCAACACCATGGACTCAGGCCGCATGGGCGGTTTTGGGTTACGCAATTCGCAACATGGAGAGCTTTGGCGTAGGTACTGACGCTCCATCCAATCCCGAGCCGCTCAACTCAACTCCTCAATGCAGATGTAAGAGGAAATGTGGTGGTGCCTCTGATCGCGGAGGCCATCACTCCGTTGTCGTTGTCGCAGTTCCGGTGAAATCTGCTCTGACAGTTGCCGAGTTTTCAAGGTTTGCGCATGCGATGAGAGTTGGTTACTCTGTCCTAGACACAAGCACGGGTAGTTGAGACCAGACACTCGCCATCGTAAGAAATTCTTCACAAAATATCGTGAACAAATTGGAAAGTTTTGGTACTCCCACGTTCCAGTTACGCCCCGTCACGCGCTTCGGGATCTATGATTTGGTGACACGATACGTTCGAAGAGCCGTGCGCGGGGTGCCATCGTTGGTGACAAAAAAGGTGAGCCCGCACACGATCCGGCGTTCGACCGCGACCCATCTTCTTCGAAGCGGGGTAGACAAGAGCCATGATGTCGGTATCGATTTAGTAGAATCCAACCTGCCATTCTCCGTGGCCTCCCTTGGAACCTTGGCTGGACAAATTGTTGTCATCCCTCAAATCGGAGAAAAACTAAGCAGACGCAGTCAGCCTGCCTCGATTGCTGCACCATAAACATCGGCGTTGGTGCCGTGGGTGGGAATCGCACCGCCCATGGGTATCGAAAACACGTAAGTTAAGTTGTTCATTTTACGTAACGCCACAAACGCTAAAAACGTTCAGATTGCGGAAGTAGGGTAAACGGCGGGTTCACGGGGCAGGGCGGGGCGGCTTTTGGTAGGGGTGCAGCAAACTGACTTTGCATCCGTTTGGACGCGGATAATCGACGCACAATGTGACCTCCCATAATGGGACTTGGGGACCGTATCATAAGGCGCCACCCAAGTAGGGCATCCACTGTTGAGGACGGAGTGTTTCCGCCTACGCCACTCACCTGCAATTGATTGTGTTACTCGTATCGCAAAGAAACCATGGGATCCACCATGGCGGCTCGTCGCGCTGGAAGATAGCCGGCCAGTGCCGCAACCGCCAGGAGAACGCCGGCGCCTGCGAGCAAACTTACCGGATCGTTCGCTCGCAACCCGAACAGCATGCTCACAACAAGCCGGTCGGCAGCAAGCGCCGCAGGTACGCCGATGGCTATGCCCAGGCTGACAAGCCAGAGACTTTCTCGCATGACGAGCCACAACACGTTCGAACGCTTTGCACCCAGTGCCATGCGCAGTCCGATTTCGTTGGTCCGGCGCACCACCGTGTAGGACATAAGCCCATAAATACCGATGCACGAAAGAAATAGTGCCAGCAGACCGAAGAACGTGGAAAGCTCTGCCACCAATCGCTGATTGGTTATGGAGCGTGCTACCGCTGCGTCGAGCGTCATCACGTCGGAGATCGGAAGGCCGGCATCCACGTCGTGAATCGCCTGGCGGACTGCAGAAATGACGGATGCCGAATCGCCCGTATAGCGCAATACGAAATCGTTCAGGTACCGCACGTTTTGCGAATAAGGGAGATAGTCACCAGGCTGCTGCTCTTCGTCGAGGCTGCTGTATTTCACATCCTTGGCCACACCAATAACTTCGATGTCACCAGCGTGCTCCGGACCGCCGCGGCCATAGTACTTGCCGATCGGGGAGCCACTGGGAAACATTGTGCGCGCCAAAGTTTCGCCGATGATACCGACCTTGGGCGAAGTGGCGGTGTCCTGAGGACCAAAGTTGCGACCAACCAGAAGAGGAATGCCCATGGCGGCGAAATACCCTGGGCCGACGGCATTGTGATGGACATCGGTTTCCGAATGACCATCGAGGTAGCCTTGTACCCAAATCCCGTTATTCCACGTGCCTTCGTTGAACGTAAAGCCTGAGAAGCTTGCAGCGCGCACTCCAGGAAGCGCACTGACCTGCTCTTCGATCTGCTGGTATAGCATGAAAAGACGCGCGTCTTCCTGATAGCCAGCGGAACTTGCATCGAGACGCATGCGAATGACATTTTCTATGTTGAAGCCAGTATCGACCTTCGCTAGGTTGATCAGACTGCGGACAAATAGTCCTGCACCAATTAGCAAGACGAGAGAAAGCGCCACTTGGGAAACCAGCAAGGCCTTTGCAAGCGGTCCTTTCGCGGGCGCGCAGCTCTGGCCACGGCCGTCTTTCAGCGAATCGGTGAGATTCAAGCGAGTGGCACGAAACGCGGGAATGGTGCCAAATAAGAGAGCGGTAGCAAGTGTGACGCCCAGCGTGAACAACAGTAAGCGCAGGTCGACGGAGACACTGAGTTGCAGCGCTTCGCGCCCATCAGAGACCATGCGCAGCAGGAGATTGCTTGCCACGGACGCAAAGGCGACGCCGAGTGCGCCACCAGCGAGAGCCAGCACCAAGCTCTCGGTGAGTAACTGGCGAATCAAGCGTTTGCGGCCTGCTCCGAGGGCCTGTCGGATGGCAAGTTCACGGGCGCGGGCGGTAGATCGGGCCATAAGAAGGTTCGCGATATTGGCACAAGCGATCAGCAACACCAGGCCAACCACTACCATGAGAATCTTGAGCGGCTCGGAGAACTGGTACCGCAGGCGCGAAAAGCCGGTCGCCATCGAGTTCAACTCAACGCGAGTTTTGTCCAGCTTTAGCAGATTCTCTTGGGACAGCGGCGCAGTGGAAAAGCCGCGCACGATCTGCTGAAAGAGCAGATTGACGTTGGCATTTGCCTCCGCCATGGTCACGCCGGGCTTAAGCCGGGCCATCAGATGCAGTGACTCGAACATCTGGTCGTTGTAGCCGCCCCATCCGGGAGGGATTTCTTTCTGCATCGACAAAGGAATCCAAATGTCCGGCGATTCGCCGACCTTTGTGCCGAAAAACTCCGGAGGAGCTATCCCGATGATGGAAAAAATTGTGGGGCCAATCTTCAGCTTCTTGTTGAGCACTGCCGGGTCTCGCGCCAAGGCCCCTGCCCACCATGCGTAGCTGACCACTGCGACGGGGTGGCCGCCCTCGGTTCGGTCATCCTCCTCCGATAACGTTCGCCCTAAAGCGGCTTGCACGCCCAACATCGGAAAGTATGTTCCCGACACAAGTTGAATATTCATCGCCTCGGCGTCGCTGCGTCCTTCCACGAATCCGTGCACGCGATCCGTCATGCTGAACGCCGCCGCAACCTCTGAGAAGACCTGATTGCGTTTCTGCATCTCGCGGTAGAACGGGTAGGAGAAGAGCCATGGATTCGGAAATCCGTCGCTGATCCCTTGGTCGAGCCCGTCGCCAAAGAGGATCAATCCTGTGGGATCCTTGACGGGCAGCGATTTGAGCATCACTGCATTCATCAAACTGAAAATCGCCGTATTCGCGCCAATTCCCAAAGCCAGCGAGAGTAGTGCGACCATCGTAATCGCCGGACTGCGAAGCATTGCATGCACACCGTAATTGGCGTCCTGTAACAACTGCTCGAGCCACTCCCATCCCAATGCCAGGTGGCTGCTCTCCCGCAACGCGGTTTCGTTGCCGAATTGGCGGCGCGCGGCGGCCCTCGCATCGGTCACCGGCATGCCGGACCTAACCTGTTCCTCCTGAAGCAGCTCGAGGTGCAGTCGCATCTCCTCTCTTAAGTCCTCGTCAAATTGACGGCGATTGACTAACATGCTCAATCGCCTTGCGAGTTCGTACAGCCAGTTCATCGCGGAGTTCCTTTCAGACGGCCTCAATCACGCGCGTGATGGCACCAATCACGCGCTCGAACTGGGACATCTCAACGGCCAGTTGTTTCCGGCCCGCTGAAGTCAAATGGTAATAGCGGGCGCGGCGGTTTCCGGCAGTGGTGCCCCATTTCGCGGTCACCCAGCCTTTGATCAACATTCGCTGAAGCGCAGGGTAAAGAGAGCCTTCTTCGACCTGAAGGACATCATCCGAGACCCGCTGAATGGAATTGGCGATCTCAAATCCATGCAATTCACCGGAGCGCGCCAAAGTCTTCAAGATCAAAAGATAGAGAGTTCCGGGGGGAATCTCGTCTCGGTGCAAGGCGACACCTCCTTGACATAGTTAGACTATGTCAGTGTCGAACGGTTAGTTGTTTCTGTCAAGAGCATCAACAACGCTAGTTCGAGGCCGCCGCAAACCGGCCACGGGACGCCAAGGAGGAAGTTGCAGAAAGAAGGTAGGCAGCACGGTGGTTGTCTCGAAACGGCGTTCGATGAGATGAAGCTCAAGCCACCTTCGTCGAAACCTAGCTTCCTCGAACGGGACTTGAAAGCAGCCGCCAGGCGGCGGAGGCTTCGCGTGAGGTAACTCAGCATTGATTGCCTATCGCTGCGGGAGCACTGGCGGCGGTTAAGGCGAAAGCCAAGCGAGTGGTTGTTTCCAGGCAACCGGCAGCATACCAACGATCGGCCGATCTCTACGAAAGCGGTTTGGCATGCGTGCCGGAACGCTGCCAAGCGAGCGGGTATCAAAAGATTTGGTGCCTCTGACCGCGGAGGGCATCACTCCGTTGTCATTGTCGCAGTTCTGGTGAAATCTGCTCTAGCATTTGCCGAGTTTTCAAGGTGTGCGCATGCGATGAGAGTTGGTTATTCTGTCCTAGAGACACAAGCAGGCGTAGTCGAGACCAGACACTCGTAATCGCAAAAAAAATTCTTCACAAAATATCGTGAACAAATTGGAAAGTTTTGGTACTCCCACGTTCCACTTACGTTCCAGTTGACCGCAATTTGGCCGTTTTTGGCGTTTTTGGCTTCTTGTATTTTCAATAAGTTGCGCGTTTTCAATACGCCTTTAATTTTCGACTCCCCCCGCCTCCACCAAATTGTGCTTTTCCTGCTGTCTTTGAATAGAAGAGTCTTGTGCTAGCCATCCTCGCGCAGAACGCCACGGCGCCTGATTAGTTTGAATGTAAATGTATAGGTCGGCTCACTTGCCGCTTGCTAGCATGGAGTTCTTTCCTGCGAGCCGTATTTCAAGTAGCGTGACGGAAAATGGATCGAAGCGGTAAGTAAATTCGTGCTGGCTCAACTCTGCTGTCCCATTTTGTACAGCGACGCGATGCCGCTGGTCCGGCAAGTTCATGGCCTCGGAATCGGGAACGGGATTGCTGTCGCGAAGCACGAAAACCCGAGTCGATTGCACGCGGCCGAAACTGACCGGCAAAGTGAACTTGACGTTACGCAGCTCCGGGGTTGAGTTAACCGTATAAACCCGCAGCGTCTTGCCGTCTCCACTGATAGTTGCATCCAGGTCCGGCTCCCTCAGGTAGAAAGAAAGCGAACTGCTACGGTCAACGCGAAGCGAATAGGACCCCGCCGCCCTTTGATAGAGCAACTGTGCATAGTAATCGGGGATCATGTACAGCCATCCGGGCCCGGGCTGCAGTTGGCCGCCGGCGAAACTGTGCGACATGTTCGACAGGTTTGCGATCTCGATCAGGTCGCTATAGCGGTGCATCATGTTCTGATACCTCGAGCAGACCAGAGCATTCCCTAAGGTGTGCAGCATGCCACGCTTCAGTCCCCAGTCTCCGGCAGTCGCATTCCATTCTGTCACCGATAAGCGGATGTCCTTACCGCTGCCGTCGCGTTTTATATCTTCCTGCAACTGTTTCAGTTCGGTTTCGGTTCCGTTGAGATCTCCTACGGAGTATTGGTGAGGGGACAGGAAATCCAAAACTCTTCCTGCGAGCCGCACTGTGTCGCGGCTGGGAAACGACGAGGAAATTTTGATGCTCGGGTCGACCTGCCGCATAGCCTCGCCAAATGCAACCAGCGAGGCATCGTACTCCGGTCCCCCCACTTCATTTCCAACCTGCCAGTACTTGACGTGATAGGGCTCGCGGTGGCCATTTCTGGCTCGTAATCCTCCCCATTTGGTGTCCGCGCCACCGTTGAAATACTCCACCTCGTTGGCAGCATCTTGCGGCGTTCTTTTCGTCCAACGCAAACAGATCAAAGGCTCAGCACCCACGTATTGGACAAGCCGCACGAACTCTTCCACGCCAACAAAATTTTCCTGCAAGCCTCCCCAAGGCGGGTCCGGGAAGGGTGTCCTGGTATCCCAATCGCCGATGGTGTCCGACCATTCGAATTCCTCAATGTTGCTACCTCCCAGCCGTACGATGCCGGGATTCATGGCTTCTAAAGCTTGCACCACGTCTGGACGCCATAGACCCAAGACCGCACTGCTATCAATCAGATACACGCGGTCCAGCCAGAGCGTTCCCGGTCCCTCAAATTCTATGGTGAGCGTAGCGTTGCTCACCATCCGTTTGGCCGTCAGCAGAGCCTCGGCGCGTGTCCACTCGGAGGTTGCTTTTCCAAGCGACACAGGGCCGGCAATTATCTCGCCGTCGCCGTGAAGCGATGCTCGCACCGGGACGTTTCCCACACTGCGCACGTGAAGCCGCAACCGATAGCCGTGATTCGCATCCAGGTAGAACCCGTCTTGCGAGATGCCGGCCCAAGTTTTCGCCAGAGGCAATTCAATTTTTTGCGAGCGCTTGCCGTTGAATGGCTTGTTCGTATCCAAAGAATAGGTGGCCGCGTGTACCGTTCCGTCGGGATACCACGGGCGATACGGCTTGTCGACTTCCGCTTTGTACGAATAGTTCCAGGGTGTTTCCTCTTCGAAGCTCGTTGATTGAACCTGTTGCGCAATCATCGAGGGCATTACATCGCATAGCGGCTCGATGAATTGCCCACCCTGCTTCCGATCAATCGGGCGACGGTTCAAATGTTGGTCCGAGATGACCACCGACTCCGTTTCCAATGCTTCCGAAACAGGTTCAAGCTCGATGCCGTCCAGCCACACTTTGCCGCTTTGATTGTTAAAGACATTCAGCGCGACAGTAATCCTACCCGGCGAGGGCACGCGGAACAGGAAGCTCGCCTGCTGCCATTCTCCTGTGCTCGCTACGGATTGGCTGAAACCCTGATCCCCCACTTGCGCTTCGATTCCGATTCGTGGCCCTGCAATGGGCATCTCAGCGTGGTCTTTCCCCGTGCTTGCCGGGGAGGCCTCGGACTTTTCCCATCCGGTCAGTCGCCAAAGCGTTCCGATCGGAAGAAATACCTCCTGGCGAAGAGTCAGATTCACGGGCTGCGCAGCGGTAATCAAAAGCGACTGCTGCCCTTCTTTTGCGGTCGTGCCGTCGAGACTCAGCGTAAATGCATGTTTCGCTTCTTCGGGATCAACTAGCCAGAACTCACCAGGAACCGAGCCTTCGAATCCTCCGTTTCGAATGTTCCGCGTCGGCGCGTCTCCCTTGAGTACGACAACAAAAAGGGTTGCTGCCAGCGAGACCAAACCGAGAACACCAAATGTCAGAACAATGGAGCTTTTCCGTCTGCGCCGGAGTTTCGGCCCAGTCAATCCCAATGCTCGATTTCTCAACGACGCCTCTCTATGAAAGAATGTCTAGAACTGATCGGCGTACCGACGGCTCCTACATTTTTGGCTGTGCCGCTCCTTGCTGCCATCCTCGAATAAAACGGTCAACGAGGCAGTCTCGATTAACATAAGTGCCTCGACGGATTTCTTGCGCACCACACCTCTTTCAATGAGAATGCCGCGGAACGACTTTGCGGATGTCGTGATAGTGCACCGCAAAGTCCAAACAGGCGCCCGTTTCCAATTGCCCAACCTGCTCCCGGTAAAGCTGCTCCCAGGGAGAGTTGTTGTGGATCTCGAAAGGCTGAAGATCAGCTCGGCGTTTTGCGATTTCGGCATCGCTCAATAGCGCATCGACTCGCCGTGCCTTCAGGTCTACTTTGATCTTGTCACCCGTGCGCAAAATAGCCAGGTTGCCGCCCACCGCCGACTCCGGCGAGATATTCAGGATGGATGGTGAGTCCGAAGTGCCGCTCTGGCGGCCGTCACCCATACACGGCAGCATCCTGATGCCGGAGCGGACGAGCTCGCCAGGTGGGGTCATGTTTACAACCTCGGCCGATCCGGGGTAGCCGACCGGCCCGGCACCCCGAACCACGAGCATACAATCGGCGTCGATGTGAAGATCGGGATCCTCGATCCGGGCACGGTAATCCTCAGGACCCTCAAACACGATTGCCCGAGCGGTGAAGCAGCCCTCCGCTCCCGGTTGGGAGAGATAGCGGCTGCGGAACTCGTCGCTAATCACCGACGTTTTCAAGATTGCCGACGAGAAGAGATTGCCCCTGACTACCATGAAGCCTGCATGCTCCTTCAATGGCCGGTCGTACGGCCGAATCACGTTCTGATCCAAGCTTCGACACTGGCCGCAGTTTTCTCCGATGGTCTTCCCGGTAACCGTGAGCGCTTCGGAATGGATCTTACCCGCATGCATCAGTTCGCCCAAAATGGACGAAACTCCGCCCGCGCGGTGAAATGCCTCGCTTAGGTATTCACCCGAGGGCTGGATATTCAGAATCAGGTGGATGCCGTGGCCGATGGTGTCCCAGTCCTGAATGTCGAGTCTTACGCCGATGTGCCGGGCGATAGCGTTGACGTGAATGGGGCAGTTGCTCGATCCGCCAATCGCCGAATTCACTACAATCGCGTTTTCAAACGCCGCCCGCGTCAGAATACGCGACGGGGTAAGCTCCTCGTCCACCATCTCGACGATCCGTCGGCCGGTGGTGTAAGCCATTTGGGCGCGTTCGGCGTACGGCGCGGGAATGGTGCCGCATCTGGGCAGCGACATACCTAGCGCTTCCGCAATCGAGTTCATGGTAGAAGCCGTTCCCATCGTGTTGCAATATCCAGCGCTCGGGATACCGTCGATCACGCGATCGATCAACTGCGCTTCGGTAATGATGCCGGCCGCCAGTTCGCGCCTGGCTTCCCAGAGAATCATTCCGCTTCCGGCTAGTTTGCCGTTAAGGTAGCTATCGAGCATTGGGCCCGCTGTGAGTACGATCGCAGGGAGATTCACTGTGGCAGCCGCCATCAGACATGCCGGAGTGGTTTTATCGCATCCTGTAGTTAGAACTACGCCGTCCAGGGGATAGCCGCAGAGGACTTCGACCAGACTCAAATAGGCGAGATTACGATCCAACGCGGCTGTCGGGCGACGGCAGGTTTCCTGCAGCGGGTGAACAGGAAACTCCATCGGCACTCCGCCCGCATCGCGAATTCCGTCTTTGACTCGCTCAGCCA
>Ga0181526_10004587_pt1 | contig 10670 bp, 7 predicted proteins | sample PEATcosm2014_Bin_35_FD_119750 | JGI IMG/M metagenome (GOLD analysis project Ga0181526, IMG submission 119750) | Peatland microbial communities from MTU Mesocosm Facility, Houghton, MI, USA - PEATcosm2014_Bin06_30_metaG | ecosystem: Environmental > Terrestrial > Soil > Wetlands > Peat | place...
CCGCGGCATCACCACCATGACGATCGGGCACATGACCTTCTCCATGGCCTACGTGACGGTGGTGGTGCAGTCGCGAATGGCGACCTTCGATACCGCCCTCGAGGAAGCCGCCATGGACCTGGGCGCGCGCCCGCTCAAAGTATTCTTCGTGATCACGCTGCCCATCATATTCCCCGCCATCCTGTCGGGCTGGCTGCTCGCCTTCACGCTCTCGTGGGACGATCTGGTGATCTCGAGCTTCACCTCCGGCCCGGGCAGCAGCACGCTTCCCATGGTCGTGTTTTCCAAAGTGCGGCTCGGCGTGAGTCCGGAGATCAATGTGCTGGCGACGCTCACAATCAGCGTGGTTACCGCGATGATCGTAGGTGTCAGCGTCTGGATGTCGCGAGCCAGCAAGCTCGAAAAAGCCGCGGCTTGAGTCAGGCCGCGCTTGCGGCGCACCATTTTGCGGGCGGCGAACCTAAAGTCGCCAGCGGGTCGGCCGTTACCTTCGTCTATGCGGATGCCCTCGCACTCGGCGTTCATTGAGAGCAGCAGCTGCGACTTCGTGCACGGCTTGCTTGAGGCGCGACTGGCGAGCGGCGAATTCGTCGTGCCGCTGCTGCCCGAGGTGGCCGTCCGCGTGGTGCGCATGCGCGACTCGATGAACGCGCAGCAGCTGGCGGACACCATCAACGCGGACCCCGCGCTCACCATGTACGTGCTGCGAATTGCCGCGTCTGCGGCCAATCGTCCGGCGACGCCAATTTTCTCGCTGCCGCACGCGGTGGCGTGGCTGGGGTTCGACGAGGTGTCGAACATCGCCTTCACGCTGGCTCTGCAGGGCAAGATGCTCGATGTTCCCGGACATCAGCACAAGGCGCGGCGGCTTTGGCGCCACTCGCTGGCCAGTGCGCTGTGGTCACGGCAGCTCGCGCTCATGGTGGCGCGCGAGGCCGGCTTGAGCTACCTGTGCGGTTTGCTCCACAACATCGGCAAGGCCGTGACGCTCGGGGCCGCTCACGAGCTGGCGCGGCATTCGGGAAAGAAGCTCTCGAGCGAGGACTACGACCGGCTGGTCGAGACATTTCATCGTGACGTCGCGGCGCGCGTCGTGACCGCCTGGGAGCTGCCCCCGCCGATCCTCACCGTCGTTACCCGGTGGGAGGCCTATGAAAACGCCGGCGCGGCGTTTTTCGAATGCAACATCGTGAATGTTGCGCACCGTCTGGCCGACTGCACATTGCTCGAGTCGACGCACCTCGCGCGTGATTTGCTCATGGTCGAACCCGCCTACCTGGATTTGGGCCTGTCGGCCGAGGACGGCGTTACGCTGTTCGGGTCCGCAGCCGATATCAACGCCGAACTGGACCGCTATTTGGCGCCGTAGAATTCGGCCTTTCAAAGCGCGGGCCGCTCGATTATCGTGGCTGCATGAAGAACACGACTCTCGTCAATCACCCGCCTGCGGTCAATATTCCCGCGGACAACCGTCCGCTGGTCGCGCCGATCTACCAATCGGTCAAGTTCTCGTTCGACGATGCCGCGGAGACGCTGCGCTATCTCGCCGGCGGCCGTGAAGGCTTCTTCTATTCGCGCTCCGCGAATCCTACATTGAAGCAGCTGGAGCTGCTGCTCGCGCAGCTGCAGGGCCGAAACGGTTGTCTGCTGGTCGGCTCGGGAGTCGCGACCATCGCCGCCGCCACGCTCGCTCTGTGCAAGCAGGGCGATCACGTTCTGGCCTTCATCGAATCCTACGGACCGACGCGCTATATCGTGCAGCACCTGCTGGCCAAATACGGGGTCACTCACAGTCTGCTGTCGATCGAAGATCGCGACGGCATCGAGCGCGTGCTGAGCGCAACCCGGACGCGCTTGGCGCTGTTCGAGAGCCCGACCAATCCGGTGACCAAGATAGCGGACATTGAACATCTGACCGCGCACGCGCGCCGCACGGGCTGCCTGACGGTCATGGACAACACCTTCGCAGGCTTTCACAACCACGGCGGCTTCGACATCGACATTTTCTTGCACAGCTTGACCAAGTACGCGTCGGGCCACGGCGATGTGATGGGCGGCGCCATCATCGCGCGCAGCGAATTGATCGGCCAGATGCGCAAGGACATCGTTTCGATGGGGCCGACGCTCGATCCTCACGCGGCCTTCCTGATTCAGCGCGGAATGCACACGTACTTCCTGCGCTACGAACGGCAATGCGCGAACGCGCTGGCCGTGAGCCGCTTCCTGCAGAGTCATCGGCGGGTGAGGCGCGTGCATTATCCGGGGCTCGAAACCCATCCGCAGCATGCCCTGGCGAAGCGGCAGATGAGCGATTTCGGGACCGTGGTGAGCTTCGAATTGGACGCGGGATTCGAAGAGGGCAACCGCTTTGCCGAGGCGCTTGGGTTATTTTCCATTGCGGCGAGCGTGGGCTCCACCGAGTCGCTGGTGATGCCGCCACAGCTGCTCGGCGGCCAGGAATACACACCCGAGCAGCGGGCCGCCTCGCTCATCACCCGCGGAACGCTGCGCCTGTCCATCGGCATCGAGGATGAGCAGGATTTGCTGCAAGACCTGGAGCAGGCTCTCGATCAGGCGTTCGCTTAACTTATTGCCTTGACATAATCCATCCCGCCCCCCTCAAGCATCCGCGGCGCTTGCCGATCTAGTGCATTGGACTGTCGCGTAGCGGGAGAATCTTTGTGAGTCTCGAATCCGGCGTTGTTCTCTCAGCGCTTCACAGCCAGACCGCACGGACCTATCTGAGCGATTCGCTGAGCGCACCGCAGACCATCGCGCCGCTGCCGCGCGTGTGCGCGCAGCTCGCCGAGCTCACGGCGCAGCAGGCGTTCGACGCCTCGCAACTGGCGCGGCTGATTCAATCCGATCCGGCGCTCGCCGGGGAGATCATGCGCGTCGCGAATTCCCCGGCGTTGCGGCCGCGGGCCGCCATCGTGTCCCTGCAGCAGGCGGTCTCGTGGCTCGGCGTCGCCGAAGTGCGCAATATCGCCATGGCGGTCATGTTGCGAGGCGAGGTGTTCGTCGCGCCCGGTCATGAGCCGGAATCCGAAGAGCTGTGGCGCGAGGCGTGGCTGGCCGGTCTGTGGGCCAAGGAGATTGCGCGCGAACGGCGCAAACAGGTGGAGAGCGCCTTTCTGGCGGCTTTGATGCATCGGACCGGTGCGGCGCTGGCGCTGAAGATTCTGTCGCGCTTCGAAATGGATCAGCGCACCGTCATGGATGCGCGCAGTTTCGCCGAACTGGTCGTGGAGTTCGAGCCCGCATTCGGTCGCCTGCTCATGAGCAGCTGGCGCCTGCCCGGGGACGTGCAGGACGCTGCGAGCGGCTGGCGCAATTTTCGCGAATCCCCCCACAGCGATCTTGCCGGCACCGTGCACGCGGCGCATTTGCTGGCGACCCACACGCTGCATCCGCAGCTGTTCAGCGAGGAGCTGGTGCTCGAGAGCGAGGTGTTCGAGCGGCTCGGCGTATTCCCGGACGATCGCAAGGCCATGCTGGCGAAGCGCGAGCACGTGCGCAGCCTCGCAGGCATTTGAGCGATGCAACCTGCGTCGGAATTCGATCTGATCTGTCTGGGCTCCGGTCCGGCGGGCCAGAAGGCCGCCATTCAGGCGGCGAAGGCGGGTTACCGCGCGGCCGTGGTCGAGCGCGAGCCGCAGGTCGGCGGCTCCTGCCTGCTGTCGGGCACCATTCCCAGCAAGGCTCTGCGCGAACAGGCTCTTCGCTATCGGCGCATGCGCGGCAGCGCAAGCTCCCTGGCGGTCGAACTGCGCGGCGATGCCCCGCTGTCGGCCCTGTTGCAGGGTGTCGATGCGGTGATCGCCGCCCAGGATCGCTATCTGCAGGCGCAGCTCGCGCGCAATCAAGTCGACCTGATTCGGGGCCGCGCCGCGCTGCTCGATGCCCATCGCGTCGAAGTGCAGCGAGTGGACGGGACGCGCAGCATCCTGCACGCGCCGCGCATCCTGCTGGCCACCGGTTCGCGGCCGCGCCACGTCGCGGCCATACAGGTCGACCACGAGCATGTGCTCGACAGCGATTCGGTCCTGAGCTTGTCGTACATACCGCGAACTTTGATCGTCCTGGGCAGCGGCGTGATCGCATGCGAATACGCCTCGATATTCGCCGCCCTGGGATGCGCCGTCACACTGGCGGACAAGGCGGCCGAGCCGCTGGGTTTCCTGGACGCCCCGCTGCGCGCGGGCTTTCTCGCCGGCTTTTGCGCCATGGGCGGTCAATACCGCGCCGGCGCAGAGGTGACCGGCGCGCGCTTCGACGGCTTCTCGCAGGTGGAGGTGTCGTTCGGCGGCGGCGAGGTATTGAAGGCCGACATCGTCTTCGCCGCGTTCGGCCGGGTCGCCAATGTGGACGGAATCGGCTTGGATCGCGTGCAGGTCGGCATCAGCGCACGCGGCCATGTGCAGGTGAACGAGCGCTTCGAGACCAATGTCGCTGGAATCTATGCGGCGGGCGATGCAATCGGACCGCCCGCCCTTGCGTGCGCCGCGGCGGACCAGGGCCGGCGCGCCGCGCTCGCCGCATTCGCGCTGCCGCCGCCCGCCGCGACCAGTCTGGTGCCGACCGGCGTATACACCATCCCGGAAATCGCGTGCGTCGGCCTGTCGCAGACCGAAGCGTGCGCCAGGAACATACCGGTGATCGTGGGCCGCGCCGATTTCGGCGAAGTGGCGAGGGCGCACATCGCGGGAGAGCCCGACGGCTTCCTGACGCTCATCTGCGAGCGCGATTCTGCACGCGTACTCGGCGTTCAAGTGCTCGGCGAGGGCGCCACGGAATTGGTGCACCTGGGGCAGGCGGCAATCGCAACCGGGGCGACCGCCGATCTTTTCATCGAGCAGATCTTCAACTTCCCCACCATGACCGAGGCTTACCGGGTCGCCGCCTTCGACGTCATGAAGCAGCGCGCCGCGCCGCAGAGGGTGCAGCTGCGGCGCGCCCGCGCGGCGGCGCTATAGATTGCGGATCAGGATGTCGCCGAATTCGCTGCACTTGACTTCGGTCGCACCCTCCATCAAGCGCGCAAAGTCGTAGGTCACGGTCTTCTGCGCGATGGTCTTGTCCATTGCGCTGATGATGGCGTCGGCCGCTTCGACCCATCCCATATAGCGAAGCATCATCTCTCCCGACAGAATCACCGAGCCGGGGTTGACCTTGTCCAGGTCCGCATACTTGGGTGCCGTGCCGTGCGTCGCTTCGAACACGGCATGACCGGTCAGATAGTTGATGTTGCCGCCGGGCGCGATGCCGATGCCCCCGACCTGCGCGGCGAGCGCGTCCGAGAGGTAATCGCCGTTGAGGTTCATCGTGGCAACCACATCGAACTCGTCCGGACGGGTCAACACCTGCTGCAGGGTAATGTCGGCGATCGCGTCCTTGACGATGATCTTGCCGGATCTTTTCGCGGCGTCCATCTGCGCGTTCGCCTCCGTCTCGCCCTTCGCGCTCTTGATGCGGTCCCATTGCTCCCACGTGAATACGTGATCCGCGAACTCGCGCTCGGCCAGCTGATAGCACCAATTGCGGAACGCGCCCTCGGTAAATTTCATGATGTTGCCCTTGTGCACGATCGTCACGCTCTTGCGCTTGTTGTCGATCGCGTACTGCACCGCGGAGCGGAACAGCCGGTCGGTGCCCTCCTTGGAGGCGGGTTTGAGGCCGATTCCCGAGCTGTCGGGAAAGCGAATCTTGGCGAACTGCTTCGGAAAGTTCTGCTTGAACAGATCCAGGAATTTCTTGGCGTCGGGCGTCCCCGCCTCGAACTCGATTCCCGCGTAGATGTCTTCGGTGTTTTCGCGGAAAATGACCATGTCGACCTTTTCCGGCGACTTGACCGGCGACGGCACGCCTTTGAACCAGCGCACCGGGCGCAGGCAGACGTACAGATCCAACAATTGGCGCAGCGCCACGTTCAGCGAACGGATGCCGCCGCCGACCGGAGTGGTAAGGGGCCCCTTGATCGACACCAGGTAGTCGCGGCAGGCGGTCACCGTTTCATCGGGCAGCCAGGTGTTGTAGGACTTGTTGGCTTTTTCCCCCGCGAACACTTCCATCCAGCAAATCTTGCGCTTCGCTCCGTATGCCTTGCGCACCGCCGCGTCGAACACTCGCACGCTCGCGCGCCAGATGTCGCGCCCGGTGCCATCGCCCTCGATGAAGGGCACGATGGGCCGATCCGGCACGTGCAGCTTGCCGTTGGCGGTGGTGATCTTCTCGCCCCCCGCGGGGACCTGCACGGCGATCGGCTTCGCTTCGAACATTTGGCTGCTCCTATAAATTCACAGCCAATGCTAGCATGCGCGGCCGGAGACCCGTATTGCGCACATTGACCTCCACGCCCGCCAAAGACGGCTTTCGCATGCCCGCTGAATTCGAGCGGCATTGCGGATGCTGGATGCTATGGCCCGAGCGGCCGGATAACTGGCGCGAGGGCGCCAAGCCCGCACAAGCGGTGTTTGCGGCGATCGCGACCGCGATCGCCGGCGGCGAGCCGGTCACCGTCGGAGTTTCCGCGGCGCAATTCCAAAACGCGCGCGGGCGGCTGCCGCCCCAGGTGCGCGTCGTCGAAATCAGCAGCAACGATGCCTGGATCAGGGACTGCGGCCCGACCTTCGTCATCGACGCCAAAGGCAGACGCCGGGGGGTCGATTGGACCTTCAATGCATGGGGCGGACTCGCCGGCGGTCTGTACTTCCCGTGGGATCGCGACGATGAGGTGGCGCGAAAGGTCCTGGAGATCGAAGGCGCCGATCGCTACCGTACGCGCTTCGTGCTCGAGGGGGGCGCCATTCACGTCGACGGTCAGGGCACCTGTTTGACCACCGAGGAATGTCTGCTCAATCCGAACCGCAACGCGGACATGACCCGCGCCGACATCGAGGTGGCGCTGCGCCGCTACTTGGGCGTGACTACGGTGCTCTGGCTGGGGGCCGGCGTCTACCTCGACGAGACCGGCGGACATGTCGATGAGCTGGCATGCTTCACCAGCCCCGGACACGTGGCGCTGACCTGGACCGAGGATCGTACCGACCCGCAATACGAGATCTCATGCGATGCCTACCAGCGCCTGCGGCATGCGCGCGACGCGCGCGGCCGGGCGCTGACCATCCACAAAATACACCAGCCCGGCCCTCTTTATATGACCGCCGAGGAGGCCGCCGGAATCGACGTGCGCGACGGTACGCATGCGCGCCGTGCCGGAGACCGATTACCGGCCTCGTACATCAATTTCTACATCGCCAACAAGTGCGTGGTGATGCCGCAGTACGATAAGCGCTGGGATGCCGCGGCGATGCGTACCCTCAGGCGGTTGTTTCCCACCCGCCAAGTGATCGGCATCGCGACCCGCGAAGTGCTCTTGGGGGGCGGCAATATCCACTGCATCACCCAGCAGGTCCCGCGCCCGGCGGCCCGTTGAGCCGTCCAAAATGGAACTTTGCCGGGCGCTCGCTCTCGAAAGCCTTTATTCTACGCACCCTCGATTCTTCAACCCATCCACCATATCGGAACCTGTAGTGCACGCATCGATTGGAAAATACGCTCGTCGAACCCTGAGCGCGCTGTGCTGCGCCGTGGCGATTCTCACGGCCGGCTGCCATGGACACCCCAGCACCAGCGGCTACGGCATCATGTGGGCGACGCTGACCGACGAGCCGGGGGATTTCACCAGCTACATCGTCACCATCGACTCGGTGACCCTGACCCGCAACGACGGGGTGGTGGTGACCATGATAGGGACCCCCGAAATCGTGAACTTCGCGCAATACAGCAACATCGCCGAGATGTGGGGGTCGGGGGCCGTTCCCGTGGGTACTTACGTGTCCGCGACCATCACCCTGGATTACACCGCGGCCTCCATCACAGTCATGCAAAACGGCCTGCCGGTGCTGGCCACGGTGGTGGATGCGGTCACCGGCGCTGCTGCCACCACCTATTCGGTCGCGGTGAATTTCGATCCTGCGCATCAGCCGACGATCACGTCGACTTACGCCTCGACCAGCGCGGTGCCCCTTGCCATTGATTTGAATGTTGCCGCCTCGAGCATCGTCGATGCGACCTCGAGCCCGCCGGTGGTTCGCGTGCGTCCGTATCTGACCGCGGGTTATCTCCCCGACAACACCAAGCTCACTCGCGTGCGCGGCCCTCTGATCAATTCGAGCACCGATGTGAGCACCTACACGGTGTACGTGCGGCCGTTCTACGACGAGGCGAACAACATCGGGTCGATCTCTCTGTTCAGCCAGCCAAACACCATCTATACGATCAACGGCAACACCTATGTCGGCGCCCCGGGTCTCGCCGCTCTTTCGGTGTTGTCGGCAGGCATCACCATGACCGCCGGATTCACGACGTTCGAGCCGGACTACAACCCCACCAACCAGGCGTACGCCGGTAAATTCAATCTGCTCTACGTGATCGGCGCCAGCAGCCTGGAGGATCAGTACACGGAGGGCTTGAGCGGCGATGTGATCGCGCGGGACGGCAATACCTTGACCTTGCTCGGCTCGACGCTGTTCCTCAACACCGCCAACGTCTTCGAATACCTTGTACCGACCACCCAGTTGCTGGTCGGTCCCGGCACCATCGTCACAGCCGATGACAATACCACTCTGAAGGGGCTCGACTATCGCTCCATCAGCGTCGGCCAGCACGTCTCGGCGCGCGGCATTTACAGTTTGTCGGCCGACAACGTGACGACGCTCAACGCCACCGGCACTTCCAGCACCAATACGGGCTCGGTGCGCCTGCAATCCACTGAATTCTGGGGCCCGCTGGTTTCCTCGGCGGGCGCCGGCTTGGTGATGAATCTGCAGACCATCAACGACTGGCCGGTCAGCGCTTATGATTTCGCCGGCAACGGCGTGACCTCCGCGCAAGATCCGGCGCCGGCCGCCTACTCGGTGGACAACGGAGCAATTCCGCTGCCGGCGGACACGGCGGTTGGCGATCCGCTGTGGGTCAGCGGCTTCACGACTCCGTTCGGCTCGGCGCCCCCCGACCTGACGGCCGTGTCGGTCAACGACGAGCTGTCCGTACAGACGGCCGGGGGGCAGGTCGGCGGCGCAGCGTCCACCGCACCGGGCACCCAGACCTGCGGCGAGGGCAGCCAGGTATGCGACACCGCGAGCCTGCAGGTCATTTGGACACAGTCCACCGGCACCACGACGCCGTTCAGTGTCGTGTCCGACGACGAGTTCTCCATCGATCTTAGCAATGCCGCGTACGTCTCGGGGGTCATCCGAATCGGTCCGGAAAGCATCGATTTGAAGTCGCTCCCCGCAACTCCGCTGGTGGTGTCGACCAGTCTTCCCGTCACCTCGACCTTTGCGCCCCGGTTCGGGTACGGCAACCCGAAGACCTCCACCACCACCCCGAGCACCACGTTGACGACCGCTCTCGTCGTGTACAGCGACTTCTCAACCTTCGTCACCGGATTGGACAGCACGTTGAGTGCGACCAACCCCGCGCTGCAGCTCGAGGCGCGCGGCGTATTCAACCGCACGACCAACACGTTTACCGCGACCAGCATCAGCTTCGTGCTCTAAACTAGCTCCCCACTATGGGGATACGCCGTTCACGACTTGGATTGGCCGCGGCGCTGATTGCAAGTTGCGCATGGAGCGCGGATGACGGCGTGCTGACGGCGGCAGCGGATTCGGCGCCCGCACCGAACGGGACACCGGCGCGGGGTGCCGGTCGACCGCGCATTTGCCTGGTGCTGTCGGGCGGCGGTGCGCGCGGCATGGCGCACATCGGCGTGCTCAAGGTGCTCGAGGATCTGAAGGTTCCCATCGACTGCATCGCCGGCACCAGCATGGGCGCCGTCGTGGGTGGGCTGTATGCGAGCGGCATGAGCGCGGGCGAAATCGACGCCACCATGCGCTCGGTCGATTGGCAGGCGGCGTTCCGCGATGCGCCGGCGCGCCGCGATCTCGCCTTCAGACGCAAACAAGACGATGAGAATTTTCTGGTGCGCCTGCCGTTGGGGCTCAAGCATGGCCACATCCTGCTGCCCAAGGGGCTTATTCTAGGCCAGCAATTGCAGGAGCAGCTGCGGCAGCTGACCCTGCCGTTCGGCAGCAACACGAATTTCGACCAGCTTCCGACGCCGTTCCGCACGGTCGCGACTGATTTGGAGACCGGCCAGATCGTGCTGCTGGAGCGGGGCGATCTGTCGGTTGCGATGCGCGCGAGCATCTCGGCGCCCGGGGTGTTCGCGCCGGTCGACTACGACGGGCGGCTGCTGGTCGACGGCGGGCTGGCGGAGAATCTGCCCATCGACGTGGCGCGAGCGATGCACGCCGACATTCTCATCGTATCCGATGTGAGTTTTCCGCTGCAGTCGCGCACCAAGCTCGACTCCGCGCTGTCCATCTCGAACCAAATGCTGGCCATTTTGGTACGCAAGGACTCAGACCGGCAAATAGCCAGCCTGGGCCCGAACGACATATTGATCGAGCCCGCCTTGGGCACCGCCGCGGTCACGGATTTCACGAATGCGGCCGGTACCATCTCGCAAGGCGAGGCGGCGGCGCGCGCCGAGGCGCCACGGCTCGCCGCGCTGCGCGTGAGCGACGAGGCCTACGCGGCTTATATGGCGCGGCGTGCAACTCGCGAGCCGGGCCTGCCGGTGATCAGGTTCGTGCGGGTCG
>Ga0181526_10004591_pt1 | contig 10666 bp, 8 predicted proteins | sample PEATcosm2014_Bin_35_FD_119750 | JGI IMG/M metagenome (GOLD analysis project Ga0181526, IMG submission 119750) | Peatland microbial communities from MTU Mesocosm Facility, Houghton, MI, USA - PEATcosm2014_Bin06_30_metaG | ecosystem: Environmental > Terrestrial > Soil > Wetlands > Peat | place...
AGATGCTTTGGCTTGCCCGTGTTCAGCGCCTCCAGATCGGCGAAGGCGTCGGCCTCGCGCTCGATCAGATCCGCGATCTTGAAGAGATAGCCCGCCCGCTCCACGGGCGTCGTCAGGCACCACTTCTCGAACGCCTTGGCGGCCGCATTCACGGCCGCATCGACCTGCGCCGGCGTGGCATCCGCTACGGTGGCGAGCGTCTGCCCCGTGCGCGGATTGAGCACCGTCTCGGCCGGCCCCTGCCCGATCTCCAGCCGATTTCCGATCAGGAGTTCCGTCTGCATTATGCGTACCTCTTCTTCAACTGACCGTCGGCTGCGAGCTGCGCCGCTGTGTCGTCCAGGGTTTTCGTCAATCGCGTGATGATTTCCTGAACCTGCGCTTCCGTGATGATCATCGGCGGGCACAGGGCGATCGTGTCGCCGATCGCGCGCACGATCAGTCCGTGCTGATGGCCGAGTCCGAAGGCGCGCGCGCCGACCTTGAGTTGTGCATCGAAGGGGCGTTTCGAGGCCTTGTCCTCGACGAGCTCGAGGCCCGCGATCAGGCCCGAGCCGCGCACCTCGCCCACCAGCGGATGCGAGGCGAGCTTGCCGAGCTCGCGCTGCATGACCGCGCCTACACGCGCGGCATTGCCCATCAGATCGCGCTCCTCGATGATCTTCAGGTTCTCGAGCGCGACCGCCATCGCGAGCGGATGCCCGGAGGTCGTGAATCCATGGCCAAAGGTGCCGATCTTCGCGCTGTTGTCGGCGATCACCGAGTAGAAGCTCTCGGTGAACAGCACGGCGGCGAGCGGCACATACGAGGAGGTGAGCTGCTTGGAGACCACCATGAGGTCCGGCTTGAAGCCGTAGTGCTGGGCGCCGAAGGGGCTGCCGATGCGGCCGAAGCCGTTGATGACCTCATCCGACACCAGCAGGATGTCGTACTTGCGGCACAGCGCCTCGATACCGGGCCAGTAGCCAGCAGGCGGCGGCATCACGCCGCCCGCGCCCATGAGCGGCTCGCCGATGAAGGCTGCAATCGTGTCCGGCCCTTCCTCGAGAATGACCTTCTCGGCTTCGGTGAGCAGACGTGCCGTGAACTGCGCTTCGCTCTCACCCGGAAGCCCTGAGCGATAGAAATGCGGGCAGGTCAGGTGGCGCACCGGAATCGCCGGCAGATCGAAATCGCGGTGGTTGTTGGCGAGGCCAGTGAGGCTGCCCGAGGCGACTGTGATGCCGTGATAGGCTTTCTGGCGCGATAGAAATTTCTTCTTCTTCGGCCGCCCGAGCGCGTTGTTGTAGTACCAGACCAATTTGACGACGGTGTCGTTGGCCTCGGAGCCCGAATTGGTGAAGAACACGCGCGTGAGCTGCGCTGGCGTCATCGACACCAGCTTCTCGGCCAGCCGGATCGCGCCCTCATGCGATTTGTGACTGAAGATGTGGTAGTAGGGGAGCTTATTCATCTGCTCCGCGGCCGCCTTCACCAGGCGCGGTTCGTTGAAGCCCACGGCCACCGACCACAGACCGGCCATCGCTTCGATGTACTCCTTGCCGGTGCTGTCGTAGACGAAGATGCCCTGGCCGTGATCGATCACGATCGGCCCGACCTTCTCGTGCAGACGGGCGTCGGTGTAGGGATGCAGCTCGGTGGCGATATCGGCGCGCGCGAGCGGGGTCGGCGGGGTCTGGGTCATGATCGTGCGTCCATAGAGGGAATCGGCCGGCAGCCGACCCCTCATTATAAAGGAAGAGCGCTCTGCACCGAATCACGCTGCGCGCCGGAGGGCGGCGCGGCGCCGTCAGCGCGGTGGCGGCCCGATCAGAGCAGCTCGAAGATGAACGTGTATGAGCTCGCTTTGGCGTCGCGCGCGTGCAGCTTCATGGATCCCCGGGCGCCGGCGTACTTGCCGGTGCCGCCGATGATCGTGAAGAGGGAATCCTTGTCGTCGTAGAACGGGCCCTCGACCATGATCTGCCCGTCCTTGAGCAGCGTGGTCCAGGTGCACTCCCAGCTCTTGCCCACCACCACGCGCACGCAATAGCCCTGGTCGGTGCCGATCTGTGTCTTGTTGCCGGCATCGAAGATCGGATTGCCCCAGGTCAGCAGGTCGCCCACCGAATCGCCCTTGGCACCCAGGTCGAGCGTCGCATCGGTGAGCGCGCGCTCGACCACCTCGATGCGCTCTGCGGCCAGCCCGGCAATCGGCACCGACAGGAGCGAACTCGCGAGCAGCAGCGCCCATCTGTTCATGATGAACCCTCCCCCAGCATCAGAACTTGTACGTGAAGTCCAGCCCCAGGGTGCGCGGCTGATTGGTCGATACACGCGTGATCGTCGGCTGCTGCCAGGCAAACACGGTGTTGTCGATCGTCAGTGCCGCCAGCTTGTTGGTGAGGTTGGTGCCGACGAAGTACGCGCCCCACTTGGCATTGAACACGCCCGCTCTCAGGTCAAGCGTGTTGTGCGATGGCAGCGTCTCGCGGTAGTAGGCCTGGTCCTGGATCGGCCCGACCAGCGAGCTGGAGACACGCGCCATGCCGGTGAATTCACCATTCAATGGGTGGTGATAGTCGAGCGAGGCAATCATCGTGTATTCGGGCACATTGATGACGTCAGTGCCGGGTGCGAAGCCGGCGGCGATGGCCGCGACGGTGGGATCATTGATCTTGGCGTTGGTGTAAGCGCCGGAGATGTCGAACGTCAGCTCCTCGGTGATGCGCGTCGAAGTCTCGACTTCCGGCCCATAAGCGCGCGCATTGCCCGCGTTGGTGTCGTACGGGTAGCCGCAGGTCAGCGACACCACCTGCTGAATATTGGTCCATTTGATGTAGTAGACGTCGGCATTCAACGTAAAGCGCCGGTCGTCGAATCGGGCCTTTTCCCCGAGTTCGAAGCTCAACACAGAATCCGGACCATACGCAGGCTGCTTGGTGACGTAGGATAATCCGGGCGGAACGGGCAGCGTCGGATCGAGCTGATTCGCCAACGGCAGGTTGCAGTTGTACGCATTCTGGTTCGCTTCCAGTGTCTGCACGCTGGGGAGCGGAATCGGCAGATTCACGCCACCCGGACGCGAGCCCTTGGCAACCGTGCCGTAGACGGTCAGGTCGGGTGTTGGCTCATACGAGACATTCACCCTGGGCAAAATGGCATTGCCGTTCTGACGTACGTCCAGGAGCGTGTGATCCTGGTTGGTCGAGGCCGTGCCCAGTCCGGCCTGATCGGCGTGATTCGCGATCGTGTAGTGGAAGAAGCGGATGCCAGCCGTCAATTTGAGAGTGTCCAGCAATTTGTAGGACGCCTCGCCGAACAGCGCCGCCTGCTTCATGACATTGGGATTGTTGTCATTGAAGATGACGCCGTTCGGATTGGCGGCCTCGCCGCTTGGATACTGCGGCAGTGTCGCATCCGGATATCGATAAACCCCATTGGGATTGTATTGCTCGGAGACCGGACAGTGGCCGCCGACAGGGTTGGCCGGGGATGGGGCGCCGCAGGTCGTCGCGGTGCCATAAGGGGTATTCTCGTTGAAGGTGTTGTATCCGGAATGCAGATCGGCGCCGTAGACACCGCCCTGCCACTGCAGGGGTCCGGTGCCATTGGACGCCAGGCGCAGCTCGAAGCTGTCCTGTGTGGTGTTATCCTCCTCGACGTAAAGACTCGGCAGGAACTGGGTCAGATTGTTGATGTTCTGCAGTGCCTCGGTCGAATCCGTCGACTGGAAAACGTAGCGTTTCCAATACGCCGGGGTGAAAGTCAGCGACACCGGGCCGAAATCGTAGACCGCATCGAGGCTGACCATCTTGAATGAGTCGTAGTAGGGCTCCTGGATGTCATACGGTTGATAGACGCCTGGAGTCGTCGGATACGGCGAAGGAGATGTGCCGGTCGCCTGGTAGTTGTTGTAGCCGTCGGCGTCGATGCGCTGGTACATCACGTTCGTCGTCACCGACAGCTGATCGTCGGGCTTGTAGAGCAGGCTCGCGCGAGCCGATTCGAATCGCTCCAGGTTCGAGCCCTTGATGATCTTCGAGGGCGTCGCATCCTGCACGTCACCACGATTGCAATAGTAGTAGACGCACTGCATCGGGGTTCCGGCCGTTCCGTAAGGACCGGTCGGAAACGGGAAATTGGAATCGACGACGCGCTCGATCCAGCCACTGATGTATTTATCGGTCCCGACCACACGCAGCGCCAGGGTATCGCCGAGGGGCAGGTTCACCATCCCGCTCACGCCGCCGTTCCAGCTGCCGCCCGAGTCGGTGTGGGACGTGTTGAGGTCCGCCGCTGCATCGAATTTGCCCAACTCGGGCTGATTGGTGACGAGTTTGATCGTGCCGCCCATGGAGCCCGCGCCGTAGAGGGTGCCCTGCGGGCCGCGCAGCACTTCGACGTGATTCAGGTCGAACAGGTCGGGATCGATGACGGTGCGCCCGTTGAGTGCCACGGCCGACGCGGACAGAGGCGTCTCATCGATGTAGAACCCCACTGTGGCCGTCGAGCCACCCGCGGAGGTCAGACCGCGCATTTCGTATTCGGTCTGGCCGGGGCCCGCCGTGCGCATGGACACGCCGGGAACCTGCGCTGCGAGATCCTCGACGCTTGTAATGTTCTGATTCTGCAGATCCGCGCCGCTGAGCGCCGAGAGGCTGATCGGCGTTTCCTGTACGGTCGAGGAGCGCTTCTCGGCCGTGACCACGACCTCCTGCAGCTCCTCGCCCGAGGCCTGTTCCGAGGCTGCTGCGGCGACCGCGCGCTGCGGCGCATAGAGCGCGAGCAGCGGCAGTAGCGCCGCCACTGCGGACGCGCTAAGCCAGGGTCGAGATCGGGGCGGGAGGGGTGTACGACCGCTGCAGCCGACGACGCTGATAGTACGCTGCGCTCTTCTCATGTAAGGCTCTCCCAGAAGCATTCGGTCGGCAACGCCCATATGGCACCCGGTGTGCGCACCATGGTTTCTTATCGTGCGGCGTTTGCATGGTAGTGAACTTAGTTGCGTACGAATATCATGCGCCATCAACAAAGGTCAACCCTGATACATGTGGCGGATGCGAGACACGCCGCGTTGCGGCAGTATCCTGAAGTCGCCGCACCGCAGGCGCACCAGCCTGGCGCGCATGCCGTGGGAAGTGCACTAAGCTGTGTCATTCGCCACAAAGCGTAACGACAACCTCGAAACCGGATGAGGATTGATGATGGCCGCTCAGATCATCGACGGAAAAGCAGTGGCGGAAAGCCTGCGCCGCGACGTCGCGGGGCGCGTGGCGCAGCTGAAGGCCAGCCACGGGATTCAGCCCGGGCTTGCGGTCGTGCTGGTGGGCAATGACCCGGCCAGCGAGGTCTATGTCGGCAGCAAGGCGCGCAGCACCGTCGAGGCGGGCATGCGCTCCTTCGAGCATCGGCTCGCCGACACGACCACTCAGGCCGAGCTGCTGGCGCTGATCGCCCGGCTCAACGCCGACGACGCCGTCGACGGCATCCTGGTACAGCTGCCGTTGCCGAAGCAGATCGACAGCACCGTGGTGCTGCAGGCAGTCGATCCCGCCAAGGATGTCGATGGCTTTCACCCGATCAACGTTGGCCGCGTCGCCACCGGCGCCGGCGGCATTGTGCCCTGCACGCCGCTGGGCTCGCTGATGCTGATCAGGAGCCTGAACCGTCCGCTCGCCGGGCTCGATGCGATCATCGTCGGGCGCTCCAACATCGTCGGCAAGCCCATGGTACAGCTGCTGCTCGGCGAGCAGTGCACGGTCACGATCGCGCACTCGAAGACGCGCGACCTGCCCGCGCACTGCCGCCAGGCCGACATCCTGGTAGCCGCCGTCGGCCGGCCGCAGATGATCCGCGGCGACTGGATCAAGCCGGGCGCGATCGTGATCGACGTCGGCATCAATCGCCTGCCGGCCGCCGCGGGGGGCAAGTCCCGCCTGGTCGGCGACGTAGCGTTCGAGGAAGCCCGCGAGGTCGCTGGCGCCCTCACGCCCGTGCCGGGCGGGGTCGGCCCGATGACGATCGCCTGCCTGCTGCAGAACACGCTGCAGGCGGCGCGCGAACGGCGCGCGGCGCGGTGACCGCGCGGCGCGGTCAACCCGAGGCGCTGCGCTTCTTTTTCTCCGGATCATCGAACGGCAGGGTGTGCGCGGTGGCAGCGCCCTTCACGCGCTTGCCGCGGACTTCCAGGCGCTTGCCCGCGATCGCGGCGGACAGATCCAGGCGCGCGAGTGCCATCGACTGCTTGGTGAGCGTCGAGTACATGCCGCAGGTGACGACGCCGATCTTGCGTCCATCCGCATAGACCTCATCACCCATGTCGGCAGGCGCATCGCCGTCCACAGCCAGGCCGAAGATCCGGAAGCGCTCCTTGCCCTTGAGTCGATAATGCTGCTCGGCGCCGCGGAAGTCGGTTTTGTTGGGGCTGACGGTGAAATCCAGTCCGAGCTCCCAGAGCGAATCTCCCGGCGGGTCCTTCTCGAACGGGTACATCTGCGACATGTCATACGGGTAGAAGAGCAGGCAGCTTTCCACGCGCAGCATGTCGAGCGTGGCGAAGCAGGTCGCCGTGATGCCGAAGCTCCTGCCCTCGGCGAGCACGGTATCCCAGATGTGCCCCGCGTCCTCGGCCTTGCAGAACAGCTCGTAGCCCCGCTCGCCGCTGTAACCGGTGCGCGAGATCATGACCCCGCGGCCGAAGAGCTGCGCCGGCATGTGGTGGAAGTACTTGAGCTGGCGGATGCCGGGGACGAACTTCTCGAGGAAGTCCACCGCCACGGGTCCCTGCAGCGACAGATCGTGCAGGTCATCATCGACGATCATCGTGGCATTACGGCCGACGACCGCCTGCGTCAGCGTCTCGTGTCCCGCACCGCTCCCGTGCACGACCATCCAGGAATTGGGCGTCAGCCGGTAGAGGATGCAGTCCTCAATGAAGTGCCCCGCATCGTTGAGCATGCACGAATAGGCGGACTTGCCGGGATAGATCTTGGTGATGTCGCGCGTGGTGGCGTAGTGCAGGATGGCCGAGGAATGCGGCCCGACCAGGTACAGCTTCTTCAGGCCCGAGACGTCCATGAGTCCGGCCTTGGTGCGGATTGCCACGTGATCGAGCGCCATGTCGTGCGCGTACGTCCACGCGGTGCCCATTCCGTTCCAGTCCTCGAGCTTCGATCCGAGCGCACGATGCCGATCTGCGAGAACTGAATAGCGCCAGCTCAATGCCATGTGATCTCTCCTATTCGGGCGCGACGCCCGGCGTGGTCGGCGAGCCATCGTCGAATTGCGACAGCCACGCCACCGCCGTCGGGCGATGACGCGTGAGGCCCTTGTAGTCCACGAGCGCGGGGTGCAGATCGCGCAGCACGCGATGCACGCGCCGCGCCCACTTGGGGATGCTCGCGACATCGCCCAGCGACAGCATGTAGGTGCGCACCATGAAGACGATGCCGTTCGAGCGCGGCAGCCGCCACAATCCCTGTAGTTCGGTCCGCAGGTGCAGGATCTTCGCCACGTTCTCCAGGGTCACGGTGGTGCGATCCGGTCCCCACTCGGGGTAATTGTGCGGCGAGGTGTCGAGGTTCGGATGCACGGTCATGGTCCAGTTGTAGCGTCGCACCGGCTCGTTCAACCGCAGGTTGAGCAGGAACTTGAGCGCGCGGTCGAATACGCCCATCTCATGTCCGAGCGGCACCGGACCGTGCCATTCCTTGAAGCTCATGCCGATGTCGAAGTCCATCGACCAGTCGGCCGGACCCGTGACCATGCCGCCTTCGACCCACAGGTCGTTGTCGCGCTGATCCATGATGACCCAGTCGCCCTGCAACTGGCGCGTGATGTACTCGAGCGGCGGCTGCGGCAGGCTCGAGGGCTCACCGAAGGTGAACTTCTGGTCCAGCCCCAGCGGGCGATTGATCCAGTGCCACTCGCGCCCGTTGCGCGTCAGCGTGAACCATGCCGGATAGGACTGCGACAGCGACTGCATGCCGAGCTCGAGCGTGTCCCACTGTGCCGCCATCATGTGCGGCAGCGCCTGGATGCGCAGCGGATCCTGCTCGATGACGATGGCGCGATCGCGGCATTCCTCGACGTAGTGCTCATCGCAATCGATCGGGAATTCGATGACCGAGCCCGCAGGTCCGGGCACGTGCGGCTCTATGTTCACCGAGTACATGTAGCGGTCCTCGGGGAACGGCATCGGAAAGCGACGGATCGCGGCGGGGCTGTTGCTGAAGGTGTAGGCGCCCCGATAGACCTGGTCCATCTTGAATGCAACGTTCATGACGGCAGCTCCTTAAAGATTCAGCACCAGCTTGCGGCAGTGCGCGCGCGAGACGCAGGGCATGATGAGCTTGCCCGAGGCCTTCTCATCGGCGGACAGGAAGTGATCATTGTGCAGCAGCTCACCATCGACGGCGACGACCTCGGTGCGACAGAAGCCGCAGACTCCGCCGCGGCACAGGTACGGCGCATCGACACCGGCGGCCTCGATGGCTTCGAGCAGGCTCTGGTCGCCCTGCACGTGGACCTCGATGCCCGACTGCTGCAGGTAGGCGTCGAAGGCATCGCCCGTGGGCGGTGCGGCGAATTTCTCGTAGTGCACGTGACTGTCGGGCCAGCCGAGGGCGCGCGCCGTGTCGAGCACGCGCGTGATCATGCCGGCCGGTCCGCAGACGTAGACATGCGTGCCGAGCGGCTGCCCGGCCAGCAGGCTCTCGAAGTCGATGAAATGCCGGTTGCTGTCGTGGTAGAGACGTATGCGTCGCGGCTCGACGCTCGCGAGCAGCTCGCAATACGCCCCGTGTGCGGGTGAGCGCGTCGCATAGTGCAGCTCGTAGGGTACGTTGGTGGCGCGCAGATCGTGCAGCTGTGCCATGAAGGGCGTGATGCCGATGCCGCCTGCGAGCAGCAGATGCTTGCGCGCGAGCTTCGCCAGTGCGAAAAGATTCACCGGATGTGCAATCTCGAGCTCGCTGCCGACGCGGACCTGATCGTGCATGAAGGCCGAACCGCCGCGGGAGGGATCCACGCGCAGCACGCTGATCTGGTAGTTACCAAGCTCGTTGGGCGAGCTCATGAGCGAGTAGGGATTGCGGTAGTCGCGCTGCGCGCCGCGCATCACGACGATGATGTGCGAGCCGCCCGAGAAGGCGGGCAGATCGCCGCCCGCGATCGGCTCGAGCGTGAAATGCCTGATCTGTGGAGTGACCTGCTCGATCGCGACCACGCGCACGGGAATGGTGTCGGCGTGGGCCGCGCTCACAGGAACACCTCCTTGATTTCCGGTCGCTCGCCGGGCACTTCGGCATCCACCATGACGCCCATGTAGGCGGCCAGGCGGCGCGAGTAATGGTCGCGCACCACGAGCCAGCGGCCGCAACCGCACTCGACGATGTTGGTGCGGACGTTTTCGATCGTCGCGCGACAATGGATGCAATGCACGCGGCGCGCGAGCGTGCCGCACTCCTCCGCGCGCACCTCATCGCCGGCCAGATTGAACTCGTGGGCGATGCGCATGACCAGACCCATGAAGCTTTCGGGCCCGGCGACGTACAGACGCGTGCCCATGAGCGCCTGGTCCATCGCCGCGGTCAGATCCGCGAGCAGCGGATCGACGCCACCGAAGGTGCGCAGCTGCGCCACCTTGGCCGCGCGAAACGCCTCGGCGTTGCTCTGCGGGGCGGCCGGATCGTTCACGTACCAGACCCGCGTGCGCTCGAGCGCGGTGGGCGCCGCGGTCGCCAGGTCACCGAGCAGGCGCGCGAGCGGTGCGGCGCCGACGCCGTGCCCGACCATGATGTGGTAGCGGCCCGAAAGGTCCGGCTGCAGCGGTGCGTACACCGGTTTGCTTCGAATACCCGTTATCAACATCGGTCAGTCTCTCCGCGGCCCCGAACCTAGTAACGCGCCAGCGCATGCGTGACGAGCAGGACGAGCACGGCCAGTACCAGCGTCACATAGGGCCAGATGCCCGCGCGGCGCACGATTTGCTGGCCGGGACTGATCTCCAGATCCTCGACCATCGAGGGTGGAAACTGCCCCTTGTCCTGCAGGTAGTGCCGATAGACGAACACCGGCACAATCAGCGCGGCGAAGATCAGTCCGCTGCGTAGCGCACCGACGCCCGTGACGTCGGCGCCCATGCCCATGAAGGCCAGATTCACGAATCCCAGCACGGCGCCGGCGGCGATGATCCAGCTCGGCGCGCGCCACGGGCGCGCCTGGTTGGGCCGGTCCATGCGATGGATCCACCCGGCATTGAGATTGAGGAAGCTGAAGATCAGATAGCCGACGTTCGCGGCAGCCAGCACGAACACATAGTCCGACATCAACAGCAGCAGCAGATTGAACGCCAGATTGGTCCACATGGCGCTGGTTGGCGCGCCGTGATGGTTGAGCCTGGAGAGGTATTTCGGCAGCCAGCCGTCGACCGAGGCCTGATAGAGCGTGCGCGAGGAACCCGCCATCGAGGTCATCAGCGACAGCACCAGCGCCAGTATGAGCATCACGATCACGAACGCGCCACCGACGCTGCCGCCGATGTGCACCATGCGCGCCATGACCTGTGCCACGCCCATGCCGCTGTAGATGTCCGGCGCGAGCATGCCGCTGTAGACTGCCGGCTCGACGAGCGCGCCGCTCGCATCGAGTACGGCGGGCTTCACGAGATCGCCCAAGCCCAGAT
>Ga0181526_10004594_pt1 | contig 10662 bp, 9 predicted proteins | sample PEATcosm2014_Bin_35_FD_119750 | JGI IMG/M metagenome (GOLD analysis project Ga0181526, IMG submission 119750) | Peatland microbial communities from MTU Mesocosm Facility, Houghton, MI, USA - PEATcosm2014_Bin06_30_metaG | ecosystem: Environmental > Terrestrial > Soil > Wetlands > Peat | place...
AAATCGTCAAACACAAAATAGAGGGGGCGTCGATGGCCGGAAGCGTCAACAAGGTGATCCTGATCGGCAATCTCGGCCGCGATCCGGAAATCCGCTCGACCAATGACGGCACGCGCGTCGCCAACATGTCGGTGGCGACGTCCGAAACCTGGAAGGACAAGGCCAGCGGCGAGCGCAAGGAGCGCACCGAATGGCACCGCGTGGTGGTGTTCAACGAGCGGCTGGTCGAGATCATCGAGAAATATCTGAAAAAAGGCTCCAAGGTTTTTCTCGAAGGTTCGCTGCAGACGCGCAAATGGACCGACAAGGACAATCAGGAGCGCTACACCACCGAGGTGGTGCTGGGAAAATTCCGCGGCGAGCTGACCATGCTCGACGGCGCTCGCTCGGGCGGCGGCGGCGATTTCGCCGGGAGCAGCGATGCGCCGGCGCTGGAAGCCGCATCGGCGGGCGGTGTGCGGGCGCCGCGGGCAGCCAAGGGCAACCCGGCCGAGCTCGACGACGAGATTCCGTTCTAGCTTCCGTTCCGGTCTAACGACAAGGCCGGCGTCGAAGCAACGCCCGGTCAATCAAGGGCGGGGAAACCATGGCGAAGCGGACGAAACCGGGCGCCACCGGCGCCGTCGGACGGCGCAAATTCTTGAAGGGTGCGGCGCTGGCCGGAGCCGCGGCGGTGGCAGCGCCGCCGCTGGCCAAGGCGGCCGAGCTTCCAACCGCGGCATTGCCCCCCAAACCCGCCTTGCCGATCCAACTGGCGGCGGCCGAGGCGCAGACGCCGCCGGCCGAGACATTCACCGAGGGCAAGGACGGCGGCGACTTCATGGTCGACGTCATCAAGTCGCTGGGCTTCGATTATGTTTGCGCCAATCCGGCCTCGAGTTTGCGCGGCATCCACGAAGCGATCATCAATTACGGCCTGAACACCCGGCCTGAATTCATCACCTGCACCCACGAAGAGAACTCGGTGGCGATGGCGCAGGCCTATTACAAGATGACAGGCAAGCCGCTTGCCGTTCTGGTGCATGCCGTTGTCGGGCTGCAACACGCCTCGATGGCCCTTTACAATGCCTGGTGCGACCGCGTGCCGGTGTTCGTCATGGTCGGCAACGGGCTCGACGCCGAGAAGCGCCGCCCCGGCGTCGAGTGGAACCATACCGCGCAGGATAACGCCATCATCGTGCGCGACTACGTCAAATGGGACGACCAACCGGCCTCGCTCCAGCATTTCGCCGATTCCGCGGTGCGCGCCTATAAGATCGCCATGACGCCGCCGATGGGCCCGGTGGTGCTGGCGATCGACAGCGAACTTCAGGAAGAGCCGATTGAGCCGGCAGCACAGCTCGCCGTGCCGAAGCTGCCGCGCACTACGCCGCCGCAGGGCGACATCGCCGCGCTCGCCGAGACGGCGAAAATGCTGGTCGCGGCGGAAAGCCCGGTGATCCTGGTCGACCGGCTGGCGCGCAGCCAGGACGGTATAAAGAATCTGGTGACGCTGGCCGAGCTGCTTCAGGCACCGGTGGTCGACCAGATGGGCAGAATGAATTTTCCGACACGCCACCCCTTGAACCAGAGCGCCCGCGCCCGCGGCCTGATAACGCAAGCCGACATGATCCTGGGATTGGAGCTGCGCGACTTCTGGGGCTCGATTCATAGCTTCCGTGATCAGATCCAACGCACATCCAAGCCGATCACCAAGCCCGATGTCCGGACGGTGAGCATCGGTGCCGGCGATCTCTTCCAGCGCTCCAATTTCCAGGATGTCCAGCATTTCGCCGATATCGATCTCGCCGTTGCCGGCGACGGTGAGGAGACGCTGCCTTATCTCATCGAAGCGGTGCGCGGCCAGATCGACGCCGCGCAGCGCGGCGCTTTTGATGCGCGCGGCAAGAAGCTGGCCGAAGCCCACGCCAAATCACTCGACGAGGCGCGCGACGAGGCGGCGAGCGCCTGGGATGCCAGCCCGATCAGCACCGGGCGGCTTTGCGCCGAGCTGTGGGAAGCGATCCGCAACGAGGATTGGTCCTTCGCTGGCGGCGGCAATCAGACCTTCTTCAGCAATTGGCCGCAGCGGCTTTGGGACATGACCAAGATCTATCACTACAACGGCGATTCCGGCGGCGCCGGCCAGGGCTATGGCGGCGGCGCGATCGTCGGCGCGGCGTTGGCCAACAAGGCGCATGGCCGGCTGACCGCCGGCATCGTCGGCGACGGCGATCTGATGTATTCGCCGGGCTCATTGTGGACCGCCGCGCATCACAAGATCCCGGTGCTGATCGTCGTCCACGGCAACCGCGCCTATCATCAGGAGCTCATGCATGTGCAGCGCATGGCCGACCGCCACAACCGCGGCATCGACCGCGCCCATATCGGCACGACGCTGATCGATCCGGTAATCGATTTCGCCAAGCTGGCCCAGGCGATGGGTGTCCATGCCGAGGGGCCGATCAGCGATCCCAAGACGCTCGGCCCAGCCTTGAAACGCGCCGTCGCCACGGTCAAGAGCGGCGAACCGGTGCTGCTCGACGTCGTTACCCAGCCGAGGTGAGGGCAATGCGGGCAGGGACAGGGATTGCGGTCTTGGCTTTGTTGCTCGCGCTCGGGGTCGGGGCGTTGGCCCAGGATAAACCGCCGCCCGGTGACGCCACCAAAGGAAAGCAAATCTATCTGGCCGACGGCTGTTACCAGTGCCACGGCTATGTGGGGCAAGGCAGCCGCTCCACCGGCCCGCGTTTGGCGCGTCCGGAGCTGACTTTTGACAAGTTCGAGAATCACATCCGCAAGCCCTCGAACGAGATGCCGCCCTATGAAGAGCCGGTGCTGTCCGATCGCGACGCCGCCGATATTTATGCCTTCCTGCGCTCTTTACCGCCGCCACCCTCCGCCAGCTCCATCCCGTTATTGAACCATTAGTGGGCGTATACAGCCTGAAATCCGGCGCCGAATCGGAGGCATAATTGGGCCCTGATTCCAGGCCGTTATCGACCTCATATTTAACTTTTAAATCTAAGCATAATATATTGATATAGAAGTATATTTTATCGCACCAGAAAGCCACGATTCGAGTCCGCGCGGCGTTGTTCACAAGCGCGGTTTCGAGTAGAATTCCGGGTGTTGCGACGCTGGCGTTTAACGCCAGCGTTTGCATTAAAGGAAAGCCCGAATCGTGGTCGCTACCCCGTCACCGCCGGCCCCGCCGCCGCCGATCGACATTTCGCCGGTCTCGATCGAAGAGGAGATGAAACGCTCCTACCTCGATTACGCCATGAGCGTGATCGTGTCGCGGGCGCTGCCCGATGTGCGCGACGGGCTGAAGCCGGTGCATCGCCGCATCCTCTACGGCATGAAGGAGGGCGGCAACGACTGGAACCGTCCCTACCGCAAATCAGCGAACATCGTCGGCTATGTGATGGGCAACTACCATCCGCATGGCGACGCCGCGATCTACGATTCCATGGTGCGCATGGCGCAGGATTTCTCCATGCGCCTGCCGCTGATCGACGGCCAGGGCAATTTCGGCTCGATGGACGGCGATCCGGCGGCGGCGATGCGCTACACCGAGGCGCGCCTTTCCCGCGCGGCGGACGCGCTCTTGGACGACATCGACAAGGAGACGGTCGATTTCCAGCCCAATTACGACGGCAGGTTGCAGGAACCGAAGGTGCTGCCGGCGCGCTTCCCCAATCTTCTGGTCAACGGCGCCGCCGGCATCGCCGTCGGCATGGCCACCAACATTCCGCCTCACAATCTGGGTGAGGTGATTGAGGCCTGCCTTGCCTATATCGACGATCCCGCGATCTCGATCGATGCGCTCATCAAGCTGGTGCCGGGACCGGATTTTCCCACCGGCGGTCTCATCATGGGCCGCGGCGGCATCAACGACGCCTACAAGCATGGCCGCGGCTCGATCATTATCCGCGGCAAGGCTGCGGTCGAACAGCTACGCAAGGACCGTGAAGCCATCGTCATCACCGAGATTCCGTACCAGGTTAACAAGGCGCGCATGATCGAGCGCATCGCCGAGGTGACGCGTGACAAGGTGATCGACGGCATCTCGGATCTGCGGGACGAGAGCGATCGCGACGGCGTGCGCGTGGTGGTGGAATTGCAACGCACCGCGCAGGCCGAGGTGGTGCTGAACCAGCTCTATCGCCATACGCCGCTGGAAACCAGCTTCGGCGTCAACATGCTGGCGCTCGATGGCGGCCGTCCGTTGCTGATGAATTTGAAGGACATCATCACCGCCTTCGTCGTCTTCCGCGAAGAGGTGGTGACCAAGCGCACGGTCTATCTGCTCGGCCAGGCGCGGGGCAAGGCGCATATCCTCCTGGGTCTTGCCGTGGCGGTGGCCAATATCGATCCGGTGATCGAATTGATTCGCAAGGCCAAGGACCCCACCACCGCGCGCGAGGCCTTGACGGGCCGTACCTGGCCGGCGTCGTCGGTCGCGGCTCTTGTCGGGCTGATCGAGGAGGAAGGGCGCTCGCGCCTTGCTCCGAACAAGGCTTACAAACTGTCGGATGAACAGGCCAAGGCGATCCTGGAACTGCGTTTGCAACGCCTGACCGGGCTCGAGCGCGACAAAATCGCCGAGGACCTGACGAGCATCGTCGCCGAGATAAAGATCTATCTTGAGATACTGGGCTCGCGGCCGAAGCTTTTGGACGTGGTGCGCAAGGAACTCAAGGCGGTGAAGGAGCAATTCGCCGATAAGCGCCGGACATTGATTGAGGACTCCTCGGCCGAGGCCAATATCGAGGATCTGATCCAGCGCGAGGACATGGTGGTGACGGTGAGCCATGCCGGCTACATCAAGCGCGTGCCGCTGTCCACATACCGGGCGCAACGCCGTGGCGGCCGCGGCCGCGCCGGCATGGCGATCCGCGAGGAGGATTTCGTCAGTCAGGTCTTTGTCGCTTCAACGCACGCCCCCGTTCTCTTCTTTACCTCGACGGGCCGGGTCTACAAGCTGAAAGTGCATCTCCTGCCGCTGGCCACGCCGCAGGCGCGCGGCAAGGCGATGGTCAACCTGCTGCCCAATCTGGCGCAGGGCGAAAGCATCTCCACCGTCATGCCCATGCCCGAGGAGGACAAGGCGAGCAAGGACATGACCGTGGTGTTCGCGACGGCGCGGGGCTATGTACGGCGCAACGCGCTCGACGATTTCGAGCATGTCAACGCCAACGGCAAGATCGCGATGAAGTTCGAGGGCGAAGATTCCGTTGACCGGCTGATCGCCGCCGCCATCTGCACGGTCCGGGACGACATCCTGCTTGCCATGCGCAACGGCAAGGTGATCCGCTTCCCGACGGAGGACGTGCGCGTGTTCAGCAGCCGCTCCTCGGTCGGCGTGCGCGGCGTCAAGCTCGCCAAGGACGACGAAGTGTTCTCGATGTCGATCCTGCGTCACGAGGATGTGGAATCAGGCTTGCGCGCCGCTTATGTGAAAGAGGCGAACCGCCGCCGGCGCGGCGAAGAAGAGGACGAGGAGGCGGATGACGAGGAAGCCGCCGCTGATACGATCACGGAAAAACAGTTCAATGAAATGGCCGCGCGCGAGGAATTCCTGCTGAGCATCACCGAGAAGGGTTACGGCAAGCGCTGCTCGGCCTATGATTACCGCATCACCGGGCGCGGCGGGCAGGGGATCGACAATCTCAAACCGGGCAAGGGCCAGGGCGCGACCGTCGCCGTCTTCCCCGTGCGCGAGAACGACCAGATCATGCTGGTGACCAATGGCGGGACGGTCATCCGCACGCCGGTCGAAGACATCAGCATCCGGCGGCGGGGCAGCGGCGGAGTGGTGGTGTTTAAGATGGATGAGGGTGAGCGGGTGGTTTCCGTGGCGCGGCTGGCCGAAGCCGAAAATGGCGATGAAGGGGGTAAGTAATGATCGAACGCATCGGGGTCTATCCCGGCACCTTCGACCCGATCACCAACGGGCATGCCGACATCATCGTGCGCGCCACCAAGCTGGTTGACCGGCTGATCATCGGCGTGGCCCGCAATATCGGCAAGGGGCCGATGTTTTCGACGGACGAGCGTGTGGCCATCGTCAAGGACGAGGTGGCCCGTCTGCCCGACGCCGTCAAGAAGTGCATCACGGTCAAGCCATTCGACACGTTGTTGATGCATTTCGCGGTCGGGAACGGCGCCTCGATCATCATCCGCGGCCTGCGCGCCGTCTCCGATTTCGAATATGAATTCCAGATGGCGGGCATGAACAGCCGCATCAATCCGCAGGTCGAAACCGTGTTCCTCATGGCGTCGGACCGCTTCCAGTTCATCTCCTCGCGCTTCGTCAAGGAGATCGGCATGTTGGGCGGAGACGTTTCCCCGTTCGTGAGTTCGCGCGTCGCCAAGCGTATCGTCGAGCGCTTCAATCGCGGCAAGTCCAAGAAGAAACGCTGAGAAAACGCCGGGACCGCGCCGGTTTTGCGGCCTCTGGCAAGATGACATCGAATTAACTTGGCTCCGCCAAGGGGTTAGAAGGTAATAGCGCCCAGCGGCGCAAGCCGTTGGCCTGCCTAAGCCCCCCTTCGGCAGGCCTAAACCCCTGGATACGCCCCGCCTGCACCCATTCCTCCAAGAATGCAGGCGGGGCGATCCTATTTTCGGCCTCCTGCACTGGTGCGCGTCGACGGCGCGGTCGTAGCGCTTGAGCCGGGCCAAGCTCGGCATCCAACCCGCTTATACCGGGCGCAAGGGCTCAACCAGCTCGCCCTGGAAGAGCACCGGCAATGGGGAATGCCCGTTAACCAAACCGCCGGGAGGTTGAAGAAATTTATTCCGTTAAAGGATGCTTAGTTCCCGGCGCCTAAAATCGCGGCAATCCCTTTGTAAGGAGTTGTCATGCGCTCCCGGTTTATTGGCTTGCTGCGCAGCGAAAACGGCGCCACCGCGATCGAATACGCGTTGATCGCCAGCCTGATCATGGTGATTATCGTGGCGACGGTTACCGCCACCGGCACGTCGGTCAAAAACCTGTTCAACAGCGTCGCGACTTCTTTCTGATTTCTGATCTTCATTTTTCCAATAACCGTTTCCGGCGGCGATCGCGCGACGGAGATGGGCGCGTCTTAATCTTCGTTATGGTTAATCAGGTCTCAGAATATTCCCCGTTAACCTAAACTCGCTACTGAAAGCATTTTTCAAAAATGCTACAAATCGCCAGTAAAGCGTTTTCGTAACTCGATAAAGCGGGCATCAAGCCCGCAAGAAGGATGACAGGGGATGCTCGACGGCTATTCCGCCCCTGAGGCGTTTCACCGGCCCGAGACGGCCGCGGCGCGGCGGCTCTTCCTCATCACCGGCGGTTGCGGATTCATCGGCTCGCATCTGGCCGAGACCTTGGTGGCGCGCGGACATGTGGTGCGCGTGCTCGACGATTTGTCTCATGGGCGCATGGAAAACCTGCCGCGCGGCGTTGAATTCATCGAGGGCGACGTCGCCGATCCGATGGTGCTGCGCCGCGCCATCCACGACGTCGATGGTTGTTTTCACCTAGCCGCGATCTCTTCCGTGATTGAGTGCCACAGCCGTTGGCTTGAAGCGCACCGAACCAACCTGACCGGCACCATCAATGTGTTCGACGCCGCGCGCCGCGCCCGGCCGAACATGCCCGTGCCGGTGGTCTACGCTTCTTCGGCGGCGGTCTATGGCAATCGGGGCGAGACGCTCCTCGATGAGAGCCTGACGCCCAATCCGGTCTCGTCCTGCGGCGCCGACAAGACGGGCTGCGAGTTGCACGCGCATATCGCGACATCCGCGCACGGCGTGCCGGCGGCGGGCTTGCGTTTCTTCAATGTGTTCGGTCCGCGCCAAAGCGCGCATTCACCCTATTCAGGGGTGGTGCCGTCTTTCTGCCGGAACTTGGCCGAGGGACGGGGCGTGACTATTTTCGGCGACGGCACGCAGACGCGCGATTTCGTCTATGTCACCGACGCTGTGACGGCGCTGATCGAAGCCATGGCGCATCTGCCACGCGAAAGCGAAGTGTTCAACGTCTGCACCGGGCATGGGATTTCGATTTCAGAACTCGCCGGGATCGTCGCCGGCATCCTCGGCGTCGAGCCCAAGATTTCTTTCAAGCCGGCGCGGCCGAGCGACGTGCGTCATTCGATCGGAAACCCGGAACGCGCCCGCGCGCGGCTGGGTTTCATCGCCGAAACCGATCTCGAAACCGGGCTGCGGCTGACCTTGAATGCGCTGAAGACGGTCGGGGTGCTTTAGCCGAGCTGGCGGGCAATGAACGGCCCAAGCCTGTTGGATATCGCCAGCGGCAAATGCCGCCACAGCGCGATCTGCAGCCTGTATTTGGGATTGAGCGGATTGATCTCGGGCAGGCGCTGGGATTTCACCAGGCGGTAACGGTAGGCCAGGGGCTCGGGCGCGAATCCCCAATAGGTCTTGTAGTCGAAGGCGCCGGTGCCGCGCTTGCTGCGCCCGAAATCATAGACCTTGGCGCCGCGTTCGAGCGCGCGCTCCATCAGGCGCCAATACATCAAATCATAGGCATGCAAGGGGCGCGCATCGGGCGTGGCGCCGCCGTAATAGGGTAGAACCCGATCCTTGAAGAAGAAGGTCATGAGCGCCGCGACCGGACCATGGGGACCGGAAACCGCCGAGATCTCCACCTCCCGGCCGAATTCCTCCGCGATGGCGGCATAGAAGCCGCGCGGCAGGATGGGCGTCCCGAGATTGCGCAGGCTTTCGCCGTAGATCGCGAAAAAGGTATCGATATCGGCGGCGGCGTCGACGCTGAGGGCGGGATTGGCAATCGCCTTGCGCAAATCGGCCCGCTTCTTGCGCGGCACGGCGTTAAGATTCTCCTCGGCCGAAGGCAGCAAGGCGCGGCGGAAGCCGAAATAGAGTTCGGGCTTTGCGATCCAGCCGGATGCTGGATCGAGCGAAGTTCCGCCTTGCGGCGGAACTTCCTGGCGCAGTTCGACAAAATCGGCCTGCAGCTCATGTCCGAGCCGAACCGCGTCGTCGGCGAGCGCGCGGGCGGAATCCGCGTCGTCGGCGGCGATGCCGCCGGCAGTGCCGAAGCCAGTCGAGATCAGCGCCGTTCCGAACAGCCGCGATTTGACCAGGATCAGCGGCAGGATTCCGGTCAGGCGGCCGTTGCGCCAGGCGCAGCGATAGAACGCCGCGTGACCGAGACTGCGCTCGACCACGCGCTTCCAGCCGAAACGGTGGAAGAAATGGGTGCCTGGGTGGCGGGCGACAAATTCTTCCCAGGCACGCGCGTCGTTTTGCGTGCAGGCGCGAACCTGAAGCGGCGCGTTATAGCCCGACAACGCCCATTCCATGCCGCGTTCGGGCTGGGCGGTATCGGGGCTCATGGCTTGCCCGCGAAGATGCGTTCATAAGCGGCGGCCATGCGCGAGAACGGAAAGGTGACACGGACATGGGCGCGGTTGAGCCGGCCCAATTCCCTGCGCCGCCGCGCGTCATCGGCGAGAGCGCCGAGCGAAGCCGCCAGCGCAGTTTCGGCAGTCTTGGTCGGGATGAATGCGCGATTGGCGGGCGCGACCATCTGGCGGATATCGCCGACGTCGGTTGCGACGACGGGAAGTTCCGCCGCCATCGCTTCCAGCACCGTCATTGGCATCTGCTCGGTATCCGAAGACAGCGCGAAAATATCGTAAAGCGCCAGCACCCTTTCCGGCTCGCGCACCGCGCCCAGGAACAGCACGCGCTCGGCCAGACCCATGCGCCGGACAAGATCCTCAAGCGCCCCGCGTTCCGGTCCGTCGCCGGCGATGACCAGGCGCAACGAGCGTTGGCTTTTGACCTGGGCGAAGGCGCGGATCAGGCGGGCGAGGTTCTTCTCGGCGCGCAACGGCGCCACCGTGCCGATGACGATCTCATTGCTGCTGCGCACGAAGAGCGGCGGTCCTGCGGCGGACACGTCGAACGCATCGACATCGATGCCATTCGGCACATAACGCACCTGGTCCGGGGGCAATCGCCACTGGGAAATGGCGATGGTCTCGAGCGTATGCGAGGGCACGACCACCGCGATGGCGCGCTTAAGCGCCAAGCGCCGCAGTATCGCGCGGCGGCGCAATTGGCCCTGGGCTTCCTCGGGGCCGAAGCCGTCCTCGAAATGGATGTGCGGGCAAATCCCGAAAATGCGGTCGGTCATGGCCCATTCGATCGTGCCCCAATTGTAGGTCAGCAGTAGATCGGGCGCGGCCTGGGTCATGGTTGCACGGTTGGATGAAATCCTTGCCCACAATCCGCCTTCGGCGGGGGCCGAGGATATCGCAACGCCGAGTTGGCGCTCGATGCCGTAGCGGCAGGATTTCTTGCCGTCGATCGACAGGATGGTGTGGCGGAAACGCGGACCGAATGCGTTGATGATGCGCGTCAAGCGCATCTGGATGCCGCCGACGGCGAAGCTCGGCAGAACATGGAGCAGATGGCGCGGCCGGACACGCGGGCCGGTGCCGGAAAGCGCCCTATCTTGGCGGGCGAGGGTCGTGGTCATGCGGATTAAGGAATAGTTCGAAATGGATAAGGAATGGATAGCACGCCCGGACTGGAAAATTGGTTAACGCATGCGGGCAAAAAAAACGGCGGTGTCCGCGAGGAGCAACCGCCGCCAAGTCGTCCGCCATCCGAGAATATTTAAGGGTTCTGGGGGCGGCCCGTGTC